>ERZ1034719.49-NODE-49-length-91823-cov-17.952783_pt1 | contig 91823 bp, 65 predicted proteins | sample MGYA00520703_ERZ1034719 | MGnify/ENA primary metagenome ERZ1034719 (study PRJEB33766, sample SAMN09781716) | gut metagenome | biome: gut microbiome | host: Homo sapiens | place: Madagascar | study: EMG produced TPA metagenomics assembly of the PRJNA485056 data set...
GGTCTTGTTTTTTTATTAAACGGGCGTAAAAATCGCAGATTTTTATGTAAGTTTGTAAGAATTAACTGAAAACCTATATGGCTCTGCTTATAGTTTATATGCTGGGGACGCTTGGTGTGTCGTTCCTTTGTTCGCTTCTGGAATCTGTGTTGATGTCGACACCGATCTCTTACATCACAATGAGGAAGGAGCAAGGGTACAGGCCTGCGGAGAAGTTCCTTAAATTCAAATCGGATCCGGACAGGCCTCTGGCTGCGATTCTTTCTTTGAACACCATCGCCAACACCTTGGGCGCCGCGGCGGTGGGCCGACAGGCTACTATTCTGTTCGGAAGCACTTGGTTCGGAATCATCTCGGCTATGACAACGCTGCTTGTGCTGGTGTTCTCCGAGATTGTCCCTAAGACCATCGGAACATCATATTGGAAGAATCTTATGGGTTTTGTGACATCGACCATCTCGTTCCTGTCGGTTCTTATGTGGCCGCTTGTGATAATGGTCCGGTTGATCACCAATCTGATGACCAAGGATGAGGACGAGGCGACAGTCAGCAGGGAAGAGGTGACAGCGATGGCCAATATCGGTGCTGAGGAAGGAGTGATCGACTCCGACGAGAACAAGGTCATCCAGAACATTATGAAACTTGACAACGTCAAGGCCTGCGACGTGATGACCCCAAGGATCGTTGCGATGACGGCGCAGGAGAACATGTCCCTGAAGAATTTCTACAAGAACGAGACCTACCTCCATTTCTCAAGGATTCCGGTCTATGGGGACTCTCCTGAATATATCACCGGATATATCCTTCTGAGTGATGCGCTTGAGGGGCTTGCTGACGATGAGTTCGACAAACGTCTTGTGGAACTGAAACGCCCGATCTCCTTCTTCACGGAGGAGGATTCCTGCGGCCACATCTGGGAGGAACTGCTCAAAAAGCACGAGCAGATCGGCCTGATTATTGATGAATATGGCTGTTTCCAGGGCATCATCACCCTTGAGGACATCATCGAGACGATTCTCGGTCTGGAGATCATCGACGAGAACGATCAGGCCACTGATATGCAGCAGTTTGCCCGCGAGCGTTGGGAACGCCGTCAGAAGCGCTTCAGAACCATAGTTTTACCTAAGGAAGAGGAAAAGTGAGTATAACTTTATAATTATGAAAACTAAATTCTTTGGCTTGATGGCGCTGGTAGCGTCCATTCTTGCCACTACAGCTTGTCAGAAGGACAATGCTGACGACGCTTGGAGACAGATTCCTGTCGAACAAATATCGGTGGAAAGCGGTAATGCCGCGGTAACTGTCAATGATGTCACATGTTCTTATGGCGAAGTGCTGTTGGTTGCTGACAGCAAGGATGCCGGAACACTTACTTTGACCGGAATCGTGCCTGGTTATTCAGAAGTGAAAATGAAAGTGGATCTTCGCAAGAAATCCGATGACTCTTTCTCGTTTCAAGGATCGACGATAGTATCGACTCCTCCATCAGTCGCCGCCACCTTACGAAGCACAGATGACAATCCATGCTATGCGTTCAGAGCGGAAGGAACGGTGAAACTTGATGGAACAATCAGTATGGCAGTCACCACTCAGGTTCAAGGTTCCTATGCGGCTTCTTTGACGGGAAGTTGGAATGTCACCCGCAAATGTAAGGTGGATCAGACCGGTACTCCTGTCGGCGGACCGGTGCAGGTGACATGGAAGGCCGCAGGCGCGGCAGCTCCGGCGGTAGCCAAAGCCTCTGTCTACGCTAATATATTCGGTTGCCTTTTTGCGGCTGAGTTAATGGATCAGGTGACTTTTGACGAGACCGGCAACATCACCGCACGATATTGGGCAGAACCGGATCTTGGTGACGATCCTATGGCTACTTTGAAGCAATTGGCCAAGATGATCAAGCCTGACGCGGACGGCAATGTCACATTTTCCGCCCATCACACGGATTGGGAGACCTCTCCTAAGGCTAATCTGGTGTTCTGGTACGCTATGGACAACGCGTTGTTCATCGTGCCGAATGTGAGTGCCATCATTGACGCCGCTGACGCGGAGGAGACCAGAACTGACATTGATGGAATCGACATGTCCTCAGTCATTGAAATCCTTGCCACACTCAAAGCGCTCGGTGTTGATGTCGATGCATTGAACACGGAACTTCAGAAAGTGCTTACCAGAGGCATTGAATATAAATATACAGTTAACGGCCAGAACCTGAAAATCTATGTTGACAAGGAACTTTGCGCTCCTGTGATTGACGCTCTTCTTCCGGTTCTTCCGACCCTTGACGCTGTGCTTGAGCAACTCGCGCAGTCTCATGATCCAGAGGACATCAAGACCCTTCAGACCATTAAGAAGATAATGGATCAGATCGGACTTCAGAAGCCGTCTGACCTTGACCTTGTCTGGAAGGCCACAACTGAGTTTGAGATCGCTTACAATTTCGCAAAAGCGTAGATCGCTTTCCTACGGCGGCTCGTAGTGTGGGCCGCCGTTGTCTTACCCTCTGATGTGATGCGGAAGTTCGGCAGGGATGATCATCGAGATCTCACATAGTCCGGCGACAAATCCGTTCTCTATCCACGCGCTTTGGAATATCATCTTGTGCACCCCGTTCTTTTCGATTGTGTACGAGTTCGTTCCACCTGTCGCTAGGAGATTACGGATGATGGCGGCGGATTTTTCATTGTGGCAGTCGAACAGATTCCTGCCGATGAGATCGCCGCGTTTCCTATACTGTTCGACCGCACGGTCATTCTGATAGACGATGACTCCGTCCTTGTCGCAGACGGTTATCGAACAATTCAACTCTTTTGCCCAGTCTGGTATCATATCTCCAAAGATTTTAGTGTTGTCTGCCGTTCCCGAAACGCCATCCAAGTCCCAGCATCAGATTGTTTGGATCGTGAAAGTCGTGCAGTTTGTAGCCTATGTGGATGAAAAGGTCTTTGTATATGTCGGATTTCAGCGCCAAAGTCTGATAGAATCCTTTCAACTCTTTGCCTTTATAGATGACGTTGCGTCCAAAGCCTATGTTGATGGAGAAAATCGGCATGACAAATTCGGCTCTTAGGGAAAGTCCGGCTCCCAACTGCTCCGCAAGAGGTGGACGATAGAATTTTATGTTGCCATCGTCTCCTACACCGGCTACATGCTCACTGACATTAGCGCTTTCATCGTATTGGATGTCGATGGACAGGCCTGTCCTGAAAAATTTGTTCACTCTGTACAAAGGGTTTATGTTCAAGCCGATGATTCCGAATTTGCCCTCTGAGATGTGTGGCACATCGTTCCAGATGAGCCCTTTGGCTCTTCCGGCGCCGTAGAGAACCACATCGTAAGTCATCCTTTGCGCGATCCTTTTCAGCCCGGAGGCGTCACTGTCATATTCAAAAATGGTTCCGCCCGTGGGGATTTTGCGGATTTGGGTCGCCCCGAACAGCCTTGCCGCCCCGATTCTTCCACCTATGGTGTTCACACCTGCGTTAGGATAGCTCGTGTTGCCGTTTGAGAAATGTGTCATGTCGATTCCTGCCGAGATCAACCATTGCGGTGCGGGTTGCCATGTCAGCAAGAAGCCGACATTGATGTATGCGTTGAGTCTTGATCCGACCACCAGATTTTTGTCGTTTGTGAAATTCGGGTTCAAGTCCCCGTATGGGTCGTAAGGATGCCAGCCGAATGAAAGACCGAAATTCCATTCATAGTCGAAAGACAACTTTTGGGAAAGCTGCGCCAGCCTTGCGCCTTGGAATGCATAAACAGCGGCAGGCGATCCAATCTCGTCCTGGTCGAAGAATGTGTTCCATGCCAAACCAATTCCTTGGTAGGCTGTCGGGTATATCTTGCCTAAGCGGCTGTCCGCGGGAAAGGCGAATGAATATTGCAGGTGTGCGGATCCGCTTTTGTCCAGGCGCTTGCCAAGTGCGTTTTCGCCTCTGAAGAATTTGTGGGAGGGCAGTATGTACGAAGGTCGGACATTGATACCTATCCTATGTGTGACCTTCGATGAATCCGCTTTCGTATGCCCGGCGGCCGGCAGAGCAAGCGCCGTGGCGAGGAACATCCCCAAAACAGTCTTTATGAATATTCTATCGCTCATCGTTTTTCATAATAGAAAGTAAAGTGTCCGTTAGGTGACTTGCTGGTGAGAATCCCCTTTACCTGAATGATACGTCCGGTGGCGACGTTGCGGAGTGACATTGAATAATCGGCAGAGTAGGTGTCGATATACCACAGCATATTGTAGTACCATGAAAACTTTCCGGTAGGCGGAAACCTCATGACGACTTCCGTTTCGTCTTTGAGTGGATATTCAATCGTATCATAACTGTACAGGACACTGCAATGGTCATTGAAACTTAAACTTTCATTATCAAGAGCCCCGTCGGGAACCTGTACCATAAGGTCTTTCCGATGCCGCGCCAAGCCATTCTCATCTGAGAAAGAGACCTGTCTGGAGGCACCGAAGAAAACTCGTCGTGAGATTCGCAATGTGTCCGTCCCGTCGTTCTTGAAAGAGAGCGGACCCCATCCTTTCTCATATTCAGGAAGGAGCCTTTTCACATCTCCCCAGATAATGCTTTCAAACTCATAACCCGAACAGCGTGATTGCTTGAATGTCAATGTGTCACACTCGAAGGAGTTCGAGACTTCCACGCTAATGTTCATTTCGCTGTCTGAAAAGTTCGGCAGGAAAAAAAGTTCAAGCTCACGCTCGCCGGATTTTTTGTAATACATAATGAATCCGTCGCTTGTGATTTTCCTTTTCACATCGATACTCTCCAAGGCGGATGAACCTCCGATCCATTCGATGGTTTTTCCGTCCAGGATAACGGACGCCACGCTCCAGTCATCGGTTCCGAACCGTACCTTTATGGTGTCACCGTCTTCGCGGACAGTAAAATGGCGCGATGAAGGGTTAATCGGTTTCACGAAAGCATCCGGATTGCACCCGCATGCAATGAATAAGAGGAATATAATGAATATTCCTCCGTACGCGCCGCCGATTCTTTGAAAAAACGCTTTCATCTTCCATTCAAGAAGTCTTGGAGTTCCTCGTAGAATCTCTGGGTAGGGAAGCCCATCACGTTGTAGAACGAGCCGTCCAATCTGGTGATGCCAACGTAGCCAATCCATTCCTGGATTCCGTAGGCCCCGGCCTTGTCGAAAGGCTTGAAGTTGTCGATGTAGTAGTCTATCTCGCTGTCTGACAGATTCTTGAAATAGACATCGGAAGTGACGGAGAAGGTCTTTGTCCTATGACAGTCACGGATTGTCACGGCTGTGATGACCTGATGCTCACGTCCGGAAAGCAGCTTGAGCATCCTTACGGCGTCCGCCCTGTCGTGGGGCTTGCCGAGGATCTCTGTTCCACACAGTACCATAGTGTCGGAGGTGACGAGAATCTCATCCGCCTCAAGCTTTCTGTGAAAGCCTAATGACTTACCTTCCGACATCAATTCCGGCACTTTAACGTGCGGAGTGTCAGGAGAGTATTGCTCCACGAACGATGTGCCAGTGTCAACTGTGAACTTGATGTCAAGGCCGGCGAGCAGCTCGCGGCGGCGAGGTGAGTTTGAAGCCAGGATGATCCTCTTTCCGTGAGTGTCCATATTCAGAAAACCTTTAGAATTTTTTCTTGTAGGCGATCGCGTCGAAGACCCAGCGTCCCTGGGCTTTCATCGCCTTCTCCATATACTCGCGCACGCAGGCCTTTCCGCCCGGACGGTCGGATATGATGTCCGCAGCTTCCTTGACCTCCTCGACTGCATCGTTGGGGCAGACTCCAATTCCGGCTGCCCGGATGACCTCTATGTCAGGGATGTCGTCTCCGAAATACATTACCTCTTCGGGCTTTAGGTTATGCCTCCTGCAGAAATCCTCGAAGTCCTCAATCTTGTTTCTGGAGCCCAGATAGATGTCCTCGGGATTGATTCCGTTGCTGCTGAACCTGGCCCGTATACTTTGTGACCGGCCGCCGGTGATCACACCGACCGGGAATCCGTTAAGGCACGCCATTCTGACAGCGAATCCGTCCTTAGCGTCGAAAGTCCTGTAAAGCTGGCCTTCCAGATCGGCGAGGATGCCACCGTCAGTCATCACGCCGTCGATGTCGAACGTGAACGCTTTGATATTCTTGAAATCTGTCATTTCAAGTTATGATTTGGCTCCGTTAGGACCGAACTGAGGAAGGTCTCCGAGATTGAACGTGCCACCCTGCTGAGCCTGTCCGCCGCCAAGGTTGATGAGTCCGAACTGTGATTCGTACTTTGTGACATTGTCCATCAGAGCGTTGAGAAGCCTTTTGGCGTGCTCTGGAGTCATCACGATGCGGTTGCTGATGTCCGGCTTAGGCAGGCCGGGAAGGATTGTCGCGAAGTCGATGATGAACTCGCTGTGCGAATGGGTGATGATCGCAAGGTTTGAATATGTGCCCTTTGCTACTTCCGGACGGATTTCCAGACTGATTTCTTTCTTTTCTTCCATAGTATGTGTGTATTTTTGAAGCAAATTTAGTGAAAAATGTGCTATATTTGTAAACTTTGTATATTATAAGCAGTAATATGAGCGAGAAAAAAGAACTTTCCGCAAAGTACAATCCGGCGGAAGTAGAAGACAAATGGTACGCCTGGTGGACCGAGCACAAGTGCTTCCACTCTGAGCCGAATGAGAAAGAGCCTTATACGATAGTAATCCCGCCTCCTAACGTGACGGGAATCCTGCATATGGGTCACGTGCTGAACAACACGCTTAACGATGTGTTGATCCGCAAGGCCAGAATGGACGGCAAGAATGCCTGCTGGGTACCTGGTACGGACCATGCATCCATCGCAACGGAAAGCAAGGTTGTGGCCAAGCTCAAGGGTATGGGAATATCCAAGGAAGACCTTACCCGTGAGGAGTTTATGAAATATGCCTGGGAGTGGAAGGAGGAGCACGGGGGAATCATTCTCAAGCAGCTCCGCAAGCTTGGCGCTTCCTGTGACTGGGACCGCACAAGGTTCACGATGGAGCCTGAGCTTTCCGACGCCGTGATCGCCACATTCTGCTATTTCTATAAGAAAGGTATGATATATAGAGGTGTGCGTATGGTCAACTGGGATCCAGTGGCATTGACCGCCATCAGTGACGACGAGGTCATCCACAGGGACACCAAGAGCCATTTCTATCACCTTAAATATTATATCTCCGATGGCAACGGCAATCCTACGGACAAGTATCTCGTGATCGCCACGACCCGTCCTGAGACGATTATGGCCGATGCCGCCATCTGTGTCAATCCGGCCGATGAGAGACATCATTGGCTGAAAGGCAAGAAGGTGCTCATCCCGTTGATCAACAGGGAGATCCCTGTCATCGAGGACAGTTATGTGGAGATGGATTTCGGAACTGGATGCCTGAAGGTCACCCCGGCTCACGACGCTCATGACTATGAGATCGGACTTCGCCACAATCTGCCGGTTATTGACATCATCGATGACCACGGCCGCCTGAACGAGAAGGCTCAGATTCTGGTGGGCGAGGATCGTTTCGAGGCCAGAAAGAAGATTGTCAAGATGTTGGAGGAGTCCGGCAACCTTGTCAAGGTGGAGGAATATACATCTCCGGTGGGATATTCGGAAAGGACCAACGCGGTCATCGAGCCGAAGCTTTCGGCGCAGTGGTTCCTCAAGATGGAAGACCTTGCCGCAAAGGCTCTTGAGAGCGTCGAATCCGGCAAGATCAAACTTATTCCGGACAAGTACCGTAACACGTACCGTCACTGGATGGAGAACGCCCACGACTGGTGCATTTCCCGTCAGCTTTGGTGGGGACAGAGAATGCCGGCTTACTATCTTCCAGACGGGCAGATAGTTGTGGAAGAGACTCCAGAGAAGGCTCTCGCCGCGGCCCAGAAGATCAATCCGGCTTTGACAGCCGCTGATCTCAGGCAGGATGACGATGTACTCGACACTTGGTTCTCAAGCTGGCTCTGGCCTATTTCAGTTTTCGACCCTCAGAAGCCTGGACATCCTGACCATCAGCCAAACAAGGATCTTGCTTACTATTATCCTACAAATGACCTGGTTACAGGTCCTGACATCATCTTCTTCTGGGTAGCCAGAATGATTATGGCAGGTGACGAGTTCATGAACGACATTCCGTTCAGCAATGTTTATTTCACGGGAATTGTCCGCGACAAGCTCGGCAGGAAGATGTCCAAGACTCTTGGCAACTCTCCAGACCCGCTTGACCTCATCGCCAAGTACGGAGCCGATGCCGTGAGGATCGGTATGCTGCTTTGCTCGTCAGCCGGCAACGACATATTCTATGATGAGTCACAGGTCGAGCAGGGCAGGAATTTCTGCAATAAGATCTGGAATTCTTTCCGTCTCGTTCAAGGTTGGACGATTGATGAAAAGCTTCAGCAGAGTGAGGTCAACAAATTGGCTGTAAGTTGGTTTGAGAATAAACTTGGCCAGACCATTACCGCGGTCGAAGACCATTATTCCAAGTTCAGGATCTCAGATGCCCTTATGAGCATCTACAAACTCTTCTGGGATGAATATTGCGCCTGGTACCTTGAGGCCGTGAAGCCAGCTTATGGTGAGAGCATCGACAAGGCGACGTATGACGCCACAATCATATTCTTTGAGAAATTGCTGAAGATGATTCATCCTGTGATGCCTTTCATCACGGAAGAGCTTTGGCAGTCTATGGCGGAGCGCAAGGAAGGGGAGACCATTATGTACCAGCCTACTCCTAAGGCTGGAGTTGTCGATGAAAAGATCATCGAGGAATTCGGCATAGCCCAGGAGGCGGTGAACGGGATCCGCGGAATCCGTCAGCAGAAGAACATCTCTCCTAAGGAAAGCCTTGCCTTGAAGGTGAAGGGAGATTTCCCTATGAATATGCTCCCTGTGGTCACCAAGCTTGCCAACATTTCCTCGGTCGAGAGTGTGGCTGATTTCGGTGACGCCGCCGGAGTCTCACTGCTTGTCCGCACGGTTGAACTCTTCGTTCCGCTTGAGGGACTTGTGGATGTCGAGGAGGAGATCAAAAAGATCGAGACCGAGCTTGAGCATCAGCGTGGATTCCTTGAGTCAGTGAGGAAAAAGCTGTCCAACGAGAGCTTTGTGGCTCACGCTCCGGAGAAGGTTGTCGCTTTGGAGCGCAAGAAGGAGGCTGACAGCCTTTCCAAGATCGAAAGTTACGAAAAGGCTCTTGCCGCTTTGAGAAACAAATAGTAAAACATTTTTGTTTTAGGTGCTAACAATTTTGTTATGGTGCATTCTGAGATATCTTTTCCTGTCAGATACTACGAAACTGACCAGATGGGCATCGTCCATCACTCGAATTACATCCGGTACTTCGAGTGTGCGAGGAACAACCTTATGGTCGAGTGCGGTTACCCGATAGAGAAATGTGAGGAGGACGGTGTGACCATTCCGATAGTCACCGTGGAATGCCGTTACAGGTTCCCGGCTAAGATGGGAGATGTGGTCAGGGCTGTCGCAATGATCGATGAGGTGCCTATGGCTAAACTCCGTGTAAGGCAGGCGGTTTACAATCAGGACGGCACGCTTTGCGTTGAAGGCCAGGTGACCCTTGGCTTTCTCAACAAGGCTACCGGTCGGCCGACACGTTGTCCGGAGAAGCTTGTGGAAGCGATAGAGGCTCATATCAATGACAGATGATATTTGTAAAGATTATTTTAACACTTAAATAGTTTAGACTATGTTTTTTATTGTTCCTTTGGGTGTTGTTGGCCCGTGGCAGGTGGTGATTATCGCCCTTGTCATCATTCTCCTTTTCGGTGGAAAGAAGATTCCTGAGCTCATGAAAGGCCTTGGAAAAGGTGTCAAGAGCTTCAAGGACGGCATGAACGAGGTTGAGAGCCAGATCAGTGACATTGACAAGGATCTCAATTCCACAGCCAAGACTCCGGACAAAATCGAGAAGATCGAGAAGAAATAATGGCGGCTGGAGAAGCTGAGATGTCCTTCTGGGACCATCTGGAGGTGCTGAGGGGAACATTGTTCCGCTCAGTGCTTGTCATTACGCTTGTCAGTGTCGTGGTCTTTTGCTTCAAGTCGTTGGTCTTTGACGACATCATCCTGGCTCCGACAAAAAGCGACTTCTTCATCTATAAATGGCTGAGAATGGGGAATATGCAGATGTCGCTGGTGAATCTGGACATATCCGCCCAGTTCTTCGTGCATCTTCAGGTCGCGTTCGAGTTGGGCTTCATCCTGTCTTTCCCGTATGTCTGTTTCGAGATCTGGAAATTCATAGCCCCAGCTCTTTACAGGAGTGAAAAGCGTGCGGTAAGAGGGGCATTCCTTTCCGCATCGTTCCTGTTCTATCTTGGACTTGTAATCGGTTATTATCTTATCGTTCCGATCTCGCTTAACTTTTTCATGGGCTACAAGATCAGCGATGATGTGATGAACACGATCTCGCTGACTTCGTACATCTCGATGTTCACTTCAACTGTGCTGGCGTTCGGCATTGTGTTTGAATTTCCTATCGTTGTCGTGATCTTGTCTAAACTCGGGATTGTCACCAGAAACACTCTGATTAAATATCGCAGGCATGCGATAGTGGTTATACTATGCATCGCTGCCATCATAACACCCGCGGATCCGATGTCGATGTTGATCGCCGCCGCTCCTTTGCTGATTTTGTACGAGGTTTGCGTGATGTGCTGTAAACCGGCACGGCCGGAAGATGCGCTTGAAGAGATTAAGGAGGAGGCGTAAATGATTTCAATTAATGGATTGACTGTGGCCTACGGTGGCTACACACTTTTGGACAGTATAGATTTCCACATCAGTGAGAAGGACAAGATCGGTCTTGTCGGCAAAAACGGAGCGGGGAAGTCCACGATCATGAAACTGATCTGCGGGCTTCAGTCTCCGACATCCGGAAGCATCGACAAGCCGAACGATCTGCGTATCGGCTACCTGCCTCAGATCATGGAACACCACAAGGGGAGAACCGTGATGGAGGAGATATTGACCGCTTTTGACCACATCACAGAGATTCAAGCCGAACTTGACAGCGTGAACGCCCAACTGGCTGAGAGAACTGACTATGAGTCAGATGAATACCTTTCTTTGATCAACCGACTGAATGACTTGACAGACGCTATGGCTATGAGTCAGTCGGAGCCTCCGGAGGTTCTTGCCCAGAAGACGCTTTTAGGCCTTGGCTTTAAGGATGAGGATTTCGGGCGAAAGACCGAGACGTTCAGCCAAGGGTGGAATATGCGCATAGAGCTGGCGAAGATCCTGCTGTCCGAGCCGGATGTCCTGCTTCTGGACGAGCCTACGAACCATCTTGACATAGAATCAATCGAATGGCTGGAGGATTATCTTAAAAGTCATCGGGGATCGTTGCTTCTTGTCTCGCACGACAGGAGGTTCCTTGACACCGTGACAAATCGTACGGTCGAGATCATGCTCGGTCATATTCATGACTACAAGGTTCCGTACAGCAAATACGTTGAATTACGCAAGGAAAGGCTCGCGCAGCAGATGGCGGCCTATGAGAACCAGCAGAAGATGATCGAGAAGACGGAGGATTTCATCAACCGTTTCCGCTACAAGCCTACGAAGTCAAATCAGGTACAGTCCCGCATCAAGCAGCTCGAAAAGCTTGACAGAGTGGAGATTGACGAGACTGACAACGTCACGCTGACGGTTAAGTTCCCGCCGGCTCCGCGTTCCGGAGACATTGTCTTCAAAGGCAAGGATCTGACAGTCGGCTATCCGGAGAAGGTCGTCTTCAGGAACGCTGAGATAGAGGTCAGAAGGGGAGAGAAGGTCGCCTTGATCGGACGCAACGGTGAGGGTAAGACTACCCTTATGCGTGTGATAATGGGGGAGTTGCAGCCTATCAGCGGTGAGGCCAAGACCGGCTACAATGTCTCCATCGGGTATTACGCTCAGAATCAGGAGGACATCCTTGACCGTAATCTTACCGTGTGGGAGACCCTTGACAACATAGCGGTCGGAGATGTAAGGAACAAGCTTCGTGACATTCTGGCTCAGTTCCTGTTTCGTGGTGAGGACATCGACAAGAAGGTAAGTGTCCTGTCAGGCGGCGAGCGCGCAAGGCTTGGAATGGCAAAGTTTATGCTCCAGCCATACAATGTGTTGGCGCTTGACGAGCCGACCAACCATATGGACATCAAGTCCAAGGATATTCTCAAACAGGCTCTGAAGGCGTACGATGGCACGCTGATTGTGGTCTCACACGACCGTGATTTCCTTGAAGGTTTGGTTGACAAGATGTATGAGTTCCGTGACGGAAAGGTCAAGGAGCATCTTGGAAGTGTCCATGAGTTCTTGGAAGAGAGGAAGATAGAGAATCTTCAGGAATTGGAGAGGCGTTTCTCTCCCAAAGTGTCTGCGGTACCCGATGCAAAGAATGAGGTTGATTCTGTCAGAAAGGAACAGGCTCAGAAAGAGTTCGAGCAAAGGCGAAGTGATTCCAAGGAAATCCGCAGGATTCGGCACAGGGTCGAATTCCTTGAGTCAGAAATCGGCAAGGTCGAGGCGAGGATGAAGGACATCGAGAAGATTCTCTCCAATCCCGGGCCTGGTGATGACATAATGGATCTCACCAGAACCTACCTTGAGGACAAACGCGAGCTTGACCACAAGACAGCGGAGTGGGAATCCTTGATGGAAAAAATTGATGAATAGGAAAATTTAATTTATAAAGGTTATGAATATCAAATCTTTATTTATGGCGATTTCCGCCATTGCTTTAACATCTGCGGTTTCCGTCGCGCAGACCAGGACCATCGAACATGAATATTCAGAGTTTGATGCCATCTCAGTGTCGGACGGCTTCAAGGTCACCTTGGTTGAAAAGGATGGCTATAATGCCAAATTCAAAGTAAGCGATGCCCTTGAGAGTTGTCTTGAATGCTACGTTAAAGGCGGCACTCTTTACATTGGACTTGATGATAAATCAATTCCGAAAGAAGTTAAGAAATCCTTCAAGGGTAAGAATTCTGAAGGACCTGTACTTGAAGCCACTATTTATGTCTCGTCACTTAACTCAATCACTTTGAATGATGACTGTACGTTCTCATCAAGCAATAGTCTGAATTCCGGCAAATTCAAAATGGATCTATCCGGCAATTCAAGCATAGCCAATCTTAACGTGAACGCGGAGTCTGCTGTGATTTCCGTAGGCAAAAAGGCAAAGCTATCTTCTTTCAATGTGAAGGCCGGGGACAATGTGACTGTCAATGCGGACGGGAGCGCGACGGTTGTCATGGAATATTCGGCGAAAACTCTCAATGTGAATAATTCGGGTTCCGCTGACCTTGCCGTCAACGGTCAATGCGAAACGGCTTCCGTCGCTACTGACAACAGTGCCAAACTATCCCTTTCCGGCAAAGCCAACTCTTTGAAAGTCACTGGTAAAGGAGGATCTTCAAAGATTGACGCGGTCACGATGTCTGTGGATGATGTGACCGTGTCATTGGATGGTGCGGATCTTACCGTAACTCCTGGCAAAAATCTTTCGCTCGACCTCGGCAAAGGCGCAAGTGTCTGCTACTCAGGAGATCCTGTGATCAAGATCGTGAAGATCCAGAATGCGACTGTAACCCGTAAATAATCATGTTCGTCCTGGATTCTCATTGCGACACCCCGACAATGATGATGCGGGGACGCGACATCGGAATTGACAATGAAAGGGGGCATGTCGATCTGCCGAAGCTTAAGGCCGGCGGGGTCGATGCCTCTTTCTTCGCTTTATACACATCCGCCGACCTACAGCCAGACGCGGCCACACGCTACGCTTTGGAAATGATCGGCCGGATCTACGATGCCGTTGAAGCCAATTCCGGGATCGCCTCACTTGCATTCTCGCCGGATGACGCTTTGAGGAATAAGGCTAAAGGACTCATTTCCATATTCATAGGTATGGAGAACGGGGCTCCGATCCAAAAGTCGCTCCCTTTGCTCAGGGTTTTTCATAAGCTTGGGGTAAGGTACATAACCTTGACCCATAACGGTGACAATGAAATAGCGGACTCCGCCGCGCAGGGACAGCGTTGGCACGGATTGAGCCCGTTCGGCAGGGAAGTGGTGGCGGAAATGAACCGCCTCGGAATGATCATCGATGTCGCGCACGCCTCAGATGAGACTTTCTACGACACTCTTGAATATTCCCGTGCTCCGATTGTTTCCACACATTCCTGCTGTCGTGCCTTGGCTCACCACAGAAGGAATATGTCCGATGAGATGCTGCGCGCGCTTGCTGACAAAGGCGGCGTGATCCAAATCAATTTCTATCCGGTATTCCTTTCGGATGCGTTCGCCAAGACTCTGGCGGATTCCGGACTGGAGTCCAAGAACTGGACCGAGCAGGACTGGATCAACGATCCGTTGAATCCGGAAAAGGCCGCCGCTTGGAACGCTGTGCTGGATGAGTTTGCCGCTTTGCCAAGACCTTCCTATAAGGACGTGGTGGATCACATCGACCACGCCGTTAAGGTGGCGGGTATAGACAGTGTCGGAATCGGAACCGACTTCGACGGCATCGAGGTTACTCCAGCCGGACTTGAGAACATCTCAAAAATCGGAGTGATCTTTGACGAGATGTCAAGCCGTGGCTATACCGATGATCAGATAGAGAAGGTCGCTGGCAAGAATTTCCTAAGAGTGTTCAATGACGTGACCTCTTTGACTGCCAAATAGCCTGCAAATAGCCATAATAATAGCGATAACAAAAATGTTTGCTTGGTAAACAAATTTGTTATCGCTATTTATTTTCAATTATTTGCGGTCGCTGAGCATAAATAACCTGAGTTCATCGAGCGCGGCCGCAGCGAATCTCTCAATATTCCTTTTCCTGTCGTTCTTATAGACCTTTTTGACGGTTTTCGTCCCGTTAGGGCCTGCGATTCCGATCCATACAGTGCCTACTGGATTATGCTCATCGCCTCCGGGCCCTGCCAATCCTGTGGTCGAGACAGCATAAGTGCTCCCGGTCAAATTTCTGGCCCCTTCAGCCATCGCCGCCGCCACTTCGGAACTTACAACTCCATATTCATTGATTGTGGCCTCCGGAACTCCAAGGACTTTTTCCTTGACTGGGATGGCGTAGGATGTGACGGAGCCGAGGTAATATTCAGAAGCCCCGGGAACAGAGGTGATCAAGGAGGAAATCTTGCCTCCGGTGCAGGACTCGGCCGCGCTGAGGGTCATCCCTGAGCCACGGAACAAGGCTCCAACGGCGTTCTCCAGCGTGTCATCATTGTAGGAATATATCTTGTCTCCCAAAATCGGCCTGAGACGCGCGAACTGCTCATCAATGCGCCTTTCCTCCTCATCCTTGTCTCCACCGTAAATTGAAAGCCTGAGACGGACTCCTGTCAAAGGATTAGGCAGGTAGGCAAGGTGCATATCCTCCGGCAGACTGTCCTCCCAAGACTCAATTTCCTTGGAAAGCGCGGATTCAGCCAACCCGAAGACCATCACGCACTTATGGAATATGTCCGTAAGTGGGTTGTGCTCCTTAACGTCCTTGATCACATCAGGAATCGCCCCGACCGCCTCAAACGGAACGCCTGGCAGGGCATAGAGAGAGGCCTGATGTCCGTATCTTTCCTTAGGGAAGCGGAACACCATAATCGGCGCCGTGCCGAGGTGGTTGACAATCACTTCGCAAGTGTCCGGGACGAGCGCCTGAGCCTTGTTGATGTCCAGAACATCAAGTCCCCTTGCGTGAAGGATCTCGTGGACCATCTTGAGCTGGCCTTCATTCACCACATAACCCTTGCTTCCGGAAATCTCCGCCAAAGCCGCTTTCGTGATGTCGTCCTTGGTTGGACCAAGACCTCCGGTAGTTATGACTATCTCGTTGTGAGTGAGTTCGTTTGTTAGATTGCAGACAATCTCGTCGTGGTCATCCCCGAATGAAGTCATTCTTGTGACTTTCACGCCAATCTCCTCAAGCGCCTGGGATATATGCGAGGAATTGGTGTCCACTATCTGGCCGATCAGAATCTCGTCGCCGATAGTACAGATCGATGCGTTTGCCATATTCAGATTTTATTTTGTCAAACTATTGTTTTCAAGGTATTTGTTGATCTTCTTCACTATTGAAGGTCCTTCGTAGATGAAACCGGTGTAGATCTCTATCAGACTCGCTCCGGCGTCCAGCATTTCCTTGGCCTGCTCCGGCGACACTATTCCACCGACACCCACTACCGGCAGCCTTCCGGACGTGAACTGATGAATGTGCTTGACCATAGCGAGGCTTTTCTCGTACAAAGGAGCTCCGGAGAGCCCTCCGTTGCCGATTTTCTCTATTCTATCCTTGTTTGTCGTGAGCCCGTCACGGGATCTGGTCGTGTTGCCGGCCACGATTCCGTCGATTCCTGATTGCATACAGTATTTCAGGATTTCGTCAAGTTCCTCTGTCGGAATGTCAGGGGAGACCTTGACCAGAATCGGCTTATAGGCATCGTAGCATATCCTTAAATCCAGCAACGGATCGAGAATATCCGACAGGTATGACACGTCCTGAAGATTCTGCAGGCCGTGAACATTTGGGCAGGAGACATTGATCGTGAACATATCCACAAAGTCGTACATATACGAGAACGCCTTCTTGTAGTCAGCGATGGTGTCCTCGTCCGAGGCGCTGGTGCTGTTCTTCGCTATGCTCGCCGCGATAATCGTCTTTGGCGGATCCTTTTGAATATGTCTGATCGCGTTCTGGATGCCTTTGTTGTTGATCCCCATCCTGTTTATGATAGCGTTGTCCTGCGGGAGCCTGAACAGTCGAGGCTTGGGATTGCCCGGCTGAGCCTCCGGAGTCAGGGAACCGATCTCGATGAACGAGAATCCGAACCACGACAGCTCGTTGTAAAACTCTCCGTTCTTGTCCAAACCGGCGGCCAGACCGACGGGCGACGGGAAATTGATCCCGAACACATTCCTTGACAGCGATGGAGTCTTGTGGCTGTAAATCAGCTTCATCAGTTTTCCGGCGAAAGGAATCCGCCGTAGAAGTCCGAGTCCTTTGAAAGTGAGATTATGCGCCGTTTCCGGTGAGAATTTGAACAAAATCGGCCTGATGAGTTGTCTGTACATATTCATTGATGTTTTTCTGCACTTGCCTTGGTTTTCCACACCAAGGTTTGTGACGACAAATTTAGACAAAATCAGCAGAACACAGAAGGGATTTCTTCTCAAACATTCCGTCAATCGATCTCCTTGAACGTTCCATTGTCATAGAAAACCAGAATCTTTGTGATCCTTGGCGTGTCTGGTTTGGATTCGGCAGGGGAGACTTGCTCTGTTTGAGGCTTATTATCAATAGTTTCCGGCTCTTCTGGAAACAAATCTGGCTCTTGAGAATCGAATAATCTGCCGCTGTCCTTGCCTGTGGTGGACAATCGCGGCTCCTCGGAGAGTTGTGGCGCTTGAGGGGAATTCTGACTCTTGTACATTTTACCCTTTCCTGCGATCAGCCAATCAAGATTCAGGTCGGGATAGTTTTGAGCCATACTTTGTATGAAATCAAACCCCGGCTTGTTCCTTCCCGCAAGAATATGTGATATACTGGCCTTGGCCACACCTAATCTTTCCGCAAGCTGCGACTGTGTGATATTCTCGGCATCCAAAAACCGCTGCAATCTATTGTTCATTACAAAAGTGATTTGTTTACAAAAATAACATAATAAGTTGTAAAAATCAACTAAAAGATGATTGTTACAAAAGTGAAATGGAATACATATAATACGTAACTTAATTAGAAACAAATTTCAATGAGTGAATATAATTAATTGATAAAGAATATAAATACTCTTGTATTTATATAGAGAATTACTGTAAACTAACGATTAGATCCCGAATTTACACTCAATACCTATATGTGAATTTTATTAAAATTCAATAAATAATCTGATAATCAATATATTGCAGACAATAACCTATGTTGATTAGTATCCCTTATTGCACAAAAGTAATTTGTTTCACCCTTGTCGGCTATATTTACAAAAGTAAATAACACTTTAAGTTTTGTAAACCCGTTTTGACTGTTAAAATGTTTAGAAATGTGACTTCTCCGAGAATTTGATATTTCTTATACTTAGGTTAACTTTGTATGGAATTTTAAAATCTCAACGAGATGATACCTTCTATAAAAATTGAGGATTACAACTACCCACTTCCTGACGAGCGGATTGCGAAATATCCGCTTGCGGAGCGGGATGCCTCAAAGCTTCTGCGCTATGAGAACGGCGATGTCTGCGAGTACATATTCAAGGATATTCCCTCTCTCTTGCCTTCCGGCTCTCTTATGATATTCAATGACACCAAGGTTGTGCCAGCCAGGCTTCATTTTCAGCGTGAGACTGGTGCGCACATCGAGATCTTCTGCCTTGAGCCTGTCAATCCTCCTGAATATAACACCGCTTTCGCCGCGACGGAGCGTTGTCGTTGGAAATGTGTGATCGGGAATGCTAAGCGCTGGAAGAATGACGTTCTTTCCTTGTATAATCCGGATAGTGATGAGGCTATTTCCGCGATGGGATTGAAGGCCAGCCTTGTCGAGCGTAACGGTGAGACCGGTATTGTGGAGTTTTTCTGGGATGGCGGGATCCCTTTCTCCAGAGTGCTGGAACTGTGCGGCACAGTCCCGATTCCTCCGTATCTCAATCGTGAGACAGAATCGATTGACACAGAGCGCTATCAGACCTTGTATGCTCATATCCGCGGCTCCGTGGCAGCTCCTACGGCCGGACTGCATTTCACGCAGTCTGTATTGGACAATATCGCCGCCAAGGGCATTGACTGTGAGAATGTCTGCCTTCACGTCGGAGCCGGAACTTTCCTTCCGGTCAAGAGTTCGGATGTGGCTGATCATCCGATGCACAGGGAGCCGTTTGTGGTCACTCTTGACCTTCTCAAGCGCATAAAGGCCAATAAAGGCAAGCTGATTGCGGTCGGTACGACTTCCGTACGTACTCTGGAATCATTGTACTATGTCGGTGTAAGCTGCATCGAGAAAGGCAAGCCGGAGGATGTGGGCCAGTGGGCTCCTTATGAGCGTGAATATTCATATTCATTGGAAGAGTCGTTGGACGCCATAATCTCTTATTTGGAGAACAACGGGCTGAATGAGCTTAAGGTTGGCACAAGAATCATCATTGTGCCGGGCTTCCGTTTCAGGCTTGTCGATCTTTTGATAACAAATTTCCACCAACCGGAAAGCACTCTGATTCTGCTGATTTCAGCGTTTGTAGGCGGTGACTGGAAGACCATCTATGACTATGCTCTCGGGCACGGCTTCAGGTTCCTCAGCTACGGCGACAGCTCGCTTCTTTTCCGCCGTACTTCTTAAGTCCTTTGTGGATTGATGGTTACAAGCCTTTGCGAATGTTAAGTAAATTGCTTACATTTGTAAATATTACTAACGATGATTTATTATGGCTGATTCATCTGAATTCGAAAGCATCTGTCCTTACAACGATGCTGAGGCGGTCGAGGCCTTGAACAAGGTCGCGAATCATCCCGCTGTGCTGGCTATTTCCGAATATCTTTTCCCTGACGAGCCGATCTTTTTCCTTCGGAACGCATTGAAGAGTGTGCATAATATCGATGAGTTCCAGGAAATTGTGATGAACAAGGCTGTGTCCTGGGTTATGGATAACACAATCCACAACTTCTCCTATGACGGCATCAGTTATATCAAGGAGATCAAAGGAAAATTCCTTGCGATGTCCAATCACAGGGACATCATCCTTGATCCGGCCATCACCCAACAGGTGCTTTTCAGGAACGGCATCCCGATGACGGAGATCTGTGTCGGTGACAACCTCATCAAGCAGAGCAAGACCGTTGAATATCTGCTCCGTTCCAACAGGATGATCCGGGTGATCCGCGGGATTTCGGCAAGGGAACTCTATCTGTCCTCGCAGATTCTGTCTAAATACATCCGTCAAACCATCACTTCCGGTAAATCTTCTATCTGGTTGGCACAGAGGCAGGGCCGCACAAAAGACGGAATCGACACTACGGAGCAGGGCCTGCTGAAGATGTTGGATATGAGCGGCACGAAATCGTTCAAAGAGAATTTTTCCGAGCTGAACATCGTTCCTCTCAGCATCTCTTATGAATATGAGCCATGCGATGTCCGCAAGGCTCGTGAGATCTTGATTTCCAGGACTGAGAAATATGTCAAGACGCGCACCGAGGATATGCACAGTATTGTTATGGGTATCCGCCAGCAGAAGGGTGACGTGCATCTCAACTTCGGTCTGCCGATAACTCCTGACGAGATCGAGTTGGCTTCGCATTGCGACAAGAATGACCGTTATCAGGCCATCAGACACGCTGTTGACAAGAGGATCATCGCCGGCTATCAGCTTTGGAAGACTAACTACATCGCTTATGACCTTGTAAATCATAGTTATAAGTATGCGGAGCTTTATACTCCGGAGGATGTTGAGAAGTTTACGGAATATACTGAGCATCGGTTGGATAAGGTCGAGCGTCGTCTCAACCGTGCCGAACTTCGTGACATCTTCCTTCGCATCTATTCCAATCCGGTTGAGTCTAAGGAGCGTCTTGTTTCTGGTGAGCCGCTTCGCCAGGAATAACTTCGGCGCTGGGCCGCCTGTTGTTCGACAGTAGCTCAACCATCGGTGTGCTCATTGGTCGCTGAGCCTGTCGAAGCGACTCTGTTGCAAAAATTAGCGCATTAATCCCTTCAAGATAGGGTGTTCAAAAATAGAAAATTTCCAAATTTTGCACGTTACCAAAATTTGGAAATTTTTATTTTTCTGAACGCGGTGCGTTTGGTGTTCATTATGTGATTTGTTTGATATTTGATTGTCTTGTAGCACTAAAAACAAAATAGTTATTTATGTAAACATTTTTGTTATGTGTCTCATTCCTGTTTTGATAAAGCCTTTAAAGCAGCAAAAAACTGAATTTCAAATTTTGCACGTTACCAAAATTTGAAATTCAGTTTTTTGCTGCCTCCATCGAGGCGAAATATCTCACGAATTAAAACAGCCGATCCACACTGGCGATGACCTCCTCTGAGGAAAGCTCTGTGCTGAGGATCAGATCCGGCTTCTTCAGCTCAAAGCCTTTGCTTGTGGCGTTAAGCATTCCGGCACCTGTGATATTCAGCATAACGGTCTCGTCTTTTTTGACTGTACCCTCGTCAAGAGCTTTCTTCAAAGCTGCCACAGCGGAAGCGGCGGCCGGGAATATGTCGTAGCCCTCTTTGTTGAAGAACTGGAGCATCCAATAGACAATGTCATCGTTGGTGACCTTGAAGAAGTCGCCGTTGGACTCCTTGAGTGTGTCAAACAGGCCTCCGGCAAGGCTGTACGGCGGCTTTCTGTTGGAAAGAACCTTCGCGAGGATCACCTCGGCGCTCTTTCTGGACTCTTCCGGAGTGATCGGCACAAGGTCTCTTGATCCGGCTTTCCAGGAATCGTACATAAGGGTGAAAGGAGCGTTCTGAGCGCAGTAAACCCTCATCTTGTTCTCGCCGAAACGACCGTCCTTGGCAAGCCTGCATGCGTTTTCCCAAGCGGCGATCGCGCCGGTTCCGCTGCCGACTGCCTGAAAATATGCGTCAGGAATACGTCCGATGGTCTCTACGGCACTTAGCAGGGTAGTTCCCATTCCGTCCCTTCTGGCAATGTTCTTCGCACCGCCTTCGGCCAGATAACGGGAATCCTTGCAAAGCTTTTCTCCAAGGGCGATGGCATCGTAATAGTCTGTGCCGTTTGGGGTTGCGATGACCTTCACGCAAGGTTTGATCCTTTTCAGGAACCACAGGTCGCTGATGTTGTCGTTAGGAATGCAGATCACGATCGGAATGTCGTTGTCGGAGCAGACACGAGCGAAAGCCCTGGCCGTGTTGCCGGCGGACTGCACCACAAGGATGTGCTTGTCGTTTTTCGGCAGCCTTGCGCAGACAGAGAACGCCTCGGTCTCCTTGAAAGAGCAGGTCTCCATCTTGGCACCACGCTTTGGAACGTAGCCGGACAGGGTAATGTACAGGTTCTCCATCCCGAGAAGCTCGGCGAGTCCCTTGCTCTTGTAGGTAACAGGAGCGTGTGAATTTTTCAGCGTTCTGTTGATCGGAAGCCATTCGGCGTATCTGTAAAGCCCTTTGAGGTCGTCACGTGGAGTAAACTTCTCATTCTCATACACGGCCCTTACCAGTGATGGCGCGGAAGCCTCCGGATCAGCCAATGTCCAACCGGCATCCTGGAATATTCTCCCGGAACCGACGTTCACAAGCTGGTAATTTGTTGGTTTGAATTTCATCGTTATTGTGTGTTAATATATTCATTACAGATTTATCAGCAGCCATGTCATATACCCGGCGAAGCAAGCGAGCAGTATGCCCCCTTCGACTCTGTCCAGCTTCCGGCCTTTGCGTGTGAACGCGCTTACCCAGATCAGCAAGGCCCCGAGCAGCAATATTCCGAGATCGACGAATGTCATTCCTGAGAATGACAGACCTGACGGGGAGCCGGGCTGCGGCTTGTAGGCGGCAGCGGAAACGCCCAGAATCATGAGGATATTGCCGATGTTCGAGCCAAGGATATTCCCGAGAGCCAGCTGCCCTTTCTTCTTTGCCGCCGCCACCACACAGGTGACGAGTTCCGGCATCGAAGTACCGCCCGCGAGGATGGTTACCGCGATGAACTTGTCGCTGATGTTCAGCATCCTGGCTATATTTGTAGCGCTGTCCACGAACTTGTCGCCTCCGAAAATCAAAGCCGCCAATCCTCCCAGGACCATCAGGATAGCCACCCATAATTTTCCGCTTTCAGGCTCCGCTGAATCCTTGGTCTCTTCAGCCTTCCCAGACTTGAAGGACCAGTACATATAAGCGGCGAAAAGTATAAGGAAAATAACGCCGTCCAATCTTGACAACGTGTTGTCGTTGCCTATCCCAAACAGCGTGAAGTGCATTCCGAATATGATCAGGAGAACTGTGGTGATGATGTTGAGCGGGATATCGGTCTTGACATTGTCACGTGTCATTGAGATCGGCCTTATAAGCGCGGTGAAGCCGAGTATGAAAAGTGTGTTGAATATGTTAGAACCTACTATGTTACCTATCGCAATGTCGGCGTTGCCTTTCAAGGCTCCTGTCAGGCTGACTACAAGTTCCGGTGTCGATGTCCCGATGCCGACTATAGTCAAACCTATCACGAATTCACTCAACCCGGCTTTCCTTGCGATAGTTGATGAGCCGTCCACAAGCCAGTCGGCGCCAAGCACGACCAGTGCAAGCCCGGCGAGCAGAATAAGGATCTCAGTTACCATTATTTTTTATATTAACGTGACACAAATTTAGTGAAAAAATAGTAAACTGTATTACTTTTTTGTGTAGTACTTTGGCCAGCAGGCTTCAAGATAGGCTTTCAGCCTGTCTTCCTGAGGGTTAGGCGCCGGCTCGTAGAATACTGTGCCTTCAAGGCCTGTCGGCATAAATTCCAGATCCGCGAAATGACCGGGATAGTCATGGGCATATTTATAACCGTCCGCATATCCAAGTTCCTCCATAAGTTTGGTCGGTGCGTTTCGCAGGTATAGCGGCACGGGTGCCGCCTTGTCTTTGTTTGCGGTTTCAATAGCTTTGTTTATCGCAAGATACGCAGCGTTACTTTTAGGAGAACTTGCAAGGTAGATTGTGGTTTCGGAAAGCGGGATTCTGGCTTCCGGCATACCGATCTGATGGACAATCTGGAAGCACGAGTTCGCAAGCAGCATCGCGTTCGGGTTGGCAAGTCCGACATCCTCGGCGGCCGAGATGCAGAGTCTTCTTGCGATAAACAACGGATCCTCTCCGCCGTTCAGCATCCTTGCCAGATAATAGACAGCGGCGTTCGGGTCAGAGCCTCTGATTGATTTGATGAACGCCGAGATGATGTCGTAGTGCATCTCGCCATCCTTGTCGTAAATCGCCAGATTCTCCTGAATGCAACCGGTAACAGTCTCGTTGTCAATGACTATGTGTGATTCCTTGCCGGCGAAGGAGTCTATGACGATCTCAAGGACGTTAAGCAGTTTCCTGCCGTCGCCTCCACTGTAACGGAACAGAGCCTCGGTTTCCTTGACTTCAATATTCTTTTCCTTCAGCAGCACGTCATTTTTCAAGGCTCTGTCCAAAAGCATCTGAAGGTCGTTGACTTCCAATGATTTCAGGACAAAAACCTGACATCTGGACAGAAGCGGGGTGATCACTTCGAATGACGGGTTCTCGGTCGTGGCTCCTATCAGGACAATCGTGCCGTTCTCGACCGCGCCAAGCAAGGCATCCTGCTGGGCCTTGTTGAAGCGATGTATCTCGTCTATGAACAGGATAGGCGCCGCTCCGTTGGAAAACACGGATGCTCCTCTTGCCTTGTCGATGACATCACGGACATCCTTCACTCCTGCACTGACCGCCGAGAGGGTGTAGAAGTCCCTTGACAAAGTCTGGGCGATTATCCCGGCCAAAGTGGTTTTCCCGACACCCGGAGGCCCCCATAGGATGAAAGAGGACAGATTCCCGTTCTCGATCATCTTTCTAAGGATGCATCCTTCACCCACAAGATGCCTCTGTCCGACATATTCAGACAGATTTTTTGGTCTCATCCGCTCTGGAAGAGGGGGAAGCATAGCGCTTTGTCCCGTTCTTTGATAAATATCCGACATAATTAGTTAAATATCGTTCAATTAATATGAAAAACAATAATGTTTAATTGGGTAACATTTGTGTTAATGCGGATTGGCCGCTATTTTTCAGCCTAACCGAACGCAAATTTAAGAAAAAGCGGAATAAGTTTCGTAAATTTGTCTATTACTTGCCAAATGCCACATATAGGCGCAATGGCAGAACATATTTTTGATAAGATGAGACTATCTGAAAGAATCCGTTTTGTTGGCGTGAACGACCGCCAGACCAAACTCTTCGAGCGGCAGTGGCCGCTTCCTTTTGGCGTCAGCTATAATTCCTATCTGGTTGAGGATGAGAAAATTGCCTTGATCGACACAGCTGCTGTGGCGTTTAGGGACGAGTTTCTTGCCAACATCAAGGCCGAGATAGGGGACAGGAAGATTGACTATCTTGTAGTAAATCATATGGAGCCGGACCACAGCGCACTCCAAAGCGTGATTAGGGATGAATATCCTGATTGTACGATAGTTACAAACGCCAAAGCTGTGCCGATGATCGAAGGTTACCAAGGTCTGACCGACAATATCAAGGTGATAAAGGAAGGGGAGACCCTTCCGCTCGGGAGCGTAAGCCTTCAGTTCTTTATGGTTCCGATGGTTCACTGGCCGGAGACGATGGTGACGTGGTGCCCTGAGGAGAAAACCCTGTTCTCCGGTGACGCCTTCGGCACGTTCAGAATCTTCCCGGAAGGCGTAATAGACTCGCAATCAAACATATTCAATGAATATAAAGACGAGATGACAAGGTATTACTCGAACATCGTCGGGAAATATGCCGCCCCGGTTCAGGCCGCACTAAAAAAGCTTTCCGGTTTGGAGATATGCCGGATTTGCAGCACTCACGGCCCGGTTTGGGAGAATCATATTCCTGAAATCGTCTCACTGTACGACAAGTTCAGCCGTTATGAACCTTTGGAGCACGGTGTCTGCCTGGCTTACGGCTCGATGTACGGCAACACCGAGAAGGCTGCTCTGGCGTTGGCTGAATCCTTGAAGAACCATAACATTCCGTTCACGCTCCACAATCTGAATGAGGAAAGTTATTCGTTCGCTTTGCGTGACGTGTTCAAGTATGACACTGTGATTCTTGGCTCACCGACCTATAACAACGGAATATTGCCGCCGGTCCGTCAGTTGATGGAGGCAATCTGTGACAGATTGGTCAAGAACAGACGATTCTTTGCCTTCGGATCGTTCACTTGGGCAGCCGCCAGTGTTCGATTGCTGAACGAGATGGCAACCACGGCCGGATTTGAGATTCTCGGTGACGGAATTACATTCAGACAAGGATTCTCACCAGCCAAATTCGATTCTGAATCAATAGTTTCCCTTGTGTAACGGTACTCGCCTATTCTGTTATACAATTCGGATTATGTTAAGTTGAACGTATTGTAAACACTACCCTATATGATTTTGCAACTACTGACGCTTCTTGGTGCTTTGGCGCTCTTTGTCTTCGGGCTTGAGATGCTCAGCACTGGAATTCAGAAGTCTTTCGGTGATCGCTTGAGACGTTTCGAGAAATGGATGACTTCCGGCACTCCGTTCAAACAGATTCTTTCAGGAGCCGGTATCACGGCTGTGGTCCAGTCTTCAAGCGCCACGACAATTTTGGTCGCCAGTCTTGTGAGCGTCGCTACCCTATCGCTTAAACAAGGCATCTGCGTTATAATGGGCGCCAACATCGGTACGACCATAACCGCTTGGATCATAGCGGCTACCGGGTTCTGGCTTGATGTGACGGTTCTGGCGTTTGTGCTGCTTGGAGCCGGTTTCGTGATGACACTTATGAAGAAATCACTGGTCAAGAACATCGGTCAGGCAGTTTTGGGATTGTCACTGGTTTTCGTTGGACTGATTTACATAAAGTCCTCAATACCAGCTATTGACACTGTTCCTCAGATCGCCGGGTCAATCGCCGGACTGGCTTCGCACGGAATCGGTTCCGTGTTGATATTTATGCTTATCGGCGTTGTCGTCACATTCATCCTCCAGTCATCCAGCGTCACGGTTGTACTTACGATGGTGCTTGCCTACCTTGGTTGGCTGCCGTTCCCGATGGCCGCCGCTATGGTTCTCGGAGAGAACATCGGAACCACTATCGGAGCCAATATCGCCGCCAGCGGAGCTGGTGTCCAGGCGCGAAGGGCCGCGCTCGCCCACACCGTGTTCAATGTGGCCGGCGCTGTCTTTGTGCTGATATTCTTTAATATATTCATAAAGATCAATCTTGGACTGGTTTCTTTGTTTGGTCTTGATTCTCAGATGACCGCGGTATTCGGCATCGCTTGTGTCCACACCCTGTTCAACACCATTTCGACATTGGTTCTGGTCTGGTTCCGCAAGCCGTTCGCTGATTTGCTGACGAAGTGGATCAAGGAGCCGGCGCCTGAGAAAGGGGACTTCCATCTGAAGTTCATCGGCAGCGGCAGACTTTTCGGAACTCCTTCAATCTCAATCGAACAGGCGTACAAGGAGGCTGTGAACTTCGCAGTGACTGCCCAGGATGGCTTCCAGTATGTAAAACTGGCTGTGAATGAAAAGGATCCGGACAAGTTTGAGGAATATCGGCAGAAACTGGTCAAGTGCGAGGAGGTGACGGACAGGTTTGAATATGAGATCGCAGCGTTCCTGAACAGCCTCACGGCAGAGTCTATGAACGATCACGAGGCACGAGAGGTCAAGGTCATCTACCGTGTGATCAGCGAGTTAGAGAGTCTTGGCGACAGTTGTGAGAACATCAGCCGTCTGCTTTCCCGCCTGCGTGTCCACAAGCTTGATTTCGATGATGAGACTATAAGCAAGGTCAACCTGCTGATCGGCAAGGTCAATCAGGCTTTCGCTGTGATGGTCTCGAATATGAGACTTGCTGTGGATGGTGAGCTTAAGGACATCAGCAATGCCTACAATGCCGAGGACAAGATCAACGAGACGAGGGACACTCTTCGTGACGAGGGCATTCTCCAGATTGAGAAAGGAGCGGACAAGTTCCTCTCCATCAACTATTACCTTGATATGTTGGCGGAGCTTGAGGCGATGGGAGACTTTATGATCAACATCTCCCAGTCCTTGTTCCACGAGTTTGACAATTAATATAACGCCGGTTGCGGCTGAGTGGGAATATTTATGGGAAGAAAAAGAGTAGATCTCCTGTTGGAGAACATTACGATCGAGGCCTGTGCAGCTGAAGGCAAGGCACTTACGCATTGGAACGGTGTCGTTGTGTTTGTGCCGTTCGCTGTTCCGGGTGATGTGGTTGACATCCGTGTCACCAAAAAGAGCAAGAATTATTACGAAGGTTTTGTCGAGAGGATCGTGACTCCGTCAAAGGATCGTCTGGAGCCGTTCTGTCAGCATTTCGGGGTTTGCGGTGGCTGTAAATGGCAGCCTCTCCCCTATCCGATGCAGCTTGAGGCCAAGCGTCAACAGGTTTATGACCAGTTGGTACGTATCGGTCATCTTAATGTGCCGGAGATCCGCCCGACAATCCCGTCAGACAAGATCCAGTACTATCGTAACAAGCTGGAATTCACTTTCTCATCGAAAAGATGGCTGCTGAAGGACGAGGACATTGAGAGCGTTCCGGAGAACGACCGTATGGGACTTGGATTCCACGTAGGTAAGTTCTTCGACAAGGTGCTGGACATCAAGCACTGCTACCTTCAGAAGGATCCGTCCAATGACATCAGGCTTTTCATCAAGAAGTATGCTGTCGAAAACGGTCTGGATTTCTTTGACATCCGTCAGAACGTGGGCTATGTCAGGAATATGTTCATCCGCACGACCGACACGGGCGACCTGATGGTGATAATGTGCTTCTTCTACGAGAACCGTGAGGACAGGGAGAAAATGCTGGATGCCATTGCTGAAGCGTTTCCTCAGATCACATCGCTTTACTATATCATCAACAATAAGTTGAATGACTCGATCGGTGATCAGGAGTGCATTCTCTACAAAGGTGAGCCGACAATCCGTGAGACAATGGAAAGCTTGACTTTCCGCATAGGTCCTAAGTCGTTCTACCAGACCAACTCCGAGCAGGCCTACAAGCTTTACTCGGTCGCGAGGGATTTTGCTGAGTTGACCGGCAACGAGATCGTCTATGACCTCTACACAGGGACCGGCACGATCGCGCAGTTCGTCTCCGGCAAGGCCGCCAAAGTGGTTGGCATCGAATATGTTCCCGAGGCGATTGAGGATGCGAAGGTGAACGCCGCCGGGAACGGCATCACTAATTGTGAGTTCTTCGCCGGAGACATGAAGGATGTCCTGAGACGTGATTTCATCAATGAGCACGGTCAGCCTGATGTGATAATTCTCGATCCTCCTCGTGCCGGCATCCATCCGGATGTCGCCAAGGTCATCCTTGAGGCCTCCCCTGCCCGTATGGTCTATGTGAGCTGCAACCCGGCCTCCCAGGCCCGTGACCTGGCTCTTTTTGCCGACAAGTACGAGATCACCGCCGTCCAGCCAGTCGATATGTTCCCCCACACCCAGCACGTCGAGAACGTCTGCGCACTGAGGTTACGATAGGTGTTGTCATTTGAAGACTATAAACACATAGATCCTTCATAATGAGCGGAGACCTCCAATTCCCGAATTTTGGTAACGTGCAAAATTCGGGAATTGCGAGTGTCTTGCTCATTAAAACAGAGATGTTTATGTTCTAGAACGGATACCCGACACCGAAGTGGAGGGTGTAGCCGTCTTTCTTTAGCCATTGGGACGGGGAGCGCCAGCGGGCGGTGTCGAGGGACGGGTCATAGACTTTCATACCCATATCGAGACGGAGAATCAGGAAGTTAAGGTCCACTCGGAGGCCTATGCCCCAGTCGGCGGCAAGGCTGGCGGCGAGGTTCTTGAGGTCGAAATGGGTGTGGGAGCCATCGTCTCCGTCGGTCTCTTTCAGGGTCCAGATGTTGCCGACATCCGTGAAGACGGCACCGCACAACTTCCAGAACATCGGGAAACGGTACTCCAGATTGGCTTCCAACTTCACGTCACCGGTCTGGCTTGGGATCACGAACGTCGTGTCAGCCTTTGAGTTGCCCGGGCCAAGGGAACGGGCCTGCCAGCCACGCATACTGTTCGCTCCGCCGCTGTAGAACTGTTTCTCGAACGGAATTGTGGATGAGTTGCCGTAGGCGTAGCCGACACCTCCGAGAAGGCGTATCGCCAAGGCTTGCCCTCCATTCTTGCCGAACACAAACGTCTTGCCCAACGTCAGTTCCGTGCGGATGTACTGGGAATATGGAGTGTTCCAGATAAGCCTGGAGCCATATTCATCACTTTTCATCGCTTTGTTGAATAGGCTCAGTACATTGCCGGATGCATCGAGTTGCAGACGGGCATATTCATAGGTCTCCTTCGGAACCAAGGCTGTGCTGGTCGTGTAGTAGGCCACGAGACCGGAGCCGACATCGAAGTGGTTCTGGTAGGCGTCCCTCATAAACGGGTTGCCGGAAAGAGTCGTGTAGAAGTTCGGGTCGAGATTCGTCAGCCTGACGATCTTGGCCTGTATCGGGTAGAACTGATAGAAGAACTTTCCGTTACGCAGAGATCCAGAATAACCGTAAGATGTCGAGATCATATTCCTCGTATATTCAGGACGGTTCTGGTAGTTATATGAAGCGTTGATTTCGGTGCGTGGCACGGACGGTCCCTTGAATATGGAATTCGGCAGACCGAGGAACTCCGGGAAGCTCAGACCGGCGGAGACACCGAACTCGTTGGACTTGACGCTCCTGTCATCGTACTTGAACTGGAAATTGCCGAGGAATCCAAGATTCAGCCACTGGGCACCGTGGAATATGTTCTTATGGTAATAATTCAGCTGCGGCGATATGCCGATCAGACCGGTCGAGTTTGTGGAGCCTTCCATATTGACCTTGAAGCCCTGCATCCTTGATCTGGTGAGGTTGATGTCGCAGTCCACTATTCCAGAGTCACGGGGATTAAGTGAGACATTGACCCCGCTGAACATCCTCAATGCGGAAAGCCTGGAATATGTCGTGTTCACCTCATTCTCATCGTACTGGTCTCCGGGATGGAGAGTGCACATATTCCTAAGCACCTTGTCATTGAATCTCAGGTCTTTGTCGTAGGAGATGGAGACTTCGCCCAAGGTATACTTCCGGTGCGGACGGGCATATTCAGGAGTCTGGTTTCTGGTATATTCCTTGACCATCATCAGAAGGCCGGCCGTGTCCGGGGAGTTGAGAGTATCCGCCTCGAACGAGAAGTAGTTCTTAGTGAAGCCGAAGTAGCCTTTGCGTCTCATAGCGGAGGCGCAGCGCTCCGTCTCCTTTTCCAAAGCGTCCTCGGAGAGGTAGTCGCCAGACCGCACTGTGGTCGCGGAAGTGTCGGCAAGGAAATCCTCCTTGAACTCTCCGTCCGGCACCGAATAGGTTATCTCCCCTATCCTGAACCGTTTGCCAAGAGTGATTGAATATGTAACATTAACTTTCCGGCCTTTTACCTCGATGTCGCTCCGCACGTCCGAACCGTAGTAGCCAAGATATTCAAGATGCCTGTTGATGTTCTCGATCGAGGCTTCGACCTGAGACGGCTGATAGACCACAGGCGCGGTCCCGATACTTCGGATGAGGCGGTTGATGGCCTTGTCGGGATTCCTGCCGGACCAGTTGTAGAGGTTCAGGAACGGATTCCAGCCGAAGATTATGTACGAGTTCGGCTTCTGTTTGATGTAGGACTCGACTTTCTTTGTGTTGAACTTGCTGTCGCCTATGACTTCCACCTTGTTGGATGCCAGGCGGTACTGTCCTTCCTCAAGAACACGTGTAGTGCTGCACGAGAAACTCAGCGCGGCGGCGGTGGCCAGGGTGGCCATCAAAGAAAAAAACGAGGATTTTGCCATCATATTCTACAAAAATAGCAACCCTTTCTGATTTTTCTTCAAATTTGGGTCAAAATATTAATTTTCGTACCTATATTTGCACGCCGAAGCCGGATGAGGCATCATCGGCGGATCATTACTTATGTCGAACATTATAGGTTTACAGTTTTTTTAGGATGAAGAACAAGTACATCGATCTTGTGGATCAGACTTTCGATTTTCCGCAGGACGAATTCAGAGTGGAGGACGGCAATCTTTTCGTCAATGACATCGATATGATGGGAATCATCAAGGAATATGGCACGCCGTTGAAACTCACCTATCTCCCGAAGATCACATCTCAGATCCAGAGGGCCAAGAGAATGTTCCGCAACGCAATGTCAAAGGTCAGCTACGAGGGCGACCATCACTATTGCTACTGCACAAAGAGTTCCCAGTTCAAGTTTGTCATAGAGCAGGCTCTCAAGAGCGATGTCCATCTGGAGACATCCTCCGCCTACGATCTGGATCTTATCCGCAAACTGGAGGCAGACAAGCTCGTGGACAAGAACCTGATAATCATCTGCAACGGCTTCAAGAGGCCGCAGTACATCCAGAACATCGCCACGATGCTCAACGAGGGGTGGCACAACATCATCCCGGTGCTGGACAACAAGAACGAGCTGGAGGATCTTGACGACCTGATCGATGTTCCCGCGCAGCTTGGCATCCGCATCGCCTCAGAGGAGGAGCCTTCATTCGACTTCTACACTTCCCGTCTGGGAATAAGGTACTCGGACATCATTCCGTTCTACCGCAACGGCATCAGCAAGAATCCTAAGTTCAAGCTGAAGATGCTCCACTTCTTCATCAACACCGGCATCAGGGACACCTCCTACTACTGGAACGAACTGGCGCGCTGCCTGAACCTCTACTGCGACCTCAAGCAGATATGTCCGGACCTTGATTCTTTGAATATCGGAGGAGGTCTTCCTATAAAGACTTCATTGGCAGTCGATTATGACTACAAATATATGATCGAGGAGATCGTGTACCAGATCAAGTCCGTGTGCGACGCTCACGGTGTGCAGGTTCCGGACATCTACACGGAGTTCGGCAACTTCACCGTCGGCGAGAGCGGCGCGACAATATTCAAGGTGCTGGATGTCAAGCAGCAGAATGACCGCGAGTGCTGGTATATGATCGACAACTCGTTTATGACGAGTCTCCCTGACACCTGGGGACTGCACCAAAGGTTCATCCTCTTCCCTATCAACAAATGGAATGAGGAATATCATAGGGTGTTCATCGGCGGGCTTACCTGTGACAGCAAGGACTTCTACAACTCCGAGGCGCACTCCAACGCGATCTTCCTTCCGGTGATGAAGAACAGAAGGGATCCGCTCTACATCGGGTTCTTCCACACGGGAGCCTATCAGGAGGCGATTTCCGGTTACGGTGGAGTAAAGCATTGTCTCCAGCCTTCACCTAAGCACATCCTGATCGACAAGGACAAGGATGGCAAGATCACGACAAGGGTCTTCGCTCCTGAGCAGAGCTCTGACTCGATGCTTAAGATTCTCGGATTCTAAGCGATGACGTCACCTGTATCCCACAATGAGATAAAGTTCGTCAAGTCTCTTGAACAGAAAAAGTTCAGGGACGAGAACGGACTTTTTATCGTTGAAGGGGAGAAGATGGTGGCCGAGGCTTTGGCGTCTTCTTTCGAGGTCGAGAAGGTCTATCGGGCTGACGAAACCGGCAGTGCGGCCATGGCACGGCTGAGTCTCCTGTCCTCCCCTTCTCCGGCTTTGGCCATTGTCCGAAAACCGGCCGACATTGAAATCGGGAATATTCATAGCGTGCCGTCCAAGGGTTTGTTTCTGGCTCTGGATGGAATCAGGGATCCCGGCAATCTGGGCACGATCATCCGCACGGCCGACTGGTTCGGGATAGATGCGGTCTATGCCTCCAAGGACACTGTTGACATATTCAATCCAAAGGTGGTGCAGTCAACGATGGGAGCCATATTCAGAGTCAAGTTCCATTATTGCGACATTTGCGGCTATTGCGGTGCTGTCGCTGCCGCCGGTGGCAATGTGTACGGTACTTTTCTGGATGGCGAGGATATGTACGCCAAAGAGTTGGCTACAGGAATGGTCTCCCCTTCCGTCATCGTGATCGGCAACGAGGCCAAAGGGATTTCCGCCGAGGTCGGCAAATTTGTGACTGACAGGCTTTTCATACCATCCTGGCCTCGTGACGAGAGAGGATCGGAGTCTCTCAACGCCGCTGTAGCCACCGCAATCACCATAGCTGAGTTCCGCCGCAGGGTGTGAAAAGTGGCTCCTGAGGCAAATCTTGTCCATATATTCCAAGAATATTCAGCGGATTTTTCGTAATTTGCGGTTCGTTAGCAAAAACGGAAGCAAATGAACGAAGAATCCTTGATGCGGTCCAGAATCCGGAAGATTCTGATGATCTGCAGCAACTACGACGCTTTCGCCCTTGAGGAGGACGGACGCATTGAGAATCAGGTCAAGAACGAGTATCGTGAGCTTAACCTGAGCAATCCTCCTAAATTCATCTGGGCAAACTCATCGGCACAGGCCAGGGATATTATCGGTTCCGAAGAGGATATCGATATGATCATCTGTATGTACAACGAGCAGGACAAGGAGATATTCCCGTTCGCTTCGCGGTTGAAGGATGAGGGGCGAGGGATCCCGTTCATTCTTTTGATCCACTACTCCAAGGCGGTAAGACAGAGGGTGTTGGAGTCTCCGCATCCTGGTGTGGACTTTGTGTTCAGCTGGCACGGGAACGCTGATCTGATTCTGGCCATTGTCAAGTTACTGGAGGATGCGGCCAACGCGGAGAACGATGTGTTCGAGGTCGGTGTCAAAGGCATCCTTCTGGTCGAGGACTCGATCCGTTACTATTCGAACTATCTTCCTGAGCTATACAAGATTGTGCTCACGCAAAGTCGGGAGTTTTTGACTGAATCCTTGAACGATGACCAGAAGAAATACCGAAAAAGATCCAGGCCGAAGATATTCCTGGCCACTTGCCTTGAGGAGGCTATCGCTTATTTTGAGAAGTACAGGAGGAATCTTCTGGGTGTCATTTCTGATGTCGGAATGGTCTTCCATAAGGGGGATGACCCTAAGACTGAGAAACTTGACGCCGGAATCGACCTTGTGAGAATCATCCGTGAATATGATCCTTTGATGCCGGTCCTGCTGCAATCCTCACAGGGAAGCCTTGCGAAAACGGCAGCTGAGCTCGGGGTGGGATTCCTGAAGAAATATTCCAGCACACTGTTCCTGCAACTTGGAGATTATATGAAGGAGGAGTTCGGGTTCGGTGACTTTGTGTTCAGGGATTCGAACGGAGTTGAATGCGGGAGGGCCGCCAGCCTTTCCCAGCTGGAGAAGATCATTTACGATATTCCGGATGCCGTGCTGATGAGCAACACTTCCAGGAATATGTTCTCGAAGTGGCTGTATGCAAGAGGGTTGTTCAATCTTGCGGAGACATTCAGGGCCGAGCATCACACAAATGCCGGAGAGTTCAGAGAGTTCCTTCTGGACAACATACAACGTTACCACAGGAGCATCGGGCAGGGAATCATCACGGAATTCCATAAGGATTCCTATCAGGATTATTACTGGTTCTCCCGCGTCGGCGAAGGCTCGCTTGGAGGCAAGGCAAGAGGCTTGGCTTTTCTCAATCATCTTGTCCAGAAATATTCATTGTCAGAGAAATATGATGACTTGCGAGTGTCAATCCCTCGTACCATCGTGCTGACGACGGATTGGTTCGACAAATTCATCGTTGAGAATGGCCTGCAATATGTGATTGACTCGGAACTGTCTGATGATGAGATTCTTTCTGAATTTGTGGCATCCACGCTTCCGGAAGAGTTGACTCAGAACCTCAAGGCTTTTCTGGCCACGGTTGACAGTCCTCTGGCGGTGCGTTCAAGTTCCAAGTTGGAAGACAGCAACTATCAGCCTTTCGCAGGAGTGTACGCAACTTATATGTGCCCTCCGGTGGAAAACAAGGACAGGATGCTGCGTGAACTCGGCAAGGCAATCAAGAGCGTCTATGCCTCGACATTCTTCAAGGGCAGCCGTAACTACATCCAGGCCAGCGGAAACCTGCTTGGAGAGGAGAAGATGGCTGTGATCGTGCAGACAATCTGTGGAACGGTCCACGGGCACGATTTCTATCCGATGATGTCCGGTGTGGGACGTTCGCTGAACTCCTACCCTATAGGATCCGAAAAAGCCACCGACGGTGTCCTGAACGTTGCTTTCGGTCTGGGAAAGACCGTTGTGGACGGCGGCCGCACCTTGCGTGTTGACCCTCTGCACCCCAAGAAGATTCTCCAGTTGTCCAATCCTAAACTGGCGCAACGGGACACGCAGAACGAAATGTTCGTGCTCGATCTGCGACCTTCGGCCTTTAAGATTTCAAAAAACGACGGAGTTAATCTCAGGAGGATCCCGGTGGCGGACGCGCTTACTGAATATGACCGTCCGGAACTGGTGGCGTCCACCTATAACGCATTGGATGACAGGATGGTGCCTGGCATAGGAATCAGAGGAGCAAGGGTGGTTTCCTTCGATGGAATATTCCAATACGACCGTTTTCCTCTGGCAAAGGCTCTCTCGGAGATTATGTCAATATGCCGGGATGAGCTGATGAGCGAGGTCGAGATCGAGTTCGCTGTGGATCCGGTCAAGTCTTCGGCGGGAAAAGTAGCTGACCTTAAGCTGCTTCAGGTCCGTCCAGTCTCCAGCGGAATCGGTTCGCAGACTTCCACGATAGAGGATGCCGAGGCGATTGTGTCCAATAAATTGATACGTAGTGACAACGCTTTGGGCAACGGGTATTTCACGGAGTCGTCCCACATTGTGGTAATCCGTCCGGAATCGTTCGACAAGATGCAGACCGCGTTGATGGCGGAGGAGATTTCGGAGATCAACGCCCGGTTCGCCGCCAAGGGAGAGACATATTTCCTGGTAGGTCCCGGACGTTGGGGATCGTCGATTCCAACCCTTGGAGTGCCAGTGGCCTGGACAGATATCTCGGCCGCGAGGATGGTTGTTGAATATGGCATTGATGGATTCCGGATAGACCCAAGTCAAGGCACGCATTTCTTCCAGAACATCACCTCTCTCGGAGTAGGCTACCTTTCGGTCGATCAATATGCTGGCTCGGGAATGATTGATTTTGACGCGCTTGCGAGACTGGATTGTGAATATAACGGCAAGTTCGCCAAGGTAATGAAGGTTGACGGACTCACTGGATTCATTGACAGAAACAAAGGCAAGGCTTTGATCGGATTTTAGTTATGGGTAAAATGATCATCTATCAAGTTCTCCCGAGGCTGTGGGGAAAGGGAAAGTTCTCGGAGTTCGATTCCGAGACGATGTCGTATTTCAAATCGCTGGGAGTCAGCCACGTTTGGTACACAGGTGTGATCCGGCACGCCACAACGGTCTCGGCAGAAGGGTGCCCGGCATCCGACAGCCAGATTGTCAAAGGTGCGGCCGGTTCGCCTTATTCGATTACCGACTACTATGATGTGAACCCATATCTTGCTTACAATCCGACTGAAAGAATGACTGAATTCGAGGCTTTGTTGAAGCGAAGTCACGATGCCGGACTCAAGGTCATCATTGATTTCGTTCCTAACCACGTGTCGCGGGATTACGGCAAGGTCGGTCTGGTTCACCCTGAGATCAAGCCATTGGGTTCCGATGACGATCCGACTGTCCATTGGCGGCCGGAGAACGATTTCTATTACTATCCCGGCCAGCCGTTAAGGCTGCCTTTTGACAGGCAGACATATTACGAGAATCCGGCCAAGGCCTCAGGCAATTGTTTTTCGCCCTCCCCTTCCGTGAATGATTGGTATGAGACCATCCGATTGAATTACTGTGATTTCCACACTGAGACTTGGGACAGGATGTACGAGATTGTGCGCTATTGGTGCGGCAAGGGAGTGGACGGTTTCCGCTGCGATATGGTTGAGATGGTGCCGTGGCAGTTCTTCCAGTGGCTGATCGGGAGGATAAAGACCGAGTTCCCGGATATGATATTCGTTGCCGAGGTTTATCAGAAGGGATTGTATTCAAAATACATAAATGAGGTAGGATTCGATTTTCTCTACGACAAGTCTTGTCTTTACGATTCCGTAAGGGCGATAGTGGAAGGTCACGGAACGACCAGAAGCCTGACCTGGAACTGGCAGTTTTTAGGAGATTTGCAGCCGAGGATGCTGAACTTTCTGGAAAACCACGACGAGCAGCGTTTCGCCTCGGATTTCTTCGGCCGTGACGCCCAAAGGACTTTCGCGGCGTTGGGGGCGGGAATATTCCTGAACACGGCTCCGTATATGGTTTATTTCGGGGAGGAGATCGGCGAGCGCGGAATGGATGCCGAAGGGTTCAGCGGACGGGATGGCAGGACGACCATATTCGACTGGTGGAGGATTTCGTCAATCGGAAGGCTGATTGAATATATTCATACAAATGAGGGACTTACGCCGGAAGAGGCTGAGCTGCTTGAGAAGTGGAGGAGGTTTTTGAATATGGCGGCTTCGGTACCGGCGGTGGCATCCGGAAAGACGTTTGACCTTTGCTACTGCAACTATGACTCGCCGGGATTTGATCCGGATCGGCATTTCGCGTTCCTTCGTGGGGATGTCTCCGAGACTTGGTTGTTTGTCTGTTCTTTCGCGGATGGAGGGTCGCTTCGACAGGCTCAGCGACCGGAAGTTATATCCATCCGCATACCAAAGGAAGCAATCGATTATCTTGACATAAAAAACCTCGGCCCGGAAACCCGGATCGAGGTCGAAGTGTCATCCGACGACTGTGCGATGGTGAGGATCAACTAACTGAACCTCACATATTCATCGCTTACCAGTTAAGGATCTTCTTGAAGTCATACTCCTCAGGGTTTGCGACGTAAGCCTTGGCGGCCTCGTAGTCAGCCGGAGTGATGTAGTGGCAGATGTGTCCGTAGTAGTTGCGGGCGATTCCACCTTCGATGTCCACGCGGCGAGGAGGAATCTTGCCTTCCTCGTTCTGGAGATCCTTCAGGTAAAGAGGCTGTGCGTTGCCGTTCTCATCGACATAGACCATACATCCGGTCTCACCCTTTGAGAAGAGCTCATAGACTCCGAGAGCGAGTTCGGTGCAGTATGAAAGGTCGTAGGCCACAGGATCCTGGCAACGAACGTCGTAACCGATCTCGACAGGACGGGTCTTAACCTTCATTCCGATCTTCTTGAACTCCTTCTCAAGGATGTCGTTGAAGAGGACAGCCTTGGAGATCTTGCCAAGCTCAGGGTGGCCGTGCTCGTCATAGGTCATATGAACGCCGGTGGCCTTGATGTCCTCTGGCTCAAGATCGTGGAACACACCCTCAGCCACAACGACAGTGCCGTAAGGGATGCCGAGAATCTTTCTCTTGATAATCGCTGAGAGGGTGAGCTTGATGATCTTGTCAACGGTGATCGTGGTGTTGTTGAACATCTCTGGGATGATGGTCATAGGGCAGTGTGTGGCCTCGCCGATTCCGAGGGCAAGGTGACCTGCGCTGCGTCCCATCGCTGAGATGAGAAGCCAGTTGCCTGATGTGCGGGCATCCTCGTAAACGGTGCGGGCGATGTGCGCACCCTCGTCCTTCGCGGAGTTGAATCCGAAGGTCGGTGCGTTGTGAGGCAATGGAAGGTCGTCATCGATCGTCTTAGGGACGTGGATGTTGTGGATCGGATAGTTCTTGGCCTCAAGGAACTTGGCGATCCTGTTGGCTGTGGAGGCTGTGTCGTCACCGCCCACGGTCACGAGAAGCTTCACGTTGTTGTCCTGGAAGAGGGCAAGGTTGAAATTCTGCTCGAAATCCTCGTTGGTCGGCTTGAAACGGCTCATCTGGAGGTAGGAACCACCTCTGTTGAAGTAAGCGTCAGCCTTGAAGAAATCGATGTCTTCGGTGCGGGCCTCCTTACGGAAGAGTCCGGTGTAGCCTTCGTGAAGTCCGATGACCCTGTAACCGTTTGAAAGGAAAGTCTTGGCGACTGAGAACACGACGGTGTTCATTCCCGGTGCCGGGCCGCCGCCGCACAGAATGATGATTGAATCTTTCATATACGAATGATTTAGAAATTTGTATGTTCGTAAAACCGGGCACAAATTTAAGAAACAGTTTTAACTTTTCAAAAAAGTAGTTCAAGGTGAAATTTCGGCCAACTTCTTGATTCTTTTGAACGGAAAGCCGACAATTTTCGTTAAATTTGTATTCTTTACAAAGAACTTTGCTGATATGGATCACGAGCAGGCCAAAATACGTGTCGAGGAACTCCGGAACATCCTCAGGGAGAACAGCAGGCGGTACTATGTGGACAACGCTCCGACGATGAGCGATTTTGAATATGACAACCTGATGCGCGAGCTGGAGGATCTGGAGAAGGAATATCCTGACCTCCTCACTCCTGACTCCCCTACCCAGAAGGTCGGCAGCGACCTTGACCAAAGTATGGGGACGAACGCCGAGCCTGCCGTCCGCAAGGAATTCGCCCAGTACACGCACAAGTACCCGATGCTCTCCCTCGGCAACACGTACAACATCGGTGAGATAGAGGATTTCGTGCGCCGGGCCGAAAAGGATCTCGGAGAGGTGAAGTTCACATATTCCTGCGAGCTGAAGTTCGATGGCACGGCTATCTGCCTGACCTACCGGAACGGGAAACTGTTCAGGGCTTTGACCAGAGGTGACGGTGTGGTCGGGGATGACGTGACGGCCAACGCTCTTAAAATCAGTAATATTCCCGAAAAATTGAAAGGTACCGGCTGGCCGGAGGAGTTTGAGATCAGGGGCGAGGTGCTGATGCCGTACGATTCATTTGACCGACTGAACAAGGAGCGCGAGGACAATGAGGATCCGCCTTTCGCCAATCCGAGGAACGCGGCCTCTGGTTCGTTGAAACTGCTTGACCCGTCCGAGGTCGCGAGGAGAGGGCTGATGTGCACGCTCTATCATATTCCAAGCCAGAGCGTTTCGTTCGCGACGCATAATGACGCGCTGAATGCGGCGGCATCGTGGGGACTGCCGGTTTCCGACAAGAGGAAGATCGTCCACGGAATAGACGAGATTGAGGAATATATCCATTATTGGGACACCGAAAGGAAGTTCCTGCCGTACGCCACGGATGGAATCGTGATTAAAATCAATGAGTTGGCTTACCAAAGTGCGCTTGGCTACACCGCCAAGTCGCCGCGCTGGGCGGTCGCTTTCAAGTTCCAGGCGGAGGAGGCGCACACGAAACTGCTCTCAATCACCTATCAGGTCGGTCGTACTGGAGCCGTGACTCCGGTCGCCAATCTGGCTCCTGTCCAGCTGGCCGGTACGGTTGTTAAGAGGGCAACCCTTAACAATCAGGACTTTATCTCGCAGATGGACATCAGAGTCGGCGACACAGTGACGATCATCAAAGGCGGTGAGATCATTCCTAAGATCATCGATGTAGATCTCTCGCTCAGACCGTCGGACGCTGTCAGGCCGGTTTTCCCGGAGGTGTGTCCGGACTGCGGGACGGCGTTGGTCAAGGAAGATGACGAGGCCAAGTGGTTCTGTCCGAACATTGACGGCTGCCCTACCCAGATAAAGGGCAAGCTGGTTCACTTCCTCAGCCGCAAGGCGATGAATGTGCTTGCTGGAGACGCGACGATCGAGCAGATGTACAACCTCGGGCTTGTCAGGACCCCTGCGGACTTCTATTCATTGACCAAAGGGCAGTTGCTCTTGCTGGACGGATGGAAGGAACGCTCGGCCGCACGTTTTCTTAGCAGTCTTGAGGCATCAAAGAAAGTGACGTTTGACCACGTGTTGTTCGCCCTTGGCATCCGTTATGTCGGAGAGACCACGGCAAAGGAGATCGCACGTCATTTCGGGAATATAGACGCGATCGCAACCGCCACAAAGGAACAGTTGCTTGAGGTCCAGGATGTCGGCGAGGTGATCGCTGACAGTGTTTTCGAATATTTCCGAGATTCCAGGCATCTTGCTGACATCGAAAGGCTAAAGGCGGCCGGAATCCGGTTCTCAATGGAGGCGAAGACCGCCGCGTCAGACGCCTTGGCCGGAAAGACGATTGTGATTTCAGGAAACTTCAGCGTCTCAAGGGACGAGATGAAGCGGCTGATCGAGGCCAACGGTGGCAAGAACAGCTCTTCCGTAAGCGGAAAGACCTCATACCTTTTAGCAGGAATCAAACCGGGGCCGGAGAAGATGAAAAAGGCCGGAGACCTTGGCGTCAGAATCATCAGCGAGGAAGAGTTCAGGAATATGCTCCCTCAGGCCGCCGGCGGCACCGCCGCAAAGGAGCAGAATGTTGAACCGGACCTGTTCTCAGGAATGTTTTAATTGAATATTAATGCTTAAGGTTTTGATAAATAACATTGTGCGTTGGTCGCGGAGGACGGTGAAGTTCTTCCGTGAGGACCTCTGGGACATCGAGGTGACGGAGTTGTCCAAGGCCAAGGCACGGTTTGTCAACCTGGGCAGGATCGTCACAAAGACGTTCAAGGATTTCGCGGACCACGCCATAGGATTCCAGACCGTGGCTCTGAGCTATTTCTGCACTATGGCTTTCGTGCCTTTCATCGCTGTCGCGTTCGCTGTCACCAACGGTTTCGGTCTCGCGGACAAACTGAAGGAGGTTCTCTATTCGGCCAATGTCAATCAAGGAATCATCGACACCGTGCTCAATTCCGCCGACAAAATCCTTTCTTCGGCCACCAACGACATTTTCGGACTTGTCAGCGCCTTGACTTTCGTCTGGCTCGTCATCTGGATGATGATGCGCGTGGAGACCGTCTTCAACAATGTGTGGAGAGTCAGGAAAAGGCCGTTCATAAAGAGTTTCGGATTTGATCTCGTCCTGCTGTTCCTGACCCCGTTCGTGGTGTTGATCCTATATTCAGGAACGATCGTGTACTCGCACGTTCTGGATCTGATTCCAAACTGGATCGGGGTCACTGCTTCGATAAAGTCTTTCCTTGGCTGGGTCATCACGGGTGTCGTGGCCACTTTGATATTCTCCGCTATGTACAAGTATATTCCTGCCGTGGACGTGAAATATTCCAATGCCTTCAAGGCCGCAGTCATAGCTGGCGTGGCGTTCACGGCGCTGCAATATCTTTACCTTGAGACACAGGTGTTTGTGATGCGCCTCAACGCGGTTTACGGAACAATCGCCGCCATTCCCCTCTTTATGGTTTGGATGAGGTTCGGATGGCTTATAATAATGTACGGAGCACAGTTTTCATACACTTTCCAGACTTTGGAGGAATGCGACGGCACTTCCACAGGTTTGGATTGTGACAAAGATTTGGTTGAAATATGAGTTTCTCACAATTCACAGAACAAGACTACGAACTGATTCGTCAGAGTTACGCACAGCTTAAGGCCGCGGCGGAGAAACGCTGCGCGAACCAGCAGGAGCTGGACGTGGTCCAGAAAGCGTTCGATTTCGCGAATGAAGCCCATAAGAATGTCCGCCGTCGCTCTGGCGGGCCATACATAATCCATCCTATCGAGGTAGCAAAAATTGTCGTGAGCGACATCGGGCTTGGGTACAAGTCCATCGCGGCCGCCTTGCTCCACGATGTCGTGGAAGACACTGACTATACGGTGGATGACATACGCAAGCTCTTCGGTGACAAGATCGCAAGTCTTGTGGACGGCCTGACCAAGATCAAGAACGTGCTCGACAACGAGGACCGCAGCAAGAAACTCAATGATGCCAACGCCAAGAGCCTTCAGGCGGAGAACTTCAAGCGGATCCTGCTGACGTTGAACGATGACGTGCGGGTCGTGCTGATAAAGCTCGCCGACCGCCTCCACAATTGCCGCACGATTGAGTATATGCCTGAATACAAGCGGGATAAGATTCTCAGCGAGACGATGTTCATATTCATTCCCCTCGCCCATCGCCTCGGCCTTTACGAGATAAAGTCCGAGATGGAGAACATCTGGCTGAAGTACAAGGAACCTGACGCTTACAAGGAGATCAGCGGGTTGATCAACAGCAATCTTAGCGGCAGAGGCAAGCAAATAGACGATTTCATAACTCCTATAGACGAGGCCTTGAAAAAAGCCGGATTCAATTTCGAGATCCGCAAGCGGGTCAAGACTCCATATTCGGTCTGGCACAAGATGCAGACCAAGAACATCACCTTTGATCAAGTCTATGACCTTTATGCTCTGAGGATTGTCTTCACACCGCCGGCAGACACCAAGGAAAGCGAGCGCGACCAGTGCTACCACATATTCTCTATAATAACAGGAATATACCGCTACAAGCCGGATCGTGTACGCGATTGGGTGAAGCATCCGAAAAGCAATGGCTATGAGGCGCTTCACTGCACCCTGATGAGCGACAGGGGAATATGGATTGAGGTCCAGATCCGCTCGAAGCGGATGGATGACATCGCCGAGAAGGGCATCGCCGCCCATTGGACCTACAAGCAGGAGGGCTACATCAGCGAGAACGACAGCGAGATGGACAAGTGGCTGGCCAAGGTGAAGGAGATCCTTGTCAATCCGGACGTGAACGCGCTGGAACTGCTTGACATAATACATAATGACCTAACCAGCAGCGAAATCACTGTGTTCACCCCTAAGGGAGACCAGAAATCCATCCTGAAAGGCGCCACAGCGCTTGACTTCGCCTATAGCATCCACACTGAGATCGGTAACAAGGCTATAGCCGCGAAGGTGAACATGAAGCTTGTGCCCCTTTCCCATGTGCTCAGGAGCGGAGATCAGGTGGAGATCATCACCGCGGAGGTCGAACGTCCAAAACGCGAATGGCTTCAGTTCCTTCAGACCAGACATGCGAGGAACGTTGTCATAGACTATTTCAAGGGACATAAGAAAGAACTTGCCGAACTGGGCAGGAAAATGCTCTCGGAGCAGCTTGAGTCACTTGGCTATAGAATGAACAATGACTCCATAGAGATTCTTTTGGAGCATTTCGCGATACCTGGAGGGAATTCCGAGGAGATGTTCTTCAGGATAGGGGTTGGCATTCTGAAGCTAGGCGACCTTTCGGAGGTTTTGGCTTCAGGCAAGGCGGACAAAAGCCATTCCTGGTCTTTCCCTTGGTTCGGGAAGAGGAAGGAGGCCACGAGAAAGGAGAAGAGTGATTATGTCATCGCATCCTGTTGCCGGCCTATCCCAGGAGACCCGGTCATCGGCATCAAGTCTCCTGACGGAACGGTGACAGTGCACAAGAAATCGTGCCCGGTGGCTGACAGCATCGCCTCCAAGCATGGAGACTGGGTTGTCGTGCCTCAGTGGGAGGATGATGACAGCCAATCTTTTCCGGTGCGCCTCTCCATCAAGGGAGTTGACCGGGTCGGTCTGCTGAACGAGATCTCCCGCTACATCTCTCTGGTCATGGGAGTGAATATGCGCAAGGTATATCTGAGTACCGATGAAGGAATATTTTCCGGCTACATAGATCTTTATGTCCACGACAAGGTCGCCATGGAGAGGATGATCCGCAGGTTGAATTCCATAGATGGTATAAAAAGTGTGGTCAGAACCGAGATCTGAGCCTGATTTTTGAATATACACGATCCGCGATGAAAAAATTTCTTACAAGATTTTTCCCTTTGGTTCCGGCGATGACGCTTCTGGTGCTTTCCGTTTTCCAGCCGTCATGCGCCAACACGACACAGGCTCCCACAGGTGGACTCAAGGACACTATCCCGCCTGTGGTCAGAAGGGTTGTACCTCAGCCGGGGGCGGTTTCCGTTCCTGTACATGGAACCAAGGTTGCGTTCACATTCGATGAATATGTCACTGTCAAGGATCCGAAAGGCATCTATCTCTCCCCTCCTCAGCAAAAAAGTCCGAAATACAAGATGAGAGGCAAGACGGTGATTGTCTATTTCGAGGAAGACCTGCTTCCGAACACGACATACACCCTTGACTTGACAGGAGCGATCGCCGACAATAATGAAGGGAATATGTTCCCTGGATTCACCACGGTGTTCTCGACAGGAGACTCTATAGATTCAATGTACATTACCGGCCTTGTTCAAGACTGTAACACATTGATGCCGATCAAAGGGGCCACCGTCATGCTTTATAAGGATCAGAGGGATTCAGCGGTCTTTCTTGAACGTCCTGTCGCGGCGGTGAAAACCGATGACTGGGGCTATTTCGCTCTCCAGAATATTCAGGACACTGTGTTCCGCGTCTATGCCATCGTGGACGGCAACGGTAACAACATCTACGACCCCGATGAGGACAGGATAGCGTTTCTGGACACTTTGTTCAGGCCTGTGAATGTGGTGAACGACAGTGTGGCGGAATTGAAAAAGTTTGACATGAAGGACACCGTCGCATGTCAGTCCCGAAAGGCGGAACTCAGGCTTAATGTGTTCAGGGAAAGGCCTTCCAAGCAAATGCTGATGAACAATAAGAGAACAGGCGACAGGGCCGGCTATGTAACATTCATGGCTCCGGACACCAGGATTGATTCCCTTTGGTTCCAAGGATTTCCGGCCAAGGATGTCATCACTGAGTTCAACATCGAGAAAGACAGCCTCCTTCTCTGGCTTAACAATCAGAGACCGATGCCAGACTCCCTTCATCTTTGGGTGAAATATTGGAAGACGGACACTCTTGGTGTTCTGGCTCCTGTGACTGAGAAGGTCAGCCTTGTGGATGAGAACAAACCCAAATCCAGGGCCGCCCGTAAGAAAATCGAGCACAAGGACACGATCTGCGGCCTGAGTCTGAAAGCCACGCCGGAGACCTTCGAGCAAAACGGAATCACGCTGGAATTCGATTATCCACCGATCCTGGGAGCTTTCGACTCACTGGTTTTCAAATCGATAAATCCAAGACAGAAAGAACAGGTCGAGAAATTCAAGATAGAACGCGATTCGCTGAACCTGAGAAAATACAACATCACCCCTCAAATCAAGATCCAGACGGGCTATGAATATACTTTCAAGGTTCCGGAAAGAGCCTTCAAGGACATCAACGGGTATTGGAACGACAGCACTGAGGTCAAAGTCTCGCTCCCGAACGATGACAATCTGAGCCACTTCAAGCTGACGCTTACAGGTGTGAACGGCAACAAATACATCATAGACCTTCTTGATGAGAGGAAATCCGGCATTATTCGCAGTTATGTTATTGAGTCAGACTCTGTCTTGGAGTTTCCGTACCTAAAGAAAGGAAAGTATTCCCTCAGGATCACTGAGGATCTCAACCGCAACGGTATAGTGGATTCCGGAAACCTTCTTGCCCATAGGCAGCCTGAAAAGGTGAAGTTCCTGATGACGAAGGACAGCGATCTGTTCGATATTCCGGAAAGAAGCGAGATAGAACAGGAACTGGATCTGGCGACATTCTTCAAATAATGACACTTAACATGAGGACAATCAAATATATTCTTACAGCGTTCGCCATCTTGGTCTGTTCAGTGGCCATCGGGCAGAATCCGGTGGATACGGTCAATGTCCAGTCCAAGGTGAAGTCCCGGGGCCGTGTGCGTAAGGTCAAGCCGGAACCTGTGCTTTTGGACAGTCTGAAGGCACCGGCGGAGGCGTATTCAGACGCGTATCTGGACACAGTCAAGCTCAACCGGGTCTTTGAGGTGAACGACTATTCCCTGATCGGAGTGGAGTATGGAGTGTCGTTCAGCCGTATGTCTTTCAATCCGGCGTATTCTCAGACGACATTGTTCTCTCCGAACACTTTCGGAATATTCTACACCCGCTATGGCAAGATGTTCGGGTATATGCCTTATTTTGGTTTCAAGGTAGGCTTGCGGTACAGCCATGAAGGCTATAAGTTCAAGGAAGACAAAGACACAAAGGTCACTCCAAGCATCGAGAATGCGACTCAGGCTATCATGGATGTGGCGGAGATTCCGTTCATGGCTCATCTCCATCTTGACGGCCTTCACTACAAAGTTATGGCGGAGGCTGGAATCTATGGCGGCTATAGACTGAATATCAAACGTACAGGTGATTATGTAAGTGAATCTTTGGTCAATTCATTCAAAGACACCGACCGAAGGCTTGATTACGGAATCTGCGGCGGAATTGGTTTCGGACTTGTCTTCGATCCTGTCGAGTTCCACATAAACGCCAATGTAAGATATTCCTGGGGAACCATCTATGATCCTGATTACTACAGCAAGGATTACTATCGTTTCGCATACCCGTTTGATATCATGGTGACAGCGGGAATGTATTTCCAACTGACAAGAAGAACAGGCCGCGGCAAGGCTCAGCTGAGACGTGAGGCTTATCAACAGGTTTATTATCCAACGCAGAATGAGAACATTGACGGCAAAGGTAGGTAATGTCCTGATCGGAGCGGGCAACCCGATTGTTGTCCAGACGATGTGCAACACCCACACTTCAGATGTGGACGCGACGGTTGCACAGTGTGTCAGACTTTATGAGGCTGGCTCGGAAATGATCCGCATAACCGTGCCGGGACCCGCAGATGTGGAGTGTGTGAAGTCCATTAAATCCCGGTTGAAGGAACTTGGAATCAATGTACCGATAGTGGCGGACATCCATTTTTCCTCACAGACAGCGATTATGGTCGCTCCGTTTGTGGAGAAGGTCAGAATCAATCCCGGAAATTTCCACAGGGACCACAATGAAGCCCGTAAACAGTTCGCCAGACTCATCGAAGTCTGCCGGGAAAATGGAACGGCAATACGTATCGGTGTCAATCACGGTTCTTTGGGTGACTACATCACAAATCTATACGGCAACACTCCGGAAGCGATGGCCAAAGCTGCCTTGGAATGGTTGAAGATGTGTGAAGATGCTGATTTCCATAATGTTGTGGTGTCGCTAAAATCGAGTAACACTATTGTTATGGTCGAAGCGTACCGAAAACTTATGGCCGCGATGAAGGAAAAAGGGGTGATTTACCCTCTTCACGTCGGTGTGACCGAGGCTGGCAACGGGGACAGCGGCAGGATCAAGTCTTGTGTCGGGATATCTACCCTGTTGTCTGAAGGAATCGGTGATACGGTGCGCGTCTCTCTGACCGAGGATCCGGAGGATGAACTTCCAGCCGCACGTTATCTTGCCGCGCGTTATGGGCACAAGATTGTCTCCTCTATGACTTCCATAAGCCTTCAGGGACGCAAGGCTGTCGCTGTTTACGACGCCCCATCTCGGGAAACACTTTTGTTAGATGCCGCATGCGATTTCGGCAAGAGGCTGTTGGACAAGACTTTGGACGAGCTCGAACTCACTGGCACGTACGTGGACGATTCCGGCGACAAGATTTCGATTCAGGAATCCGGCCTTGGCGCCTATCTGGTCGATGAATTGATGCAGGCGGCGAGAAGACGCTTCTACAAGCCGGAATATGTCGCCTGCCCTGGATGCGGGCGAACTATGTACGACCTTCAGAAAGCGTTTGAGGAAGTTAAAGCGAGAACCTCTCATCTTAAGAACACCGTCATCGCCGTGATGGGCTGCATCGTGAACGGTCCCGGCGAGATGGCCGACGCCGATTGGGGATATGTCGGCGAAGGCAACCACAAGGTCACCATCTATAAAGGAAAGACTCCCGTGCTGAAGCATATTCAGGACACGGAAGCCGTGGATCGTCTTGTTGAACTGATCGAGAAAGATCAGTAGTAAATTATTTAAGCTCAGCGATAACCGTTTCGCAGGCTCTGGTGAAATCACCTTCCTTCACCTTGACATCAGCGTCAAGCGGAAGGAATATGTCGATTCGTGAGCCGAACTTGATGATCCCGCACTGCTGCCCCCTCTCAACCTCGTAATTCTCTTTCGAGTAGCAGACAATCCTTCTGGCGAATGTGCCGGCTATCTGCCTGAACAGAATCTCACCGTGCTCATTGCAAATCGCCGTGGACGAATGCTCATTCTTTTCCGAGGCCTTTGGCAGGAAGGCAAGCAGATACTTTCCCGGATGATATTTATAGTAGGAAATCACCCCGTCCATCGGCCAGAAGTTAGTGTGGACATCGAAGAAGTCCATATATATCGACACCTGGATGCGGTCGTCCTTGAAATATTCCTTCTCATAGACCCGGTCCACGATCACAACCTTGCCGTCGGCGACGGAAGTTATCATCTTGCTGTCTCCCTCCGGTATCACCCTTTCCGGAACCCTGTGGAACCAGAAAACGAAGAAAGCAAAGGCGAGCAGGATGACCGTGATCGGGATTGAAATGAACAGATTGTGTATGAATATCCACGTGCACGCTATCAGGACCGCTATCACAGCCCAGTTGATGCCTATCGTTCCGTGCGAGTCCTTATCAACTATTATCTTCTTCATATCGCTTGTATATTCATTAATTGATTATCAAGTTATTATTAATTATAGCAGATCAAAGATCGCCAGATAGATCGCCCCGAACGGCATCGCCATCAACGTGCTGTCGAACCTGTCCAAAAAGCCTCCGTGTCCAGGGATGATTTTTCCAGAGTCCTTGACTCCGTACACTCTTTTCCATTGAGACTCAAACAGGTCGCCATAGACTCCGGTCACGGACATTATAAATGACAGGATGAGGCAGTGGATGAGAGGAAACTTCAATATTCCGAACTCATAAAGAGCGAACGCCGCCAGAACCGAACTGACAAGTCCGCCAATGAATCCGATCCAAGTCTTCTTTGGCGACACAGACGGAAAGAGTTTTTGCGGGAATATCTTGCCGAGAGATATTCCGAAGGCGAACGCCCCGACATCCGAGCACCATATTATGATGAAAAAGCAAAGGAGCAGGTTGCCGCTGAAGTTCCCGGCCTTGTCAAAGGCGATGAGGTTTGATAGCGCTATCGGAACCGCGATGTACAAAAGCCCAGTGTAGATGTTCGAGAATTTGCCGTATTCATCCTTGTCCTTGACGTACAGTGAGTTGATCATCACGATGAAGATCGGAACCATCGCGAAGGCCACGAATCTTATCGGAATATGATAGGAAGCCGTGGCGAACAGCAGTCCGAAAAGGAAGATCGCGGCGATGATCGCCAGCACCTTAGAGAAGGTGTAGCTGTTCCCCATCGTGATGTGGTAGAATTCCAGCAGCATCACGGACATTATGAATATTATCAGTCCGGCGAACAGGAACTTATTGAACATCAGGCAGGCCAACATCGCAAGGATGAAGACCACGCCTGAAATCGATCTGACGACAACGTTATTCATTTCCAGCCTCGGTTATCTGTGTGTCACTCTCGGTTGCCTGAGCCTTGGCAGGTTCCGCATCCTCAGCTGGTTTCACCTTCGGACCGAAAATCTTCTCGATGTCCTCGGCGAAGATCACCTCTTTCTCAAGGAGAATCTGAGCCATCTTGACGAAGCCTTCCTTATGCTCGGTCAGAATCCTGTAGGTCCTGTCGTGGATCTCCTTGACAAGATCCTTAACCTCCTGGTCCATAAGCTCGGCGGTCTTCTCGCTGTAAGGCTTTGTGAGGTCGTAGCCCTTTGATCCGGTCGAATCATAGAACGACACCTCTCCGACTTTCTCGCTCATTCCGTAGTACTGCACCATGTTGTAGGCCATGCGGGTAAGTCTCTCAAGATCGTTCAACGCGCCCGTGGCCGGCTCCCCATTGATGATTTCCTCGGCCACACGTCCGCCGATCAACGCGCACATCTTGTCCATGAGATAGGACTTGGACAGGATTTTTCTCTCGTCAGGCAGGTACCAGGTAAGACCGAGCGCATCCCCTCTCGGGATGAGACTGACCTTGAACACTGGATCTGAATATGGCAGCAGCCATCCCACAGTAGCATGTCCGGCCTCATGGTATGCCGTCGTCCTCTTCTCCGCCGGAGTCATGATCGAGCCCTTGCGCTCAAGTCCGCCGACAATCCTGTCAACAGCGTCAAGGAAATCCTGACGATCAATCTCCTTCTTGTTTCTTCTTGCCGCTGTGAGCGCAGCCTCGTTGCAGACATTGGCGATGTCGGCTCCGGAGAAGCCCGGCGTGTGCTGGGCCATAAATCCGAGGTCGAAGTCCTGAGCGACCTTGAGGTTGCGTGTGTGAACCTTGAATATCTCTTCCCTTTCCTTCAGTTCCGGAAGATCCACGTGAATCTGGCGGTCGAAACGTCCGGCGCGCAGAAGCGCCTTGTCGAGGATGTCAGCCCTGTTTGTGGCCGCAAGGATTATCACACCTGAATTTGTGTCGAATCCGTCCATCTCGGTAAGAAGCTGGTTGAGAGTGTTCTCTCGCTCGTCATTTGAAGAGAATCCGACATTCTTCCCTCTGGCCCTTCCGACAGCGTCGATCTCGTCGATGAACACGATGCAAGGAGCTTTTTCCTTCGCCTGACGGAACAGGTCACGGACCCTGGAAGCACCGACACCGACGAACATCTCTACGAAATCCGAACCGGAAATCGAGAAGAACGGAACGTTGGCTTCCCCTGCCACTGCCTTGGCCAGCAATGTCTTTCCGGTACCCGGAGGGCCTACCAGAAGGGCTCCCTTAGGGATTTTTCCTCCGAGGGCTGTATATTTCTTAGGATTCTTGAGGAAGTCCACGATCTCCATTACCTCTTCCTTGGCTCCGTACAGACCCGCGACATCCTTGAATGTGACGTTGACCTTCTCCTTGTCGGCGAGCTTGCCGGTGGATTTACCGACATTGAACACTCCGCCGGGACCGCCGCTGCCTCCGCCCATATTCCTGCTGAAGCCACGGAACATCCAGATCCACATAACGATGAGCAGGATCGGGAAAATTATCCATTCAAGGACGTTTGACCACATCCTGCTGTCGTTCTCCATCACAATCTTGACCTGACTCTCGTCCGGAGTAAGCTTGGCGTTCAGCTCACCGAACTCCTTCTCGGCGTCGAACTTGTCGGAGACCAGGAATATGAAATGAGGCGAGCTGGCCGGAACCTTGCCGCCAAACTTGTCAGCATATTTGTTGAGCCTGTCCGGGCGCACGGTGATGTTGCCCTTGAAGTCGTTCCTCACGAAATCAATCTCCTTGATGTCGCCCTTGAGGAACATCTCCTGGACCTCGGCCCATTCTATCTTCTGAGGATTGGCCCCGCTGTTGTTGAGCAGCAGCCAACCTATGCCAAGGATAAGAATAAGGTAAAGCCACGAGAAATTGAATCTCACGCGGATAACCTTCCTTCTTGGATCATTGCCTTTCGGCGAATTTGCGTTATTCGGCATCTGTCTCTGTCTTTTTTGTTTTAGGAACGCGTCTCTCCTTATATTCCTTGTGCGGAGCGTCGGCCCAGAGCTCCTCCAGCCTGTAGAACTGGCGGTATTCCGTAAGGAATATATGAGCGACGATATCCCCATAGTCCAGGATTATCCAGAAATTATTCTCCAGACCCTGGGTACGGAGAGGCTTTCTGCCTTCCTCCCGCATCTTGTCGATGACATTGTCGGCTATGGCGTTGACGTTGGTGGTGGAGTCAGCGTTGCAGATCATAAAATGGTCAGTGATTGCGGTTCCCAGCGGCCTGAGATCTATGTCAATTACGTTTTGTGCTTTCTTGTCGAGCATAGCGTCGGCCATAACCCGCAAATCGTGTGTAATCATATTGAGAATGTTTTATATTTTTGCAATTACAATCAAATATACAAATATACGACAAATTCTGAACCAATGAAAGAGGAAGTTGATATACAATGGCTCGATGAGGTCGATTCGACTAATAATGAAGCCCTAAGACATATTTCAAGGATTGACAATCTGTCAGTCCTGGCGGCTCTACATCAGACCTCAGGGCGTGGCCAGCGGGGTAATTCATGGTCCGCACGGCCCGGAGAAAACCTCACATTCTCTCTGGTGATGAAGTTTGGGGACGGAGCCTATCCGCCATTGAAGGCCTCAAGGCAGTTCCCGATAAGCCGGAGCGTCACCTTGGGCGTGCTTGATTACCTTGAATATGAAGGGATTGTGGCCACGGTCAAATGGCCGAACGACATCTATGTCAGGAACAGGAAAATATGCGGAATACTCATTGAGAACACCCTTTGCGGAGACTCCCTGACGGCAAGCGTCATCGGAATCGGCCTGAATGTCAACCAAAAAGAGTTTCCGCCACAACTTTTGAACCCCGTCTCGATGGCGATGCTGACCGGCAGGGAATATGATCTCAAAGACCAGCTTCCCAAACTTTGCCGCTTCCTGAAAATGAGGCTTGGACACTACGACAACGCTGAGGAATATGTCAGCAGACTCTACCGCGTCGGCACTTTCAATGAATATGTAGTCTGCTCGACAGGCGCGTCAATACGTGCGAGAATCGTTGGTGTCACCGACCGTGGCCTGCTCTGTCTCGAAACAGAAAAAGGCGAACGTTTAGAGTTCGCCTTTAAGGAAATAAGCTATGTTATCTAACGAAGCTCAGCAATAGCCTTGGCAGGATCCTCCGCCTTGAATACCGAACTTCCGGCCACAAGCATTGTCGCTCCGGCTTCGGCCAGAATCCTTGCGTTGGCGGATGACACCCCGCCGTCAACCTCGATGTCCTTCACGACTCCCCTTCTGTCCATCTCTGCCTTCAGAGTTTTGATCCTGTCGATGGATTCCGGGATGAATTTCTGTCCCCCAAATCCGGCGAATACCGACATTATCAGGAAGAAGTCCACATCCTCGATGTATGGGAAAAGCCTTTCGACGGGCACATCCGGGTTGATCGCAAGTCCGGCTTTCGCTCCACAGGCTTTGATCATCCCTATGATCTCCTTTGGATCCTTGCCGGCCTGGTCAGCGGCCTCCAGATGGAAGCTTATCAGGTTCGCTCCGCATTTGGCGAATCTTTCGATGTACTTGTCCGGATTGATGATCATCAGGTGGACGTCCATCGGGACGGTCACGGCCTTGGCGATAGCCTCCATCACCGGAAACCCGAACGAGATGTTCGGTACGAGACTGCCGTCCATCACATCGATGTGGATCAGGTCGGCGTTCCCGTTGACCATCCTGATGTCCGGCTCCAGATTGAGGAAATTGCCGGATAGTATTGAAGGGGCTATCTTTACCATATTATTCAAAATTCGTGACGACATCGACAAGATGCTCGGTGAACTTGTCAAGGGACGCAAGCTCAAGCTTCTCGCCCGGAGCGTGCACACCCCTGAGGGTCGGACCGAAGGAAATCATATCCAGATCCCCGAACTTCTCCCCGAAAAGTCCACACTCAAGTCCGGCGTGAATGGCCTTGACCTCCGGCTCGCACCCGAACAGTTTCTTGTACGAATCCACACACACGCGCAGAATGTGGGAATCGAGGTTCGGCTTCCACCCTGGATATTCAGAAAGATGGGTCACTTCGGCTCCGGCGAGCAGGAAGTTGGCCTCCACCTTGGCGGCCATCATCTTTCTTGCCGAACCGGTCGAGCTGCGCTGGCTTGTGATGACCTCGATCCTTCCCTGCTTGTTCATCCTTACGGCCGCCAGGTTTGTCGAAGTCTCCACGAGTCCCGGAATGTCCTGGCTCATAGTCTCGACTCCGTGCGGGCAGACGAAGAGAGATGCGATCAGCCTCCTTGCGACATCGCTCTGGATCGGCTTCTCGGTGCATCTGTACGTCTCGCCGCTGAAGCTCAAATCTGGATCCGTCCTGAAATATTCATTCCTCAGATCCTTGCCGAACGAGGTGAGTCTCGCGATTGTGGCGTCCGCGTCCGGAACGGTGATGATTGCCTCGCACTCCCTCGCTATCGCGTTCGGCTTGTTGCCGCCTTTCAGCATAACAAGCTGAAGTCCATAAGCCATTTCTGAATATAGGAAACGCGCCATCTGCTGCACCGTGTTCGCGCGGCCCTTGTTGATGTCATCTCCGCTGTGTCCGCCGAGCGCTCCGCCGATCTCCAGTCTTACCGGCTTATAGCCTTCTTTGAAATCTTCTTGTTTGTAATTGAACACGGCTGTCGTGTCAAGGCCGCCGGCGCAACCGATGAACATCTGCCCCTCATCCTCAGAGTCAAGATTGATGAGAGTCCTGCCGGTGAAGAAGCCCGGTTCCATTCCGAAGGCCCCGTCCATTCCGGTCTCCTCAGAGATGGTGAACACGCACTCGATCTTCCCCATCGGAAGGTCACTGTCCAGAAGCGCGAGCATCGCGGCGACACCGATTCCGTCATCGGCTCCGAGCGTGGTGTCCTTGGCGACCATCCAGCCATCCTCGATGACATATTCAATAGGATCCTTGAGGAAGTCGTGCTGAACGCCGCTTCTTTTCTCGCAGACCATATCCTGATGTCCCTGAAGAACGAGCGTAGGCACATTCTCCTTGCCTTTGCTGGCTTCCTTGACTATGCAGACATTGTTTGTCTTGTCGGTTTTACATTCAAGATGCCTCTCCCCGGCGAAACGCTGAAGAAAGGCAGTCATCGGCTCTTCGTGTCCGGACTCCCTTGGAATCCGTGTGATTTCCTTGAAGATTGAGAGTACTTTTTCTGAATTCATTTGGCACCTTTATTATCTTGCCACAGGCACAAGCATCTTTTCTATGTCGGTCACGTATTGCTTGAACGTCTTGTCTGTTGTCATAAGGTCCGACACAGTCGTGCAGGCGTGCAGCACTGTAGCGTGGTCTTTCCCTCCAAGTTCCATACCAATCGTTGACAGGGAGCAGCCGTTTATGTGGTTGCGGCTCATAAACATGGCTATCTGCCTGGCCTGGACGATCTGCCTCTTCCTTGATTTGGAGAGCAGGGTCTCGCGGGTGATGTTGAAATATTCGCAGACAACTTCCTGAACCTTGTCGATGGAGATTTCATTCTGATCCTCGCTTACGATGTTGCCGGTGACCTGTTCGGCCAATTCCTTCGTGACTTCCTCGTGGCAAAGGGTGGCGTTGGCAATCAGAGAGATAAGCGCTCCTTCCAATTCCCTGAAGTTCGAGCGTATCCTGTTCGCAAGAAGCTCCAGCACCTCATCGCTGACGGATACACCCTCGCGGACGCATCTTGCCTTCAGCATGGCCAGCCTTGTGTCGTGGTCAGGCTTGGCCAATTCGATGGACAAGCCCCACTTGAAGCGCGAAAGCAGCCTCTCCTCGAAGTTCTTCAAGTCTGCCGGAGAGCGGTCGGAGGTGAACACCAGCTGCTTGCCGGACTGATGAAGATGATTGAATATGTTGAAGAACGCGTTCTGCGAGGCCGGGCCGTTCAGTTCCTGGATGTCATCCATTATGAGGACATCGATCCTCATGTAGAAGGCCATGAAGTCAGTCAGCTTGTTCTGTACACTGACCGCATTGACGTACTGGGTCCTGAACTCGTTGCCGGTGACATAGAGGACAACAAGATCCGGGTAGGCTTCGTGGATGGCGATACCGATCGCCTGCGCGAGATGGGTCTTGCCAAGTCCCGGGCCACCGAAGATGAACAACGGGTTGAACGGAGTCTTGCCAGGCTTGTCTGAGATGCTTATTCCCGCATTGTAGCCCATCTTGTTGCACTCCCCTTTTATAAGGTTGTCAAAGCAATAGACCGGGTTCAGCCTCGGGTTGATCTTGAGTTTCTGGATCCCCGGAAAGACGAACGGACTCGGATTGCCCGATGGCTGGAACGTGTTGATCGTCACCGGCTTGTTCTCCGGTACGTTGCCGTGCGACGCGGTGAATACCATCGCGCGTTCCTTCTGTACAGGATGGATCTTGTAGAGCAGCCTTGCGTCCTGCCCGATCACTCTTCGGAGTGTCATCTTTATTATTGGTAGGAAAGCGTCCTCAAGATAACTTCTGAAGAAATCGGTCGGAACCTCGACCGTCAATGTAGAGCCTTCGAGAGAAACGGGAACTATAGTCTTGAACCAGACGTCAAACTGTTTCGGTTCAACGTTCTGCTCAAAAATCCTAAGACACTCATTCCAGACAGAGATATGTCTTTCCAGTTCAGCCATTTCTTTAAATGAATTAATTTGTATTATAAGAGAATTGTTCCCTCTTCGTTTTTGCTTGTGCAAAATTGGGGGAAAATTAATTCATAAAAAATCTTTTTTTGTATTGTTTTTGATTTTTATTTTCCTTATGCGAGCCTATTTTAACACTAATTAAATTATGTAATATTAACGTAATCAATATTTTACGACTAAATATTTTCTTAAATTAGCTATTATCAAGCGAGTTATAAATTAGAATTTGTCTAAAATAAAAATCCCGTCCCTCCAACGCTTTGATTAAGTGGAAGAACGGGATTTCAGAAGGGCTATCTCAGACGTTCCGCGGTATGGTTCTCAACCTTTACAAGAAATGAGTCCTTGAAATCGCGGCTCAGTGAGCGGTTCATCTCCTTGGCTGTGTTCAAGTCTGAAGAGTAGCCTATGATATATTTGAAAAGTCTTCCGGCCGGCATCTTGATAACGTCATATCCTTTGAAGAAAGGATCGTTGCCGGGCATTGATTTGGAAGATACCAGAACCTGAGTTCCATAAACAATTGAAGCAGCCTCTTTAACAGACACTTCAGTTACCCCATCTTCAGCCACGCTTGATTCAGAGCCTGTGCTTTTTGCCTTTACGGAGCCTTTGACAGCGTCCGAGCCGTCATATTCCTTCTTGTAGATTTTGAACGCATCGTAGATGTCTGAAGCGATCCGGGCTCGTCCCTTTTCGGTGATCAGGGCCTCGCGGTCGGCGGAGTTGGACAGGAATCCGCATTCTATGAGCACTGATGGCATCGCCGTACGCCACAGGACGTAGAACGCATCCTGGGATATTCCTCGGCTATGCTGGAACGTTCCTCCCTTCATTTCCTTGTCCACTGCCTGGGCGAACTTGAAGCTTTGCTCCAGGTAGGCGTTCTGCATCAGATTCATAAATATGTAGGACTCCGGATCGTTCGGGTCGAAGCCTTCATAGCGGGTGGTGTAGTCGTCCTCAAGCTTTATGACTGAGTTCTCCCTGCGCACCACGTCCATATTCCCGGCGTACATGTCCTTGTTCTTGCTGTTGTATTGGCCGAGGATATGCACAGAATAGCCGTTTGGGCCGTTCTTCTTCCCTGGCACGGAATTCACGTGGACGGAGATGAACAGGTTCGCGTTGTTCGCGTTCGCTATGTCCGCCCTCCCTTGAAGTGTGACAAACGTGTCGTCGCTTCTGGTCATTATGACCTTCACATCCGGGTAGCCTGCCTTGATCATATCGGCCAGTCGTTTGGATATGTCCAGCACCAAGGTCTTCTCCATTGTCTTTCCGCTCGGGCTTATGCAGCCGGAGTCCTTGCCACCGTGACCGGGGTCTATGACCACGGTTGACAAACGTATCGAAGCCGACGGATTCTTTTGTGCATAAGCGAAAAATCCGGCCGTTGAAAGCGACAGTGCCGTAAGTACGGCAAGAAAATTGCGATGTAAATCCAAAATATGTAGTATATTTGTCTTTTGCAAATTTATAAAATAATTGCAATTCAAGAAGCATACATATAATATTATCCTCGTGGCGGCTCTTGCCGCGCTGACTGGACTGACAATGTTCGGGCAGGATGTGAGGAGGAACAGGAGTCTGAAAAAGGCCTCTGTGGCTCAGTTTACGCCGGACTCCATCAGGCCAGCCGCCGGGACCTTGCCACAGGCGAAGGATTCCTTGCCGCCCGCAGAAGACTCAATCGCCCGCAGAAGAGATTCCCTAAGGGTGGCTGACTCAACATCAAGGGCAGACTCGTTGTTTCTTCTTGACAAAAGCTCGCTTACCAGACCGGCATTCTCAGGAGCGAAAGATTCCATAAGGCAGGATTTTTCCAACGGTCAACGCAAGATGTATTACTGGGGAGACGTCGAGGTCTCCTACGATAACATCAAACTGAAGGCTGACTACATGGAATATGACATGTCCACCGGCACCGTCTATGCCAGAGGCACCTACGACAGCCTTGCCCAAGAGTGGAAGGGGCAGCCGGAGATGACCCAGGGCAGCCAGACATTCAACATGGAAGAGGTCCGGTACAATTTCAACACCCGCAAGGCCAGGATCACGAACATGATAACGAAGGAGGATGACGGCATCCTTCACGGGAAGAACATCAAGATGATGCCGGACAAGTCCATCAACATAACCAAAGGCAAGTACACGGTCTGCGATCTTGAGCATCCGCACTATTACCTTAAGCTGTCTTCGGCGAAAGTTGTCACCAAACCATCCCAGAAGACGGTGTTCGGTCCGGCGCATCTCGTTGTGGAGGATGTGGATCTCCCGATAGGAATCCCGTTCGGATTCATCCCCAAGCGTCCTGACAGAGCCACCGGACTTCTAATGCCGTCTTTCGGAGAGGAGAACGCGCGTGGTTTCTACCTGAGGGACGCCGGCATGTACTTCGTTCTGGGAGACTATTTTGACATGTCGTTGACAGGTGACTATTACACCCTTGGCTCTTGGGCGGCCAATCTTAACTCAAGGTACATGGTGAAGTACAAGTTCACCGGCAACCTGGCCGTCAACTATTCAGTCGACCAGACAGGCGAGAAAGGGAGCACGGACTTCTTCCAGAGCAAGAACTTCGGAGTAAGGTGGTCCCACTCACAGGATTCCAAGGCTCACCCTGGAACATCATTCTCGGCGTCGGTCAATTTCTCCAGCCCTTCCAACAGCCGATACAACTCGCATTCGGTGTCGGAGGCTCTCCAGAACCAGATCTCGTCTTCCATCTCATACTCAAAGAACTGGAACGGAAAGTTCAACCTGTCGGTCAACGCCCTGCACAGCCAGAACTCAAGGGACAGCTCATACACATTCACACTGCCTAACATCACTTTCTCTGTCTCCACATTCTATCCTTTCAAGATCAAGAACAGGGTCGGGAAAGAGCGTTTCTACGAGAAATTCGCCCTGGGTTACAACACATCCATCCAGAACAAGATCAATTTCAAGGCCTCGGAGTTCGGAGAACCTGGCTTTATTGACAAGTTCCAGAATGGCGTGGCTCATAATTTTTCGATAAAACTGCCGGATTTCACTCTTTTCAAATACCTGAATGTGGCCCCTAATGTGAGTTACGGCATGAACTGGTTTTTCCGCAAGAGCGAGGCGTATTTCGATCCAGAGACAAACAGCGTGAAGACCGAGATGGGCAAACAGTTCGGCACCTTCGGCGCCACACACAATTATTCCGGTTCACTTTCGATGAGCACGCGGATCTACGGAATGTACAATTTCGGCAAGTATCATAAGATACAGGCACTTCGTCATGTCGTCTCTCCGAGCGTCAGCATGAGCTTCAGTCCTGAGAAAGGCAAAGCCTTCAACGGATGGCGCACGTTCAATTATGTGGATACTCTCGGCGTGCAGAAATCCTACGACTACAACATTTACCAGGGACAGATCAACTCGGCTCCAGGCAAGGGCAAATCCGCCACCATGAGCATCTCGCTCGGCAACAACCTTGAAGCCAAGGTGCGTGACATGAAAGACACGACAGGCACAGGATCGAAGAAAGTGAAGATCCTTGATCAGTTCAACTTCTCCACAGGCTATAACTTCCTGGCAGATTCCCTCAAGATGAACAATGTGGGACTGTCCATGTCCACCTCTATTTTCGGCAAACTTGGAATCAACGGCAACATGAACTTCGACCCGTATGCCATCAACGAGAGAGGACAGCGGGTCAACAAATATAACCTTCTGGAGACAGGCGTGCCTCTCAGGCTCACCAACGTCAGCACCTCTGTGTCATATTCATTGTCCGGCAAAGGCACTGTCAAAGGCAACGACGGTTCGAAATCTTCAGGCGGCGACGCTGGTGGCTCCGGCAATCCGGCCGACTACTACAGAAGAATATACTATCATCCTTTGACCGGTGAATATATTCCTGGCGGATGGTTGTATTATACGAATCCTAACGTTCCGTGGAGCCTTAACTTCAACTATAGCTTCTCGATGAGCCGGTCGTACAGCTACGCCAACAACCAGCTCAGCAAGAAGGATAACTACACCCAGACACTCGGTGTTCAAGGAAATATTCAACTGACCCCTAAGATGTCTGTGCAGGCGCAGTCAGGATGGGATTTCACAGCGATGAAGATGACCACGACGCAGTTCTCTTTCAGGTACGATCTGCATTGCTTCAATATTTCCGTCTCTTGGGTGCCTTCTGGAATGTACCAGTCATATTCATTCCTCATCTCTGCGAACGCGGCGGCTTTGGCTGACTTGCTGAGATTCAAGAAAAGTACGAGTTATTGGGATAAATAGTTGGATTTTTATCATAAATATCTTATATTTGCATGCTGACATTTTCAGCGTAAGCCTTGGGGCTATTATATCCACTATAACTTTTCTGAAATCATATCCGGTTCTTACATCGGATTCATTTTAAATTTATGCCTTATAATTTATTTGAACTCACACAGATGAGCAGGGAGCAGCTTGAAAAAGTCGCTCAGGAGCATCAGATTAAGAACATCAAGAAATTCACTGATGAGAATCTGTCCTATGCTATACTTGACGCGCAGGCTGCCGCCGCGTCTCTTCAACCGATAGAGAAACCAAAAGCCAAACGTGGAAGGCCTCGCAAGAATCCGCTTCCGGAACAATCCGGCGTTCAGGATACCAAGTCGGCTGACACCAGGAAAGATGAGAAAAAGGCTAAATCACAGCAGAAGCCGGAGGTCAAGACTGACAAGGCGGAAAATTCAGAACAAAAGGCGGAACCTATCGCCGCTCAAGGAACGGAGGTTAAGCCGGCTCCTAAAAAAAGAGGACGTAAGCCTAAATCCGCTATGGTTCAGACTCAGGTTGAGACCGCTGCGTCGGTGGAGGAGAATAAGCCGGAATCCGTGGAGGCTGCCGTCACCGAAGTCACTCAACAGCCCGATGCTCAGACTTCAGCCGACAAGCCGGTAAATGGCAAGGAGTTCATTCATGCGCTTTTTGATGATCTGAAGGATGATCCGGCGGCTCATGCTGATGTTACCCGCAGAAAGCAGAAGAACAAGTTCCAGGGGCAGAACAACGGTCAGAATCCGAACCAGCAGCAGAAGCCCCAACAGAATTTCCAGAATCCAAATCAAAGGACGAAAGCTCCGGAAATCGAGTTTGACGGTACTGTGGAGGCGACGGGTGTTCTGGAGATCATGCCGGACGGTTATGGTTTTCTCCGTTCTTCGGACTACAATTATCTCAACTCCCCTGACGACATCTATGTCAGCCAGAGTCAGATAAAGAATAATGCCCTCAAATCCGGTGACACCGTCACCGGTGAGATCCGTCCTCCTAAGGAGGGTGACAAGTACTTCCCTCTCGTGAGGATCAAGTACATCAACGGACGTACTCCTGACTACATCCGTGACAGGGTGCCGTTTGATTTCCTCACCCCGCTGTTCCCGGAGGAAAAGTTCAATCTTCTTGGTCACGGCCATCAGAGCGATCCTTCGTGCCGTATCGTGGATATGTTCACTCCTATCGGAAAAGGCCAGCGTGGCTTGATCGTGTCGCAGCCGAAGACCGGTAAGACAATGCTGCTTAAGTCAATCGCCAACGCGATCGCGGACAATCATCCGGAGGTTTACGAGATCGTGCTTCTTATCGACGAGCGTCCTGAGGAGGTTACCGATATGAGCCGCAGCGTAAAGGCCGAGGTGGTGGCCTCGACTTTCGATGAGCCGGCCGAGAGGCACGTGAAGGTCGCGAATATGGTTCTGGAGAAGGCACGCAGACTTGTGGAGTGTGGTCACGATGTTGTGATCCTGCTTGATTCCATCACCCGTCTGGCCCGTGCGTACAACACAGTGCAGCCGGCTTCCGGTAAGGTTTTGACCGGAGGTGTGGATGCCAATGCCCTGCAGAAGCCTAAGCGTTTCTTCGGTGCGGCGCGTAACATCGAGGGTGGCGGTTCGCTGACAATCCTTGCGACGGCCTTGACTGAGACAGGTTCCAAGATGGATGATGTGATCTTCGAGGAGTTCAAGGGTACCGGCAATATGGAGCTTCAGCTTGACAGGACCCTCGCCAACAGACGTATATTCCCTGCCGTCAATGTGGTTCTTTCCAGCACGCGTCGTGATGATCTGCTATACAGCCGTGAGGCTGCCAACAGAATCTGGATCCTGCGCAAGCTTCTTGCGGATATGAATCCTACCGAGGCGATGAACTTTATGCTTCAGCTGATGGACGAGTACAAGACCAATGATCTTCTCCTTGAGAATATGAACAAAGTCACCCCTCGTGACGCCAAGTACTACGACACGTTCTAATTGATTCAAGAATATATGAATAAAGGCGATTGAATATTTTCAGTCGCCTTTATTTATTTTCTAATTTTGAATCAACTGAAAAGCAGTTGATTATGGTATAACAATCCGAGATGTTTTTATAGCCGAATATTTGGTGTGGCAGACTATGGCCGCCCGTGGCCATATGAACGGGTGGACCGCCGTAGGCGGGACGGGATGGAGCGCGTAGCGCGGAAGTCTGCAGCACCAAATATTCGGCTATGGAATCAAAGCATGAATCAATACTGATCCCAGGACTTGATTTGGATGTCGTTTATGCTGGTGGAGCAGAAAGCGCGGATGAAGGCGGTGGCGAGGCGGGCATTCGTGAAGAGGGTGACGTTGAAGTCTATGGCTGCCCTTCTGATCTGGTAGCCGTTGGAAAGTTCCAGAGCCGAGAAGTTTTTCGGGATATTGATCACCATATCAACCTCTTTGTTCTGAATCATTTCCAAAGCTGGTTTGAATCGTCCCTTGAAATTAGGATTGTCACACTCGCTTGGCCAGAGCACCTTCGTCGCCGGAACACTGTTCTCTACAAGATACTTATACGTGCCACCTGTGGCGTAAAGCTCATAACCCTTCTCGACGAGAAGTCGGCAGGCCCTCAGCATATCAGCCTTCTGTAGCGGATCACCGGTCGAGAGCAGAACCCTCTTCTCCGGAATCCTTTGGCCGACTGAAAGCACTGATTTCAGCAAAGCCTCATTAAGGTCATCGCCCAGACAGCCGACCTCACCGGTCGAAGACATATCGACACCAAGCATCGGATCAGCCTCTTCAAGTCTCGCGAAGGAGAACTGTGAGGACTTGACACCTACATAGTCAAGATCGAAGGCACTCTTTTGTGGGGCGGCTGGATGAAGTCCCAGCATGACCTTGGTGGCAAGCTCGATGAAATCGATCTTCAGAACCTTGGACACGAACGGGAAGCTTCTGGAAGCGCGAAGGTTACACTCGATGACCTTGATGGCGTTCTCTCTGGCGAGGAACTGGATGTTGAACGGTCCGGAGATGCGGAGCGCGCCGGCAATCGCGCGGGCGATCTTCTTGATCCTGCGGACGGTCTCCACGTAAAGCTTCTGCGGAGGGAACTGGATCGTGGCGTCCCCGGAATGGACACCGGCATATTCAATGTGCTCCGAGATGGCGTAGGCAAGGATCTCACCATTGTCGGCCACCGCGTCGAACTCTATCTCCTTGCTGCGGGTGTAGAATTTGCTGATCACGACAGGATGCTCCTGGGAGACTTCCGCCGCCAGGCTGAGGAAGTGACGGAGCTTCTCCTCGTCGTGGCAGACATTCATAGCGGCTCCGGAAAGCACGTACGAAGGTCTAACCAGCACAGGGAAGCCAACCTTCCTGATGAAATTGTCCACCTCGTCGATGGTCGTGAGCTCGCTCCATTCCGGCTGGTCAACCCCGAGGTTGTCCACAATGCTGGAGAACTTGTGACGGTCCTCGGCCTTGTCGATGTCCTCGGCGGCTGTACCGAGAATCGGAACGTTGTGCTTGTGAAGCTTGAGGGCGAGATTGTTAGGGATCTGGCCGCCCACGGAGACAACGACTCCGTGAGGAGTCTCAAGGTCGATGATGTCCATCACCCTCTCGAAGGTGAGCTCGTCGAAATAGAGCCTGTCGCACATATCGTAGTCTGTGGAGACGGTCTCCGGGTTGTAGTTGATCAGCACTCCCCTGTAGCCCTGCTTCTGGATTGTCTGGAGGCAGGTCACGGAACACCAGTCGAATTCCACGGACGAACCGATCCTGTAGGCTCCCGAACCGAGGACAATCACCGACTTGCCGTCACGCTCATATTCAATGTCACTCTTCGTGCCGTTGTAGGTCAGGTAGAGGTAGTTCGTCTGTGCCGGGAATTCGGCGGCGAGGGTGTCTATTTGCTTGACGACAGGGACAATGCCGAGAGACTTTCTATATTCACGAACCTTGTCCATATTGGCGGTGACAACTCCGCTGTCCTTCCAAACCGCTCTCTGGATCTGAAAATCGGAGAAGCCCTCCTGCTTGGCAAGGCGCAGGAGCTCCACCGGCATGTCCTCAAGAGTGTCGTAGGAGTTCATGTCCTCGTAGGTCTTCACGATGTTCTCCAGCTTATTGAGGAACCATTTGTCGATCTTGGTGAGATCGTGGATCTGATCTACCGTGTAGCCGGCGCGCATTGCCTTGGAGATCACGAAGACGCGTTTGTCGGTCGGCTCCCGGAGAGCCTTCTCCAAGTCGGCGACCTGGAACTCCTTGTTGCCCACGAAGCCGTGCGCTCCCTGACCGATCATTCGGAGTCCTTTCTGGATGGCCTCCTCGAAGCTGCGGCCGATGGCCATAACCTCGCCGACGGATTTCATCGAGGAGCCGATTTTGCGTGAAACGCCGTGGAACTTGCTAAGGTCCCAACGAGGAATCTTGCAGACGATGTAGTCAAGAGCCGGCTCGAAGAATGCCGGAGTTGTCTTTGTGACAGAGTTCTTAAGGTCGAACAGACCGTAACCCAGGCCGAGTTTCGCGGCCACGAATGCGAGTGGATAGCCAGTTGCTTTGGAGGCCAGGGCCGATGAGCGGCTCAGGCGGGCGTTCACCTCGATGACGCGGTAGTCCATAGCGTCAGGGTCGTAGGCGTACTGCACGTTGCACTCGCCAACTATTCCGATGTGGCGGACGATCTTGATGGAAAGTTCGCGCAGGAAATAGTAGTCGTTGTTGGACAGGGTCTGGGACGGAGCCACGACGATGCTCTCTCCGGTGTGGATTCCGAGCGGGTCGAAGTTTTCCATATTGCAGACCGTGATACAGTTGTCATAACGGTCGCGGACAACTTCATATTCAATCTCCTTCCAGCCTTTAAGTGACTTTTCGACAAGTACTTGCGGGGAGAAAGAGAATGCCTTTTCGCAGAGTTCGTCAAGCTGCTCCTCGTTGTCGCAGAAACCGGAACCGAGTCCGCCAAGGGCGTAAGCCGCGCGCACGATGAGCGGGAATCCGAGTTCATGGGCGGCTTTGCGGGCCTCCTCTATGTTGGAGGCAGGGTGTGACTTGATGGTCTTCACACCGATCTCGTCCAGTTTCTTGATGAAGAGGTCACGGTCCTCTGTGTCCATAATCGCCTGGACCGGAGTTCCGAGAACCTGGACATTGTACTTGTCAAGTATTCCGTTCTCGTACAGTTCCACGCCGCAGTTCAGTGCTGTCTGGCCACCGAACGAGAGGAGAATGCCCTGAGGTTGCTCCTTGGCGATGACCTTCTCGACAAAGAACGGGGTTACCGGCAGGAAGTAGATCTTGTCGGCCACGCCTTCCGAAGTCTGCACGGTGGCGATGTTCGGGTTGATGAGGACGGTCTCGATGCCTTCCTCACGTAGGGCCTTGAGGGCCTGTGAGCCGGAATAGTCAAACTCTCCCGCCTGACCGATCTTGAGTGCGCCTGATCCGAGGATCAAAACCTTCTTTATATTCGTGTTTTTCATAAATTCTTCTTTATCCGAAAGTTACAATTTGCTGATAAACTCGTCAAACAGGAAGTTCGTGTCGGTCGGGCCGCTGGAGGCTTCCGGGTGGAACTGTACCGAGCAGAAAGGCTTGGTCTTGTGGCGGATGCCTTCGTTGGTGCCGTCGTTCATATTCACAAACCAAGGTTCCCAGTCGGCTCCGAGGGTCTTGTCGTCAACTGCGAATCCGTGGTTCTGCGAGGTGATGAAGCAGCGGTTCGTGCCGACCATACGTACAGGCTGGTTATGACTGCGGTGCCCGTACTTCAATTTATAGGTGTTGGCCCCGCCGGCTCTGGCGAGCAGCTGGTTGCCCATACATATTCCGAAAATTGGCTTGTCGCCTTCCATCGCCTTGCGCAGGTTAGCTACGGTGACATTGCAGAACTGCGGGTTGCCAGGGCCGTTCGAGATGAAGAGGCCGTCGTAGTCAAGTTTGTTGAAATCGTAGTCCCAAGGCACTCTGACTACTTTCACTCCCCTCTCCATAAAGCATCTGAGGATGTTGTGCTTGACTCCGCAGTCTACCATCACGACAGTCTTGGAGCCGCTGCCATATTCAATGACATCCTTGCAGCTGACGATGGCGATCTGGTTGGCGAGGTTAGGGTCATCGATCGGAAAATCCTTCTCGACGCCGTCCGGAACAATCATTCCAAGCATCGAGCCCTTCTCGCGGAGAAGCTGCGTCACGGCACGGGTGTCGATTCCGAATATTCCAGGAATCTTCTGCTCTTTCAGCCACTCGTCGAGGCTCTTGACCGCATCCCAGTGGCTGTAGTCGAAGGAATAGTCGCTTATGACGACTCCCCTCACCCAGATCTGTTCCGATTCGAAATTCTTTGAGATTCCCAGTTCATCCGCTCCTTCCTGTGGTACGCCGTAATTACCTATCAATGGGTAGGTAACACAGAGTATCTGCCCTGAATAGGAAGGGTCCGTAAGACTTTCCGGATAGCCTACCATCGCGGTCGAGAAGACGACTTCCCCGTCAGCCGGGCCGTCGTAGCCGAAGGAGAATCCACGGAACTCCGCCCCGTTCTCCAACTTTAATGTCGCGCCTTTTCTTTCTTTCATTTCCTTGTCAATAATTTTTGACTTATAACTAAATCCAACTTTTTCCTAAAAACAGACTTTTCAACTTATTCCACCCCTCAGTCGCTTCGCGCCAGCTCCCGGTGGGAGCGCCACCCTCCACCGCCTCCCTCGCTGGGAGGCCCCGTCGGCACTGCGTGCCTCCTTTTCTTATTCAGGTGGTCGTGAAGAATAACAGGGGGCATTCAAAAAAAACGACCATCTCAAACAGTGATGAAATGGTCGGTGAAAGTCTGAATAATCAAAAGAACATCCCCTCTGTGCATCCTTGGACGCACTGCCGCTCAAAGGTATTAAAGTCACGTCAAGCATAAGGAAGTCCGTTTGTTTTGCAAATGTACGCAAAAAATGGGAATAAGCGGCAAAATATTCAATGAATATAAATTCACCGCTTTGCGGTCTGGCGCTTCCTGAAAAGACTGAAAGAGACAATCGAAAGGAATGTCAGCGCCTCTGTCGCCGGCAGAGCGAGCCAAATTCCGTTCACACCGGCAAAAAGTGGGATGACAAGAAAGCAAGGCACAAGGAATATTACCCCGCGCGAAAGCGAGAAAATGGTCGCCGGAAGCGCGCGTTCCACACTTTGGTAATAGCCTATGGCAGCGACGTTCACAATCGACAATGTGAATCCGATGGCCATCAGAGGCACACCGTGAGCCGCTATTGAATATGCAGGAGCGTCTTTGCTGAGGAACAGTGCAGCCACATAACTGATACCGAACGCCAAGGCCAGAGAGACCACAATTCCAAGCGCAAAGGCAGTTAGCAGAGAGAATTTGCGAGCTTCCAGCACACGTTTACGGTTACCGGCGCCGTGGTTGAAACTGATAATCGGCTGTGCGGACTGCGAGATCGCGTTTCCGGTCATAAAGATGAACGGCATAATGTAGCAGGCGATGGAAAACGCCGCCACACCGTCTTCTCCTAAATATTTCATAAACACATAGTTTCCCACGAATATAAGCATCGAGATGCTGATCTCGCCAAGGAAAGCAGACAGTCCGAGACGAAACTGGTACCACAGGTTGCGCAACGACAGGCAAAGGCTTTTCCACGACATCTTCAATGGGTAGAGTCTCATTGTCTTGGACAGGAACAGTATGTAAAACAGCACCATAAGGCCTCCGGTCCAGCATCCGATCGAGGTGGCGACGGCGACTCCTTCAAGTCCTTTGTCAAGGATGAACAGGAACACATAGTCCAGCACGACATTCACGATGGATGGAATCGCCGCAGCTGCGGAAGCGTACTTCGGCGAGCCGTCCAGACGGATGATCAACAGTCCGACCGACTGGAGGAACAATGCGCAGAATGCGTAGGAAAGCCATTTCTGATAGTCAAGGACGTACGGCAGAAGTCTGTCCGATGAGCCGAGAAGACAGGCACTCTTGGTGCTGTGGCTCTGGACCAAAATCGTCAGGGCCACAGTGACAAGCACACCGAAAATCAACGTCTGTGTCATATTGATGCGTGCCGCCTTCTCGTTGCCTTGGGATAGATGGACGGAAGAAACGACCGAGCAGCCGATGCCGAACAGCATCCCTAACCCGGTCATAATCATCCAGAAAGGTGCGAATATATTGACGGCGGCGAGCGCGTCGCTCCCCACCCCGTGGCCGACAAACACCCCGTCGATGGTCGTCATCACTGCCATACAGGCCATCCCTATCAATGTAGGAATGAATATTTTTCTGAAGAGTCCCGGAATGCTGTCGGAACCGAAATCGATGGCGTCTCTTTTCATCTTTCAGTTTATTACATTTCCTAATCGGGCTGCAAAGATAGGCCAAATATATTCAGATAAAGAATTTTTGTGAAGTTCGGGAATAAGTGGGCGTTATAGTTTCCCTTTCCGGCGCATCACTATGTAAACAGTGACGCAGATGATGACGGAGAGAAGCGAGCCGGCCGGAGATGCAAGGCCCATCGGGAAGAGCGTGTCGGGATATTCAATGGAAGTCAGATAGGACAAAGGGATGCGGGCGCACGTGATTGATATGACGTTGTGTATGAACGAGATGATGGAATAGCCGCAGGCGGTGAAGAAGCCGCTGAAGCAGAAATGTATGCCGGCGAATATGCAGTCCCACACGTAACCTTTTAGGTACTGGCCTCCAAGGGTGATGACACTGCTATCGCTCGTGAATATTCTTACGGCATATTCAGGGATGAATTGGAGAATCACTGAGGCCACGGTGCCGAATCCCACCGCGATCGCTATTGAATATTTCATTGTCTTTCTGGCCCTTTCAGGCTTTTTCGCCCCGATGTTCTGCGCCGCCATCGCCGAGACGGTCGCCAGCATCGCTGAAGGGACGATGAATAGCAGTCCGATGAATTTTTCCACTATTCCGACCGCCGCCGCATCGTGATGATGTTGTAGGCTATGATGAACGGGATGCCGATGAAGCATATTCTTAGATAGTCTATTGTGCCTTTGACAGCTTCTTGCGGAGTGTCTATTAGGTTGACAATGCCTTTGTTAGCTGCTAATAGTATGGCTGTTGTGATGATTGCGACGATGGTGAACAGCGTGAATGTGTTGCCGATGGTTCTTGCCGCGTTTTCCCTGTCGCCCGCGCCGATCGCCCTTGCTATCCGTACCGTCGTGCCCATCGCAAGGCCGATGATGACGACGGTGAACATATGCATTATCTGCGCGCCGTTGGACACCGCCGTCGTGCTGGCGACATCGCAGTATTGCCCTATGACGAACAAATCCGCCAATCCGTAGAGGATCTGCAGGAAATATGACATCATATATGGCAGCGAAAACTTCCGGATGTTGCCGAGAATGCTGCCTTGGGTGAGGTCATTCTGAGCCATAGAGTAGATTTTGCGGTGCAAAGATAGCGAGTTTGGTGTGAGTTTTCACGAGTTTGTCGGTTATTCCTTGAATATGTTGGGGAATGTTGATAAATTTGTCTTTTGTTGTCGCTTCGGTGGAGGGCTTTGGGGTCCATTGTTAAGTAAGTTGGGAGATTGGTCCCTGAGCCCGTCGAAGGGACGTAAAAGAACAGATATGCTCAACATAGAAGACACGATCTGCGCCCCCGCCACCGTCCCCGGAACCGGTGCCATAGCCATCATCAGGATGAGTGGAAGAGATTCCTTCTCCATAGCTGATAAAGTGATAAGATGCAAGGGTGGTAATATTTCAGACACTGAAGGTTACAGGCTTAAATATGGAGTCGCGCTTGAAGCCGATGGAACCGATCTGGACACCGTCTTGGTAAGCGTGTTCCGTGCCCCGCATTCCTACACCGGAGAGGACTCCGTTGAGATATCCAGCCACTCCTCAAAGTACATTGTGGAAAGGCTCCTGCAACGCTTTGTCGATTGTGGTGCCCGCGTCGCCGGTCCTGGAGAATTTACCCAAAGGGCTTTTGTAAATGGCAAGATGGATCTTGCTCAGGCCGAAGCCGTTGCCGATGTGATTTCCGCGCAGAGCGAAGCAGCGCACAAAGTAGCATTCAGTCAGTTGAAAGGCGGCTTCTCCAAAGAGTTGAAAACCCTCAGGGAGGAGCTTCTGAAAATGACTTCCCTGCTTGAATTAGAGTTGGATTTCAGCGAGGAGGATGTTGAGTTCGCCAGCAGATCCGAACTGTCCTCCCTGCTTGATGGAACACTTGCACATATTCATTCGCTGACCGATTCCTTCCGCTACGGCAACGCACTTCGCAATGGAGTCCCGGTCGCCATAGTCGGTGCCGTCAACGCCGGCAAGAGTACCCTCCTGAACGCTCTCCTTTGTGACGACCGTGCCATCGTCTCCGACATCGCCGGCACCACCCGTGACACCATCGAGGAGACAATGACCATCGATGGCACATTGTTCCGTTTTATCGACACCGCCGGTCTCCGCGAAACCTCAGATGAGGTCGAAAAGATCGGCATTTCCCGCTCGTATAAGAAGATGAACGAGGCCTCGATCGTCCTTGCCCTGCTTGATGTCACCGCCTCAGAAGAAGAAAACGAGTATTCGATTTCTGACATAGTCTCAAATCTGGATGTAAAGTCACAAAAGTTGATCGTTCTGCTGAATAAAGTGGATGTTTTGGGTAATAACATTAATGTTAGCCTAATCAACAATTCTGTTTCTAATCCTAATGAAAAAGTAGTTAAGTTATATATTTCCGCCAAGACTGGTTTCGGTCTTGATGAATTGCGCAAACTGTTGTCCGACTCCCAAAAGTCCGCAACTTTGGATTCTGACCAGACAATCGTCACCAACCTAAGGCACTACCAAGCCCTGATGAAAGCGTCCGAATCCCTCGAAAACGTCAAACGTTCCCTCGCCGCCGGCCAGACTCCCGACCTCCTCTCCGAAGACCTCCGCCAAGCCCTCCACCACCTCGGCACCATCCTCGGCGAAGTCACCACGGACGAGGTGCTGGGGAATATTTTCGAGCATTTTTGCATCGGAAAATAATAACATCTAAAAATTATTTTCCGTGTCTACTTCTCGCGTGGTACACGTCTGGTACAAGTCCGGCAAAACTCGTTGGAAAAATTACGGCTAACTGCCGAAAAGTCGTTAGAAAAATTACGATGGGTATTTGAGAAGTCGTTGAAAAAAGTGTATTTTTGCTTCCAGATAAAGTGTCATACTATGCTGAAAAGGAAAATTGAAGACGATCTCATTGCGTGGAAAAACAAGCCTGGGCACAAGCCTCTGGTAATAATGGGTATCCGCCAGTGCGGTAAAACATATATCTCACGGCACTTCGCTGAGCAGAACTACAAGAATGTCGTCTACATGAACTTCATCAAGCAGCCGGGGCGAATCAATGCCTTCGTCGGATCAAAGGATGTGGACAGCATTCTGCTCAACCTATCCGCGCAAATCAAAGGGGTTAAGTTCATCCCCGGAGAAACCTGCCTGATCTTTGATGAAATCCAGGAATGCCCCGAGGCCAGGACTTCGCTCAAGTTCTTCAAAGAGGACGGCCGCTTTGACGTGATTGCCACTGGCTCCCTGCTGGGCGTCCAGGGCTACGGCGATGAGCTCAAGAAACGGCGTCGCAAGATGGTTCAGAAGAAAGATCTGGGAATCAACTCTGTTCCTGTAGGCAGCGAAGACATCATCGAGATGTACCCGCTGGACTTCGAGGAGTTCCTCTGGGCCAACGGTATGAATCCGGATGTCATCGAGGCTCTCCGGAAGTTCTACACGGAGGAAACGCCGGTTCCGGAAGGAATCCACGTGGCCATGAGGCAGTATCTGAACCTCTATGTCGCTATTGGTGGTCTCCCCGCCCCCATCAACGCATTCCTGACCACCAATAATATGAACGCCGTCAGTGAGGAATACAAGGGTATCTTGAAGGAGTACCGCGACGATATGGTCAAGTATGCTCCGGACAAAGACAAGCCCCATATCCGCGAGTGCTTCAATTCCATCCCCAAGCAGCTGGCCAAGGAGAACAAGAAATTCCAATACAGCAAGGTTAAGCCCGGCGGACGAGGTGAAACCTATCTTGGCTCTCTTCAGTGGCTGGAAGACGCCGGCATTATCTGCCGCTGCTACAATACCGATATCACCGGTCTCCCGATGGAAGGCAATGCCAAAGACAATGTGTTCAAGGTTTACACGGCAGATATCGGTTTGCTCATCGAGATGCTGGGCCCTGGGACCAGGGCGGATATCCTGCAGGGCAACCTGGGAGGATTCAAAGGCGCCATCTTCGAGAATCTGATGGCAGACACTCTTCACAAGAAGCAGCAAAGCCTGTACTACTTCCTGAAGGACTCTGGCCTTGAGCTGGACTTCCTCGTCCGGATGAAAGGCGAATGTGTGCCACTTGAAGTGAAGGCCAAAACGGCCCAGGCCAAGAGCGTCCAGACTGTCTTGAAGCATGCGGACAAATACCATGTGAAACACATCATCAAATTCGGCGACTACAATGTCGGCCGGGAAGGTCAGCTGCTCACACTCCCCAACTACATGCAGTTCCTCCTGGACCTGGAGCCAGAAAAAATCGTCCTCGAACCAATCGACGTGGACGCCGTCAACGCCCTAGCAAAGAAGATCCTTGGCTAATTTGAGAACCCTCCTCGTGCTCTGAAACTATGATGGAACGGAATGAAAGATGTAAGTGTTTACTTTGTAAGCGTGTATTCTTACGATATTGACCCCCATTCTTATGATGTTGACCCCCTCGAAGAGGGCAGGGCTTTCAAAGAGCAGTCTCTGTTTGCTTGCAAACAGGCAGCAGCATAATTGCAAAGATATTACTTTTTCTTTCTCATTGACTCTCCTTGGTTATGAGTAGCTTTCCATAAGACAGGGACTTCGTATCGTATGGAAAACCGTTCAGGCTTCCTGACTATGGAAAAGGAGGGACGGTTATGATGAAGAAATCCTGCAGGAACGCATTGAAAGAGGCGCTGGATATCTATGAGTCCGCCGCTCTATAATATCGGTTGGCGGCCGATAAGATGATGGAGAATATTGACCAGTTCTGGGAAGATGATGACGGGGAGAGGATGCGCAAGGCTAGTAATGCGTACGATGACAGCATCCTCACCCTTGCAGATGCAATACGCTTCGCCCTGGTCACTCCGGATGAATACGATGTCTCCCTCCGGGCACGCACCAAGCGCGTCAACGCCTGGTGCCGGCAGCTGGGCAAACGCAATGTCTGCCTGGTCTCCATCCACACCAATGCTGTCGGCAATGGCAAGCAGTGGATGAACGTCCGCGGCTGGACCTGCTACACAAGTAAAGGGCAGACGGCCGGTGACCAGCTTGCCGATTGCCTGTACCATGCCGCTGCGCTCTGGCTCCTCGGCCACAAGCTCCGGAAAGACTACTCCGATGGAGATCCCGACTGGGAAAGCGACTTCTACATCCTGAAGAATACCCTCTGTGCCGCCGCCCTCACCGAGAATCTCTTCCACGACAACTCCGACGACTGCCTCTTCCTGGAATCCGACGAAGGCCGCCGGGCGATTGTAGCGTTGCACGTTGAGGGGATTATCAATTATGTGCTGAAACGATACTGACCATTCCGTCATGTCCGACCCGATCAGGCATCTCCCCCCTTCAATCAATCCGTCACTTCCAGCAGTTCCTGCAATTGATGGAAGCTTTTTAACTGAGTTCTTCTACAGCAGAATAAATGACACGATTCCCTCTGAAAATAAATTCATCAAACAAATCCATTATCTCATTGAGGGATGCTTCATCATCATCCTCTTTCATCTTGCCATAGATCTTTAACAGCACTTTTACTACTTCCTCATCTGCAATCCATTGATCTTCAATGCTTGCATAATCCTGATCTTCTACAAACTTATAGCATTCCACAGGATAGGATGCTATGCATTTTGTTACATATTCAAGTTGCGAATGAATATCACGATGCTTTTGGCTCTTCCAGAACTTGGCTAATTCTCTATAGAAGTTGAAAGCATCGATAGGGAGTTCATCACAGTATAAACAATATGAATCTACTACTTCTTCTCTTCCGTCTGATACAAACCTTTCAAGAAATGCTCGCGAATAATGGGTATAGTCAGGATCTGCAAACATTTTCATCGACACTTTAACAATTGTTGCAATAACATGCTCGTCATTTAGATAAAGAATCCGATCAAGCATCTCTTTGCATTTGTCTTTTTCACCGTCCACACATAGTCCATAAAAACAAATCTGCGATAGGATAACGTGGCTCTTGGTATCCTTCTCGATCCTTTCGATATAATCACAAACCACATCCGGCTTATGATAAAAGCACCATTGGACCGCATCCCCTCGTAGCACAAGTGCTTCTGGCCCAAGATATGACAGGCACTCTTTCAAGAGAGGAAAATACATGGACTCATCAAAATGATCTTTCACATATAGGTAGTGTACGGGCAACGTTCTTAAGCATTGATTAAGAGAAGGGATTGCGTTTGTTATAATGTCATATGCTTGCTTTCTTCTCTTAGGTATCAATGCCAGTTGAATCAAAAGTTCTAATGCTCTCCCCTGCTCAGAATTAATGGCACGGGTGAGCATATTATTAACGATATCCTCGAGTTTTGATTCAGATTTATCGTTGCTATAGTCAGTCAGTCGCTCGTCTGGCGGTGAAGTCATAACATTTACAACCACCGGCAAAATCATATCGATGTACTTGTTGTCCGTTTTAAAGTAATGACCGGCTATTTGCCCGAAAGAGAAAGAATTTGCAGAAGCGTATTCGGTACAGATAAATCTGCTTGCCAATGGCCACATTTCATCAATGTCCACTCCTCCATCAAGCAGCCCTTCAATTCCAGAAATTAAGTAATCCGAATTAATATCTTTCATCTGTGAGATTTCAAAAACGAAGTCTTTGAACTTGACAGGAGCTGCTGCGACACACTTCTTAAATGCGTCGGCATGGGCGCGTAAATCTATCGGCTTCCTGTTGAAATGCCAGGATTTTGTCTCGTTAAGTTTCATAAACGAACTGAGCCAAATAGCCGGGGAGAAAGTTGCATATGCAGCATCGTCAGTGAGCCCTCCACAATAAACCGCTGACGTTATTCCGTGACGGTCTCTTTCAACGATAAACCTCCTCCCGAATCGCCGTTGCAGTTCTCCAGCACATTTCTTCATATCTGGAAGTAATCCATTATTGGGCAATGTGTTGCATATCAACTCCCATTTTTCATGCCATAGATGAGGGAATGGCATCTTGCTGTATTTTTTCTCCTTATTCGCCAAAAAATCTGATGAGGAGACATAAGATAGCACTCTCCTCTGGTATTCTTCTGCCTTCATGCTATCAAGCGTCAGATACCAGGATTTCAGCATCCTCAAGAAATAATACTCAACCGACCCCTGCAGATACTTTTCAATCGTGGATGAATTGGCCACCAACGATTCTATAATATGGCTATGCAATTCCGGATGTTCAGCCATCGCAGAAAATGCTATCCCCAATGAAGTCTCATTATTTAGCGATAGTAATTCATCCACCAAGGGGGCAATCACCGCCAGATCTGATGAGAATCTTAGAAGTAGCTGCTCATAGATGTCAAGAAGCTTATCAAAATACTCATCAGAAGAAAAGCCATTAAAGCGTTTAGAAATAGTGAAGCCATAGTAACCCTTAACAGCGTTATTCCTAATGAACTGAACCAAACAAGAATGCAAAATGGGAAGGAACTGACCTGGGTGGGTATTGGAAAGATTCTTTGAAAGCACATCGACCAACTCATAGCCATCATGATTGTGAGAGTAGTTATCGGATTCCAGGAATTGTTGGAGCAGTTTACCTGTCTCTTCTAGCCCAAACACTTCGTTGCTTTGCATCGCATCTTGAATCCAATTGACAGCAAATACACTTCCGGGACTGCAGACACTACGAAATGCGTCAATCACCTTATTGTTACAATAGTCATTATGTCCTCGCAACACGTAGGAACGTGCATATAATTTTGTCTCTTCATCTTTGATAGAATCAATCAGCGAGAACACCTCGTCCGGATGGCTGAATGAATAACGAGAAAGAACACTCAGCATGGGTATGAGAAGAATGCTGTGCTTATCAGAATCTGGCAGATATGCTTTAAGCGTGAACGAAGCAGTACTAAACCACGTTTCGCCTTGTACACCCCGGAGAAAATAACTAAGAAGTCTTTCATCTTTCTGACAAACCGTCTTTACAATCCTTTTTTCTATGGGTCTGGGATCATTCGCTGTAGCAAAGATTGAGATAGCGAGCAATTTAATGTGAAGACGAATCTTCTCAGAAGTAAGCAGTTGCTGAATTTCTGACGCATATCCTACATCGTTATGTCCCCGGACATATTCCAAAACAGCCTTTACGGTGGACCTTATCTCAAGGCCCTGAAATTCATTCTCAAGATCGGATATGTATGACTTATTCTGGGAAAGATAAGATTTGGCCAACGCATAGTCAAAGAACGTCTGATGAAAGAAGGAAACGGCGTTTCCGTCAGGTAGCACAATACCATTGCTTGCCAAATAAGTATAAGCAGCACGCAGATTGGATATCGGCTGCCAGACCGGTTTCAGAGTCCCGGACTTCTTGATGCATTCTGCAATGTCGTATAAAACCTTTTCTGCATCGTCGTACACAATTTGAGCAGGAAGACCATCCAAAACAGAATCCCACAGTGCATCATACAGTTCAATTGGACTGTTGAAATTCAATCTTCGTTTGTTTCTCTGAAATAGATAACAGAACGAGTTGAGATACTGAACATTTCTTAGGATGGAAAACGTAGTGGAGCTTATTCTATCCACAAGCCCTTGCTCCAGTTTCTCCAGAGCATCCTTCACTTCATTCTCAGACAACAGGCCTAATTCGACGGTTTCAGATTTGTCCTTTAAGCCATTTAGGACCGCATCATACTCCAAATCATACTTCCTGCACGAAACAACTGCCCGAACATTTGGCCAATCTTCTATGGATGACAATACGCTTATTAACGCATTTAACCGGTTCCTATCAGTAGAAAGGCTCTGGGATAATGCGTCAATTTGGTCTATAATAAAGACTGTCGGTTGCTGGTTAGATGCATAATAAGCAATGGTATCGTAAATAGTCTCCAGTGAAACGGGATTGCTGGCATCATCTAAGGTGTCAGCTTTCAGGCAGAGACACCGTACACCATCATTTTCAAGATGGCCAATTAAGTCTTTGATAACAACAGATTTGCCCATCCCGGCGTCGCCGACAAGAAGACACAGATTCTTTTTCCCGGATGGAAGACCTTTTATAACCCAATTGTACAATAGGCCGGTCTCCGGCCTTCGTATATGAGAATTACTCAAGCCGTGCAGTTCAAAAGGAATCCGGTTGAAGGCTACTCTTTGAGTTGACGCAAATGCTTCTGCTAATTGCTTCTCGTCCTTTATAGCCTCCATACGCTCTTTATACAGTCGTTTCCAAGTTGCAACTATAGTGTTGACATTCTCTTTTGTACAAGACTCTTCTGGCTTGAAGTGGTACCGCGCTGTCTCTTGTATAGTTTCGGAAAGACTCTTGAACTCTTTTATTGCTTTGCCATCTATATATCTCCAATAGAAGACTTTACTTTCGGGGTAACAAGCAATAAAAACAATGACTTCGCCCTTATGCCGCTCCGAATATGCGTAAATTGATTTAGGGATATCATAAAACGCATCACCGTTAATTGGTGCATACGTAAGATGTTTTACTTGAACAAATATGCGTTCATTTGCGGTACCATCCTTACAGAGAAAGTCAAGATATCCGTCGATATTCGGCAGCGTACCTCCCTCATGAAGCTGGCTGCAATCGACATCATCATCAGGAAGAAGATTCTTGATGAAACGGATCGACCTTTGATCAAGTTTACTTGATTCAGTCGCGTTTTTATTTGGTACAAATTCGCCCATAATCTTGTGCCTGATTGATCATGATCGTTTAATGTATGTTAATATCTGTTCGGAACGCTCCTTCCGTCTTTTCAACTCTTTGCGCCATTCTTCACGACGAATTCGTCGATCCTCTCTCTCCTGTAAATAACGTGTTAAGTTAGCCTGTAACTGGGATTCAACCGAAGAAACCGTATCGAGGAAAGAATCGTTCTTCAATTCACACTCCCAGACAATAATCACGTTCCAGCCTTTTGCCTCTAATTTTCGCCAGACTTCTTGATCGCGTTCCTGGTTTCGGGCAATCTTCGCCGTCCAGAAGTCAGTGTTGGTTTTGGGCACTGTGTAGAACTTGCAGCCCTTGTGACCATGCCAGAAGCAGCCATGGACGAAGATGACAGTGCGGTACTTGGGTAGAACGATGTCCGGGGAACCAGGGAGGTTCTTGACGTTTACACGGTAACAATATCCGAGACGCCAAAGGGCATGGCGCAGGAGTAGTTCCGGCTCTGTTGAGGCGGAATGGATGGCTGCCATATTGCGGTGGCGTTGGTCCGGAGAGTGAATGTCTGCCATGTGACGCTGTCTGAATGAGTATTATTGTTATCTGCAAATTTATCATTATATTTGCAGAAATCACCAATTTATTGCAATGAACGATAATTTCAATCGCCTGAAGGTCGTCCTAGCCGAGAAGCAAAAGACGAATAAATGGCTCGCCGAGCAGTTGGGGAAAGACCCTACCACTGTTTCGAAGTGGTGTACCAACAAATGCCTGCCCACAGTGGAGATGCTGTATGAAATTGCCAAATGCCTTGACGTTGATGTCAAGGTTCTATTGTGGCCCTCTAAAACTGAAAACAAATAATCAAATCATTATATGGAAGAGACTATATTTGATGACTTCAAGTCACCCGAGACATACGTAAATGATACTATTGGGAAAGTCATTGAGAAACAATTAACGGAGGTTGAGGAATTCAAAGATGAGTATATTGACCTCCCTATCTCTATGGCGGACTCCCCGAAGGATGAATTGCGCGACATGTATGTGCAATACATACAAAGGGCCGGTGATGTTAATCAAGTAAGCTATTGTGATTATCACACGAAATCAGGTATCGCACTTGATGGTTGGGGATTTGCGGGTGATGATGATACTACAACAATAGATTTATTCCTTGTTGAGTATATAGATCCCGAGAAAAACAAGAAAATCTCGGCCGGTGATTTGGACAAATTGTTTGCCCGCCTGGAAAGATTCTATGATCACTCCGTATCCGGAAGTATATTCAAGAATATTGACAATAGCTTCTCTGATCTGTACCAAGTTGCTCAGCTTATTCAGTCTACCAGTAAAATAGATCGAATTCGCCTATTTGTTCTCACTAATGCAATTGAGCCGCTCGAGTATGAAAAAGAGAATACGGAGCTCGAAAATGGTACGACCATTTGTGAATACCATGTTTGGGATGCTCGAAGAGTGATGCAGCAGGACCATATCATATCGGGGCGAGATTCCATCAAGGTGGATTTCGAGGGTGATTATAACTGCTCTTTGCCGTGCATTAAGATGCCCGATGTGTCAAAGAATGTGTCCTGCTATTTGTGCATTATTTCTGGAACTGTCCTCTCACAGGTTTACCACAAATACAATCAACAAATTTTGGAAATGAATGTAAGGACATTCCTTCAATTCAAGGGAACGTCCAACAAAGGTATCCGAAATACCTTGATTGGTTACAAGGCGAAGAAAAAGAACGAAGTGGACATCGAGGCTGAGCCCGATATGTTCTTCGCTTATAACAACGGCATTTCCGCGACTGCATCTGAGGTCGTTCTAAGCGAAGATGGTCGCTCTATTGTCAAGATTAAAGATTGGCAAATTGTTAACGGTGGCCAGACTACTGCGGCCATTCATGCGGTAATGCGTATGAATGAGGCAAAGACAAGTGATTTGGCTTCCGTTTATGTGGCGATGAAAATCTCAGTGATTAAAGATAAAGAACAACTAAACACAATTGTACCGAAGATTTCTCGGTTTGCCAATACTCAGTCGGCTGTAAAGAAATCCGATTACGATATCAATGAAGGTTTTCTTGTTGATCTTGAGCAGCGTTCTCGCGAAGAATGGGTTTTGAACGCGATGAAAAATCCCGTTTCAAAGTGGTTCTTTGAAAGGACTCGTGGCCAGTATCTGGATAAGGCTAAACGTAACTCTTCTGCTAAAGCGGAAAGAGAGTTTTATGCAGAATATCCTAAAACTCAAATGTTTGATAAAACCACTTTGTCTAAGTTTATGATGGCCTGGGACCAGAACCCGGCCAGCGTGTGTAAAGGCGGAGAAAACAACTATGCAGTGTTCTTTGAAAAAACAAAGAAGTCTGGAATTCGCTTTGATGCCACCCGTTACAAGAGAACCGTTGCTAAAGCTATTCTATTCAAAGCAATTGATGCTTTTTATGGAAAGGATGGCCTTCAATTGCCAGGCTATAAATCAAATATGGTTGCATATACCATGTCATCCGTTTCTTTAAATTCTGGGAAAGCTCTGGACTTGGATGCTATATGGAACGAGCAATGCGTCATCAGTCAGTCAGTATATAATGAACAGCCCCGTGATATATACTCTATCTATGCCAAATTAGTTAATGGAAGTGAGCATATCCCTTACAAAGTAAAAGAGTCGTACACAGATGTTGATGGACGTCGCCGCAATCGCTATATTGCTAAGGAACTGCCCCAGGAGGACATAGAGGCACTGAAGAATACAGTTCTTTATAAGACATTGCTCTATGTAAAAAGAATATCTCACACAATATATCAGCATCTTGTGACAAATGTTCATGAAGGCGAGAATATCAACGAATGGACAAAGAAACCGACATGCTGGGACACTCTGAAGATGACCCTTGGTGCCATGTCTAATGATATGGCGTTCCCGAAAGAATTGTGTTCCGTAACGGGAGATCAAGATATCGAAGTCACAGAAGGGCAACAAAAGGTTATTGGCCTTGCCTCTTCATATGATGAATCTGTGTGGTTCAGTATCAATAGGTGGGGGAAAGATAATGAAGGTAAACTGGCGCCCAAGGAGATTGCTTTTGTTGGACAAGTCGGTTGGAATGTTAAACGAAACAGGCCGCTGACCTATAAGCAGGCAAAGTGGGCATTGGATATTCTCGAAAAAGCAACAGATGCTGGCTGGGAGCAGGAATAAAAGAAAGCACCAATGAAAGTAGAGGATTATCTTGACGAAGAGATTACCGAAGTAGAACCATTTGATGGCCCTGCTATTCGTTTTTCTCATATTGAGGCGGATAATGAAGGCCTGCGTGGGTATCAACGCGACATGAAGCGTGATATCTACGATAAATGGGACTACATGGCAAACGTTATGCTGCAGATGCCGACTGGCACCGGCAAGACGGTTGTATTCGCTTCAATTGTCAAAGATATTCTTCGCTGGTGTAAGGAAAATTCTCCCGAATCCAAAATCGTAGTCATTGCCCATCGGAAAGAACTGATTAATCAGGCGGCCGGCAAAATGAAGTTTGCTAATCCGGGGATCATTATGAGCGGAGAACCGTTACATTTGGAGCGGTCTGTTCAAGTTGCCTCTATTCAGACATTCATGAGCCGCAGGAACTATGAGACCATGAGGCGTCAAAGATTTGACTTCATCATCATCGATGAGGCACATCATTCAATGGCCCCGGGGTATCAGAAGTTATGGGAAATGTTCCCCAACAGCAAAAAGTTGGGTGTCACTGCCACTCCTTGGCGTATGAACCATTCCGGATTCACCGAGCTGTTTGATGATATGGTACTGAGCCATTCCATTGAATGGTTTGTTGAGCACCAGTATCTTTCAAACTATGACTATGTGTCCATCAAGCGTAACTCCTCAATCCAACACGAAATTAATGATATTCAGAAGTTTAGTGCTGATGGCGATTATCTGGAGTCAGAATTGAGTGAGCGCTTCGATACAGATCATATTAGGGCTCAACTTTATGGGAGCTTTGAGAAGTACGCTAAGAATCGAAAGGGCATCGTATATGCTATTGACCGTCGTCATGCTGCGAATATCAAAGATCTGTACGCTTCACACGGTGTGTCCATTTGTATGATTGATGGAACCACGCCAAAGAAGGAACGGGATGACCTCATAAATGAGTTCAAAGCCGGTCATATTCAGGTCATTGTGAATGTCAATATTTTCAGTGAGGGATTTGATTGTCCTGATATTGATTTCATACAACTGGCCAGACCAACAAGATCACTTGCCATGTATCTTCAGCAAGTGGGGCGTGGTCTTCGTATCTCTGATGCCAAAACTGAGAGTATTATCCTAGATAACGTTGGTTTGTACAACAGGTTTGGAACACCGATGGCTAACCGGCACTGGAGATATCACTTCCAAGGCTCTAAAGATACGGAAGGAGATAGCTGGAATGATGGAACCGGTGCCAACAAGGATATTATTCGCGACGGGTTCGAGCGTGATTACAACGAAGGAAATGAAGAAATGACAGTAGTGGAACACGCGGTCGGCGGGAAGCAGCTCCGGCCGGATATGGCTAATAGTTCCGATTCTGGCATTTCAGATTGCAATGTCTTTAAGAAAAATGGCCGCTATGGGATATGTGACCGACGTGGAAGGACTCTTGTGCCGCCTATCTATGAAGAAATGCGACAGCCTTTCAACGGGTACATTCCGTTTATGCAAGACGGTCTGTGGGGAATAATGTTACGAAATGGAACAATAAAAGTAAAGCCGAAGTACTTTTACATAGGCCCTTTTGTTGATGGCGTTGTAGCCATACAAAATACGGCCGACACAGGAGTGTATCATATCAATTCAAAGTTGGAGAAAGTAGACTAATGAGTCATAACAAAGATTATTTGATGGTTGACCTTTTTGCTGGATGCGGTGGCCTAAGTACCGGTCTCAAGCAAGCTGGTTTCAAACCATGGTTTGTAAATGAGATAGTTGAGGCCTTCTGCGATACTTACCGCCTCAATCATCCCGACGTCCCTGAAGAGAATTACTTCGTCGGAGATATAAATGTATTAAATGATAGAATTCAAGACTTTTCTGCGCTGGACACCACGAAATATGAGATAACGCTGGTATGCGGTGGCCCTCCTTGTCAGGGATTCTCAATGGCCAATCGTCAGAGGCTGATAGATGACCCGAGAAACCAGTTATATAAAGCATACCTGCTTTTCTTGAGTAAGATACGTCCGCTGTTCTTCATTATGGAGAACGTGAAAGGAATGTCCAACAAAATTCAAGAAATCAAAGATAACTTCAGAGATTTTCTGGGAGATGACTATCGGTTTGATTATCGACTCCTCCGTGCCCAAGATTATGGAGTCCCTCAAAACCGGGAACGGTTTATATTGATAGGCAACAGAGTAGGCGTTGATCCTGCCGAAATCTTTGCAGAGATTGAAAAACATAAACGCAATCCATTTGTCCTCCGAGATGCCCTGCTCGGATTGCCCTCTCTTGTTTCAAGAAAAGAAAAGGGTAAAAACGAAGAGAATATAGAATCTGGACTTACAGTTCGTGATTTCACATATACGAAGAATGATTTCTACCATTTTATCAATGGGGACAAAGAGATTACTAAGCTGTATAATCACAAAAACAGATACAATAATCCGCGTGATATTGAAATATTCCGTAGGCTGCCTCAAGGAGCAAACTCATTGCATGAGTCAATCGTGGACATTATGCCTTATTCTCGCCGGAACTCAATCTTCAAGGACAAATATTTCAAGTTAGATGAAAACCAGATATGTAAGACAATCACGTCTCACATGCAGTTTGACTGCAATATGTATATTCATCCGTGGGAAGCTCGCGGCTTAAGTCCTCGGGAAGCTGCCCGTATACAGACTTTCCCTGATGATTATATTATTACTGGTTCCCAAAATAAATGGTATGCCCAAGTTGGTAATGCGGTTCCCGTAAAACTTGCAAAGGCTATCGGAGATGGCATAATGGCATTCTTATGAAGCATTTAGAGTTGTTTTCCGGTATTGGCGGCTTCCGCCTGGCTACCGACCTTCTTAGAAAGGATGGTGTAATGCCTTTTGAGTGTATCGGCTTTTCGGAAATAGACAAGAACGCAATCAAAACGTATTGCGCAAACTATTCTACACAAGGTGAGGTTGAGATTGGAGATATTGTCAGCTTCACGTCCGTACATGAAAGAATTAGTTCTTTGCCCGACTTTGAGCTGTTAACAGGCGGGTTCCCTTGTCAGACCTTCAGTATGATGGGGCGTAAGACTGGATTTGAGAGCAAGAGGGAGGATCGTGGTCAGATGTTCTTCAGGATTGCCGACATTCTTGCAGTTAAGAAGCCCAAGTACGTTCTTTTGGAGAATGTGAAGAATCTATTTACTCTTGATAAGGGAAACACATACCGAGTTATTGAATCTACCTTAAAGGAACTTGGATACAATGTGTCCCCAGTTGTACTAAATTCAACTTGGTTCGGCTTGCCACAGAATAGAAGTCGTGTCATTATTTTCGGTACTCAAGAGTATAATAAAGACGATCTGAAAACTATCTTCACTGCGGATGCCATAAGAGCTGCTTTTGAAGAGCTTGGTGCAAATAGTAGTCTGAGTAGATACAAAAACGTCCTCGGCATTCTATCAAAAAAAGTATCTGAGAAGTACCTGCTATCTGAAAGGATTAAACCAACTATACTTGCGGACGGGTCCGCAGGATTCAAATCCAAGTCAGATATCAATCAGTTGATAGCAAGGCCTTTGACTGCTTCAATGCATAAAATGCATAGAGCCTGCCAGGATAATTATTATAGCATAGATTTTATTCAATCGTCGGGGAGGACCGATCCGTCGAAGACGCTGTCAAAAGATGAATTAGCCCAAATCCCTATAAGGAAAATAACTCCAGAAGAGGCGTTTATGTTACAGGGTTTCCCCTCCGCTTTCGTAGATAAGGCGAGATTGGTAGGTGTCCCGGATGGGGCATTATATAAGCAAGCCGGAAATGCTGTAAGTGTCAACACTATATATTCCGTGTTGTGTTTCTTGATTAAAAAGGGTCTGATTGCTGAATAATATGAAGATTGTCAAGTATATAAGATGGCAAGATAGCGGTTTGAAACAACATTCTGGTTTCTCCGGGGAGACCAGTATTAATCTCTCTAACGAGATTTTTGACTTCTTATCGTCAGGGATGGTCGACGATGGAGAAGAGTGTGGTATTACATTCAAAATTTTCAAAGAGGACTTTGAACAAGCAATTGCTTTCATTTCGTCCCAGCTCCCTTTATACAAAACGACCTCAAGAGATTATATGCTCTTTGATACAGACAGCGACCTTATTCCTACACTTAGAAGGAATATGGACCGTTTTTTTGGAAAAGAGGAAGCTGTAGATTATACGATAATTTTGTATCGGAGGAAGGACTTAAGAATATACTTGAAGGGCCTCAGACAGTATAGTTTTTCTTTACGCGACTACCTGGTGGAGAACAGTTCAGCATTAGTTTTTGATTTAGTGGATGATGTTTACGAATTAAGGCTCCTATCGGGTTACTATGATGGTGATATAGAATAAAAAACATGCATATGACAACTGTATCCAAAGTGTCAAAAAGACAAGACAGCGGGTTAAAACTGGGACCAGGATCTTCAGGAGAAACCAGTATAAATCTGCGCCAAGACTTTCTTCCGTTGCTGGCTAATGATCTTAAAAAAGGCTCGCAGCAGGATATTACGTTCAAGATATATCGTCAAGATTTTATAGATTCAGTGGAACAAATAAAGTCCCATTTACCTCTATACAAGACGACATCTCAATCTTCGGAGCAACTCGGTACTGATTCGGCGACTGCTCTTGAACAATCGCTGAGGAAGGAAATTGACGATTTCTTTGACGGTGAAGAAGAAAAAGACTACAGTTGTTCAATTCTCTATCGAACGGATTCACGGGTCTATCTTAACAACTTGAAATCTGAAGGGTTTAGTATTCGAGATTTCCTGGTTGAGAATCATTCCGAAATAGTCTTTGAGAAAGTGGCAGATCAGGTTCATTTACATGTCAAGTTTAATGAAGAAAACAATAATACAACCATGGATATCAAGTATACTGAAAAACTGATTGTATCTCATGCACAATTGAGGACTTTTGCATTGAAATGTATCACGCACTTCAGTTCTCAGCCGGACTGGGATAAGATTGAGAATTACATTGCCAATGTGGACGCCATCGCTGAACCTAATCCCATCAAAGTAAGCAAGCCTGGTCTGTTTTCGTTGGTGGGAATGTTCCGGTGCTGTTCTATTGATGGAATTGTCAAATACAACACTCCAAGGAAAAGGTGGTATACAGAGCCTTTTACCATAGCCGGGAAAACTGTTTTCCTTAGTACTGAGTGGTATCCTGGAAAAAAGGATGATGGAACTCCTTATGATCTAATGATTCCCGATTTGGTTACATTTATTAGAGACTGCTACGGGGAGGATTATATCTATAAATTAAATAACGGTGTTCATGAGTTGTGGAGACGTGTCCCTATTGAGGAAAGTGATGTGGTCGAATTTGACGTTGCTCGGATAATCGAAACAATAAAAAGCAGTGGGTTGGTTTATTCTGAAGATTTAGTCAGCCGCTATGTGATCAGTTTAATGACGAAACCCTTTACTATCCTAAGTGGACTTGCTGGGTCGGGAAAAACACAACTTGCCATTGCTTTTGCAAAGGCTATATGTGAAGACGTTCAAAAACAGGTGAGAATCGTTCCCGTAGGGGCCGATTGGACGAATAGGGAGCCCCTTTTAGGGTATCCTAACGCATTGGAGTCGGGCAAGTATGTTCGCCCCGAGAGCGGAGTATTACAAATGATTCAGGATGCAATTGAAGATGAGGCTCGTCCGTACTTTTTGATATTAGACGAGATGAACTTAAGCTATGTGGAGAGGTACTTTGCTGATTTCTTGAGCTCGTTAGAATCACATTCTCCAATCTTACTTTGGGATAAGAACGCTGATGGCGTCCCTATGAGTATATCTCTGCCACGGAACCTTTTTATTGTCGGCACAATCAATGTTGATGAGACGACCTATATGTTCTCACCCAAAGTGCTCGATCGCGCAAACGTTATTGAATTCAAGATTAATGAGTCAGAAATGAAGGGCTACCTGGAAGCTGCTCCTATTGTAGACCTCGATATTATTGAAGGTGCAATCGCAGATATTGCGCCCGAATTTGTCAATGTGGCTAAGTCTCCTGTTGAGACTGAATTTGAAGGGACAAGCGCACTACTCCTTGGTTTTTTCAATGCGCTTAAATCAGTCAATGCTGAATTTGGATACCGCTCTGCTTCTGAAATCGGACGTTTTATTACCCTCGCTCATGATAAGGGCAATCTGCCGATAGAAAAAGCAGTTGATGCGGCCATTGTTCAGAAACTACTTCCGAAGCTTCATGGCAGCAGAAAGAAACTGGTTCCCGTACTTACAACGTTGTGGGACATGTGCGATGCCGGTATCGGAATTGAGCTCGCAGATGAGGTGCCTGAACAAACAAAGTATCCGCTCACCGCGGACAAACTCCTCAGAATGTATCGAGGTGCCATAGATAATGGATTTACAAGTTTTGCCGAAGCGTAGCGAGTCATGCAGGTAGAACAGTTTGTCATACCTATTTGCCCTGGAGTTAAGCTGCTGGTCTACTCGGCCGGCGCACCGCTGTTCATCGATGAATATGCTGCGGACTATGGCGAGTCCCGCTGGCAACTTCAGGAGGGAAAGGAGTATGACTATGAGCTGGTGGATGATACCCTCAGCCAGCCAGCAGACTGGTCGCTTGATGGCCCCGCCTCAATGCTCCAAAGGAATCCACGTCATAAGAACCGTGGTGTCATAATCACGGGTATATATGTAGGAACGGCTCATTTCAAGGCGGTAAAGACTACAGCCGAGGCGGGTGTTCCTGTAGATTTCGAAGTTCTGTCTATCAAGACTAGTTACAGATCCGACTATCGGCACATGCTGTCGGATATCACGAGTTATTACACTGATCTCGTAATGCAGCAAGGTTCTCCTGTGACGCAGAAATTTGAAGCGGACTATGACACGCCTCAACATACTCTCTACCAGAAGTTCGCCTTCGTGAAGAGTATTCTTGAAGATGATCAGTTCGATGAGGCCATTCACAAGATAATTTCCAATCCAGTTCGGAAATGGGCAGAAAATACAGTTGAACGCCATATTGAATCAGTAAGGAAGCTTTCCAAGAACGGTCTTCGCCAAATTGTCACCAGAAAGAACCGTGTTCCTTATTCCGGAGTAATTGATGGACTGGATTCGCTTCCTCGATATCTCACCGTATCACATAAGACGGACAGCATAGATACGCCGGAGAATCAATTCGTCAAATACGTGCTCACGTCTTTTTATGGCTTCTGCAGCAGTCTGGGAACCAAGAAGAATGCAACGCCTCAGCTTCGTATGGAGATTGACGCCGTCTGCAATATCCTTGCAGGCTATATGAACGGGCTTTTCTTCAAGGATGTCAGCAATCCGTCCCAACTGAATCTTGGAAGCCCCGTACTGCAACGTAAGGAAGGCTACCGCGAGATCCTCCAGGCCTGGCTTATGTTTGACCTTGCAGCCAAGCTCACATGGAATGGTGGCGACGATGTCTACGAGGCCGGCAAGAAGAATGTTGCAGTGCTATATGAATACTGGCTATTCTTCAAGCTGATGGAGTGCGTGAGCGACGTCTTTAACGTGCCTGCTGTTGAGAAGAAATGCTTGATCAGCAATGACGCTGATGGTATTAACCTGGAGATCCGCCAAGGTCATACTAAAATGATTCATGGTTCCACGATGGCTGGAAACCGTCGTCTCAATATCAGCCTGTACTACAACAGGACCTTCAGTCACACCGATGACATTTATTCCTCGGGCTCATGGACGATGAATATGCGTCCGGATTACACTTTGTCCATCTGGCCTGGTAAAATGACGGAGGCTGACGCCGAGCGCGAGGACGCTATTGTGCATATTCATTTTGACGCCAAGTACCGTCTCAATAAAATCATCATTGAAGACAAGGAGGTGGACCTTGAGGCTCGTGATAAAGAATTGCAGGACGAGAAGGAGAACAGGGAGATAGACATCTATAAGCGTGGAGACTTGCTGAAAATGCATGCTTATAAAGATGCTATCCGACGTACCGGTGGTGCATATGTCCTTTATCCTGGCACCGAGAAGAAGATACGGAAAGGATTCCATGAGATTATCCCCGGCCTGGGGGCATTCTGTATAGCGCCTGGTCACGAGGACGAGCAGGTCCCTGCTCTCAAGCGTTTTCTCCGGGAAATAGTAGCACATTTCATGGATCGTACAAGCCAGAGGGAAAAGGTGGCCGTCGCAGAACATGAGATATACTCTACTCCACCCGATCCTTTCTATGAGATGTTCCCGGAACCTTATGGAAATCCTGTTTTTGCAGATGCAGTAACTGTCCTTGTTGGCTGCTTTAAGAGCGAAGAGCACCTGCAGTGGATTATGGAGCATAAAAAGTACAATATCCGTTGTGGAGGAGAACGTGAAGGTGCCGTTGAGTTGGACGATGCTTACATCAATGTCAAGTATCTGCTTCTGTACGACCTTCAAGACCTGTCTGTCAAACGCATCATGAAGATGACTAAGCAGCATCCGGTTGTGGTATCTGACTCCATGTTGGCTAACATGAACTATCCCGATCCTACCCCGGGCCAACTATACATGATGTATGATGTCTCGGAAGAAGCAGTTGAACCAGAGTTGATTGGCCGGCCATGGTACATCGAGCCGTTTGTCAAGGAAATGAATGGCGCCCCTCAGACTGTGACCTACACGAATTTGTTCTGCAAACCCTAATCTGAATCCCGGATATCACCATTATACGACAAGCATTTGACCAAATCGTCCAGATTACCGACGACTTGGTCAAATAGTTTATACATCAGCTCAGGTTCCATCGTAACGTGAATTTAACATATTTTTGTATAATTAACTATCAAGTTTGACGGTCTTTG
>ERZ1034719.50-NODE-50-length-91796-cov-32.267645_pt1 | contig 91796 bp, 81 predicted proteins | sample MGYA00520703_ERZ1034719 | MGnify/ENA primary metagenome ERZ1034719 (study PRJEB33766, sample SAMN09781716) | gut metagenome | biome: gut microbiome | host: Homo sapiens | place: Madagascar | study: EMG produced TPA metagenomics assembly of the PRJNA485056 data set...
TTTTTGCGCTGCATACCTTGGCGCAGCAGAACCACTCTGCAAATCTAAGGTTTGCGCAAGTTAACATTTCATCGGAATATGGCAGAGGCTGCAAATTCAACGGGAGCGCGAATTCTTGTCGTCGATGACGAGAAAGACATTTGTGAAATTCTTGAATTCAATCTTGAGAATGCCGGGTATGTCGTTGATACGGCATCGTCGGCGGAGGACGCTTTGGAAAAACTGACGCCGGAACATAGGCTGATTCTGCTTGATGTGATGATGGCCGGAATGTCCGGATTCAGAATGGCGGAAGTTGTCCGGAAGGAAAGGCATCTGGAGATACCAATCATATTCCTTACGGCGCGGAGCACCGAAAATGACATGCTCACCGGATTCTCGGCCGGCGGTGACGACTACATCAGCAAGCCTTTCTCCATTCAAGAAGTGCTGGCCCGGGTGAAGGCAGTGCTGAGACGAAGTTCCCCTTCTTCGGGAGAACAGCATACGGACGTCCTTGAAACGGGGAGTCTCCAGATTGACCCGAAGTCCAAGATGGTGTATGTGTACGACACGCCGGTAACGCTTTCAAAGAAGGAATTTGAACTAATTTCTCTTCTCGCCGCCCATCCGGGAAAGGTTTTTTCGCGGGAAGAAATTATAGACCGGCTGTGGAAAGACGCACCGTATGTGCTTGACCGGACGATTGACGTGCATATTGCGAGGATACGTGCCAAACTCGGCCCGATGAAATCGTGCATTACCAACCGTTCCGGATTCGGATATAGTTTTCATCCACTGCCATGACGGAAGACAGGACTACAGGCTCCATCAGGAGGATTTACAGCCGCCAACTGATTGTCAGCTTTGCGGCGGCGTTTGCCGTGTTTGCTTTCGTTCTCGTTGTGTTTCAGGTCCGTATAGATACACAGACTAAGGCTCAATATGTAGAAAACGATCTTGCATCGTATGCTGGAATTCTCACAAAGACAGACGATTACGCTTATGTGACAACTCTGTTTCCCAAAGACCTGCGAGCAACGGTGCTTGACACTGCCGGCAATGTCCTTTTCGACAGCATCGAGAAACTTCACCTTGAAAATCACTCCGACCGTCCTGAGGTTACAGGCTCGCTGCGTGATTCGATTGCAACTGCGGTTCGAGTGTCGCTGACGACGGGAACGAAATACCTCTACTATTCCAAGATTCACGGGGACAGGATTATCCGTGTGGCACTTCCATACGATGCTGACGTGAAACCACGCCTGCGGCCTAACAATATCTTCCTTCTGGCGTCCGCCCTGCTTTTCGCCATCGCCCTGCTGGCGATCATCCTCCTTTCTTCCCATTTCGGCTCAGACGTGCAGAGGCTTCAGACGCAGTATGTTCAGGACAGCGATAAGGCAGTGGCTACTCTGAAACAGCAACTCACGGGAAACATTTCCCATGAGCTCCGCACTCCTGTGACCGGCATAATGGGCTATCTTGAAACACTGGAATCCTGTCCGGACATGGACGAGGCGCGCCGACGGAATTTCATACACCGGGCCTATGTCCAGTCCGTGCGCCTGTCGGACCTCATCCGTGATGTGTCGCTCATCAGCAAGATTGAAGAATCTCCCGAAAAACTTGTCCGCCAGAGCGTTAATCTTAAGGAAATAGTGGATGAGGTGAGTTCTGAATTCTCTGAACGCCTGTCTGAGAGAGGTGATGTGATGGAGAATTCATTGCCTTCAGATCTTACGATATATGGCAACAGGACGCTGATTCACGCGATATTCCGTAACTTCGTCGAGAATAGCCTGAAATATGCCGGAGACGGCGTGAGAATCCATGTCGAATGCCGCGATGATGTGCCTCAAGACAGGAGGAAAGCGGGAGACATGATCCACTTGAGCTACTATGACACCGGTTGCGGAGTTCCTCAGCAGCATCTTTCTCGTCTTTTTGAACGTTTCTACCGTATTTCCGAAGGCCGCACCCGCGATGACGGAGGCTCTGGCCTCGGGCTTTCCATCGTGCGCAACGCCATCGCGTTCCATGGTGGCGAAATTCGCGTCGTCAATCGTGCTCCCCACGGTCTTCAGTTCTTCTTTTCGTTGAGAAAACGGTAAACGAAAAAAGCGGAAAATCCTCGGGCAGCTACCCAAAAGATTTTCCGCTTTTTCCGAATAGGTATTCGTCTACCTCTTTGCGAGTTCAGCGTCAACGCATGCAAGCCCGGCTTCTCCTGCATGCTTTACCTTGGCAACGAGAGCATCGGCAGTAGCCTCTTCCTCGACTTGCTCGCGGACAAATCCCCAAAGGAAGTCCTGAGCCGCATTGTCTTTCTCGTCATGGGCAACGGCAACAAGGTCGTCAATGAGTTTTGACACATGGCGTTCGTGTTCTGCGACATGCTCGACAACCTCAAGAACGCTGCCCCAACCGCAAGGAACGACGTCAATCATCTGAAGCTTGACCTCACCGCCTCTTTTTATGACAAAATCAGCCATAGAGCAGGCGTGCCCTCTCTCTTCCTCGGACTGTTTCTCCATCCAATGTGCGAAACCGTTCCAACCCTCTTTCTTGAGGAAGAATGCCATTTGGAGATATAACTGTGAAGACCACAACTCTGCGGTAATCTGCTCGTTGAATTCTTTCTGAAGTTTTTCTGTAATCATAATATTATAGTTTTAAAAGTTTAACATCAAAACCACAGAAATTCGGAGCAAATCAAGTGCCATTCAATCATAATGTGAAACCTCTGGATTATTGGAACTTTGTCGCGACATTTCGTCCCGTTTCCCTGCAATATTGTCACTAAGCGATGACAGACTGTCAAAATACCGACATCTTGGTATTGTCCGTTTCCCACGCCCTCACTACCTTTGCAACATCAATAATCGTTTAGCCATTTTTATGAGATTTGCCGGAAGGCAAAAAAGAAAGGACCGCAGCCGATGCAGTCCTTTTTCTCTATATCCTCTCCCACTTTCATCTCAGAATCATTTTCCGTCCAACGAAGCAGGTCGCCTTTTCTGCACCCCGTCACTCCCACTCGATGGTAGCAGGCGGTTTAGATGACACATCATACACCACGCGGTTAACCCCTTTGACCTTGTTTATTATCTCGTTTGAGAGCCGCGCCAACACCTCATAGGGCAGCCGAGCCCAATCAGCCGTCATGCCGTCGACTGATGTCACCGCCCGCAGTGCCACGCAGCTTTCATAGGTCCTTTCATCGCCCATGACTCCTACGCTCTGAACCGGGAGGAGTATGGCTCCCGCCTGCCATACCTTGTCGTAGAGACCTGTCTCCCTGAGAATGCTGATGTAGATGTGGTCAACCTCTTGAAGTATCCGGACTTTCTCCGGAGTCACCTCGCCGATGATACGTATTCCAAGTCCCGGACCCGGGAAAGGATGACGCCCGATCAGGGGCTCGCTGATGCCCAGTTGGCGGCCGACCCTGCGCACCTCGTCCTTGAAAAGCAGACGCAGCGGCTCCACAATTTTCAGATTCATCTTCTCGGGCAGGCCTCCCACATTATGGTGAGACTTGATGACCACAGCCGTGCCGTTCACCTGGGCGGATTCGACCACATCCGGATAAATCGTGCCCTGTCCGAGCCATTTCACGTCCTTGATTTCGCCGGCAGCCGCGTTGAAAACCTCAATGAAATCCTTGCCGATAATTTTTCTCTTCGCTTCCGGGTCGGTCACTCCACGCAGGTCGCCGAGGAATCGTTCCGCAGCGTCAATTCCTTTGACATTCAGCCCCATACCCTTGTAGGACTCAAGTACTTCAGCAGCCTCGTTCTTTCTCATCAGACCGGAATCCACGAAGATACAATGGAGGTTGTCGCCGATGGCACGGTGCAGGAGCATTGCGGCGACTGAAGAATCGACACCTCCGGAAAGCCCGAGCACAACCTTGTCATTGCCGAGTTTTTTCTTAAGTTCACGGACTGTTTGCTCGATGAAGCCCTCGCTGGTCCAGTTGCCGGAGCATCCGCAGATGCCGAGCACGAAATTGCGCAGGAGCTGCGTTCCTTCGGAGCTGTGGTAAACCTCCGGGTGGAACTGGAGTCCCCATGTCTGCTCACCGGAGATCCGGAATGCTGCTATGTTCACGTCCTCCGTTGATGCTATGATCCGGTAGGTCGGCGGAATGGCGGTTATGGTGTCACCGTGTGACATCCATACCTGAGAGCTTGCGCTGAGTCCCGCCATGAGAGGGTCATCGTCATCACGGACATTCATCATCGCGCGGCCGTACTCCCTGGTCGGGGACTTTTCCACACTACCACCGAAGAACTGTGCGAGATATTGAGCTCCGTAGCAAACTCCGAGAAGGGGAAGCACTCCCTTGATGCCTTCAAGATTTACTCGCGGTGCGTTTTTCCCTCTCACCGAGCAGGGACTTCCGCTGAGAATCACTCCCTTTACTTCCTGACCGAAAGGGGTGTGTGTGTCCTTTATGTCTGCGGCCGATCGGGAATCCTCCTGTCTGAATTTGTTGTAGGGAACAATCTCGCAATAGACCTGCATCTCCCTGATTCTTCGGGCGATGAGCTGGGTGTATTGCGATCCGAAATCAACTATTATAATCTTTTCTGTCATATCTTATTTATGGTAGTTCGGTGTATTTCCGGTAATCGTGATGTCGTGCGGATGGTTTTCCACAAGTCCATTGGCGGTAATGCGGACAAAGCGCGCGGTGTGTAGAGCATCGATGTCGGCCGCACCGCAGTAGCCCATACCCGAACGTATGCCTCCCACGAGCTGATAGATGATGTCTCCAACGCTTCCCTTGTGAGGAACGCGGGCTACGACGCCCTCTGGAACGAGTTTCTTCGTGCTGTCTTCACCGTCCTGAAAATAGCGGTCGCGTGAACCGGCCTTCATCGCATCCACCGAACCCATACCCCTATAGGACTTGAACTTGCGCCCGTTCTCCTCGAAGATTTCTCCAGGAGCCTCATCTGTACCGGCGAACATTGAGCCGATCATCACGCTGTCTCCGCCGGCAGCAAGGGCCTTCACGATGTCTCCCGAATAGCGCAGTCCGCCGTCGGCAATCACCGGAACCCCGGAGCCTTCTGCAGCCTTGGCCACGTCGTATATCGCTGAAATCTGCGGCACACCCACTCCGGCAATGATTCTCGTTGTGCAGATGGAGCCCGGTCCGATGCCGACCTTGAGTGAGTCCGCTCCGGCCTCAATCAAACGTACAGCCGCCTCTGCCGTGGCTATGTTTCCGACGACCGTGTCAAGCTCAGGATAGACGGCCTTGATTTTTCTCAGAGCCTCCACGACTCCATGTGAATCTCCGTGCGCCGAGTCAAGCACAATAGCGTCGACCCCAGCCTCAACAAGAGCCGTCACCCTGTCGAGTACGTCTGCCGTGATGCCGACTCCGGCGGCTACCCTAAGCCTTCCTTCTGCGTCAAGGCATGGAATCTTGTCGCCCTCTGCGGGATACTCCTTTACCTCGCGAATCTGCCGTGCCTGAGCCTCAATGCCCATGTTCTTGTGTACTACGCTGATGCCTCCCTTTCGGGCAAGCATTATTGCCATCGCCTTTTCGGAGACCGTGTCCATCGCCGCGGAGACGATGGGGATGTTGAGGCTGATGTTCCGTGTGAAACGGGCTTTTGTGCTGACTTCCCGTGGCAAGACCTCGGAGTAGGCGGGCACAAGCAGGACGTCATCAAAAGTGAGCGCCGTCGAGTTGATTCTTTCTTCCGCAAATGACATAGAGGATAAATGATTAAAATTTCCTTTTGAAGTGGTCGTTATACATCTTTATTCCGAAGATAATCGCGCTGAGTACTGCGGTGATGCCGTTTGCAACCGCAATCTGCCAACTCGGAAGCAGGATTCCATAAACGCAGAAAAGCACGGAGCCCAAGCCAAGCAGCAGGAAAGTTCCGAGTGCGATGTCATCCGTTTTGCGGGTGCGTATCGTGTGGATCGTCTGCGGCAAGTAGCCCAGAAGAAGTGTGAGGGTGGCGAGTGAACCGATGAACTGTGTTATGTCAAAACTCATGATGTCAGATATTTAAAGTTAATAATGTGTGTAATTTATTTCAGATTTTCAACGGTTTGATACAACCGATTGAGGAATAAATACTTAGCGAAGTATTTGAGAAATAAAAGTAACGAGTTGACAACCGTGCGATTTTCAGTGATGTGCGGTGCTGCGCTGTCAAATAACTCGGTGCAAATATAGGAATTTTATTGCTGATGTCAAAGTGTAGGTTAGAAATATTGTTTTATATTCTGTATGGGATATTGTTGTTTTTCTTGTATCAATTAGAAGAAAACCATATTTGACTGAATCTCTTCAATCATCTTTTGCGGCACTTCATTCTCTCGGGCAATCTCCGGCCATTTTGATGCCGCTTGGCAGACGTCGTCGATAATTCGTGCTGCATTTTTGATGTTATTCTTGACGCCGCATTCGAGTAGGTCTTCTTTAGTGATATCGCTGAATTTGCCGTTTATCGACATCTGGTGGGCTGATGTCCACTGTCCGTCTGGATTGTAGGCATATCCCATATCGTAGGCAGGAGAAAGCCGCCAATTTCCGCCTCTGTCCATCAGGAAAGAAATGTTCTTCGTGTGATCGTCCTGGTTCCGCACCACAACATTGAACACCATTCTACGGAACATCTCCTGCGCTTCCTTGTAGGAAAGCCGCAGTCCGCGCATCACAGTGAACGCCTGTTCATAAGAATATGCCCTGAGCAGCCTATAGTCGAAGTGCGCAATTGCGCAGAGCGTTTGCATGTGCACTTTTTGTCCATTAATCCGGTCGAACCTTTTTGTCAGGAAATGCGCTCTACCATTCTCCTCAATCAACGAGCATTCTGCCATTTCAATGCCGCATTTCTTCACAAGTCGTGAGAAAGAGTACTCCAGTCGACCGAAGTTTTCAGTCTCCTTGAACCCGGCAGTGGCTGATACGCCGTCCAGTTTGATGATATAGTAGTCGAACCCGTCTGGTGCCTCGGCCTGTCCAGAACGGATTTCCCCAGTCTCTTTGTTGAAAGCAATGATTGCCTTGGCCCGTTGCCCTCCGGCTGAGGTGCCGAGGCGCAGAATCTCTGCGATGGCGGCCTTTTTGTCGGAGCTGATGTTCACGTTAAAGCTTGATTTGTCGGCAAGGGCTTCTCTGGCTACATCCACCAAAGAATCAACCTCTATCCTGATATCCGTATCAATGGCTTCGATGGCCGGTTCGAACTCAAGGGCTCCCATACAGCGCTTGCCAAGAAAGCAAAGCGTCTCAATCGCATTGCCGCTGGTCCGGCCAGTCAGGGCTAGCCATTTCTCGAAAAGGGCGCGGCCGTATGTGTCCGGTAGGGAGTCCGCCAACATCCCAGGCAGGCCTTTGAAGGTGGTTTTGTTGAGCTCTCCAAAACTATATACACGTCCTTCCCTTACGGGCATCATCAGCGGTGAAGGCTCAATGCCCAGTTGCACAAAGCCCGGATCATACTCGAACTGTGCGATTTCATATCTCGGATCCCAACGTACGGAGCCAATGGGATGGCCATATAAATTGACACGAGCTACGTCTACCATTCTGTTTCCTCCTGGTTCTCTATTTTGTATCCTTTTGACGCCCGCTTACGCACCCGCTTGTTTGCTTTGCTAGCCAACTCGTAGTATTCATTCGGACTCAACTGCTCTTCATTAACGAGGGGAATGAAGATGTCGAGCTTGCCCAATGTGCGCAGGATGCGAATCAATGACTCTAATGTTTTCACCTCACCTTCTTCCATACGCTTTATGGTGGAGATGGAAACACCGCTCTTGTTTGCCAGTTCCTCCTGTGACATGTTCTGCTTCAGGCGTACCGTTTTTATTTTGACGCCGATCCTGTCGCAGATCTCGATGTCTGTAAGCATGTAGATATTGTCTAACATATTAAATCTGATACTTTATGCGGCAAATATAATAATAAAAGTTCAGAATTGAAATGTTAGTTGGAATGATTATTAAGGTTCTACAATGCTTTCTTGAAGTGATGCGTCATAAACCTTGTCATTTCTCCGGATATACAAACTGACCATGTCCTTGTCGCCACCCACGAGCTGGCTGCATCTGTTCAGCATTCCGGTGTCCGTGAAACCGCATTTCTCCATGACCTTTCCCGATGCAGGATTTCCGGTGAAGTGGTCTGCCCAGATGTTTTCGAAATGTTTCACTTGAATGCAGTAGTCAAGCATCAGTTTCAATGCCTCGGTGCAGATTCCTCTGTTCCAATAAGGCTTTCCTACCCAGTAGCCCACCTCACAGTCGTTTTCTCCGATAGGAATATTGCTGGATTCATGGGTGTAGTAGCCCATGCAGCCGATAGCCTCGCCAGTCTCTTTCAAGACAATTGCCCATGTCGTGTCGTTATGGAAGAATGTCCGGATGATCTCCCTACTTTCCTCTACAGACTTATGCGCCGGCCATCCTGCACGTGGCCCTACGTCAGGGTCTGAGGCGTACTTGAAGAGCGCCTCAGCATCCGATTCCTGCCAATAGCGAAGTAAAATTCTTTCGGTTTCCATCAGATTATTTCAATGCCTTGCCGTCGGAGAAAGCGTTGCCGATTTTGCTGCCAAGCTGGATATAGCCATGATGAATAGGGTCGAAGACAATCAGTTCCATCTTCTCCATGTCAGGATTTCCGTCTTCTGCCAGATACTTCTCATCCACAAGTATATTGACGATTTCGGCAACGAGATAGTAGCCCGTTTCGCTTTCATTGAACTTCTCATTGATTCGGCACTCCAGAGTCATCGGAAAATCGGTGAATACAGGAGCATTGACCTTTGTCGCCTTCTCGATGTTCCATCCCGTCTTCTCCATCTTCTTCGAGTCGTTCTTGGCGGAAACAATGCCTACGAAATCAGCGGCCACCATGGTTTTCTTGGTCGCGAAGGCAACAGTAAACTCGCCGTCAATCTTCAGGTTGTCAGTGGTGGCATGCTTTCCCATCGAGATCATAATCTCATTCACGTCCCACTGTCCTGCCCAGGCGGCGTTCATTGCATTGGCAACACCATCTTTGTTATATGTGCCGATAATCAGCACAGGCTGCGGTACTAACCACGGTTTGGGTTCAAAAGTTTTCATACTCCTTGTACTTTATTTCGTTATTAATTCAGGCGTCACCAGAACGGTGATGTCAATGCAAATATATGCATATTATGTGATGTCGTCAAGAAAGTTGAGCGAAGTTGGGAATTTCATTGCTGACCATGTCATCATCGAACGACCGGACTTTCAATTCAAGGATGAAAACCGTCCGAAAGGAATTAAAATATAATATGTAACAGTTGAACTATAATTTAAGATAACACATCGAATCCGGCGTTCCGCACCGCTGTCACGATATCTTTGGCGTTGTGTTCTCCTTCGACCGTCGCTATACCGGTGGAAAGGTTTACGTCGACCTGCTTTACTCCTTTTACTGAACTGATGCTTTTAGTCACTGCCGCCTGGCAATGCGAACAGCTCATTCCTTTGATTGTATATTCCTTTGTCATGGTTGAAAGTTTTATATGATGATGTTTATGACCTTTGATAAATGTTATTGCAAGCAGTGTGACAAGAATAGCCGAGCATACGGACGGGAACAGGCTGAACGCTATCAATAATATCCATGAGATTGGGCATTTAATAGACGGATATATAACGGCGAACGGTTCCTATTGTTTCTGCGGCAACAAAATTATTTCATGCAGTCCGATTTCGCAGGAAGATGTACGTTCGGTTATCCGAAAAGCCGATGAAATGAATTTCGCCTGCATGATTGTAGGTGAAAAGGATCTGACAATGTACAATTCCAATGAGAAAGTGGATCGTATTTTCAAGGAGATGCTGGATGTTTCGGATTTAGGCGAAGATGTTTCGTTAGAAAAAGTGCTCAAGCAACGTATTTTACAACTTACGCCTATTATAACGGAACAAGAAGAAGGTGAGCTGTTGCCATTACTTCAGAACGTTGTATCGAGCAGATGGTGTCCGGATTTTGCGGACATCGGAAATGCCAATGATTCCTTAAAGGAGGTAGCGGATTATGTAGCCTCTTCCGTTGATGATGACGGGATATTTAACGCATTGAAGTATTTTGGTGTCATTTCCGAATTAGTCCCGTTCTGAGAGAGATGAAATTATTTACCTCAGGAGTCTGACAATCCGGGTAATCTTTGTTTATGCGGATGAGCGTGGTATGCGGTAACTCCGCAGCCATACGCTCAAATGGGAAACGGATGATGGTGGGCGTGTTGTATCCAACGCCGTATTCAAGCAGAACCAGTTTCTTTTCGCTGGCCTTTGCGACGAACTCATAATAGCGATGCGCCAAGGCGTGCCAGCGCTCGTCTTCCACGAAGAACTGATTCTTGCGCACGTTGATTTCCATAGGCCCACCGCAGACGGGACATGTTGGGACAAGGTCTGAAGGAACACGACAATTAATCTGCTGCTCCACCATCTGTTTGACAAGAGATTCATTGCTATACCGCCTGGGGTGGCAGGCAGTTGCGCACTGCATCAGGCCGTAGTCTCCCTGGACTTCAAATACCATGTCCGGATCGAAACCGGCCTTGACGAACTGTCCGTCCACATTGGTGGTGATGACAAAGTACTCTTTGCCTTGAACTATCTCCAGCAATCCCTTGTACAACGGTTTTGCCTCCGGCGCAAAGCGGGCATAGTATATGTGGCGTGACCAGTAAGCCCACTTCTCCTCTTCGGTCTTGAACGGATAGAAAGAAGAAGTGTACAGGTCTGTGAATCCATAGCGCTCAATCATATCCTTGAAGGCCACCTCAAACTCCGGTCCGGCATAGTTGATTCCTGATGCCGTGGAAAGTCCCGCGCCGGCACCTATTAGTATATAATCAGCCTCGGCAATCGCCGCCTCAGCCTTCTGCAAGGGCGTTTGTATAGAACTCATGGTCGATGTCTTTGAAGGTATTGAATACGATGGTTTTCACCGTTGATTCAGGATGAGCGGCTAGCCAGGAACGCACTGTTGAAACGGCTATCCTGCAGGCCTTGTCATTGGGGAATCGGAACTCCCCGGTGGAGATGCAGCAGAAAGCGACGGACTCCAGCCCTTTCCCTGAAGCAAGATTCAGGCAACTCCGGTAACACGAAGCCAGCTGGACTTCCTGCGTCCGGAGCGGTCTTCCCGTGGGGACGATTGGGCCCACGGTATGTAGAACGAACTTTGCCGGGAGGTTGAATGCGGGCGTAATCCGTGCTCTACCTGTAGGTTCATCGCCGCCCTGCATCATTTCTGCGCAGGCGAGCCGAAGTTGCACCCCGGCTGCGGAATGTATGGCGTTGTCGATACAGCGGTGCAGGGGCACGAAACAGCCCAGCATCTGGGAGTTGGCGGCATTGACAATAGCGTCCACCTTTAGGCGGGTGATGTCACCCTGCCATTCCAGAAGCCCGGTCCCGGGTAATGTAACGATGCCTTTCTCTTCCAGTTGTGCCAGTAGTTCGGCATCCTGCGCCTGCAAAAACTCATTGCTCGCCGACTTCGGCGGACGGATATTAAGCAGCAAGCGCATTAGCCGCTGCTTTTCATCCAGCGTGTCGGGTACGGCAGCACTACGGTACTGCGGATGTTCATCCAGCAAGTGCCGGCAAATGTAATCCAGGTTGCTTATACGCTCAGTGTTTGTCATTTCTTGGAACCGTAAGGGTTGATGTCTTTATATTCTCCGGAGACCCTGTCATAGTGCCGGAGTACCGGAGGAGTTGGGGTAAGGTCGAAGTAATCCATATCGTCAATCTCTACGCGGAAGTACTCCAACTTGGTGTAATCGGCATATAGTCTGGGTAGTACCGGGTTGGTATTGTAGATTTCCTGTTGCACAGCATCAAGGACATCAAAAACGGCATTGCCGGCTACTCGGACAGAGATGTTGTCCTTCATGGACAGGATTTCTACGGCGGGATTCTCTTGTAGTTCCGCATAGACCCGCTTGGTGGGAGAAGTGGCGAAATACAAGGTGTTGGCATCCATTTTCATGATCTGGAATACCCTGATTTTAGGGCAATTGCCCTCGCCGACTGTAGCGAAGGCAACCTCCTTGTTGTCCTTGAGGAAATCAAGAGTCTCTTTCATCAGAATCCAAATTTTCCGTTCTTGTTGAGCCATTTGTCTTCGGCGGGGATGTCCTCAATAGCGTCCCAGTGCTCGGCAATCTTTCCGTTCTCCACGCGGAAAAGGTCGTAGAAAGCCACGTAGCGGTCGCAGAATTCGCCTTCGCTCACAGAGAGTACGAAGTTGCCCTCGCCAAGGATTTTGTGGTTTTTATAGTAGACCATCTTAAGGCCCGCTGCCGCCATATCGGCGAGAGCCTTTCCGAGTCCGTCCAGACCATCGGCAATGCCGGGATTGTGCTGGATATAGTTGTTGCCGTCGTAATAGGACGGGAGGGCGGCCATGTTCTCGCCCATCAGGACATCGTGCACAAAGCCTTCAACTAGTTTCTTGTTTGCCTCTGTCTTATCTAAGTCCTTCAGTTCGGTGGCACCGTCAATCATGCTGTGACCGGAAGGGTTGGCCGATGCCGGAGTCTCCTGCAGGTTGTCCCAATGCTCAACGATCTTTCCGTCTTCGAAGCGGAAGATGTCGAATCCAATCTTGGGGCCGAAGAAGTTGTAATCGGTGTGTGCGAACACAAAATCTCCGTCCTGGAATACGCGGGCGGTGTTTACCTTGGGCGCCTGAGGGAAATCCTTCAGGCCGGCAAGGGCTGCGCCGAAACCGGAGAGTCCGTCGGCTACTGTCAGATTGTGCTGGCGATAGTTATCTGCATTGATGTAAGCGATGGGCTCGCTTGCGCCGGTCTCGATTGCCTTCAAGAGGGCAGTCACTTTTTCTTTCTGTGTCTTCATGATATCTGTATTTTGAGTTGTTGTTTGTCTTTCTGGATGCAAAGGTACAATGAAGGAAACCTTTTGTCAAGTAGATTCAAATTTGTAAGTGACTGACATCAGTGTAAGAAATGAAAATTATCGCGTTGTAATGCCGAAATTTTTTTTTGAAAATTTTAAAATATTTTTGCTATATAAAAAATAGTGGCTTCCCTTTGGTAAGTTTCGTGATTTGTCTTAACTTTGCAGCCGTAAACAAACACCAGCCATGAAAGAAATCAATACCGAATACCTTACCTGTCCTATCCGCAATGTCATCGACCGTTTTGGGGACAAGTGGAGTCTCCTTATATTATATCATCTGCATAAGGGCGGCATCCTGCGATTTGGAGAGATCTATCACGAGATGACAGACATCTCTGAAAAAATGCTCTCCACAAAGTTAAAGGACCTGGAGCGTGACCATTTGGTTCGCCGCAAGTCCTATCCAGTTATTCCTCCTAAAGTGGAGTATAGCCTTACGCCACTGGGAGAATCTCTTATGCCACACATCGACAGCCTCATCGGTTGGGCTACGGAGCACTTTCAGGACGTCACCGGAGGCAAGGTGCTGGTGAAGTGATTGTACGGCGTTAGATTATCATTTATCCTCTCAGAACTGTTTCAAAGATTCCACAAATCTCGTAAGTTCGCTTATCATAGGCGTATTAGTGTCGCGCGTGAGCAGGAATCCGCAAATGAAAACCCGGCGGATCAGCTTATGGGCCGGCCGCCAGGCAAACCTGATACCCGCATCGTTCTACAAGAATCTCTATGGTCTTTGCGGGAATTTATTTATGTCAATCTGTCAGAATGCCACTTCCATCGGGTCGGCGTCGGATACTGTGAATGTTCCGACTTCGCGGCCGCCTTCACGGAGTTTGAATACTTGACCATAGCGGCAAGCGAGTTTGTACGGTGCGGCAATTTTGAAAGTGACGAGATGATATGTTTTGTCCGGTTTGATTTCTTCCTCTTTGAAAATTTCGCTGAGTTCTGCACCGACGTCTATTATTCCGTCGAAAAATTGTGCCTTGTAGCCAGGAGTGACTGGGGCTGTTCCTATAATGTAGATTGTTCCGACGACTTTCCGTGTCACGATAACTCTTTTAGTCTCAGGTGATGTGATGACCGCGCCTCTTTCTATGTCGGAAGCTGACATTTGCTCAGTTCCGGCTAATAAAATCCCAGGCTCATTACCCTTTTCGGCATATTCCAATACTTTGCCATAGAGACTGAGTCTATCGACGGTCATATTATAGTTCTTCTTATTATCAGATCTCTGGAGGACTTTGATTTTGTCGTTGGAATAGAGTTTTCCGGATAAAATCGTACTTTCAAGCACCAATCCCTTATCTTTTATCTTATAAACATCCTTTACAGAGCCGAGGAACGTGTCTTCGACTTCAATGGTGAATGAACCGATCTCCGGGTCTATGTGCCTGTTCATTGTCACGGTGATTAAGGCTGTGCCGGCTTTATTGCCGATGATGTTGAAATCATTGTCAACTGTGGCGACTTCAGGGTCGTCGCTGTTGAATGTGAATTGACTTGGGAATTCGGGGTATCTATAAAAATACGATCTATATACCTTCCATAAATAAGGTTTGAGATTCAATTTCTCGCCGACTCCTATTATGCCATAATTCGGCGAAAATTCAAATTTTCTAATTTCATTTACACCAGGATTTGATACCCTCAGGTTGCAGACAGAGACTGCTCCTCCATCCTCTGAACTGGCAAAGATTCGTGTGCCCCCCCCCTGCAATTGCCGTCACCAGCCCTGTTTCATTCACTGTGGCGATTTGCGCATTCTTGCTGCTCCAGACGACATTCTTGTTGTTTGCATAACTTGGTTTTATGGCGGCAGTCAGCTGGAAAGTCTCTCCGACTGCGAGTGTCAATTCAGTCTCGTTAAGTTCGATTTCTTTCACGAGTTGGACTGTATTGCTTACGTAGACCTTGCAGCCGGCTTTGAATTGACCGTCTTCGGTGGTTACCCAGACTATAATAGAACCTTCGCCTACGGCACTGATTTCGCCGTCCTGTGTCACAGTCGCAATGCTGTTGTCATCGCTCTCGTACGACACATTTTTATTCGTCGCATCTTCCGGAGTGACCGTCGCTACAAGTTTCACTTTCTCTCCAACCATCAGTCCAATAGTCGTTTTGTCTACTGAAACACCGCTCACTTCAACAATTGGAGGCTCTTCTGTGCCAGACGTCAAGTCTTTCTCCTTTTTGCACGAAAGTGTGGCAATCAACGCTCCGAAAATCGCCAGAATTACAAATAAACTCTTTTTCATTTTTTTTTAAAATTGAATAGTTTCGTTTGTCCGCAATTTGCAAACGCTCGGAAAGATAGGACTATTTTCCGAAGAAATCAAGACAGAACTTCATTTTCACTGCGTTTTTGGGTAATCCGGTCCTCGGGAATCAGCTTCCGTATGGGCTTGATGTTTCGGAAAAAGCGTCCTGCAATAACCCTGACTACGGTGTAGCACGGGATAGCAACAAGCATTCCGAATACGCCTCCGAGCGTTGCTGCCATAAGCAGCACGATGAAAATCTCAAGTGGGCTGGCCTTGATGCTGTTCGAGTAGATGACAGGCTGATAGATGAAGTTATCGACGAGCTGTGTGCAGCACATAATCGCAATCAAAATCAGCGCGAATGCCCAAAACGGAACGTCAAGGCCAATCATTCCGACTCCGCAGTACTTGAGCACCAAGCCCATAATCGTTCCAAGGCAGGTGCCGATGAGCGGGCCTACGTATGGAATCACGTTCAGAATTCCGGCGAGGAATGCGATACCCAGCGCCGAACCCCACGGCAACCTTGCGATGAGGGCGAGCCCGAGGAAGTCGAGCAACGCGACTCCCGCCATCTCGATGAGAATACCCACAAAATAGCGGCTGAGCAGATATTCCACATCGCCGATTGACTCCTTTACACTGTCCTCAATCTTGTCTGGCACAAAGGAGGCGATGATTCTCATAAAAAGACTTTCGTCCCTAATGAAGAAAAATGCGATGAAAATCACTGAGAAAAGGCCTATGCCGAAATTTGCAAGGAAACTTGCCACAGAACCGATTACACTCGAGAAAATCGAAATGTCAAATGTCTTCTGAAGTTCGTGCAGGAGGACTATTTCAATACGGAAATCCTTTCCAAGGGCAGGAAAAGTGTCGACAATCCAATTGTTGAAATCTCTCAGAGGGCCTGCAATTCCCTGAATGTTACCATTATACGCCGAAGAAACTTCGTTCACGACATTGGTCAGCAGAGGAGTTACTCCGAGAATCACGGAGAGAAAAATCACCAGGATGATGATGATGGTCAGCACCGCTGCCACCCAGTCGGGCAGATGCTTCCCCTTTACCTGGGCCTTCCTCAGAAACTTCACAATCGGTCGCGCGACCAAAGAAACGACTCCTGCGAGCAGCAGATAGACCAGAACACTGCTGAAATACCAGCAAATGACCCCGGTGATGGCGACCCCGAGCGCGACAAGAGTGTATCGGGCAAGTTTTTCCCTAAACTCCGTCGATGGTATTATGTCTTTCAAGTCCTTGTCTGCCATGATCTTAAATGCTAAAGTCCAGTTTAGAGGATGTTTAGTGACTGTTCCTTAATCTTCTCCAACTCATCCTTCATCTTTACGACAAATTTCTGCATTTCGTGATTGTTGGATTTTGAACCGGTGGTGTTGATTTCCCGTCCCATTTCCTGAGCTATGAAGCCGAGTTTGCGTCCCGGATACGGCTCATTCTCAAGAGTTTCGAGATAGTATGCACAATGTTGGCGAAGCCTTACTCTCTCTTCGTTGATGTCGAGTTTCTCTATGTAGAATATCATCTCCTGTTCGAGCCTCGTCTGGTCCACCTCCAGTTTGAGCTCGTCAAAACGCGTCAAAATTTTTTCTCTGATTTGTGCAATTCTCTCCTGCTCGAATTTCTCTATTTCATGCGAGCAGGCAAGTATGTTCTTCACCTTTGCGGTGACATCGCGCCTGAGGGCCTCGCCTTCTCGCAGTCTGAATGCCTTGAGCGCTTCAACCGCAGCCTTTATTGTCCCGAAAACGGCCTCCCAGTTTTCTTCGTTCACGACTTCCAGCTTCTTTGTCTGCCCGACGACATCAGGCATCCTCAGCAAGGACGGGATTGCAGTGTCAAAAAGTGCGAGCTCTCCGGCTCCAATTCTGCTCCGGATGTCTTTGAGCTGAGAGAAATATCCGAACAACGCCTCTTCGTTGATTTCCCGTGATGAATCGCCTTCATTCTGTTCGAAATTCATGAAAAAGTCGATTGATCCGCGTTGAAGTTCCTTTGCAAGATACTGTCTTACAACTATTTCCTTGTCTCGTGGAAGCAACTGCGACTTGACGCTTATGTCCGCTGTCTTTCCGTTGACAGTTCTGAGTTCAACTATAATTTTTCCCTTTTCCACCACAAGCTCCGCCTTTCCGTAGCCTGTCATTGACTGAACCGACGCCATCTTTTGATATTTCCGAATTTCACATATTTTGTCGGGATATATAATCATAGATTGATAAATGCCCGAAATCGACGCAAAAATACTAAAAAATCTCCTATATTTGTAGTTTGTTTTGCATAAAAATAATAATACGAAGAATGGAAGAGACTTTCAAGACAGCGGAAGCGACGGAGCCAAGGACTCTGAACTTCCTTGAGGAAATCATCGAAGCGGATCTTGCCGCTGGCAAGTACAACAGCATAATCACGCGTTTCCCGCCGGAGCCTAACGGCTATCTGCACATCGGACACGCGAAGAGCATCTGCACTAACTTCGGGCTTGCGCAGAAATATGGCGGAAAGACGAATCTCCGTTTCGACGACACCAATCCTGTCAAGGAAGACACGGAATATGTCGATTCAATCAAGGAGGACATCAAGTGGCTCGGCTTCCAGTGGGCAGAAGAAAGATATGCTTCGGACTATTTCGACCAGCTGTATGAATGGGCTGAGGAGCTTATAAAGAAAGGACTTGCATACGTCGATGACCAGTCTCAGGAGGAAATACGCATCGGACGTGGAACCGTAAACGAGCCGGGAAAGAACAGCCCGTATAGAGACCGCAGCGTCGAGGAGAACCTTCGTCTTTTCAGGGAAATGAAGGAAGGCAAATATGCAGACGGAGAGAAGGTGCTTCGTGCGAAAATTGATATGGCGAGCAAGAATATGATGTTCCGCGACCCTATCATGTACCGTATCGTACACGCTCATCATCACCGTACCGGCGACAAATGGTGCATCTATCCGATGTATGACTACACCCACGGCCAGTGCGACTCCATCGAGCACATCACCCACTCCATCTGTACCCTTGAGTTCGACGTCCATCGTCCGCTCTACGACTGGTTCATCCAGCAGCTTGGCATCTTCCCTTCTCATCAATATGAGTTCGCTCGTCTCAACCTCACCTACACCGTGATGAGCAAGCGCAAACTTCTCGAACTTGTCCGCAACAACTATGTCAGCGGGTGGGACGACCCTCGTATGCCGACCATTTGCGGAATCCGCCGCCGTGGCTACACTCCTGAGTCAATTAAGATGTTCGTTGACAAGGTGGGCCTCGCGAAAAGGGAGCAGCTGATTGACCTTCAGCTTATGGAATGGTGTGTGCGTCAGGACCTTAACGAGAGATCGAACCGCTACATGGTGGTACAGGACCCTATAAAGCTCACGATTACCAACTGGGAACCGGGCAAAGTCGAGTGGTTCGACGCCCCTCTCAATCCCGCGGCTCCGGAAGGCCCGTCAAGGAAGGTCCCGTTCACAGGAGAGTTGCTTATCGAAAGGGCGGACTTCATGGAAGACGCTCCGAAGAAATATTTCCGCCTCAAGCCGGACGGCGAGGTTCGCCTGAAATATACCTATATAATAAAGTGCAACGAGATTGTCAAGGACGCCGACGGCAATGTGGTTGAGTTGAAGTGTACATACGACCCTTCGACCCGTCCCGGTTCCGGGGAGTGGCGTTCCGTCAAGGGCACGATTCACTGGGTGAGTGCCGCTCACGCGAAGGAGGTGGAGCTCCGTCTCTATGATAAGCTTTTCACCGAGCCGGAGATGGGCTCTATTCCTGAGGGAAAGGACTACAAGGAGTATCTCAATCCGGATTCTCTCAAGGTGACCTCAGGCTTTGCCGAGCCTGCGCTTCTTGAGGATAATTCAGGGCTTGCAGTTCAGTTCGAGCGCGTGGGCTACTTCTTCAAGGATTTGGACAGCACACCGGAGCACTTTGTGTTCAATAAGACTACTGCGCTGAAGGACTCGTTTAAATTCTGATAATGATTGATTGGAAAAAAATAGGTCGGAGAGGGGAGCGAAGGCTCACGATGAGGGGCAAGTTCATCCTCGGAATGAGTTCCATTGCGGCAATCCTTATGCTCTCCAGCATCATCTCGGTGTTGGAGTACAGGAGGATGAGCAACTACGTCTCCGACCTCATCGCTTCCAACATCAACAGCCTCAATGTCTCGCAGCGGCTCGCGACCATCACGGACAGCTACAACCTCAAGATTCTGGCACTCATCGGAGACGAAAGTTCCAACATACTGCCGGAGTTCGACCGTGAGTTGTTCCTAAGTCATTGCGATAGTCTAAAGCAGTCGCTGACCTCACGGCGTGCGCTTCCGCTTGCTGACTCCGTGGCATACGCCTATTCCGCCTACATGCTGACTTCGCTCGAACTTCAGAATGTCATATCCTCGGATTTCATTGATTCCCGCGGATGGTATTTCGAGAGACTCCAACCTCGTTTCAATCGTCTGCATTCTGATTTGGAGGCGCTAAATGCCGCGATTTACGATGACCTTGAGGCCAACTCCGAGACGTTTCAGGAGAGTTTCTACCGAAGCATCGTGCCCGGGGTCGTTTCGGTCGCCGCCGGACTGCTGCTTGTGCTGCTTCTGCTTTTCTTTTTCCTATCATATTTCGTCGATCCGATACGGCGGATGAACGATGGCATGACGGCCTATCGTGCCACTGGCAAGAGATATGTCCATGATTTTGACGGAGATGACGAACTCTCCGCACTCAACGAGTCTCTGTCAGAAGTGACTGAAGAAAACGCAGATCTCAAGAGGCGGATGAAACTGCTGCGCACAAGAATTGAGCAGCTGAATCAACAGCAACCGGAAGAAGAAGGTGGTCCTGATTTCTGAAAGTGAGTGGAATTTGGGATTTATTTTTATGGATGTAAAGGTCATATCGGTGAATGTAGGCAAGGCACTCCTGGTGAGCGCATTGTTCATGTTCCTGTCGATGATGGTATCCATCGTGAACGGTATGGACGCCGCTTTCGGCCCTCTTGCGATCAGCTTCCTCATAACTTTCATAGTAGGAGCGTTCCCATTCATATTTGTCAGAAAGGTCCCGTCGATAACTATGACCGACGGCTATCTCATCATCTTCATCTCCTGGATTCTTTCTTTTATCTTCGGAATGCTGCCATACGTCCTCTACGGAGGGGAGTTTTCGTTGATAAACTCGCTCTTTGAGTCCGTTTCCGGTTTCACGACAACGGGATACTCTGTGGTGAAAGACGTGGAGGTCTTACCGAAAAGCCTGCTTTTTTGGAGGTCTTCGACACATTTCATAGGCGGGCTCGGAGTGATAGTTTTCCTTCTTCTTGTGATTCCGGACAGCAGTCCTTTTCGTCTGAAGATGACTAATCTTGAACTGTCCTCGCTTTCTCGGGAAGGCTACCGCTACAGGTCGTCGCGCACAGTGTGGATAATTTGTCTTGTCTATCTATCGCTTGCCATCGTAGAGACTATATTGCTTTGGGTGTCAGGGATGAGTCTCTTTGATGCGGTCAATCACTCTTTCAGTACAATCGCTACAGGCGGTTTCAGCACAAAGAACACCTCGATTGCATATTTCGATTCGCGCGTCATTGAAGGCATCGTCATTTTCTTCATGGTCATATCCGGGATGCATTTCGGGATGATATTCCATTTCGCCACAACCGGTTCGTTCAAGGTGTTCAAGAATCCTGTCGTCCGCTTCTATCTTGGCACAATTGCCGTAATGACGCTGCTGGTCGCGTTCGGACTGCTTTTTGAAGGCGCGGCAAAGTCCGTCGGGAATGCATTGTGGACGTCTCTCTTTCACGTCGTGAGCTTTATTACAACAACAGGATTTGCCATTGGTAATCCATATCTTTGGCCGATATTTCCTTCCGTCATGCTGATTTATTGCGGAATACAGTGCGGATGTTCAGGATCGACCGCTGGAGGTATCAAGTCCGATCGTGTGCTTATAGCCCTCAAGGCGGCTGGCTGTGAGATTCGGCGCAGGCTTCATCCCAATTCCGTCTATCCGGTGAGACTTGGCAACCATCTCGTTTCAGACAACGCAGTGAATTCTGTGCTTATGTATTTTGTCGTATATGCGATTCTTGCGACTTTTTCAATTTTTGCGCTCATCGCCACAGGCTTGGGCGGCTCGGACGCCAGTTCGATTGCCATAGCGACAATAGGAAACGTAGGTATCAGCGCAATAGGTACGGGGGTAATGAGCGGTCTGTCTGTCGCCGCCAAACTTGTCTGCTGCCTGAATATGTTCCTCGGTCGTGTGGAAATCTATCCGGTGCTGATCGTCTTCTATCTCATCTTTAACAGAAAGGCGAGGTAATGGGGCAGTCAGATTTTCTCTATCAGGGATTCCGTTCCCATCTGCGGTATGACCCGACTCCTTGTCAGGACAATTTCCTCCGTCTGGTGTCTGAGTTTGTCGGTCGGGACGATGACATCATGGTGGTGAACGGCTATGCCGGCACAGGAAAGACCACAGCCATTTCCGCTGTCATCAACACGCTTAATGAACTGAAAATCAAGACAGTGCTCCTCGCTCCTACGGGACGGGCGGCAAAGGTTCTCTCGAACTATTCAGGGCGTCCGGCAGCCACTATACACAAGCACATCTATCGTCAGAAATCTGTCGGCGGAGACGGTTACGGACAGTTTTCGCTCTCTCCTAACAAGGACAAGGACACGCTTTTCGTCGTCGATGAGGTGTCGCTCATAGGCATAGAGGGAGGGCAGCAGCAATCGACTTCATCTTTCGGCAGCGGAAACCTGCTTGACGACCTTGTGACTTTTGTGCGCAGCGGTGTCGATTGCAAACTGGTGCTCATAGGCGATGCCGCGCAGCTCCCTCCGGTTGGGATGGACTGTAGTCCGGCACTTTCCCGCGAGTATATGGCGATGATGGGCGGAACGGTGTTCTGTACTCTCACGACGGTCGTGCGGCAGCAGAAAGAGTCTGGGATTCTTGCGAACGCGACGAGGCTCCGTGAACTCATAACACGTTCGGAGTATGGCGAGGATATGTTTGAATATGGAGATATTGGGCTGTCGGTAGCGGGATATGACGATGTTTCGAGGATAGGGGGCGGGGAACTCATTGAGTGTCTGGGGGACGCATATTCCCGTTATGGAGAGGATGATACTGTGATTCTCTGCCGTTCGAACAAACGTGCAATAAAATACAATATGGGCGTGCGCTCAATGGTGCAGTTTAAAGAAGAGAGGCTTGTGAGAGGGGATAAATTGATGATTGTGAAGAATTGCTATCAGTTTTGCGAGGATTTGGAGGGCGTGGATTATATTGCAAACGGTGATATTGCCAAACTTTTGAAGATTTCGGGATATGAGGAACGCTACGGGCTGCATTTTGCCTCGGCGCGCCTGCTGCTTCCGGATTATAATGATCAGGAGTTTACGGCAAAAGTGATTTTGGATACACTCGATTCGGAGTCGGCCTCGCTCAGCTACGAACAGTCGAATCAGCTTTATATCGGTGTGGATGCGGACTATTCGCACATTAGTTCGAAGCGCAAACGCTGGGCTGCGGTGAGGGAGGACAAGTATTTCAATGCCCTTCAGCTCAAGTATGCCGAGGCGCTGACCTGTCACAAATCGCAGGGCGGACAATGGAGATGCGTTTTCATCGACAATGCTTTCTGGCAGGATTTCCTGACTTTGGACGATTTGAAGTGGCTCTACACGGCGCTCACTCGTGCTGTCGAGAAGGTTTATCTTGTAAATTTTAAGGACGAGTTGTTTAGAAGTATTTAATATATGAAGAAGTTTATATTTTTGCTGTTGTCGTTTTGGACTGTGGCCGCACAGGGGAGTGACGGGAAACTCAGTTCGCAGTTGAGAGTGAATCCTACATATTCACCGGATTCGACGAAAATAGCGTTTACACGCGGCAATGACCTTTGGGTGGAGGACCTCGCGACGGGCAGGGAATGCCGCTTGACCTCTGATGGAAGTGAGTTGATACTCAACGGATTTGCATCGTGGGTGTATTATGAGGAGATTCTCGGTCGACCGTCCCGCTATAAGGCTTTCTGGTGGTCTCCCGACAGCCGTCGCATAGGATTCTACCGTTTCGACAACACAGCTGTTCCATATTTTCCGATATATTCTCCGTTTGCAGGGTACGATGTCTCCGCGCCTGACCATACCGGGTATCCGGGTCACCTGAATAACACACGCTATCCTAAGGCGGGGCAGGCAAATCCTCTTGTCCGCATCGGGATTGTGGATTTGAACTCTGTCGTGGCTACCTGCAGCGCTGCTCAATCTCCGGCTCGGATAGACACCGACGGCTCCTCCTTGACGGCGGAGACTGTTTTTGACTGTTCCGGCAATATCGTCTGGGCGGATTTCCCGCTTATGGGCGGAACGTCCGGTACCGCGACTGAAGGATGCACCCCTGCGTCCTCCTACGCCGAGAGCAATATCTGCGACGGCTATTTCGGTATCCCGTTCTGGAGCGCTGACAGCCGCGATTTTTATGTCCCGACGCTGCCGAGGATTCAGAACGACCTCAATCTCTTTGCTGTGGATGCGACAACGGGAGTCAAAAGGCTGATTTACAATGAGAAATACCCCACTTGGCTGGATTGGTTTGAGAGTATGGAGTTCGGACGCAACGGCCTTTATGTGGCGCGGCGTTTCGAGACCGGGTGGGACCAGATTTACTACATTTCATACGACGGAGAGACAGTTCTTCGTCTGACCGACAGCCGTTTGTGGGCAGCAACTGTGCTGAAGGCGGATGAATCCGGTGGCAAACTCTATTTCTCTGCAAAACTTGACGGGGCGCCGAGGGTGACAGTTTTCTCGGTGGACATTCCGCGCACAGCCTTGAAGGCTTCCCGCAAAGCTTTAGCGTCTTCCCCTGCGATTGACTCCAGAGCCGCCTCTGCCGGTGCTTCTTCAGCATTGGTTGCATCCTCGGCATCAAGTCTGAAGGCTCTCACTCCGCTTGAAATGAATGCCGCAGGAGTGGCGTTCTCCGATGACGCACTTTCGTTCACGGCATATATTTCCAATTCCACGACTCCTTCCAGGCAAATCCGCTACAATCTCAAACGGGGCAAAATCGCTTCCTCCGAGATTCTCAGCGACTCCGCTCCGGAGAATTTTGATGCCTCCCAATATGCTCTTCCTCAGCTCATTTCGATGACAACAAAAGACGGATTCGAGCTTCCGGCAATGATTACATATCCGAAAGATTTCGACCCGTCCGGAGAAAAAAAATATCCGGTGGTGATGGAAATTTACGGCGGTCCCGACACTCCGTATGTCCGCGACCAATGGCGTGCCCCGAATGCCGCAAATCAATGGTTCTCAGAGAATGGAATCATCAAGATTGTTTGTGATTCGCGTGCAGCCGGGCACAACGGCAGGGCAGGGGAGGATATGGTCTATAAGGATGTCACGAGCTGGCCTGTCAGCGATTTTTGTGAGTGGGCAGATTGGTTGGCCTCCCTTCCATATATTGATGCCGCGCACATCGGTGTCGAGGGCTTTTCGTTCGGAGGCACAATGACGACGATGCTGGTGATGCGCCACAGCGACAAGTTCTGCTGCGGAATTGCCGGTGGCGGTGTTTACGACTGGGCTCTCTATGACTCCCACTACACCGAGCGCTATATGGAAACCCCGGAAACCAACCCGGAGGGCTACGCAAGAGCCTGTGCCCTGAATTATGTCAATGACTACCCGTCAGATTTTAAGAACGACCCGGCAATGCTCCGCCTCACCCACGGCACCGGTGACGACAATGTCCACTATCAGAACACTCTGCTCCTGATTGACGCACTCCAGAAAGCCGGCAAGCACTTCGAACTGATGCTCTACCCCGACGGCCTCCACGGCTACCGCGGCTACCAAGGCACCCATTCCCTCAAGAACGACCACGACTTCTGGCTCTCCCGGCTGTTTTGAGTGAAAAAATGGCTCAATGCTATTGTTTCATAAAGTTTTTTCCCTACCTTTGCATTAGGATTTTAAGTAAGAGAGTTGAGCAAGCGCTCTCGCACAATAAGACAGAGTATTCATTTTCGTAAGACAATGTGTACTCTGTTTTTTTTGAAACATACGGATGATGTACTGCTTGGGAAGCCGCTCCCGCCTCTCATCAACTCTTTGTAACAAACATTATTATGCTTAAAATCCTATTTACAGCAAGTGCTGGAGAGCGCCTTTGCATAGAGTGCAAGAGCGACGCTCAAAGTAAGCCGGTTTTTGTCCAGGGTCATTTCAGAGTGATTAATGGCAAACGTGTTTATATTAAAGGGTACTACAGAACTCGATAGAGTGTGGTAGTTTGCTCGTTTCCATCCGTATCGCAGCCGTCTTCCTTCAAATTAGAGAAGGAGGCGGCTGTGTCTTTGAAATCACTCCGTAACCCAGTCGAAATTCTCCTTCCCGGCACCGATTTCGAAATGCAGTTTGGCGATACCCATATCCATCTGCGTGTAGCCGATCATAGAGAATCCTTTGTTGATGCGGACTTTGGAAAGACCACCGTCTACCTTGCCGAGGTACTCTATGAAGAATTTCTGCTGGTTTACCGCTGTCGGAGCAAGTCTGGCGGCCTCGACTCCGTCATAGAACCACGATGGTGTCCTGCCGCTGACGTTGCTGATTTCTTCTACGGACTTGCACTTGTGCTGTATGCCCTGTGTTTCCCCGTAGCCGAGAGCGATGTAGCAGCCAATCTTCTCGTCCGGTTTGAGCTCGTATGTCCCGCTGATTTTTCTATAACTTACTCCGGCCCAGCAGGAATTGAGACCCAACTGCTGGGCGAGCAGAACAAGACGCTCCCCATAGTAGCCGATGCGCTCGTCAAGGTCATCTGCCTTTGTTCCTGCCATAACAAGATAATTCGTTACACCGGAGAATTTCCCGTATGCCATCGGGCCGCTGAACGCCTTCGGCTCGCCGATTACAAGTTGGACGTGAAGGGCGCCCTCTTCGTTAACCTTCTGAATGGCCTGACGCAACTGTTCCTGTATCTCGTCAGGTATTGGCTTCGTCCGGTATCTTCGCACCGAATGTCTTCTCCGTATGGCCTCGATAGCTGTCATTTCTATTATGTTCCAGAACGATTCCGGAAGGGACACATTGTCAAGTCTTGACGCTTCTTTAAAAAGCGGCGCGATTTCCTCCACCCTCCATCCTGCAATCCCACATCCGATAGGCGTGACCAAAAATGTCTGTTCCGGGTGTGCTTTCGCATAATTGGTGAAGTCTTCCACATAGCTGCGGATTATTTCGAGGTCTCCGTCCATAGTCGGTATTGCATAGCTTTGACCTGTCATTCCGATTCCGACACCCCACTCCGCGCCAAAATTGTCATAAGCAAATTTGGCAGCTCCGCCCCAGTGTTGTCCCTCCTTATTGCTGCCAAACACAAAAACTTCGTATTCTGCGAGTGAAGTCACGTGCTCCGGCGTCGTTTTCCTGTCGTTGGTCATAATTTCTCAAATTTAGTTATTCCGAAATTCTTTATTTTGTGAAATCTATCCTCATAAATCTGATGCAAATTTAGTTCAATTTATTTTTTACGCTTGCTAAAACCTCCTTTTTCTTATGATTTCCATTTTGCCCGCCTTTTAGAGACACGAGCTACTGCGCTTTGACCTTTTACGCAAGCGCATTTGCACAACGTACAATTGAATCAATATCCAATAGTACTTGCTTGAGTTGTGAAAATTGTTTGCTAACTTTGTCGGTTAGATAAAACTCTGAAGATTATGTTGTACCCGATTGGAATCCAGAATTTTGAGAAGATAAGGACAGGCGGATTTGTCTATGTGGACAAGACTGCTCAGATTTATAATCTTGCGGCAACGGGGAGCTATTATTTTTTGAGTCGTCCGCGTCGTTTCGGGAAGAGCCTGCTTGTCTCGACAATGGAGGCGTATTTTCAGGGACGGAAGGAACTTTTTAAGGGACTGGCTATTGAGAAACTGGAAAAGAACTGGACGGCATCTCCTGTTCTACATCTGGATTTGACAGGGAGCCGCTATACATCCCTTGCTGACCTTGCCGGTAAATTTGATCAACATTTGTTGGCGTGGGAAAGCCAGTTTGGAGTTACTGACAGGTTTGAAGAACCGGCTGCCCGTTTTGCCGCAGTCATTGAGGCCGCCTACAGAAAGGTTGGCAATGGGGTAGTGATTCTCATAGACGAATACGACAAGCCTGTGGTTGATAATATTGATAATCCGGAGTTGATGGACAGTTTTCGTCGCGAACTTCAGGGTTTTTATAGCGTTATTAAAGGCAAGGATGGCTTCATCCGTTTTGCATTCCTTACAGGAGTGACGAAACTCGGCAAGATGAGTGTTTTCAGTTCTTTGAACAATCTGATGGACATATCAATGGATCTGAGGTATTCTGACATCTGCGGTGTTTCGGAGGATGAATTGAAGTCGTATTTCGACGATAGTGTGGAGGCTCTTGCAGAGAATAATGGCCTTAACAAGGACGAGTGTTACGAGAAATTGAGGACGATGTACGATGGATACCATTTTCACCATAAGGCAGCAGGTGTCTATAATCCGTTTAGCCTCCTAAACACATTTAATGCTAGTGAGTTCCGGATGTATTGGTTTGAGACCGGCACTCCGACATTCCTTGTCCGCTATCTCAAACAGGGAAAATACAACCTCGACAACATATCGAAAAATAAAGTTTCTGTGGAGGCTCTTACGGGAACGAACTATGTGAGCCCGGCTCCGATAACCTTGATGTACCAGACCGGTTACCTGACAATCAAGGGATATGACTCCCGTTTCAATGCCTACAATCTCGACTACCCAAACGAGGAGGTCGCTGCTGGTTTTCTACATTCACTCAGCCAGCTCTACGCTCCGGCCCTTATTGGCGATGAGTTCTCGGTTTATAGTTTTGTCGATGACATCGAACGTGGCGACGTCGATTCTTTTATGACCCGCTTCACCGCATTCCTCTCCGGAAACGACTACGAAATCCAAGGCGACCTCGAACTCTACTTCCAGAACACGATGTCGGTGATGCTCAAGATGATGGGACTCTATGTCAAGACCGAATACCACACCTCAAGAGGCCGCATAGACATCATCTTCGACACCGACAAATATGTCTATATTATCGAGCTCAAGCGCGACCAGTCGCCGGAAATCGCCCTCAAGCAGATAGAGGAAAAAGGCTACGACAAGCCGTTCCTCGCCTCCGGCAAGCAAATCATCAAACTCGGCATCAACTTCTCCTCCGAGACCCACACCGTTGACGGCTGGCAGGTCGGTTGAAAAAGTAGTTGCCCAATTATGGCCGGCTAATACAGAAGGCCAAACATCCATAAGGGTACACGTGCTCCATATCCGGTCTCAATGCCATCAATGGCCAGGTAACTATTAGGGATATCTGCAATCTGCTCGAAACTCTTTCCCTCACCGCCTACCTCGAACAGATATTTGTCATTCACAAGGAAGTCTCCCTTCGTGGGCATCTGAACAGTTCCGACTGATGCAAACTGATCAATAAAGAATGTCTCCCGCAGTGTCCCTACTTCAATTTTAGGTGATAAAGCGTACATCAGATTGGTGTTACCCAGATAAATCTTTTCCGGGTTGACCAGCTTCTTATAGCTCTTCAACTCGACGGTCAGAAGTTCCAAGATTTCCGCCTTGTCCAATTTGTAGAGAAGCTTCAGCAACGTATCGCGAGTGGTTCCCAACGATGCAGCCAATCTGTCCACGTTTGGCTGCAAAGGAACATTTTCCGCAATAATCATCAGGAGTTTCTTACACTTCTCGATGGTATCAAAAGTTATCTTTTCAACGGCCGGCAGGTCACTTTCTATAACAGTGTCCACGACTTCCTTGAGGCGCACAAGGAAGTCCTGACCGGCATCCTTGTAGAAAGGATATACGCCGGTGCGCAGATAGGACTCGAAAGCTACCAGGATCTTAGTATTGGCTGAGATATCCATAGCAATGGAAACGTGGTTATTAAGGAGCTCTTCCAAAGGGACCGCATTCATTTTCATAATGCCTTCGTATTCCATATACTCCCTGAAAGACATTCCCTTAAGCGTATACGGCGTCTGCCTTCTGGACATATCCACTTTAGCGTTGTCTATCTCAAGCAAGGAGGAACCGGTGTAGACAATTCTGAGGTCGTCATGCTCATCCACAAGATTTTTGAGAATGATACTCCAATCCTTGTATTTGTGGACTTCGTCAATGTAGAACTCGGTTATACCCCTTCTATACATAAACTCGACGAGATCCTGTAGCTCGTGCGTCCGAAACCAAAGGTGGTCCAGGGAGATATAGAACGTGTCATCAGGATTGCTATACTTCTCCTTGATCCGCTGTAAAAGCATGGTTGTCTTACCGACACCGCGCTCTCCCTTTATACCAATAACACGTGCATCCCAATTGATCTTAGGGTATAGATAGCGTTTGAAATCAAGTGTCGCTTTGGCGAGTTTACTATGGTAAAACGCCACTATAGGACGAATGTCTGCCAGTTCCATAATTCATTGCATTTCTCAATGCAAAGATACAAAATACTTTTAGAAAAGTGAAATTATTTTCGAAATCCACTTTTGGAAAAGCGACTCCGTTGCAGACCTGATTGCCGCATCAAGCTTGTCAGCGGCACAGTTACTCGACAAAAGGAAGTTTGACAACGATTTTCCTAATATGTTTGCGCTGTCCCTCTGGGGATATGCAGGGTTGGTGAGCCTCACCGGGGAATAGGACGAGGTATCCCTCTGGATTCAATCTTACTTTATCGGCCTGCGCCGAACTCTTGAAGAACTCAATGTCTGCCGTATCGTCGTAGTCGGACAGTCTGTCGGAGCATTCTGAAAGATCGCTGACGAAGACGTCCTCTTCTCCAGAAACAACGCATTGTATATCAATGTATTTGTGGTGATTTTCGAATGGGGCAGACTCTTTTGTGTAGTATTCCTGAACATTGGCATAAACTCCGTCTTCCGTGATTTCGTGTCGTCCTTCCGGTATTTTCAACAATTCATTTTCACAAAGAAACTCCACAGCCTTTTTCCACTGCTCCGGATTCTTCCTGATTTGACGCTCCAGCGCCACCCTGTCGGTCTCAGGAGATAACGACAGGGACTCAACTGCGTAAGCCCCTGTCCTGTTGGAGGAATTGTTTTTTGATGACATATTGCGCAACCTGTCAGAATTTCTTAATCGCTCTGAAGATGAGATTGGCCTGGCTATCTGAACTCTTCTTAATACCATCTGATGCTCCTGATGTGCTATTGAAGCTAAGCGAAAGAGCCTTGTTCGCGGCACTTTCCTTTTCAGTCGAAGAGTAGTAATATGCCGATTTTGCGCTGCCTTCTACCATCGCCGTCATCTTCAGAGGGATGCCTCCAACATCGGAAATCCGTTTGTTGAATGCTTCTTTCTCCTTAATTGTTGCACCCCATGCCGTTCTTACTGCAAGCAGTTCATTGATCGCCGGAATGTACCAACCATCTCCGAGCGAAGCGCACCATGCAAAGGCAGGATAATTTGTGAAGGATGCATCCTTTGACTTGATTATGTTCCAGTTGACAGTCCCGTCAACATCGTCAAGTGTCTCGTCCTTACCTCCGGTGGTGTTCCACTTGAGACCGCTGCTCTCCACGAGACTGATGATCTTACCGTGCACACCATCGTCAGTGACGCAGAACACAATGCCTTCTACTGTTTTTACAGCATCCGCGTCGCTCACATTAATTCCGGGATTAGGATAATACTCTCCGACCTTATAAGAAATTGTCCCGTCAAATTGTAGTGGAACGAAGTTGTAAATTTTTCCGCCTGCAACTTCAAAATTCGTCTTTGTCTTGCTGAAGACCGCTCCGTTGGTAGCGTAAATCTTGATCTCAAGAGAGGAATACGCAGTCATTCCAACCCTTCCGCTTGATGCAAGTCCTATGTTGAATGCAGTAGGTGTCTCGGAAGAATTTGATAATTGGATTTCCGGAACATTATATGTTACCACAGTTTGGGTGTTTCTTCCGTCGTGCGCGAAAGGAAATCTAGAATTTCCGGGAGTTACGACCATTGTTCCGGATGCAGGAACATTCGTTATCACTTCAATCCTGCTGATTTTCACAGGTGTTTCCGACACTGCATCATACAAATTTACCCTCAAGATTCCTGAACCATATACAAACTTCATGTTGGCGGGCTCTTTCCCTGTTGCATAAAGGGGAACGATGCCGTCGGCAATGCCATTCTCAACATATTCCTGCACTGAAGGGAAATTTATGTAAATATATTTTTCTCTAGACTTGACACTGCAAAGGTCAAACGGATACACGGCGGACCAGTTCGTTCCGGTCAAAGCGTTGTCCGACCTGAATGATGCCTGCGCCGTTCCCTCTCCTGAGGATATGGCAAAACGATGGACAGGTACATCGAATGGTGCCGATGATACGGACGGATCAATAGTGACGCATAGGGCATCACCATCGCTCCATGTCATTCTGACGCCGTCAAGCGATGTTTTTGTTTCAATGTCAATTATTTCGGCGAAGATGGTATCTGTCGTGACAGCATCGGACACAGCATCCATATCCGACTTGCTGCACCCCACGATGCAAACCGTAACACAGACAAGGATAGATGATATAATTTTTTTCATATCTTTCATTTTTTAACACTTTACCATTCAACATCTTCGATAGTCCAATCTGTCAACATCTTTGATTTGATTGTGCCACTTTGGGCGAAGCCTTCTTCCGACTTGATTTGATTGACAATCAGGTCTGGTCTAACATAGTTTTGTCTCATATCTATATGATTAATTTTAATTATCATAGTTCCCAATCATCCGATCTATAAGGAAATGCTGGGTAGCCTAATGTGTTTTGTAGATTACACTCAATATAGTTTCGAAATGCGTACCTAATGGCGATAGGCTTGCTTACCTCGGGAGAGGAGACAATAATTTTAGATTTCGCTCCGAGAATATTTGCTTCTGCTATATAGAAAATTCGATCTTCTCCGGCGATCTCAAAGCCAAGTACCTTTCCTTCAGATGGGAGCAGTCCGTATTCAGCATTCTTGTATGACAGAATAATTTTATTTCCTGCTACCGATTCAATCTGGAGGCGTACTCCTCCAGTGTCGGGTATACGCATCCCATATCCCAAACGAAGTGCTTCGATGGCAGCTCTTTGTCCGATAATGTCCTTTCTTGACGGATGGATACAGTTTTTCTCTCCGACATCTGATGTTACAACCATTGCAGAATTAGGAATGAGATTCAGCGCTTTTTGTTGAGCTTCGAAAACCTTTGGCGCGGCAAGGCCGTCGGGAGCATTGTCATAGGCATAGTGGGCAATCTGGACATAGATAAATGGCATCTCGTTCTTTGTGTCACCCCAGTTGCTACGCCAGTCCTCGACCATCGCCTGCATGAGTAGATGATACTTGTCGGCGTTCTTTCTGTTGGATTCGCCCTGATACCAGAGGAATCCCTTCGCTCTGTATCCGAAGATTGGAACTATCATCCCGTTGTAGTAGAATCCGCACTTGTAGATTCCTCTGATGTTCGGGTCGGAGTTTATCTTCTCAACATCATAGCCGAACCGTTCCGCCAGCAGGCTTTTAGGCATCCATGTCTCAATGTTAGCGGAAGAACGACTTGCCGTTATGATTCCTATCGGGACATCAACCGCATCGGCCAACGACTTTGCAAAATACCATGCTGTAGCACTTGTTGTCGTCACGGATTCTGGGGATGCCGGTTTCCATGAGCCCCGCGCGACTGCCTTCGGTTTGTCGGACTCCGTACGGGCTATGGTGAATATATGAACCCTGTCCTCATAGCGACCGGATTCCAGAATTGACTGTAGTGCATTGTGGACAGGCTGTCTGGAATATCCCCTCATGGTCATCTCCATGTTGGACTGACCCGAACAAATCCACACGTCACCGATAAGTACATTGTTCAGTATTATTTCAGAATCCGAATCCTGAATCACGACTGTCTGCGCCGCGAATGAACCCTGCGGAGTGGGAAGCAACAGTTCGAAAGCCTTTTCCCGCACAGTGGCACTCACTGGTTCCGATAGCCAAGAAGCCTGACAAGTCACGATTCTGCCGCTGGCACGTCCCCATATTTTCACCTCATTCTGCTGTTGCAGAACCATGTTGTCGGAGAAAATGGGTGGAAGAACCACTTTTGCATCGGCAATGCCGGCACATACCAGAAAAGCAAGAATGGATAATGCTATATTCCTCATAATCAGACTTTTTTCAGAATGCCTTAACGGCGCGGAACAGGAGATTCTCAGCAGAATCCGACATCTTCTTCAGACCATCAGCCTCAGTGCTTGCGCTGTTGAAGCTCAGACAGTATATCTTCTGCCTTTTTAGTCCGTTTTCAGTCGAAGAATAATAGATTGCACTTACTTTTGCATCCTTGGCCTTGACATAGACCGCATCGGAAAGCGGAGTGCCCCCGACTTCTTTGATCTTTGTATTCAATGCCTTCCTTTCTTTCTGACTCTTTCCCCAGGAATCCCTTATTTTAATTAGCTCATTGATTGCCGGAATATACCATCCGTCTCCGAGTGAGGCACACCACGCAAATGCCGGATACCCGTCATACTCCGGCTCCATCGCGGTGATTATCTCAAAGTTGTTCATTCCGTTGTCCCTGTCGTCGGTGTAGTCCGCATCGCCTATTGTCCTCCATTTCAGCCCGAAGCCTTCTGCAAGGCTAAAAACCTTTCCGTGCTGTCCGTCCTCTGAAACCTCGAAGACTATGCCCTCCACAGGGGAACCATCCTTCGGATAACAATCGCCAATCGAATATTTCTGTGCATTTGCGGAAATGACCAATCCCGCGAGCGTCGCGAGAGATAAAACTAATCTTTTCATGTCTTCTCGATATTTAAAATGTTTTTATTGCTCTGAAAATAAGGTTTTCTTGAGTGTCCGAAGTTTTCTTCAGACCATCTGATGCTCCTGATGTGCTATTGAAGCTAAGTGAAAGAGCCTTGTTCGCGGCACTTTCCTTTTCAGTCGAAGAGTAGTAATATGCCGATTTTGCGCTGCCTTCTACCATCGCCGTCATCTTCAGAGGGATGCCTCCAACATCGGAAATCCGTTTGTTGAATGCTTCTTTCTCCTTAATTGTTGCACCCCATGCCGTTCTTACTGCAAGCAGTTCATTGATCGCCGGAATGTACCAACCATCTCCGAGCGAAGCGCACCATGCAAAGGCAGGATAATTTGTGAAGGATGCATCCTTTGACTTGATTATGTTCCAGTTGACAGTCCCGTCCTCATCGTCAAGTGTCTCGTCCTTGCCTCCTGTGGTATTCCACTTGAGGCCGCTGCTCTCGACGAGACTGAGAATTTTGCCGTGCTTCCCGTCTGCAGACACTGCGAATACTATTCCTTCCGCATGTCCTCCGGCGGAAATGTCTGGATTCGGCCAATAGTCGCCTATGGCGTATGTTATCGTCGGTGTCGTGCCGATTGAAGTCTCGCCGCTCGTGCAGACCCAGTCGCTGATTACCCCCTTGGTTCCGGCAGGGACAGCCGCCTCCGGTGTAAGGGAAATTTGCCAAATGTACTTATTGCCCCCTGTAAGTTCGGAAATATCATCGCCGATGTTCCATCTGTAGGCCTCATCTCCGGACTTAAACTCGATATAATTCGACTCCGTGAGTGCGGACGGCAGCAGAATCGCCTCGAACCGCGTTCCCTGACGGAACGGAACTATGGCCTGCACTCCGTCATATTCCCCGAGTTCACCTTTAAGTAGATTAAAGTCCGCCTTTGTATTCATTCCATAAATGGTGCAGCTCAGATTGCCAGCCTCCGTCCCGTCCGCCATCGATACCTCAAGGACTACCTTTGACAATATGTGTTCGAAAGACAGAAGCACATCGGAATCATTCTTATTCTTTCCATCCCTGTTTGCCGCATAGACAAAATCAACCGAACTCTGGTTGCTCTGGTCAGACAAGTCTATCCCGAATATCGTCCCGTCAAGTTCAGCGTATGGACAATAGGCATGGAAGTTCACACCGGAACCATCCTTGGGGAAATATAGCGTATTGACAGCTCCGTCAGGAGTGAGATTGTTGTCTGATGCTGGGATATATTTCCTATTTGAGCACTCGTCGGAAATCAACTGATTGTCCGTGTTTGTCATAAATATACCGACTCTATCCTCACTTTCCCATCGCGTGTCGCTTACCTTTGTAAGGCTTATGTTGGTGCTGAACCTGACTGCATCTGAAGCGTCATCATCCCTAATGTCGGGTTCTTTGCTGCATGCGCTCCCTGCAATGGCAAGGGCGATACATAATAGTAATTCAGATTTCTTCATTATATTCATTGATTAACAGTTAGTATTTTCGTTTATATTTATCTTCTCCAACAGAATCTGCCAGTTTCCTGACGGCATCAGGAGTTTCGCCGTACACTTGCCTCTGCTGTGCTTAAATTCAATCTTAAGAGACTGGGGCATTCCTTTGTTATAGCCTACGAAGCATAGAGGAAGCGAAAGCAGAAAATCTGAGGTCTTGCCATCCTCCGCCATGATACTGAGGCTTATGTCAAGACTCTCGTCGCAAATTCCTAAAATCCTTGCGGAACCATTCCAGACTCCATTGTTGTCCGGCTTCATGGGTATCTTCAGTTTTGTCGGCTCAAAGAACCTATGATATTCGAGATCTATGCTTCCGGCGGCTTCAAGCTCCGCTGATGCGGATATGAGCGGAGTGTCCGAAATGAAATTGAAGACGATTTCCTTTGTCACGCGGACAGGCTCCAAAACGATGTCATTCAATATGTTCGGCCTTATGTGAACATCTTGTACGATAGAGAGGAGAAGTTCGGTGTCTCCTCTGAGCGTTCCGTCCTCAAGGTGTTCGGCTCTGAACACACTGCCTTTCCGCTGGACGCCGGAGGGTAGGTTAAAGACCATAATCCTGTCCGCGCCCGTTCCGATTCCCTCCAGCACATTGTCATTGCCAGATAGGTCGAATTCTCTGCCGTTTCCGAACCTTGCCACATACTTTTCCGAAGCCTGAACCGGCCATACCACATTCAGCCTGACGTCGGACTTTTCCGTGACCGTGGAGTCATAGATTTCTTCCGTACATCCTGCTGCACACAGCAGGAAGGCGGCAAGCAGCCGCCATATTCTACTGTAATTCATTTTTCTTCTGCTTAAAGACTTCACTTCTAGAAATTAGTTTCCACCATTTATCGTAAATTTCTTTTGAGATCTCAACGGCATCTCCTTCCGGCTCAGTCGCAAAGGTTTCATCGGTTCTATTCGCCCATTTCCAGCCCCATTCACGAATGTAGTCATAGAATTTCTTCTCATCCCATTTCTCTCCCTTTTCCAGACATTCTGTTGTCTGACGGAAGAATTCCTCCCATCTGCCTTTATAGTATGAGTCGAGAAGCCCACTCCACTGACGGCAGGAATAGTCGCTAATGTCCGCGACATCCTTTCTTCCCCAAATTGAGACAAGATCTCTGGCGTTGAACTCATAAAGTCTTTGTTCCTCGTCTGTCGTCCCCCATGCCGAGGCATCCGCAATCCACCGTCCAAGCAGGAACTCCGATCTTGTCTTCATGAGTCTATCCATATCTGAAATCAGGTCGAGAAAACGTTCTGTAAGAATGCGGTAGCTTTCGAGGTCGCCGGCGTTCCATGTGTATGAAATCTGCCGGTGCAGCGCCGTGGCATAGTTGGCCATGGCCTGTCTTGTGACATCAACGAGGTCGTAGCGGAAACCGTTGCTCTCCCCGAGCGTGTCGGAGGCCTTAATCATATATTCCCAGGCCGGAGCAAAATCCCTGTTCTCGTAATACACAAGGTCCGTCCATGTCCACGCCGCATTCTCGTTGAATGTCGGTCGCCCGGTGATGGCTGACTCCGGTGCGCCCTGATCCTTATGGTTGTTCCTATACACCGTTTTCAGCAGAATCTCCCAAGCCTTGGACGCGTTCTCGTCCCGCTGCCCATATCGCCGCAGGATGTAGCCTTGCGTCCACTCATTCAGATTTATCGGATTATCGTTCCAGACATGCTCAAGCATGAGCTGGTATATCATCGGATTCTGTTCCGCTCCCTCCATCGTCAGTCCTATGCCGCTGAGATTGCCCCTCCTTGCATCCTTCATGACTCTTGCGGGCTCGAACGCAATGAATGGAGCCTTCCCATATAGGCCGATGTTTCCTCCGAAATTGTGCAGCATGTTCCATATCCACGGTTTGCCATAATAGGCTTCGGTGTCTTGCCATCTCGGTCTGTTCTCCGAATACAGTTCCAAAATGACCATCTTGTCGTCTGGTACCGAGTCGAGGAACGGCTTCATGCGCTCCTTTGTCCAGAACTTTTTTCCTGCGGCACTAACAAAGAGCCACCCCTGCATGACCCACACTGCGTCCTTGTCCGCACTTTTCATGGTTTCATAGACCGCAGCACTTGTCTTTGCAAGGTAGACCGGGTCATCGGACGGCGGCATGAGTTCGTTGAAGATGTCAGAAGAGTAGTAGTGACTCGTTCCGTAGGCTTTCTTCTGCTCCTCAAGAAACGCCTTGCCGATTTGGGCGAAACGCGAGTCGTTAGGGTTCAGCATATAGACATTATGACCTTCCTGACCATGCCACTCAACACTGTCAACCTGTGCCTCGGGATTCTTTTTTGCGTAGGCTTTCGGGATGTGTCCCGTGAATGCGGGAAGAACCGGCATCATTCCGAGTTCACTCTCCCTTTCGAGAATCTTCTTCTGCAATTTTTCATGGGAGTCAATCCACGATTGCGGGAGCGGCCCGCCCCATTCGTCCATATTGTTCATGTAAAACCAGCCAAAGAACGCCGGACCTGTGAAAAATTCGCTCAATTCGCTGTCAGTGAGTCCCATTTTCTTATATACCCTCTGCCAGATGGCCTCTTCGCCGGTTATCGCCAGAGGCATATTGATTCCGTTCATGGCCATCCAGTCGATTTCTTTCTGCCATCGCTCCCAATCCCACCATGCCATAGTATAGCTGAAGGTACAGTAGTTCAGATAGTATCTGTACCGGTGCTGAGAGACTTTTCTAACATGGTCTATGTCCCGTGGAAACGACGACGGCATCCCGCAACCAGGGCCGTTCCAAGTCAGTTCGAAATTGCAGTGGTTCTTAAGATACCAGTTAAGCGCCGATGCTACCGACACTCCGTTGTTCCCGGAAAGAACGATTTTCCCGTTTTCGGAATAAACTTCAAACACATCCTTCCCCGAGTCGTCGGGGATCTGTCTTACTACGAAGTTTCCGGAGTATCCGGGAAGAACCCTTTCAATAAGTGCCATTGATGCCTTCTTCGAGAACTTCAGAGAAGGCTTAACCTGCGCATTTACCGTCTGGAGACACATTATCGTTGCAACGCAGATAAGTATTGTCTGTAATTTTCGTTTCATCTTGAGTCTTGTTATTATTCTAAGTTGTTTTGTTCTGTTAGCCATTTCAAGTTGAACTGATAGTGCAGCGAACTGCTGAAAAGGTGGATTATATTGTCGGGGCTCTGCGTTACCGCGAGATAGCCCTTAGGCTCTGCGTGCGTGTCGTCCATTCTGAAATATCCGGTGAATCCGCCTCCGTACAGCCATCGCTCCTTACCATCTGTCAGAAGTTTTTTCACAGGCCATGTTTTGCCATCATCAAACGAGACGGCGGCAAACATTCCATATCCGGTGAAATTGCGACCGCCGGCAATAAACTCCATACCATGAATATTCTGGTAGTCTATTTTTGCATCCGTAAAGGACACCAGAAGTATTGCACCCTCGTTGAGCCGTTTAATCACGATGCGCTGTCCGCTAGAGACAGGCGGAAATTCGGATGCTGAGTATTTCCATGTGTATCCTCCGTCGTCAGAAACGCTCTGAGGCATCATTGGTTTTCTATCTTGGACAATGTTGTTGTCCCGCCCGAATGCCAGAAGCCTTCCGTCCTTAAGCTCCACGACCCCGGCGTGGATGCCGGCAATCCTGCGCCCCTGACCGCCATTACGGAAGTCAGGAGTGACATTGACGAATCCGCTGTCCGAACGATGCCAGCTGTTCCCGCCGTCATCGGATATGTGAAGAATTGAACCGCCTCTGACTGTAGGGGTGGCATCGCAGGGCTGGAGAATCTTTCCGCTTGATGTTATGATTGTGCCAGCTATGACCTGATTGCCGGTCTCATGTTCCGCATTTACGAATTGAGGCTCCGACCAGGTTCGGCCGTTATCAGTGCTCGTCCTGAACACGCACGCGAGGTTCTGCCATGTTCCTGCGGCTTCCACTCCGTTGAAATGATACAGAACTCCGTTTGTCGCGTCATAGTACAGCGCTGAACCTGTCATGTTCCTATCCGGCACTTTGAAGAACAGTTCTGGTTCTGTCCATTCGGAAGTCCCAGCCTTTAGGCGGCTAGAGAGTATCGTCATCTCCCGGCCCTTTTCGTCCTCGGTAGAAAACCATACTGCGATAATGTCGCCGTTCGGGAGCCATGTCGCGGCGGGACAATGGTTGTGAGAGAACATCCATGGAGTCGCCGAATCGGTGCGGATATAGTTCTGCGGCTCCGCAAAGAACGGCTTGTCGCAGCTCTTCCATCGATGTTTGTTCTGTGATATGGAGTGCGCCCGTACTTTTTTCCCCATTGTGGTATGGGACATATTGAGGCCGACTTCCCCGGAAACCTCCACGACTCTGAATCCGGTGAACATTGTCCTGTCGCCCGGCATCAGCGCACTGCGGTTTGCTGAACGGAGATAGTTCACTGGCGTGTTGTGGCTGCCTCCGCGCACGACTCTGAAGGAACCTTTCTCAGGCCCTCCTGGATTGACTATAGGAGAGGCTTCATATGGCCCATACCAATCTAGACACCATTCTTCCACATTACCATGCATATCATATATTCCCCATTCGTTCGGAACTGATTTTCCTACCTCAAGCGATGCCTTTACGGGCATCCAGGAATGTTCCTGATGTTTGAGCATCGACTTTGGCAAAGATCTGTCACCGATGGCGTAAGGCCCCATGGAACCAGCTCTGCAAGCATATTCCCATTCAGCCTCTGACGGTAGTCTATAAGTCTTTCCCTCCTTGGCGGACAACCATTCGCAAAATGCCGTCGCTTCGTGATGGCTGACATAGATGACGGCTTCATCGTCTCCGGAAGAAAATCCGTTCTTTCCTCTGAATGCGGTGTGTTCGGGCATGAACTCCTCGAATTGTCTGTTTGTCACTTCAGTGGAGCTGATTCTGAATGTTTCCGAGATTGTGACAGGGTGGGCCGGTGCTTCGTCGTAGTTCATGCCGATTCCTGCGCTTCCCATAAGGAAAGTCCCCGGCTTCACGACAATCATCTTCATTCCTATGGAGTTCAGCCCAGTCTCAGCCGTGTCCTGAACGGCAATTGGTGTGGCCAGCAGTGACAGTGCTAAAGTGATTGTGTTCATTGTGTTATTCGCTTACAGTTATCGTTATTGAACTTACCGCTTCCTTACAGTCCCTAATGCTTTGATTGGAAGCTACGAAAACAGCCTCATATACTCCGGGACTCTCATAAATGTAGGAATATGTCGTAGGAAAACTTTCCGCATATCCCTTGATAACCTTTGGCCTGTCAGGACCGATGTCCCTTATGGAAGTCAGGTCAATCGGTCGTGAAACAATCCAATGCTCCGTTTCGTATGCTGCGGCAGGGACGTCTTCGCTCTGAACGCGCCCCTGCATCACAATCTGTGTCTGTGAGACCGAAGACATACAGACCGCGTCGGTCCTTGAGAACGGATCAGTTATCCTGAACCCGGAATTTACCAAATCGTACAGCACAGTTTCTCCGAGTTCTTCGGATGTGTTGATGAATCTCAGATTGGAAATGACCCAACGAGAAGCCTCTCCATACTGTTCCTGAGGCCGGCATCTATAGCGGAAAGCCAAATAGAGCGGCCTGTCGGAATATACGAATGCAGAAATATCTTGAGCTGAAGACTCTTTCCTGCCTTTCCCTCTCGGGAGGGAGAACCATCTTGTAATATCAGTCCAGTCAGAATGAATCATGCTGTCGAAATCCATGTAGTTTCCGTCGAAATCGTTTGAAATGAGCATTGTCAGCTGCTCGTTCTGTGCTCCGGAAGTAATCTCCGAAGTGAATGACAACTTGTTCAGGATACCTGGGGTAAACTTCCGTCCATTCCTGTGGCTGTAGTCGGAATATGTTTCACCGGACCAGAATGTGATGTAGTCGGCATTCCCGTCCATTTCAAAAACCACCGGCTCGCCTGCCTTGACCTCAATGCTTACTGTCTTGACGTCAAGTTCCGGAGCGCTTACCTGAAGGTCATTCATGCACGATGCCAGAAACGGGACAGCGGTGAATACTATGCAAAAATTACGAAACCTAATCATTACCAGTTCTTGTTTTGTGTGAGCATTGAATTTGCGGCAATTTCTCTGGCCGGAATCGGCCAGAGCAGGTGCTTCTCGTTTGTCGCGTTCCTGAATGTATTCAGGTAGTAGTAGTTCGGAGCCTTCTGGAGCACGAGATTATATACATCGTTCATCCTTTCCGTGAATATTCCCCAACGGATCAGATCTCCTCTGCGCAGTCCCTCAAAGCACAGTTCGCGTGAGCGTTCGTCTTGGATCACTTTAAGAAATGCCTCCGCATCTGCATACTCTTCAGCAGTAAGGTCTGCGTCAGTCCTTGCCCACATCACGCACTCAGCAGCCGCACCGCTGCCTCCGCCTCCCGTGATGACAACCTGTGGCAGCTCCGAATACCCGGCACCGGAACTTAGGCCAAATTCGGCGTCTTGCACGAATGATACGGCTTCTAGTTTCCCGTTCCTGACCTTTGCCACTGCAATGGCTTCTTTCGAGGCGTTTCCGACGAATTTTATCGATGGCGCGGACGTGTATCCGCTTCCAGGAGAGGTGATGGTGACACTTTTGATTCCCGAACACAATGCCCTGCGGCGGACGGTGTTCACTGCGCTTACAGCCGCCTCTGTCGGTCCGTTGATGGCATTTTCTGCCTCTGCGAACATAAGTAGAACATCTGCATATCTCAGCAAGGGAAAATTGATGCTCGTGTTGGACGACTCCGGGTGAGGCCAGTATTCTCGCCTGAATTTCCCGGCAAATCGGTAGAACAACGACGGATAGCTTTTCCCAGTCAACATTTTCTTAGAACCGTCCAGATTGTAGGAGAAGCAGGCTATGTTCCAGGCCTTTCTCATATCCTCGGCGTCGTTTGCAGGATATTTGTCCCAAAGAGTTCCCGTCGCATAGACCATTCCGAGGCATTTCCCGATTTTAGCGGAATTGCTAGTTGGCCCCGTGTATCTTCCATTCATCGTCGTCTCGTCATATTCCGAACTGTCAGTCCCGAAAAACTCGACTTCCCAGATGCTTTCCTTCGGGTCATATTCGTCTTTTGCGTACCTTATGAATACGTCCGCGTAGTTTGCTGCGAGTTCATGCCCCGCGACCTTGTCATTAATCACCTTGAGCGCCCAGTCGCGTGCCTCCGCATATTTTGACTTGTCGAGCAGGGGATAACCTGCCATGTGAAGGCATACACGGGCGGCGACGCCCCTCACAGCCGACTTGCTTATCCTTCCGCCATGCCCAATCTCCGTGATGTCCGTCACAAGTGGCTCGGCTTCCGTCAGGTCGGTAAGAATCTGCTCATATATCTTGCTGGATTTCGTGCGGGCGACGAGTATCTTCCGGGCATCAGTCACCGGTTCGAGAATGAGAGGCACGTCTCCGTAAAGCGTAACTAAAAGAAAGTAATAATATGCCCTGAGACAAAGAGCCTCGCCTCTGACTCGGTTGCGGAAGTCGATGTCGATTTCCTGATTCCTGTCAATGTTTTTCAGCAGGGTATTGGCTCGGCTGACACCTTTATATAATGACTCCCACACCGAATATACCGTGATGTCGGTCGAGGAAAAATTATATACATGTGCTCCGACGGCAGGCGAACTTCTCGAATAATGGCCGTCATCGGCATCGAATCCGCAGTTGTACAGGAAATATCCTCCATACAGATTCCTGTGCCCGAGTATGTCATATACACCATTCAGAGCCTTGTCAAGCGATTCCTTGCTATCATATGACAGTTCCGGGGAAAGAAAGTCCTTTGGACTCTGTGACAGGAACTTGTCGCATCCAGAAAGCATGACAGCCAATAGTAGAAGTATTGTGTATTGTCTGATAATCTTCATATTGCGTATCTAGAAAGTTAATTGGATACCGAACATAAACGTCCTCGCAATCGGGTATGCCGAATAGTCGAATCCCGGTGTGAGCGGACTGTTTCCCCGCGTTGACACCTCTGGATCCATTCCCGTGTATCCGGTGAGAGTGAGAATGTTGTTTGCGGAAAAACTTGCCCTCAGTTCCTTGATTCTGACCTTGCTGAGCCAACTGCGTGGAAAACTGTATCCGAGCGAAAGGCTTTTCAGTCTGAGATATGACCCGTCTTCGATTACTCTTGATGAGTGTCGCCCGGCAGGACCTTCTCCTCCGGACCGATAGTATGTGTCTGAAGGGTTATCCGGAGTCCACCTCCGATTGTAGGAGGCATATTGGTTTATGTCCTTGCTCTTCATGGCATTGCCTTCAAAAAGCAGTCGGTTGGCATTGTAGATATCGTTCCCGTAGGACCATTGCAGAAGGAAACTGAAGTCTATGTTTTTATATCTGAAAGTGTTGGTAAATCCGCCCGTATGAATCGGATTTCCGTTTCCTATTACCGTCATGTCCCTGTCATCAACCTGTCCGTCCCCGTTGAGGTCGCGGTATCTTATGTCTCCGGGATGTATGTTGTTCCTGTCTGCCATCGTCGAGTTGCTCGGCACTCCGAGCTTCAGAACATATTTGCCAGGAGCCGGATTGTCGAAATCCTCAAACTGATAGACTCCGTCAAAGACATATCCGTAAAATAGTCCCATCGGCATGCCGACTTGTGCGAGATAGAGAGGGGAACCCTTGTAAGCGGAGTAAAAACTTACTGTGGTGAACATCTGCTGCGTGTCATTGTCCAATTCGACGACCTTGTTCCTATTGAATGCTATGTTGAAGTTCGATGACCACTCGAAACTTCGGGTTCTCACATTGACCGTGTTGAGGGTGAGTTCAATTCCCGTATTTCTGACGCTGCCGACATTTTTCATTATCGACGGGTAGCCGGTAGTCCGCGGTGCGTCTGTCAAAAGCAGGAGGTCGCGGGTGTCTTTCTTGTAGAGGTCAAGAATGGCGGAAATCCTATCATCAAACATTGAGAAATCCATCCCTAAATCCCATTGGTAGGTACTCTCCCATTTCAAATTGGCATTTCCCATAGCTCCCGGCACCAGTCCGCGCACCGGTTCTCCGTTTCCGAACGAGTATGATGCATCAATAGGAACTGTCAGCGACGGCCATGAGTCGTAGTCACCTACACGGTTATTTCCGGTTACTCCGTAGGATAGTCTTAATTTGGCATTAGAAATCCATGACACTTTTTTCATGAAACTCTCTTCACTGATGTTCCATGCGAGGGCTACGGACGGGAAGAACCCCCATTTATGATTGGGGAACTTGGAGGAGCCGTCGGCGCGGAGGGTAGCGGTGAGAAGGTAGCGGGATTTATATCCGTAATTGAATCGTCCGAAGAACGAGGCGAGCGAAAATTCTGCCATCGTCGCGACGGCGGCACGGATGAGACCGTTGTCGAGTGCTGCCATACCGAGGCTCTCGTAATCATCGATCTTGTAGCCGGTGTAGCCGAACTGCTCAAACTTCCTGTCCTGTAATGATGTTCCGATCATGGCTCCGATGCGATGTGTCCTGCGAAAGACCTTGTCGTAGTTTAATACCGCCTCCGTGTTCCATGTGAATGAGTCCGAATAGCGTATGAGACCGTTCACTCCCAAGGTGTTGGTAGGATTCAATGATGAACCCTGAGTCGTCTTTGAATTGTAGAAAACCTTGCGTTTCTCCTGATTGTAACGGAGCGTTCCCGTAAGCCTGAGCTGCAGCCCCTTTATTATACTATATCGCAGTCCGAAGTTGCCGACGATCGACTTGTTCGAGTTGTGAGTGTTGTCATTTCTACTGGTGATCAAGGGATTCAGTCGGATGTCCGCACTGGACACGTTTTCCGGGTCGGTTAGGTCTTCAATCAGGTTTATGTCGCTGCGCCCGGCAACCGGGCGGAACGCCCATGTCCTATATAAAAGGTATGATGATGTAGTACCGCCGTCACCAGAGGAAACGAGCTGCCCGTAGTTGTCTATGTAACTGCCGTTCAGATTGAGTGTCATTGACAATTTCTTGTTTATCTTCTGTTCCAGCACGCTTCGTAGCTGATATTTGTTCGACCCTGTGTTAAGTATCACGCCGGGCTGTAGGAAAACCGAACCTGACACGGTGTATTTGGTATTTGCATTTCCGCCTCTTATGGAGAGATTGTAGTTCTGCACGAAAACATTGCGGAAAATCTGGTCCTGCCAGTCAATGCCTTCAGCAGTCTTGTACCAGTCCAATGTCCTTCCGTCGGAAAAATATGAAGAAGGCGCAGTCGCGGGATATATCTCTGTCTGATATTTGACGAACTCATACGGACTCATCATCTCCATGCGGTTCGCTACTGAAGCCACCCCGAGCGATGTGCTGAAATTTATCACCGGCTGCCCGTCGAAACCGCCCTTTGTCTCTATGACAATCACCCCGTTCGCGCCTCTTGCCCCATAGAGAGCCGTGGCTGATGCGTCTTTGAGGATATTGAATGTCTTGATATCCTCCGGGTTTATGGATGCTGTCTGGAGATCTTCCATAGGGAAGCCGTCAACTATGTAGAGAGGCGAATTGTCTTGAGTTATGGAGTTGTTTCCTCGTATGACAATCTTCATCTCCGAACCGGGCTGGCCGTCGGAGGCGGAGACTGATACGCCTGCAATCCTTCCGGCAAGAGCCTGGGAGAATGACGGAACCGGCACCTTGTTCATCTCGTCGATGTCTGCTGCGGCAACGGCTCCAGTAAGGTCTTTCCTGCTGACCGAGCCGTAGGCTACAACGACTGCATCGTCAAGCCTCATCGCTGACTCTTTCATTTTTATGAAGACAGTGTTTCCGCTTATGCGCGTTTCCGCCTTCTCGAATCCGAGCAGGGAAAAATCAACAATGGCATTTGCCTTGTCCCGCACATTCAGCGTGAAATTACCCTCGGAATTGGTCGTGGCAATCTCTCCCTGTGTACCTTCACGCACGCTTACGAACACGCCGGCCAACGGCCTGTTTTCCTCATCGACCACCTTTCCTGTAATGGGAGTCTGGGCGTGTGCGGGAAAAAACGTGAGAAGCAGTAGCGCGGCAGCGAGAAGATATTTCTGTTTTTGAATCATTACTTGCTTGCATTTATGTTATTTCAGTGAAGAAAGAGGAATCCGTGAAATCTCTATGTCTTCCTTGTTAGTCGCGTAAGCCACATACAGGAACTCTCCCCAGACAGTGCAGCCGGGGTAGCTGTAGCCTTCAGTCTTGCTGATGCCGTAGTACCTGCGCGGCTGCGGAGTGCTTCGCAGGAGAAACATCCTGTCGAAGAACTTCCCGTCGGAACTTACGCCTATTGTGAGCGGCACCCTCCTTCGAGTTGCAACCGGGTTGTTCACGAACCAGCAAGTCTTGTCGTCGCTTCCAGCACATTGCATTGAGTCCGAGTCGGGGATGTTGCTGAGTTTCGGCTCGGTCCAGTTGAGACCATTGTCGTAGCTGACAGAGTAGAGCACTTTCCATGTGCGTTCCTTTGCTTCGAACCATAGATCGCGGAAAAGCATAACGAGTATTCCGTCTTTCCTACGGTACCAACTTGCTTCCACAGGCCTCGCGACTTTTTCCTTTGCATTCTCGCTGTATGGGAGGATGTTCGGAAGGTTGGCTTCATCCCATTCTCCAAGGCCGTCAGAGGAATCACTATACATAATTCTTGTCTTTCTCACTCCCGTGAAATCACCGTCTCCCAAACCGTGGCAGGCCATGAGGAATCTGCCGTTTGGAAGTCTCCTTGCGCTCTCTGTAGGCGCCGCATTCGTTATCAGTAGTCGTGGCTCAGACCAGTTGACCCCGTCTGTCGAGATCATGACTTCCGTGTTTGATGTTTTGTTGGCCTTGTCCCCGACAATAAGCAGGCATCCGAGATATTTGCCGTCTGTAATCCATCCTCCGCTGGCGCGTCCGTCAGGACCAAGGCGTATAGGCTTGTCCCATGTCACCCCGTCAGAAGAACTACTGTAGTAGACCCATGACTGAGGACTAGGCTCATGCTGCGGATGCCCCACCCATGTGGCATAGAGTCTTCCTTTGAACACGGCAAGCTGCGGATGATTGTTGAACTTCATGTCCTCATCATTCTTTGGCTCGAACACGATGATTCTTTGCACCCCTTCAGGATAGGACAGTCCAAGAGTCTCGGTCTGAGAATTGTCGAGCAGGGCATCGTCCATGCTTACTTGAATCTTCGGTCTGCGCACGGGTCTCTCGTGCGCAGGCACTTCCGAGGCAACGCTTTCTGCGGCACATGAACCGGAAGAAAGCGTCATGCCAAATAGTATTATGCCGATAAGCGATATCCGTTTCATAATCTATCTATAAATCGGTCCATAATTCCGGCAGGCCCGATAGTCGGCTCCCTCGGAGTCCATTCCGAAGGCGGCCCAGGCTGACGGTCTGAAAATCCTGTCCTCATCGACATTGTGCATGCAGACGGGGATGCGGAGCATCGAGGCGAGGGTGATGAGGTCGGCTCCGATGTGGCCGGCGGTGATGGCTCCGTGGTTGGCTCCCCAGTTGTTCATCACGGAATAGACTGACTTGAAGGCTCCCTTGCCGGTGAGGCGCGGGGCGAACCAAGTCGTCGGCCAACTCGGGTCGGTGCGACGGTCGATGTGCTTATGGATTTCTTCATTGATGCTTACCGTCCATCCCTCAGCGATTTGGAGTACCGGCCCCTGGCCTTTTATGAGATTTATCCGGCACATTGTCACCGGCATATCACCCCTTGTGAGGAACTTGGACGAGAAGCCGCCTCCGCGCATATACTCGCGCCCGGCCGGATGCCAAACGGTGGCGCCGAGGCATTTCTCAACATCCTCCTGCGTCATTTCATAAAACGGTTTCATCGTCGGACGACCCTCGCGATCGGTCATCTGCCCTGTAGCGTCGAGGGTTGAAGAGCCGGAGTTGATAAGGTGAATGATGCCGTTTGCCGCGAGTCCCGTAAGCTCCTTTCCCGTCGCCTTTTTCACGGCCTCCGGGCTCCAGTAGGTGCGCACGTCGGAGAAAAGCTGCGCCTGATTTGTCAGAAGGTGCATCAGGAGCATCGAGACCCCGTTGAGGGTGTCGTTCTCGGTTGCGAATGTGAATGGCTCGCGCAAACCGTTCCAATCGAATGAAGTGTTAAGAATGGCCTCGGAAAAGTCGCCGTCCGGGCGGAAGTCAGTCCACTGACGCTGTCCCTGGAATCCTCCTGCTATGGCGTTATGTCCCATGGCCTCCTCCTCGAAGCCCATCTGCTCGAGCTTAGGGTTGCCGACCAGCAGGTCTCTGAAAATCAGTGTCATCTTAACGACATATTCCCAGACCCGGTCCTTCTCCTCTCGGCTGAACTTTAGGTGCTCTGGGTTAAGATCCTCGCCCTCATTCGACTTGCACCATTTTTCTGTCCACTCCATAGCTTTTGTGAACTCATCGTGGTCATATATTTCCAGTTCGATTCTTCTCTCGATTTCCGAACAGTCAACGAATTCGTTGCGCATTCCGAGGTATTCTTGAAAAAAGTCGGGATTCGGAGTGGAACCTGCGATTCCCATAGATACTGAACCTATTGAAAGATAGGACTTTCCCTTCATCTCCATCACCGCCACGGCTGCACGTCCCCAGCGGAGAAGTTTTTCCTCCACGTCCGGGCTTATAGTATTGTCGTCCATTTCTTGGACATCGTTCCCGTAGATGCCGAACGCCGGCAGTCCTTTCTGATTGTGACCGGCAAGTGCAGAAGCGAGATAGACTGCTCCCGGACGCTGAGTTTTATTGAACCCCCATATTGCCTTGGGAATAAGCGGATCCATATCAATGGTCTCGGCTCCGTAGCACCAGCAAGGAGTTACCGAGATTACCGCGCCGACATTGTTTGTGGAGAATTTCTCCGTTGCAGCCGCAGCCTCTGCTACCCCTCCTATGCTGGTGTCCGCGATCACGCATTCGACAGGACTGCCGTCGGCATGGCGTAACTTTTCCGCATATAGTTTTTGCACCGACTGGGCCATTCCCATCGTCATTTCTTCGAGAGACTCGCGTATCCCTCCACGGCGCCCGTCAATAATCGGACGAATACCGATTTTCGGATGTTTTGTTTTCATATCGTGTTTTTTAGTTCGTATTTCATACGTCACTTTTCTGCGCTCGGCAATCTCAAATTCATTTGGATTGCTCTCGCTTATCGAAAAGGTTCTTTATTATCACATAATTTCGTGATTATGAAGCCTGTAAGGAATATGGAAGTCGTTCCGAAGACAATTGTCAGGTAGGTGTGGAACGGCGAACGGAATTCATAGAACGGCGAATCTTCGTTGATGAAAGGTGAAAGACTCATCCACGCTATTACGAGCAGTCCGACTATCACTCCGGCAATCGCCCCGGCACGCTTCGGCTTTTTACATACAAGGCTTAGCAGGAAGAGTCCGAGCATACCGCCGCTGAATATTGAGGATAGCTTCCACCACGCGTCAAGCACTCCATCAACCCTCATCATCAGCAGACCGATGACTATGCCCACTGCTCCGACTGCGAAAGATGCGCTATAGAGGACTTTCATATTTTTCCTTTCATTCACATTCTTCTTTCCGTGATTTACAAAATCGCTGAGAATGATGGTTGCTGATGAATTTATGCTTGTTGCAATCGTGGACATTCCTGCCGAGAAAACTGATGCGATGACGAGTCCCGTGATGCCGGTCGGGAGCCCGTGAACTATAAACCAAGGGAAAACCTGATCGGACGACGTTCCTGCGGGGAGAAGTTCGGGCTGCGCCGTATAGTAGGCGAAAAGTGCCGTGCCTATATAGACGAAGACCAGAGATACCGGGATGTAGAGAAGTCCTCCGAAAAGTGTTGATTTCACTGCGTCGGATGTCGATTTTGTTGTCATATATCTCTGGACATAATTTTGGTCAACGCCGTAATTCTGAAGATTCACGAATATTCCGTAAATCAGCACCACCCAGAAAGTCGGTTCGGAAAGGCTGGCGCCGAAACTTCCGAGGCTGAATTTCCCGTTAGCTCCGGCAATTTCGAAGAGCTGGGTTGGCCCTTCCGGCATAGAGAACGTGAGAATCAATGCGCAGGCGAGTGCTCCGGCTATCAAAACGATACCTTGAATGGCATCTGTCCACACCACGGCGGCGATGCCGCCGAGAAGGGTATAGAGCAGGGTAATTACTCCAGTGGCGATGATGATAGTACTGATGTCCCAACCAAACATGGTGTTGATCGGCAGAGCCAGCAGAAGCAGAATCGAACCTGTGCGACAGAGTTGGGTGAGAAGATAACATACAGCGGCATATACTCTTGCCCAATAGCCGAATTTGGTTTCGAGGTATTCGTAGGCAGATACGCTGTTCATATTCCTATAGAGTGGAATGAAGATTTTTGCGGCGCACCAAGTTGCAATTGGAATCGCGAGGCTGAATACGAAAGGATTCCAGTTGCCTTTATAGGCGTCTCCCGGGAGTCCGAGGAAACTTATGCTGCTCACGAATGTGGCGAAAATGCTCATTCCTACCACCCACGACGGCAACGAGCCTTCGGCCTTTGTGAACGCGGCTGAGTTCTTCCTGCTTCTGAACCAGAAAGAGCAGCCGAAGAGGGCGACTCCTCCAACGAAGATGAAGAAAACGATATAATCAAGTACAGTTATTTCCATATTTCCATATTTTGCAAATGACGTCGGCACAGGGCATTTCTGTCTGACAGTGCCTCTCCATCTATTTTATAATTCCTGTCTTGAGCAGAGCCTGTCTTACCTTCACTTTCTCCGGTCCCACGAACTCCCGGTATGGCCAGGCGATGTGTCCGCAGCAGAGTCCGAGTTCCGCAAGTGCGCATTTTAGCCCCTTTAGATAGCTGGAGCCATATTTTCCTATGCTGTAAAGTTCTGTGCTTATTTGCATAATCCTTTCTTGCAGCATTGTGACTTTTTCGCAATCCTGTGCTACTGCCGCGTCATACATTGCCGTATAGAGTTCGGGGCAGAGATTTGCGCCACCGTTGATACCCCCATCGGCTCCGGCCATCACTGCTGCGGCTGTCATCTCTTCGGGCCCCATATATAGAGCGAAATCCTTGTTCCTGAGCAAATAGAGCAGTTTCTGAAAATATGTCATATTTGCTGACGAATCTTTGAGTCCTACAATGTTTGGATGTTCTGAAAGTCTGAGCACTGTTTCGACTTCAAGGAAAACTTTTACGCAGGACGGCATATTGTAGAGGTAGAGCGGCAGGCTCAGTTTGTCGGCGAGTTCACTGAAATACTCGACCATCTCCTGCTGTGACGGGGCGAGATAGTAGGGCGCTGCGGCAACCACTCCGGACGCGCCACATTCGTATGCCTTTTCTGCGAGTGCAAGGCTTTCTTCAATCGCGGTGTCGCTTATGCCCACAAGCACCGGTATTCTTCCGGCGACTTGTTTGCAAACAAGTTCCACAAACTCGTGTCTGAGTTTGTGCGAAAGGCTTTGTGACTCTCCCGTCGTCCCGAGTATGAACAGACCGCCTGCTCTTCCTCCGATGATGTGTTCAATGAGCTTTCTACATCCTTCCAGGTCGAGTTCCGACTCATTTTTCAGAGGAGTGACCATCGGCGGTATAATTCCTTTGATTCTTTCCATTGTATTCCTGTGTATTATAACGATTTAATCAATTTTCAAAAAAATGCAACTTTGTCGAGGCTTCTATTCTACGAATTCCGGAGTGAGCAAAATCGATTCTTCGACGTTTTCCCCGTTCTCGAGCATATGGATTATCAATTCAAGCGATTTTCCTGCGAAATCCGAGATAGGTTGTTTTATGTAACTTATGTGGCTGGGACAGAGGTCAAAAGCGTCGCTTCCGTCGAAAGCCACGATTCCGATATTGTCGGTAATATCTTCCCCCATCTTTTTCTTCAATGCCTTGAGCCCCTCAATGGCAAGGGAGTTGGTCGCGTAGATTATGGCTTCAACGCTGTTGAAATCGATTTCATCGACGATTCGCTGCGATGATTCCTGTATATCCGTGTAGCTGACATAATGTATTTCAGCACCATTTTCTTCTATCCCATATTTTTCCATTGCTGAGCGAAAACCCTCTTCACGCAGGCGTATGTTGGAAAGTTTCATATCGTAGGAAACCATTGCGATTTTCCTGTAGCCGAGTTTGTAGAGATGACCGACTGCCATTTCAGATGCTTTCAGATTGTCAAGCATAACCCTGCTGGCCTTAATTTCTCCTACGTTCCTGTCAATCAATACAGTGGGAATTTCGAGCTCTGAAACATAGCTCATTGTCGCCACGCAACCTTCGCAGGGGACTATTATCAGTCCGTCAACTCTTTTGTCGATGAATGTCCTGACAATTCTGTCAAATTTCACCGGATTTTCGTCTGTTGAACCGAAGATTACAGAGTATCCTCTGCGGAATGCCTCGTTTTCAATGCATCGTGCGATATTAGAGAAGAATGGATTTGATATGTCGGATAGTACAACACCGATGGTATGGGATTTTTTACTGCGAAGGCTTCTTGCGACATCGCTCGGGCTAAAATTCATCTTTTTTGCGACCTCGAGAATATGCCTTGCAGTTTTGTCGCTGACCTTATATTTACGCTTTCCATCGTCCGCGCGGTTATTGCTCAATGCGAACGAAACGAGTGCGGGGGAAACTCCTGCCTCACGTGCGATGTCCTTAATTGTGGTTTTCTTATCCATCTGTGTCTTATGTTTTCCACGACTTCCTGTCATAAAAATGTCTTGTTTTCGAAAACATTTTCTCGAATGGTCTTGGAAATCAAAATTGATTCTTAACTTTGCAAAGGTAATTATAACGATTTAATTGACAAGTGTTTTTGGGAGAAAAAATATGTATTTTTTGCTATTTTAGTATTAACTTATTGATATATAACAAAATATATAAATTGGAAAAATATGGGAAAATATGTAATTGGAGTCGATTTCGGAAGTGATACTGTAAGAACGGTGATTGTGGATTCGTCAGACGGAAAGGAAATTTCATCTGCGGTGAAGGCATATCCGCGTTGGAGTAGGGGAGAGTTCTGTTCGCCTAAAGAAAATCGTTATCGCCAACATCCGCTTGACTATATTGAGGCTTTTACGGCATCTGTCAAAGAAGCACTTGCCTCTTCGGATGGTCAAGTAATGGGAATTGCCTTTGATACAACGGCTTCGACTCCTGTACTTGTCAACTCGGATGGTGTCCCACTCTCTCTTACGGAGGAGTTTGCTGATGACCCGGACGCGATGTTTGTGCTTTGGAAAGACCACACTGCAGTGGCTGAGGCAGATGAAATCAATGCTCTCGCGCACGGATGGGAAGTTGATTATACGAAGTACTGTGGCGGCTCCTATTCCTGCGAGTGGGCTTGGGCGAAAGTGCTTCATATAATAAGGACTAATCCCCGTGTTGCTGCTGCTGCATCTTCGTGGGTTGAGCATGCGGACTGGATGGGAGCTTTGTTGAGCGGAAGGACTTCTTTGGGCAGAATTCTTCGGGGGCGTTGCACTGCGGGACACAAGGCTATGTGGAATGCAGAATGGGGTGGCTTTCCTTCAGAAGATTTTTTTGATGCTTTGGAGCCGGGACTGGGAAAGATGCGGCGGACTTTTCGGGACGAAACTTTTACTGCGGACACACGGGTAGGAAGTCTCACGCCGGAATGGGCGGAAAGACTCGGTTTGGAAGCCGGGATTGCTGTCGGAACGGGTGTAATAGATTGCCACGCGGGTGCTGTGGGAGCAGGCATAAATGATAATGAGATGGTAAAAGTAGTGGGCACATCCACCTGTGACATAATTGTAGCTCCTTATGATTCGGTGAAAAATAAGGCTGTACGCGGTATTTGCGGTCAGGTGGATGGCTCGGTGATTCCAGGAAGATTGGGCTTCGAGGCCGGGCAGGCAGCTTTTGGCGATGTCTATGCTTGGTTCCGGAGGCTGCTCTTGTGGCCATTGGAGAATATAAGACTCTCTCTTTCTCCATTTCTGCGCTCCACGATTGAGTCGGGTCTTCTTATCGAACTCTCATCTCGAGCTGAGAAACTGCCACTGACTGAAGATGACCCGGTAGCGACAGACTGGTTTAACGGTCGCCGCACACCGGATCTTGACCCTCTCCGCAAGGCGAGTCTAACCGGCCTCAGCCTCTGCACCACGGCTCCGGAACTCTACAAGGCTCTCGTTGAGGCTACCGCTTTCGGTTCCCGCGCCATATTGGAACGATTCCGGGAAGAGGGTGTGAGGATTGACTCAGTCATAGCAGTGGGTGGAATTTCAAGAAAATCCGCATTCGTGATGCAGACCCTTGCCGACGTGATGGGTGTTACGATTCGGGTGGCAGACAGCGGACAGGCCTGCGCCCTTGGGTCCGCAATGTACGCTGCCGTTGTTTCCGGTATTTACGAGGATATCGGTGAGGCTCGTAAAAATATGTGTCCGGAAACTGTCGCAATCTACGTTCCGTCTGCATCCCGCCACGAAATCTATAATCGACTGTACGAAAAATACAAAAAGCATTAGAGCCTTTTTTATACTCCTTAGGTTTTACTCCCAAGTCGCGTCATTGTATGGGACCTTTGTAGTAGATGACCCGGATGTCTCCCTTTGTTTCGCGATATAGGGTAATCGTGAGGTCGAATTTAAGAAGTTCCCCGTCTTTTGCTACCTCATATTTGTTAAGGACTACTTCGGACACGCTCTTGTTGCCGCTCAAATAGCGGTCTCCTTTTCTTCCCTCAAGAGGGATTTCCATTGAGGTCGCTACATCTGGAAGTTCAAGTTTGATTGACTCCATATGGAAATGCAGATGAGTCGGGTCATTGTCGCGGCATACATATCCTTGTACGGAAACGCGCAAATCTTCCCCTTCAAAGAATCCCCATTTTAGCTTTCCATCCGATTCTGCCCCTTCTATTTTGTTAAGAGTGCAATAGAACTTTTTGTCAACGGTAATCGTACCTGTAGTTTTCACATCTTCGGGAAGCCATCCTTCGCAAGAGACGCTTCCTACCAAGCAGATGAGTAATGGGAGGAATAAATGTCTTGTGTTCATAGTTTAATGGTTTTAATGGGTTTAATGGTTTCTCAAACATATAATCCACTATTCTATAATTCCTTGCATCAAACTTGATTTTTTTTCATCTTTCCATATGTAATACTTTTTCATATCCCGACATAGTATTTTTCATCTCCCCATTCGGATTCACTATGGAAACCTGAAAAATAAATTTGCCGGAGCCGATGGAAAGGATTACCTTTGCGCCCGCATTACTTCAGGGCAGGGTGAGAATCCCGATCGGCGGTGACAGTCCGCGAGCCGAAAGGCAGGAGCCGTTGGAACTACGGCACCGACAGTATTCCCGGAGGCGGTGGCTTTATTTTACGGACATTGATGCGAGGTCTGTGGGATTGGCTCCACTTGGGTAAGTCTGGATGGAAGAAGATGACGGCCGGATTTGTGCATTCGTGTGCACAGAGACGGCGTTTGAAGCCTTGAATTGTATGCCTTGAGTAACAATTTAAGGTTTTTTTATGAAGAAAAACTTCGCACTCTTGGGCATCACAATTCTTCTGGCGACACAGAATGTGTTTGCCGTTGATGTCCGCAATTTTGCCGGGAACGGCTTAGAGGAAACATCCTCCGATTATTCGCCTTACACAAGTCTGCCCCTTGTGGAACTTGAGCCAATCGATTTCGTATCCGACACAGTGAGTCTTCGGGAATCCACCGTCAGGGCACATTTCGTCAATCAAAACCGCAGCGCATTGCGACTTGCAACGGTGAGTGAAACAGAGCTTCGTGAAAGGGGAGCGTCGAGGACCTATCCCGAAATGCTGCGTGGGCTTCCGAGCCTTTACGCTACCTCTGAATCAGGTAGTTACGGCGATGCTAAACTCAACATAAGGGGCTTCGGGCAGGAGAATATTTCCGTTCTTCTCAATGGAATCCCCATCAGCGGACTCGTGAGCGGAGGGATGTATTGGAACAATTGGATGGGGCTTGCGGATGCCACCTGGGCCGTCCAGGTGCAGAAAGGCGTGGGCGCGTCGATGCTTTCGGACGGCTCTGTCGGCGGCTCGGTGAACATAATCACAGAATCACCTTCGGATGAGTTTTCTGTTGAAATCGGCTCTTATGCAGCGGTTTACGGAAACGATATTCCATCACAAGACAGATACGGCTCTGCGAAATCCCGCCCCTCCATCGGCGCCGGACCATTCAAAGGCTATTTCAAAATTTCCAGTGGCAGTCTCCCTCACGGTTGGTCTCTTAATCTGATGGCATCTTATGTCGGAGGTCCCGGCCCCGTCGAATCCACATCCGTCAGCTCTTACGCATATATGTTCAATCTTGCAAAATTCTTCGGGTCGCAGCACCGCCTGATCTTCACTTCTCTCGGCTCTCCCGAACGTCACGAACAACGATCCTCCCGGCTCAGTGCAGCGGAAATTGGGAAATATGGACGCGGATACAGCAAGAACTGGGGGTATAGAGACGGTAAGCCATTCAATCTCAGCAAGAACAATTATTTCAAGCCCTATTTTACTCTTCAGCACATTTGGAATGCAGAGCGCCTGTCGATGAAAAACTCCGTCTATTTTGCAATCGGAGGCGGCGGGGGAAGATGGTCGGAAACCAAAGGGAAGGGCATTTCTTCCTTCTTGACTGCTGACGGACATATCGATTGGGATGCGGCAATCGCTGCAAATCGTAATGCCGACGGCTCTGCGGACAATATTCTAAGCGAATATATGGCGGGGCACACACAGGCAGGGGCGATTGCAAGTGCGGAATATATCCTCGGGCGCGGTTGGAAAATCGGTGCTGGGGTGAACGCACAACTCTATCGCACTTGGGAAAGGGAGCGCATCACCGACCTTTTGGGCGCAGACTGGTGGTTTGAGGATTATGAGCACAAATCGCTTGCGGGCCTTTCCGGAAGGGATGCAGTCAAAAAAGTGGGGGATTATGTGCGGACTGAGAACGGGAAAAGGATTTGGCACGGAACAGTCTATGCTACAGTTTCTTACGAATCTTCAAGGTGGAATGTCGATTTGGGGGCTTCCGTTTTCGGCAGTTCAAATCAGCGTTGGGACAAATACAACTATGTCGGTGATGCGGTGGACAGCGACATTGCACGGGGAGTGGGAGCGAGCCTGAAAGGTGGAGTACTTTTCAGGGCAGGTCGCGGACACAGTCTCTATCTCAATGGCGGTTGGTACAGCCGGCTGCCATACAGCAATGTCTGGTTCGCATCGGGTAACAATGAAATTACCCGAGGAGTGAAAAATGAACGGAACCTTCTTGGGGAAATGGGATGGAGATTCGTTTGGGGAATCGGAAATATGGAACTGGGGACTTATGCTGCGCTCTGGAAAAACCGAAGCTTGATGTCGGGGAAATATCGTCAGTTGGATGCGGATGAATCGCGATATATGGTCACAGGTCTTGATGCCCTTCACTGCGGAATTGAGGCGAGCCTTTTTCAGAGAGTGGGGAAGTGGTTGGAATTCAATGCTTTCGCTTCTTTGGGGGATTGGCGTTGGAAGAATGATGTGCGGGCTGTCATCTACGATGACTATTCCGGAGTGGAAGTGGGCCGTGTGGATGTCTATTGCGACGGTCTCCCGGTGGCAGATGCGCCTCAGACACAATTGGGGGCTTCGCTCAAGTTCGTTTTTCCTTTGGGCTTCGCATTGGGAGCTGCCTGGCAGTTTAACGACCGGATGTATGCCGATTTCGACCCGCTCACAAGGACTGATCAGAATGATCGTCAGAGATCCTACCGCATTCCCGGCTATCATCTGCTCGGTACAGACATCTCGTGGGGACAAGACTTCCGTTTGCCGGGAGCAGCACGCAGCCGTTCCTTAGATGTGGTGGAGGGAAATTCGGAGCATAGTGTACGCCACTTGAGCCTAAGGCTTTTTCTTCGCGCAGACAACCTCTTGAACACAAGCTATATAGAGCGTGGCAAAGACGGTTCGAACCACGACCTTGAGACATTCCGGGGCTACTGGGGCTTCGGGAGGATGTTCTCTTTCGGGCTGAGGGTGAAATATTGAGATCAAATTCAACGCAAAGAGGCTGACCCCCAAGTCCCGAAGGGACCGCGCGCGCCGGAGGCCGTCTACTTGTGCCTGATCATATTGCGCATCATATTCATTTTTCCGCCGGCACCCACCGCCATCTTCATCATCTTGCGTGTGCCCTCGAACTGTTTGAGAAGCTTGTTCACCTCCTGGATTGAGGTGCCGCTGCCATCTGCGATGCGTTTTTTTCGGCTGCCGTTGAAGCACTCGGGATGCTCGCGCTCATAAGGTGTCATCGAAAGAATGATGGCCTCGGTAGCTTTGAATGCGGTTTTGTTGTCAATATCCACATCCTTCAGAGCCTTGTCCATACCCGGGAGCATACCTGCAAGGTCCTTGATGTTACCCATCTTCTTAATCTGTTGAATCTGGTTGTAGAAATCCTGGAGGGTGAACTGGTCCTTGGCAAGTTTCTTCTTCAGCTCGCGTGCCTGTTTCTCGTCAAACTGCTCCTGGGCCTTCTCTACGAGGGAGACCACGTCACCCATTCCGAGAATACGGTCTGCGATACGCTCAGGGTGGAACTGGTCGATAGCCTCCATCTTCTCGCCCGTGCTGACAAATTTGATTGGTTTGCCGACCACAGTGCGGATTGAAAGCGCTGCACCACCTCTTGTGTCACCGTCGAGTTTGGTGAGAACCACTCCGTCAAAATCGAGTCTGTCGTTAAATGCCTTGGCTGTTGCAACCGCGTCCTGTCCTGTCATCGAATCGACAACGAAGAGAGTTTCCGAAGGCTTGATGGCATCGTGCAGTGCAGAAATTTCGTTCATCAGTTCCTCATCGACCGAAAGTCGTCCGGCTGTATCGACGATTACGACAGAATAGCCTTCGCTCTTAGCTTTCGCTATTGCATTTTTTGCAATGGCAATCGGGTCCTGCACTCCGTCCTCCGAATAAACCGGCACTCCGACCTGTTCTCCGAGAACTTTCAACTGATTGATTGCTGCAGGACGGAAGGTGTCGCAGGCGGCGAGCATAACCTTCATTCCTCGCTTGCTCTTGATGTTCAGCGCCAATTTGCCGCAGAAAGTTGTCTTACCGGAACCGTTCAAACCCGCAACAAGCACCACTGCAGGGGCACCCTTGAGGTTGATGTCGCTGCTTTCGCTTCCCATCAACAGTGCGAGTTCGTCGTGGACAATCTTCACAATCATCTGCTGTGGCTTCACTGCCGTGAGCACATTCTGGCCTATAGCCTTGGCTTTCACATTGTCACAGAACTCTTTGGCTGTCTTGTAGCTTACGTCGGCGTCGAGCAGTGCGCGTCTGATTTCCTTAAGCGCCTCAGCAATATTGATTTCGGTGATTTTACCTTCTCCCTTGAGGATTTTAAACGACCTCTCAAGTTTGTCTGACAAATTTTCGAACATATCTTTTTATTTTTTTTCTTTATGCATCCATTCATCGGCAATTTGGCTCAAAATGTGCCATAAGCCATGAAGAATTGCAAAATTAGCGAAATTTTCCGTAATTTTGCACGGATATGCCCAAACGGGTCGGATTTGCACGAATATATATGGATATACAGACTTCCTTTTTCTTCACGGCGGTCGTTGCGATAACCCTCGCTCTGCTGCTGTTTTTCATAAAGGTACCTTCGTCGCCGTATGCGCGTCGTCTTGGACACACGAAAAACGCAATAGCTGGCAGCTTCGCGCTTGCCGGTCTCATATTCATCTATACGATGACCCGCATTGATTACGAATGGAACGACTTCTACCCGGCGATGATGATGTTTGTCGTGACCGCACTTTCGTCGGTGATTCTCTCTTTTTCGCTGTTGAACCTTATGGACCCCAACCCTTCCGGCGGCGACCGCTATTGGCTGAATCTGATGATTGTGGCGATTTGGTCTATGGGACTGGTCTATTATTATGACTATCCGGTGAAATGGGTGCGTATCGCAGTGTATGCCAGCAGTATAGTGCTTTTTGTCGCTCAATGTATATCTCACATCATCGCCTTTAACAACAGTTACAAACGGGCCCTTCGCAATCTTGAAATCTACTACGACGAGGACGAGGAACACAAAATCAAATGGATAAGGTTTTGCTACATCATTATGATGTTGACGCAGATGTTTGTTCTTGTCTATCTGCTTCTTCCGCGCACGCTGATGAAGGTATATGTCCTTTTCTATGCGCTGTTTATGCTCTATTTCTCCACCAACTTCATCTCTTTCCTCGGTTCACACAAACTTCTGCTCGACGCATTCGCCTACAAGGCACTTTCGGGCGAGGGACGGGCAACGGTTCGTAAACGCAAAACTAGTGGTCGCGGCAAAAACAATTCGGCATTGGAGGGAAGTGATTTGATTTATACGGACAAGGATCTGAAAGCTTTGGATGTGGCTATCGCCCAGTGGGTTGAGGCCGGTAAATATAGGGAGTCCGACAAGACCAGAGACGAGATTGCAGCTGAACTCAAGACCAGCAAGGAACTTCTCCAGACCTATTTTTCAGACAAAGGACAGGATTTCAGAACTTGGAGGACAAATTTGCGAATCAACGATGCAAAGGCAATGCTTCTTGCCAACAAAAGCATATCAATCAATGCGATAGGCGAGCGTTGCGGTTTCAGTGACCGTTCCAATTTCCATCGCCAGTTCCAGAAAATCGTCGGCTGTTCACCCAAGCAGTGGCGCGACTCCGGCGGCAAAATTCCCGCTTCTGAGTAGCCACAGGCTGTGAACAAATTATTTGATTTGTTTTATCGAAAACAAATTGTTTGATTTGTTTTTACCATAATTTTCTGTATTTTTGCGAAGAATATAAGAAAAGGACATGAGTATAAAAGGAGTAATAACAGGGGATGTCATAGATTCCACTTCAATACCTTTGGAGCAGCGAAGCGAGCTTCTTGAGGCAATCGTCGATGTCATGGAAAAGATAAAGTCGCTGAAACGCATTGACTACGAGATGTTTCGCGGCGACAGTATACAAGTCCTTGTCGAGAATCCAGGCGATTCTATGCTGGTGGGAATTTTGATGAAAGCGGGTCTTCGAAGCCGCACTCCACAATCAAGGTCATCAATGTGGGACATGCGTGTCTCGATAGGGGTCGGTAAGGTCGAGTTTGATGGCACCGGAATTTCTGTCTCCGATGGGGAAGCCTTCAGACTTTCCGGCCGAGGATTGGATTCTATCGGGAAATCCACGCTTGTTGTCAGTACACCTTGGGCTTCTGTCAATGAGGAGTTTTCAGTAAGTACTCCTTTTGTTGATGACACGATATCCAGATGGACGGAAGGACAGGCGGCTCAAGTTTTCAGAACCCTGTTGTATAATGAGAACAATCTGGAGCTCTCCGTTGTTTTCGGCGTGTCTCCACAGACAATAAGTAGGACTCTCATTTTGGCAAAAGAAAAGTCCGTGCGTCGCTTTATCGATCGCTTTGTCATGGTCTTGAATAATAAAATCAGTGAACAATGTCAATAGTCTATAAACTGCTTGTCGCCCATGTCTTGGCGGATTTCTTTTTCCAGACGGATGCCTTTAATCGTGGCAAGTATGCTCGGGACAAATCTTGCTGGAAATATATCGGCTTGCATAGCCTTATTCATGCTCTTACAGCCTATCTACTTGTCGCTCAGTGGACCCTCTGGTACATTCCCGTCGTAATAGGTATCTCGCATTTCATAATAGATACGATAAAATGCCGGCTGAATAAGAAAACTGCATCGGTATTTGTGATTGACCAGATGGCTCATGTCGTTGTAATTCTTCTGCTTGCGGCAACATGGCAGGAACTTGCGTCCTTTATTCTTGAACTAGTGAATAGCGAAGATTTGATGAAATATGTCTTGGCATGTATTCTAATGCTGAAACCGAGTTCGGTATTCGTTTCCTAATTGCTTGGCAGGTGGACTTTGGATGATTCCGGCAGACAAAGCCTTCCTTCGGCAGGGGAATGGATAGGCTATCTTGAGCGTCTACTGATTCTGACATTCGTCATAATAGGTAGCATTGACGGCGTGGGATTCCTGCTCACCGCGAAATCAGTATTCAGGTTCGGCGACTTGAACAAAGCGAAGGATATAAAGATGACGGAATATGTTATGGTCGGAACGATGACAAGTTTTGCCATCGCCATCATAACAGGTCTGCTGCTTAGGTAGCTGACGGCTAAATCCCGATGTCCGTATTACCGGCGACCGTCCCTCCTTCCAACCAATCGGATATTTGTGTGGCAACAGTCATGTTTGTTCTTGTGGCGGTAATATGGAATTGATAACGGTATCGGCTCTCAAATGTTCTGCCTTCCGGAAGAGAATACGTCAATCGATTTCCATCCTTGAGCATTATTACAATAAAAGAAGTTCCTTTGCCAACAGTTTGAGGGACAATTATTGCATCGTTGTATTGCGGAGAATTGAAATCTTCAGAGATGTCGGAACCTATGACTATCGGTGTCTCTTTTCCTCGCGGTGTGACAGTGATTTTATTCACGGGATTAGATTTTGACACATCCAATTCTGCGGATAGTTTAGTTCCTCCAATATATACGTATTCAATGTCGGCTTTAGACAATCCGTCACCGAGGACGATTGCTACCTGTAATTTAGACAATAAATGGTAGAAATAAAGCAGGATCTCGGATGTGTTGTTTTGAGCAGTTCTTTTAGTATATAGCAAATCTGACCATACATATTCTTTAAGTTCTTGTTGTTTCGATGCCACGCTGTGCAGTATCGGATAGGACGGATATTCATCAGAAGCCAATGCCGCATTTGTATGCAGGGCATAGATTTCAATGTTGTTGCTTTGCGGATAGTACAGTGTTTTTACGCTTGAGAGGTTGCCGTTGCCGTCTGATGTCAATTTGCAGTTTTCGTATATAGGCAATGCGTTGGGAGTCAGTTCATCAATCCAAACTTTTATGGAGTCCTCCGCCAATAATTGTAAATCAGCTTGCTGAAACGAAGCCTTGGACTCAATTTGCTGTATTGCTGTCTTCAATACTATTTCATGCTTTTGTCCATTACTTTCTGATGCAATGGGAGATTCGACTTTGCAAGAATAGAATAATGACAGATAAAGTGCGATGCTAATAAAATGATACGTTTTCATAAGATAATTTTTATTCCCACCATAATTGCGGGAGGTTTTTATTTCCATTGTAATTTTTCCATAACCCGTTTTCTTCTCCGTTTCCAAGTCCCCATTGTTTACACCTATTGGCATCTGGCGTGAAAAAGTCGGTGAATGATTGCAACTCATCAGTGTTTCCAGAGTAGCACCCTTTTCCCGGAAGTCCGATGCCAGTTTTCCAATAACAAGATGTTATCAGATCTATATTGCCACCTATCCCTCCTGAACAGGACATTGTTGAAGCAGAACTGTTCACTCGGGCAGCATTATAGCAGGCTGTCAGCATTGTCAGGTCGCCGCTGCCGGTAATACCTCCCGAGTAACTGCCGGCAAAATACTCTGAGCTGTAATATGACGTGGCGTGTGAAGTAATGGCGCCGGTGTTATAGCATGATGAGATGCTGCCGTCATTTGAATTCCCAGCGATTCCTCCGGAATAGGCGTTTGAGATATATAAAGAATTATTCCAACTCTTGCTGAAACGGCAATCGCTGCCGCTGCTTACCCCTCCGGAGTTCTTGCATCCGGAAATAGCAGTATTGTTCTCTGCATACCCTATGATTCCTCCGGCGTGTGTGGCGATGCCATTCCTGAAAGAAGAGCATGATGCGCTTATGGTGCCATTGTTTCCGCAATTTGTGATTATGCATGCATATCCGTATGATGCGATGCCTCCTGCGTATAGAAAACCTCCGTAGGAATCTTGCTCCGGAACTAGAGTGACGGTTGCTCCGTTGGTGCATAAATCGAGAAATCCGCTATTGACATATCCGCATATACCACCGACATAGTGCCTTCCCTCAATAGTTCCTGAGTTTAGCGTAATGTCCCGTAATGCAGCCTGACTCCCTTTTATATATCCGAATAATCCGACATATTCAAGATTTGAGGAAATATTCACATTGGAAATGGAGAATCCGTTTCCATCGAATGTCCCGTAGAATGGCGTGTCCTCACTCCCTATTGGTATCCAAACTTCGTTTAACAAATCGATGTCATCTTCCTGTTTGTATTTTCCGCTTAATGAAGCTTTGGATGTGTTTATGAGTTGCATCTCAGCAAAACTTCCGATAGGCGTGTATCCCTCTGTTGATGGGCGGAAGCTAAGTTCTCCTGTCTTGTTTAGGTTGAGTGTTATACTCTCAATGTTACTGCGTCCGATTAGGTAGGATTTGTTGAAATCCGGTAAATCAATGCTCCTTACCGTCTTTCCTTTTCCGTTGAATCTTATTGTGTTGTCGTTTTCTGTAAAAGCCCTTTCTTCGGTACCGTCTGTGTAATTGACTATATATCTGACAACATCATTGCTCCCATCGATAATATCCCCGTCCAACCAATCGGAAATCATTGTATTGAACTTGATTCCTGTGAGACAGAGTTCCATTTGAATGGTATATTTCTTCCCGCTTTCAAATGTTGTGTCGTGGTTGAGCGTGTATTTTATATTCGTACCGTCTTTTAGTCTGACACTCATAAACTGCGCCCCTTCCGGCAGACTTTGCGGGACGATGATGACATCGTTGTATTTGATGTGTGCATCGGAAAAATCTTCAGAAACATCTGAGCCTATGGAAATCTCTCCCGATTGTCCGGCCGCATCAACAGACACGGCATTGGCAAGTGAATTTTTGTCTAAAGTGATGTTTGCAAGGCATTTCATTCCGGTTATTTTCACATTGCTGATATCTTGTGCCTGTATTCCGTCTTTCGTGACGATTGCCACTTGCAACTTTGACAATTGATGGTAAAACTTAATCGGCACGGCATTCTCGGTTTTGGCAATGTCTATTGCTCTTGCATATAATAAATCGGACGATACATATTCTTGCAGTGTTTTCTGAACTGATTGCACTTGATGCGTGAATGTCGCTGTAGGGAATGCCGCGTCTGGCAGAATGGCATTGGTGTGCAGGGCATAGATGTTCACATTGTCCCCATTCATGGGATAATACATCTTGTGCTCGCCAATCAGATTACCGGAATCGTCAACTGTCATGATGTTGTTATAAAGAGATTGGTTTGTTGAATTGTTCCGGTCAATCCATACATGTACGGTTTCACCTGAAACGAGTTGCCTGTCGCATTGGGGATATGCCGCTTTTGACAGAACTTCAACTTTTCCGGACAAGCGTATCTCTGTCATTGGCGCGGCTTCGTCGAAATGAACCCCGCTGCAAGAATTTGCGAGTGCCAATAGAATGCAGAAGCTTGCTTTGAGGGCCTTTTTCATAGTTTTGGGGTAGTTCATGATGTCTTGCATCAGTTTAATATTGGTCACTTGGCTCTGTGAATCCGTGGTTTAACACAAAAGAAAGTGTGAGCCAACTTAGCTCCCATCCTCAAACTTGGCTCTGGACTGCCTATGCAATGAAATAAGAGAAAAATCAACTCACACAGGCTATGATAATGAGATGGAAAATCTCATAATAACCAATGCGAGCGTACAACTCATTCCCATTGCATTTGAATTGTCCAGATTCAGTTTGAAGGAATAAAGCTAAACGCTTTCAGTATGTCTGCTGTATTTTTGTACAGCGAGACAAATTTAGAAATATTTTCGTAAAATATTGTGTCGCGATGTGAGAAAGTTGTGTCGATTTTCTTTCCAGCAAAAGAATGTGCGCTTGCGCATTGATTGTGTAACACAGCAATCCGCAAACTTCTGGCTCAGCGTTGGATGTGTTGGGACTGGCGAAAGACCTTTTCTCTGCGAAGGAACTCGTCTTTTTCGGACTCTGGCAGCGCCCAATCAATAAATCTTTCGAAAATATAGTTTACCGCCTGCTCTGAAGGGTGTATCATATCCTCGGCATAGAAGCGGTAGTCCCTTAGTTCATCGAGCATAATCTCATAGGCAGGGAAATAATCGCAGCGAGGTTTTTCGCAATCTTGTAGGACTTTTGCGAAGCCGGATTGTCCAGCTGTCGGCTGTCCGGAGACCGCCTTCAATGCCTCGTCCAGGCCTATCAGAAGGCTCGCTTTGCTGAGCTGATTGCCGTGTGCCCCGTCCTTGAAATGCCGGATTGGACTCACGGTGAAAATGAAGTCTTTGTCTGGATGCTCCTCCACAATCCTGCGCACGATTTCCGCAGTGATTTCCGCCGGAATAAACTCCCTTCTGAACTCCCCGGCATCCCTTTTAAGGCAATTTGAAACAATCAGAGAGACTTTCCCACCGAATCCTATATGTCTGAAACACCAGCTTGTGCCGAAAGTCACTATGACCTTGTTGCAAGTTCGCCAAAACTCCGCCGCCCTGTCCAAAGACTCGTTTGCATTTGCAAGAAACTCCTCAGGCGTCTCCCGTGCCATCAGGGTGTGATGGTGGAACGAGCCCCATTTCGTGTTTCCGCTGCCAATCTGCACGCAGTCGCTCTCCACAAAATGTTCCCCGCTGTCGAGTCTTGCGATGCTCCCCTCAATCGAAGCGGGGTTGTAGAGAGTCCCGAAAGGATTTAGGTAAAGTTCAAACCCTCTGTCCTTCAGCCTTTTCCCGACATTATCCGCAAAGCAGCTGCCCAAAACCATAATCCTGTCTCCATAAGAGATACCCACCCCGGCTTTCGGAAATTCAACGGGAGTCGTCAGTTTCATCATATCCGATATCTTTCAGTTTCTTTGTTTATCTATTTCAGTATCAGCTATGTACTCATATAACTCCATCCCCGCAAGTAATCTGATTCATTCTTTGTTTTATGAGTAATGCTCATCGACATATCCCACAAAATTAGCAAAATCCGGCTAAAAAACGCTAAATTTGCGAAATCGTGGGGGAGAATGAATTTTTGTGACGGCGAATGGAATAAACATAATGACGAATGGCAATATATATAATATGGTAAAGAAAATTCTTTCGTTTTTGACTCTTCTGACCGCGTTTGCGCTGAATTCGTCCGCGCAGATTCGCTTCGCCTATGACCTTGATTTCGATTTTCGTTTCGACAACAGGGAGTATGACCGCAGCGGTTTTCAGAATTCGCAGACACTTTTCGGAGCCCGACTTGCCCCGTCTTTGGGTTTCAAGGCAAGCTTGGACAACACGACGCATCAATTGATGGCGGGGGTGGACGCGCTCTCGCAGTTTGGAACTTCTGACAAGGAAATCCGCTGTAACTTAATGTTTTGGTACCAGTTGGGAATGAAATTTTCCCAGACTGAGTTTAAACTCTCGGCAGGACTTCTTCCGCGCAGTTTCTCGAAAGGGGAGTGGTCGAGTCTTTTCTTTTCAGACTGGCACAAGTTTTATGACAACCGCTTCGAAGGGCTGGTTCTCAGTTGGGAAAGGCCGAAATCCTATTTCGAACTCGGTTGTGACTGGATTGGAATGGCAAACGGACTGCGCAGAGAGGAATTTATGGTCTTTGCTTCCGGGAGAGTGACTCCGCTGAAATGGCTCAAAATAGGTTATGATGTCTATATGCTTCATTACGCCTGCTCCGATGTGGTTAAACAGGTGAATGACAACATCTTGGCTGAGCCTTATCTTCATTTTGACCTTGCTCCTTTCACGGGACTTCAAGAGCTTTCGCTGCGTGGAGGATGGATTCAGGCTCTGCAACGCGACCGTGCCAACATCGGTCACAGCATTGCTCCGTATGCGGGAGAACTCGTTGCCACGGTCCAGCATTGGGGAGCGGGTATTCGCAATCGTTTTGTAATCGGACGCAATTTGCTGCCTTATCGCCATCACATCGATGCCGCCGGGGTGCCTTATGACGGGAATTTCTATCTTGGCGACCCGTTCTATGAACTGGTGGATCCGAGATGGGATGCTTGGAAAGATGTTGCGGACGGGAAGACTTCCCAGATTCAGGGAGGACTCTACGACCGTCTGGAAATCTATTATGCTCCGAAAATCTGTGCCGGGGTTCATCTTCGCGCTTCGCTCTTTTTCCATTTTCACTCTCGTCAGTACTCCGGAACCAATCAGATGGTTTCGCTGCTTTTCAATCTTAACGAGTTGATGGAGGCTGTCAAAGCAAAGAAATTATGAGAAAAACAACAATTCTTGCAGCACTGTTTTCCACGCTGCTCACCATTTCCTGTGGCCCGAAAGACGGGATTTATGAATTTGACATTTTCAGCACCAACGATGTGCACGGAACCTGGTTCGACTCCACTTACACGAGCTCCCGGGTGCGACCGTCGCTGATGGCCGTGGGCCGCTATGTGGACAGCGTCAGGACAGTGAACGGGGCGGAATCTGTAATTCTGATTGACGGGGGAGACTGCCTTCAGGGCGACAATGCCGCATATTATTTCAATTATGTGGACACCGTCACACCGCATCTCTATGCCCGTATGGTGGACTATATGAAATATGATGCCGTCTGCGTCGGAAACCACGACATTGAGACGGGGCATCGTGTCTATGATCGCGTGCGTCGTCAGATGAAAACCCCTTGGTTGGCAGCGAATGCGGTGCGCGAAGACACTGGAAAGTCTTATTTTCAGGATTATGTGATACTCAGTCGCAAGGGGTTGAAAATCGCGGTGATAGGAGCGGAGAACGCCAATATCGCAGCCTGGCTTACACCCGAACTTTGGAGTGGAATGCGCTTTGAGCCTATTGTCTCTATGATGCAGGCAAAGGTTGACGAGGTGCGGGCGAAGCATAGTCCTGACATTGTCATTGTTGCCACTCACACGGCCACCGGCAAAGGCGACGGTTCCGTTCTTGAGGCCGAGGGACTTGACCTTTTCAAGACTCTCAAAGGTGTGGATTTCCTGCTTTGCGCCCACGATCATAGGCCGTTTGTCACGGTGAATGTGGACAGCACCTTCGGATTCATCAACTCTGGAAGCCACTGCCATAACATCGGCCACGGGCATATCGTAGTTGAAGTCAGAGATGGCAAGGTGGTCTCAAAGACAGTCTCCACGGACCTCATTCCAGTCAAGGCCGAGCCAGTGGACGAGAAGATGGAGGCCGAGTTCCACGAAGACTATCTTGCGGTCAAGGAGTTCACCTTGCAGAGGGTCGGAGAGCTCAGGACAGAACTCCGCACCAGCGACGGCTATGTGGGGATGTCGGACTATCTCGCGCTAGTCCACCGTCTCGGACTTTCTCAGCCAGGAGTTGACCTTTCGTTTGCCGCTCCGCTCACATTCAATGGTATAGTGAAGCCTGGAGCAATCATTTATAACGATCTCTTCACAATCTATCCATACGAGAACCAGATGTTTGTCGTGAAAATGTCCGGGCGCGAAATCAAGGACTATCTTGAGGTCTCATACGCTCAGTGGATTAACACTCTCACTCCGGCGCAGCTCTCAAGACCCATATCGGACGCTTCACCGGCATTGCTGAAGATTGTAAACCATCCCGATCCGCGCACATCAAGGCAAAGTTGGTCATTCCAAAACCGTTCTTACAATTTCGACTCCGCTGCCGGAATCAACTACACTGTTGATGTGACGAAGCCTTCAGGTGAGCGCATAAGCATTTCCTCTATGGCAGACGGGGCGGTGTTTGACTTCGCACGCGAGTATAACGTGGCGATGACTTCCTACCGTGCCTGCGGTGGAGGAGGACTTCTCCACGCAATCGGTATAGACACGTCAGACATTGACTCACGCATCGTTGCCCGCCTTCCGGAGTACCGCAACATCCTCTACTCCTATCTGCAGTCCCATCCCGTTCTTACTTCCGAGGAACTTGGTGACACTTCAGTAACGGGCACATGGAAATTTGTTCCAGAGAAACAAGTTGGCCCGTTCCTACGCAATGACATGTGCCGCCTTTTCGGCGAGTGATGGTCTCAATCGCTGTGGTGATGTGGATGCCCCTGGCGGTAAAGCTGCCATGAATTGAATATGTTGTGCCAGAGGCTGTAGAAACCTCCGGCTATGCTGGTGACTGGGGTCATGAACGTGTAGGCCATCCAGATGGCGAAGACGGTGTTCTTCTGCCCGAGGGCCTGTCCCGCGGTGACGCTGCTTCCGTATTTCGCTCCGATTCGCCTTCCGATCCAAAACTGAATGATGCAGCAGATAAGGGAAACTGCTGCCATGCCTGCCATATAGCTGATCGGAATGCCGCTTTTCACGATCGAGCGGGTCGTCACTACAATCGCAAGCGGAAGAGAAACCGACCAAAGATAGAGTGCGAGATCATTGAAATGCAGAATCCAGCGATGAAAACCAGGCAGGAGAAAGCGCACGAGCCATGCGCAGACACAGGGCATTATGAGCAGAGGAAAAGTCTTCGCCATAATCATGCAGAATGCCGTCGTGAACGAGATTCCGGCGGCCGGGTGCACGAGCGGTACGATTGCGGGGACTATGATTGCTGTGACAATGTTGATGAGTATGGTGTAGGTGATGATTCCAGGCATGTCTCCTCCAAGCTTGCCGGTGATTACCGCCGCTGCCGTCGCCGTCGGGCATATCATACAAATCATAAAACTTTCGACGAGCAGGCTGCTGTGCCCTCTTCCGCAGAGTATCAGCACTATGCCAGGAATGACAAAGCCTGCCGCTTGAATCAGCAGTAGCCATGCCTGCCACCTATGCGGGCGCATTTGTCTCGGAGCAATTTTGCAGAACGACAGGAACAGCATCATGAACATCAGGACCGGCTGAAGCACCTTCACGGCCTTTTCGAGATATGGTCCGGCCGGTGATAGAGCCGGAATGCTATGGTAGATGAGATAGGCTGCGACACCTGACGCCATTGCAATCAGCAGCATCCAGTCTTTCAGGATTTGTTTCAAGTTCACGTTCGTATTTGCTAGTAAAACCAGACACCTCTTATACAAAAAGAGTCCGGTCTTGCCCCAGACTCTTCTGCATTCTATAATGTTTCAATCAGCTTTGTGAATATGGCTGTCATCCTGTCGGCCGCTGCGTCCGCCGCGACTATAATCGCGTTCTCGTCCGTGACATAGTCGTCAGGGTTGCTGTGTGCTTCGTCGGTAATCACTGAAATTCCGAAGACGGCAAGTCCGCAGTGACGTGCCGCGATGACTTCCGGAGTCGTGGACATTCCCACGGCATCGGCGCCTATGTTCCTAAAGAAATTATACTCCGCCGGTGTCTCGTAAGTCGGGCCGGTGCATGCAAGATAGACACCTTTTTTAACGTCAATTCCCTCGGATGCCGCGATTGCCTCCGCCTTGCGGATTAGCACGGGATCGTATGGCCTCGTCATATCCGGAAAACGCGGACCGAAGTCGTCGAAGTTCGCTCCAATGAGCGGATTCGGAAGAAGGTTGATATGGTCACGGATGATCATCAGGTCGCCGATGTGATAGTCGAAGTTGACTCCTCCGGCAGCATTTGATACGAGCAGTGTGCTGATGCCGAGCACTTTCATTATGCGTATCGGCAACACTACTTCCTGCATAGGATAGCCCTCGTAGCAGTGGTAGCGTCCCTGCATGGCGATGACCGTCTTGCCTCCGAGCTTTCCGACGATGAAGTTCCCCTTATGACCTAACGCCGTAGCTGCGGGCATTCCGGGAATATCCTTGTAGGAAACTATAACCGCATTCTCAATCTTGTCAGCCAATTTTCCCAGTCCGCTTCCTAATACTATTCCAACATCTGGGCGCAACTCTCCAATCCGTTCCTTCAGCACGCCCGCCGCCAGAACAATTTCTTCATATCTCTTATCCATATAGAAATAAACCTTTTAACCTTTCTCCACGCAAGTCGTTCATAAATTTGTTCCGGTTCTTTTCCCGCAGTCCCATAAACTATTCCAGAGAGGGAAGGGGACTCATAATGATTGTATGAGTCTTTCAAACAAAAGACTCATTCTCTCCGCAGCAGCGTCGGCGGCGCGGACAACATCGTCTCCGTCATTTACATAATCCTCCGCGTAGTCATCATGTGCCTCATTGGTAATCACCGACATTCCGAATACAGGAATTGAGCTGTGCCTTGCCACAATCACCTCCGGAATCGTAGACATCCCCACTGCGTCGCCTCCGATGAGCCTGAAATATTTGTATTCCGCCGGCGTCTCGTAAGACGGACCCGTGCCTCCGACATAAACTCCTTTCTTAAGGTCTATGTGCAGTTCCGCCGCGATAATCTCCGCTTTCTTGATGAGCTCAGGGTCGTATGGCCTCGTCATGTCCGGAAATCTCGGGCCGAAATCGTCAAGATTTTTCCCGATGAGCGGATTCGGAAGAAGGTTAATGTGGTCGCGGATGATCATGAGGTCACCGACCTTGAATCCGTAGTTCACTCCTCCAGCCGCATTGGAAACGAAAAGATATTGTATTCCAAGCACTTTCATTACGCGGATAGGGAGAGTGACAAGTTCCATAGGGTAGCCTTCATAGTAGTGGAAACGCCCCTGCATGGCAACGATGAACTTGCCTCCAAGTTCTCCCGCAATGAAATTTCCCTTGTGACCGATTGCCGTAGATACTGGAAATCCCGGAATTTCTCTATACGGGATGACAATAGGGTTCTCAATCTTGTCTGCAAGTTTTCCAAGCCCGCTGCCGAGCACTATTCCCACGGCCGGCCTTCGCCCACCAAGTCTTGCGCCGATGTACTCGGCAGCACCGTTGATTCTTTCTATCCTTTCGTCCATAATGATAATCTGTTATTATGTGGTTACTATTTCACCCCGGAAACTCTCCGGCGTGCCTATTTTCTTAGTCTTATCTGTGACAGCACTTTTCCTGCACCCTCGAGAATTTCCCGCTCACCTTCAACTTTCCTGTTTTTCATCACGAAGCGTCCGTTGCAGATGAGTGAGTCAATGCAGTCGCTGTGTGCCGAATAGACGTAGTTTGCAAGGAACGTGCCCGGAGAAAGGAAGTTGTAGTTGTCCGTGTCGACAATCTGGATGTCGGCGATCCTGCCTTTCTGCAATAGCCCGGTATTGAGTCCCAGCGAATTGGCCCCGTTTATGGTGGCCATCTCCACAATCTCGTTCAGAGGGCAGACTGTAGGGTCTCCTCTCCAGCCTTTCTGCATCATGGCGGAAGTCTTCATCGCTTCGAGGATGTCGAGATTGTTCGAGGACGCGCATCCGTCAGTGCCTATGCATACTTTGCATCCTGCCTCGATAAGTTCCTTGTACAAAAAATGATATCCAGAGCTGAGCTTGAGGTTTGAGTTGATGTTGTGTACGCAGGTGACGTGATGCTTTCCCAGCAACTCTACGTCATTGTCGCTCAGCCAGAGGGTGTGCGCCGCGATGAGGTTGGGTCCGAGCACTCCGATTCTGTCAAGATATTCCACCGGAGTAAGCCCTCCGTGCGCCTCCTTGCTGTCTTCCACTTCTTTGCTCGTCTCGGAAAGGTGGATGTGCAGCGGCAGACCATGTGCCCTCGCGAATTCCGCAGCCCAGACCATCATCGGCTCGCTCACCGAATATGGAGCGTGGAACGCCATCGAAAATCTCAGATTTTTGTCGCCCCATTGCTTCGACGCCTCATACATCTTCCAGCAACGTATCTTCTCAATTTCGTTCTCGGCGTCCGTCATCTTGTTTATGACAACGTATGAAGATACCGGACGTATCCCCATCTCTACGGCTGCCTTGTGCCCGATTAGCGGGAACCAATAGTGGTCGTTGAACGTCGTCGTCCCTGTCTTTATCATTTCGAGACAGGCTACCTTCGTGCCCCAATAGACGAATTCCTCGTCGAGGTTTGCCTCAATTTCCCAAACCTTGGCGAGCCAGTCGTGGAATGCCATATCCTCTCCGACTCCACGAAGCAGCGACATCGCGGCATGCGTGTGCATGTTGATGAATCCGGGCATCGCGGCCTTTCCCGTGCAGTCCATGACTTCTTTCGCCTCCGTGCACTCTTCCGTTCCGGCGGCCGTTATCTTTGAGATGATGTCTCCGTCGATGCAGATGTCCGACAGGACGCCGTCGACGGCTATATTTTTCAGGACAATATCGTGCATATCGTATTCAAATTTGTCAAAGGTAGGAATTTTCTTTGAGATTTGCCATATTCTTCATATATTTGCAGAGTGGGTAATGCAAAGTGACGTTATGCTTGACAACATCAGACAGCAGTTCATAAGGCTGATTTCCGCATACGAGCGGGAAGAGTCCGAGCGTGTCCGTCTGGAAAAGGAAAACGGCAGGCTTGCGGCACAGTGTGATGCCTACGGGAAACAGATTGCTGAGTTAGAAAAGAAAATTGATAGGCTGAATCTCACGGCTGCGCTCGTGGGGACGCAAACAGACAATTCAGAGTCGAAGAGGAAAATTGACGGTCTCATCAAGGAGATTGACCGGTGCATCAGACTGATGGAGGGTTGACGGGCATGGAAATGACAAGAAAGATAAATGTGACTATTCTTGGTAAACAGTTCGGTCTGCAAACATCTTCCGAGAGACAGGAGCGGTTTGTACGCATCGCCGCTGATACGTTGAACAAGATGGTGGGACAGTGTTCCGCACAGTTTCAGCAGAGCGACACCGTTGATGTCCTCATTTTCGTGGCACTGAACATCTGTATGAAGAAGCTGAATGTCGAGGAGGAGATGAAGAATCTTCAGGCGGAGGCAGATGCCCTGGAAAGGGAGTTTGCGGGCTATCTTGAAAACATTGATGGAAAATAATCCGTTAGTTACTTACTTGCTGAATTCAACACTAATTAAGTAACAGAGCAGGCTCGGGGAGGGGAAGACGGACCTATGTGACCCTTGGCGGGGATTCCGGCATACCGGGACGGAGGATGTCTGAACCTTACGGAACTCAAATCTTATTTTATAAGGTTTTCTGTCAATTTGACTAACGGATTTTTTAAACTCACGGTCGTTTCCGCAAGGATACGGCCGTTTTTTATTGACATAATTATAAAACATAATTTATTATTAATTATATGGTACTTTATTATATATTGTCCGCACTCGCAGGTGCCGCAGTCGCGCTTGGCGCTTGGATTGCAGTCAGACGTATTGTCTTGAAAGGACGTAAGGATGAAATCATCGAGAAGGCCGAACTTGAGGCCGAGAACATAAAGCAGGAGAAGATTTTCCAAGCGAAGGAGAAGTTCCTGCAACTCAAAAGCGAACATGAAAAGACTGTGAACGAGCGCAATGCCGCAATTAAGGAGACGGAAAGCCGCCTTAAGCAGAAGGAAAACACTCTGAACCAGCAGACTTCCGAACTTCAGCGCAAGCAGCGTGAGGCGGATTCCATACGGGAGAACCTCAAAGCGCAGGTCGAAATTGCCAACCGCAAGGCAGCCGAGTATGATAGGCTTCGCGAAGAGGCAAATCGCCAGATTGAGAGTATTGCCGGAATGTCGGAGACCGAAGCCAAGAATATACTCATGGAAAACATGAAGGCGGAGGCAAGGACAGAGGCGCAGTCCTACATTAACGATGTTATTGACGACGCCCGTCTGAATGCGACCAAGGAGGCTAAGAGAATAGTAATCAACACGATCCAGAGAACGGCCTCTGAAACTGCAATCGAGAACGCGGTCACTGTCTTCAACATCGAGAGCGATGAGATCAAGGGACGCATCATCGGGCGTGAAGGACGAAATATCCGTGCTCTTGAGGCCGCTACCGGAGTTGAGATTGTCGTTGACGACACCCCTGACGCAATCCTTCTTTCTGCCTTTGATCCGGTGAGACGTGAGGTTGCGCGTCTTGCTCTCCATCAGCTCGTCGTCGACGGCCGCATCCATCCGGCACGTATCGAGGAGGTTGTGGCAAAGGTACAGAAGCAGCTCGAAGAGGAAATTCTCGAAATAGGTAAACGTACCTGCATTGACCTCGGCATCCACGGCATCCACATTGAGCTCATCAAGCTTATCGGACGTATGAAGTATCGTTCCTCTTATGGTCAGAATCTTCTCCAGCATGCCCGTGAGGTTGCCAACATTGCGGCTACAATGGCTTCTGAGCTTGGTCTGAACGCAAAGGCTGCGAAGAGGGCCGGCCTGCTTCATGACATCGGAAAGGTTTCCGACGAAGATCCTGAGCTTCCGCATGCGCTCCTTGGAATGAAACTCGCGGAGCAGTACAAGGAGAAACCGGAAATCTGCAATGCAATCGGTGCACACCACGAGGAAGTTGAGATGACTTCCATCATCTCGCCGATTATCCAGGTGGCCGATGCTATTTCTGGTGCACGTCCTGGTGCAAGACGTGAGGTGATAGAGTCTTATATCAAGAGGCTCAAGGATTTGGAGAACATCGGGCAGTCATATCCTGGCGTCGTGAAGGCATACGCAATTCAGGCAGGCCGTGAACTTCGCGTGATTGTCGGCGCAGAGCAGGTGACTGACGCCCAGGCAGAGACGCTTTCGGGAGACATTGCCAAGAAGATTCAGGATGAGATGACTTATCCAGGGCAGGTTAAGATTACTGTGATACGCGAGACTCGTTCAGTAGCCTTCGCAAAATAGTAGTGTCAGGGGTGCATAAAAGGCGGTCTGCTTCGTTGGACGGCTTGTCAAAATCCTCACAACCGAAAGGTTGCTGCGGTATTTGACTTCACCGTCCGCCTTGCATCCCATCCTTTTATGCATCCCTGACCTCTCGGCACTTTGTTGAGGCTTTTAGATGATGTTTGGGACTGATGCTCGTTGCATACATTTTGATAACTTAACTTGATGATAAAACTTTAGTTTTGATGTTATTATGAAAAATTTTAACAGAATATTTGTTATGCTGCTGGCGGGACTCGTCTGCAGCATTTCTTCGCTTTGGGCGGGAAACATAGACTGGACAGTGTCGGCCACCGAAACGGATGAGAGCGGCGTTTGGGAACTGGTTTACACCGGAACTCTTGGTGAGGGAATACACAGTTACCCTCTTTCTGATCCGGATTCCGCGCCGGAAGTCGAATATGCTGAACTTAACAATTGTGTTTTGGTCGGCGCCCTTGCGGACAAGAGCGTCGTGAAGTTCCAAGGCGGCCGCCACTATGTTTACGGACATCTTTCTCTTGTGCAGAAAATCCGTGTCGAGAATGCAGATCGGCCTTTTTCGCTCAAAGGAACCTTCCGCACTATGTGCTGTGAGGATACTTCTTGTTTTCCTCCTGAATATCAGGATTTTGAATATTCCCAAGGGGAATGCGCAGAGATGGCTTCCGCTCCTACGGTTGGAAAGAAATCGGGAAGTGAAGTTGAAGCCGTTTCTGCAGATGTGGCAGGGGCGGTTTCCGGGGATGCTAAAAGAGAACAGGCACCTTTTGATTGGGGCCTCGTACTTCAGGCGATTCTCTGGGGCTTCGCCATGCTGCTCACTCCGTGCGTGTTCCCAATGATTCCGATGACGGTGTCGTTCTTCCTCAAGAATTCGGGAAATGCACATCGCGGCCGTTTCCATGCCTTTATGTACGGCCTTTTCATTGTGCTGCTATACACTGTTCCGATTTCACTGGTCATCCTCATCACATGGATTGCCGGAGGTGATTCCGTGACAGCGGATATATTCAATTGGCTCGCTACGCACTGGCTGCCTAACATCCTGTTCTTCATTGTCTTCATGGTCTTTGCTGCCTCGTTCTTCGGCGCATTCGAAATCACTCTTCCATCATCGTGGGTCAACAAGGCCGATGGAAAGTCTGACAAAAAGGGGCTTGTAGGCGTGTTTTTTATGGCTCTTACGCTTGTGCTCGTGTCTTTCTCCTGTACCGGGCCTATCGTAGGCACTGTGCTCATACAGTCGACCAAGGGGCAGTTCTGGATGCCGATAGTGACTATGTTCGCCTTCTCTGTGGCATTTGCTCTCCCGTTCACATTGTTTGCGCTGTTCCCGTCGCTGCTGACAAAGCTCCGGAGCGGCAGTTGGCTCGGCAGTGTCAAGGTGGTACTCGGGTTCATCGAGGTCGCGCTCGGATTCAAGTTCCTTAGCGTCGCGGATCAGACCTATCATTGGGGGCTTCTTGACAGAGAGGTTTACCTCGCTATATGGATTGTGACTTTCTCGCTTCTTGGACTCTACCTGCTCGGAAAGATCCGTTTCGCACACGATGAAAAGGTTGAGCACCTGTCAGTTACAAGACTTGCGCTCGCCATCGTGGACTTCGCTTTTGTCGTTTATATGATTCCAGGAATGTTCGGGGCTCCGCTAAAGGCTCTTTCTGGCTATCTTCCTCCTATCAGCACTCAGGATTTCGTGCTCGGGGCTGTCAATGCCTCATCCTCTGGCAATGGGGAAGACGAACGCACGGTTTCTCTGTATGGTGAGAAATATGGTCTCCATCTGCCTCTTGGTCTTGATGGCTATTTTACTATAGAAGAAGGACTTGCTGCGGCTAAGGCCAGTGGCAAACCGGTGTTTGTGGATGTGACCGGACACGGATGTGTCAACTGTCGCGAGATGGAAGCGCGTGTCTGGAGCGATCCCCGCGTACTTGAACTGCTCTCTAAGAAATTTGTGGTCGTCGCGCTGTATGTCGATGACAAGACCAAACTTGACGAGGCTGATTGGGTTCATGCAGCAAATGGGGATGTCTACAAGGAAATCGGACGAGCCAATGCCTATATAGCCAGGACACGTTTCGAGGTGAACTCACAGCCGAACTACATCCTTCTCGACAGCGATGGCAGTCAACTTGCTCCTGCCCGCGGCTACAACCTTGACGTTCAAGGATTCATTGATTTTCTTAATGTTGCTCTGAAGTAAAACCTATCTTTTTTTTGTATTCTTCAAGCTGCCTGCGAAATTTGGCTTTCCGCTCGGCCTCTTTCTTCTGCTTCCGTGCGAGATAGTCTTCGTAGCGGTTCTCAAGATAATTGTCAGCCATTGCCATTAAAGTTCTTCGAACTTTACGTCGGAATTGTATTTTCCCTCGCCGCCTTCGGTTTTTGGTGCATTCTTCTTTATATAGTCAAGAACTTCCTCTAGTCCCTCGACGAACTTGTCGAAGTCTTCTTTGTAGAGGAAAATCTTGTGCTTGTCATACACATAACTTCCGTCACGCTCAATCTTTCTCTTGCTTTCCGTGATTGTCAGATAATAGTCATTTCCCTTGGTAGCTTTCACGTCAAAGAAATAAGTACGTTTTCCCGCCTTTACCGGCTTTGAATACACGTCCTCGCCGTTGCGTTCCTGGGCGTATGCTCCATTATAATCCTCGCTGTACATCTTGTGCGTTTTTTATTAGTAAATCTTCGCAAATATAGTTTTTTTTATCAAATCGTGTGTATCTTTGCATAAGAAAAGTGGCGTGTGAAATTACGAATATTATTGAAAAAGATATGTTGAATCGCAGAATACTACGGATAAAGGCATTCAAAGTCGCATACTCGGCGGCTCTCGACGGAAACTTCTCGACACGCGATGCCGAGGTTGAACTTAACAACTCGTGCGAGGCCACTCGTGACCTGTTCGTGTATATGTCCGGAATCGTTGCCCCATTGACGCGCACGGCCCGCGAAAGGATAGAGTCCCTTCGCTCTAAGTTCAATCCTACGGAGGAGGAACGCAACCCGAACATGAAGTTCTGCGACAACCGTCTGGCACAGCTGCTTGCGGATGACGAAGATCTTACTAAGGCCATGAAGCAGCGGAAATTCTCATGGGATCAGTATGACATCCTTCTCAAGAAGGTGCTGGATTCCGTGTATTCTAAGAAATACTTTAAGGATTACATGACTTCGGGGAAGTCGTCGCTTGAGGAGGATTGTCGGCTTTTCGTCCGCATCTTTGAAGAGGAACTGGTTGACATGCCGGCACTTGAGCACATCCTCGAGGATATGTCGCTCTATTGGAACGACGATTTGGCCTACGCTCTTACTTGGTGCTGCCGTTCGTTTGAGGACATCGCCAAGGGCGGGCGATGGGCGCTCCCTTACCTCTACCAAAGCCAGATGAAGGGGGCATCTTCCGGTGTCGAGGATGATAGGACATTCGTCCGGAGGCTTCTGAATCTCACGCTCGTTAACTATGACAAGTATTCACAGTTGGTCTATGACTCGGCAAAGGGTTGGGATGCGGAACGGCTTTTCCTCTCCGATGTCGTGCTCGTTGTGATGGGCATTGCGGAGATACTCAACTTCCCTAACATACCGGTGAAGGTCTCCATGAACGAGTATGTCGAGATTTCGAAGTATTACGGGACACCGAAAAGCCGTGTCTTCGTGAACGGCATTCTCGACAGAATCGTAAAGAAATTGACCGAAGAGGGGAAGGTGGCAAAGATTGAGACAAACATTTAAATTATTGTGTGATATGAAATTAATGACTTTATTGCAGGCAGCCGGCGCACAAGGCGCAGCAGGCGGACAGTGGACAATGTGGGTGATGCTTTTGCTCATATTCGTCGTGATGTGGTTCTTCATGATTCGCCCGCAGCGCAAGCAGCAGAAGGAACTTCAGAAGTTCCGTGACGGCCTTCAGAAGGGCGACAAGGTCGTTACTGTCGGTGGCATTTTCGGAACCGTGGTGGAAATCAAGGAAAAATCTGTCCTCATCGAGGTTGACAAGGACGTCAAAATACGAGTGGACAAGAATTCTCTCGTGAAGGACTACTCTGACGCTCCTGCGGCAACAAAATAGTCTCGGACTCGCTTGCGAAACTTGTCCGGCTGCCAGTGGCTGCGGCACAGTAGGTCTCGATTTTGAAAAAGTTTCTGAATAAGGCTCTTGAGTTTCTGAAGGTCAACAGAAAGGACTTGGTGGTTTTCCTCCTGTCATTCTTGTTGGCTTTCAGTATCTGGTTTATACACAATGTCTCGCTACGCTACAGCGAAGTGCTCGCCGCAACCGTTGCAGCGGAATCCAACCTCTCCGGACGTCGCAACACTGCCTCAAACAGTTGCAGGGTCGTCGCGCGCTGCCGAGCCACCGGCTACAGCATAATCCGTAACAAGATGTTCGGTGGAGGGGCGCCTGTGATGATTCACTTCGACGCTGCTTCACTGCATCATAGGGACGGGGACGTTTTTGCTTTTTCCCCGGAATCCATGCCTGAGTTCGGCAAGATGGTGTTCGGTGCGAGCGTTTCTTCTGTGGAATATTATCTGACTGATACACTACTCTTTGTGTTTCCTGAGGAGAATAGCAGGAAGGTTCCTGTGGTGCCGATTTCGGACATCAGGTATGCTTCGCAGTACATGAGCGGAGACGGAATGGAGGTGCGCCCCGATTCTGTCTACATCTATGGTGATCCGGAGAAGATAGCCGGCATATCCAAGGTTTTCACTAAGAATGTCACTCTTTCGGACTTGTCCTCGGATGCTCACGGCTCTGTGGGGATTGAATCGGTCCGGGGCGTCAGGATTTCAGAGACTTCAGTGGACTACACCGTCATTGTGCGGAGATACGTTTCGGAGGAACTGAGCCTTCCTGTGCGAGTTCGTAATGTTCCTGCCGGGAAGTCTGTAGCAGTCTATCCGTCGAACGTTAATGCCGTGGTTGCCTTTCAGTTCCCTCTGATGGCAGACCCTGACGCGTTGGATGTCCTTTACGTTGACTATCACGACTTTGAACAATCACGCAGCGGCAAGTGCATCGTTAAGACAGACACTCTTCCGGATGGAGTTCTCGGTGTGAGGCCGGAAATAGACGTTGTCACCTGCGTGGCCCTGTAGTATTCAGAAATATGAAAAATAATTATAAACCATTATAAAACAGAATAATATGAAAACAGATCTTACAAAGATACTTTCAATCTCCGGACAACCTGGCCTCTATCTCTACATCGCTCAGGCGCGTTCCGGTGCCATTGTTGAGTCACTTTCAGACAAGAAGAGGAGTTGCTTCGGGCTTACCAGCAAGATGACTACCCTTGCGGACATTTCTATTTACACTACAGAGGGCGAGATGAAGCTCAGTGAAGTATTCCTTAAGCTCAAGGACGTTCTCGGAGGTGCTGAAGCTCCGGCATCCAAAGCTTCTTCAGACGAACTGAAGGCCCTTTTTGCCAAGGCCGTTCCCGACTATGACGGCGAGCGCTTCTATGTCTCTCACATGAAGAAGGTTGTCGACTGGTACAATTGCCTGCTCAAGTATGCTTCCCTCGATTTCGTGACTCCTGAAGAGGAGGCGTCCGAGTCTGAGGAGAAATAGTTTTGTGCTATGGGCAATGGTGAAAAACTCCGACTCCAGTCAATCATTCGCGGCTGTTCCAAGAATAAGGTAGATACTGAGCATGTGCTTGCCCAGGTGCAGGATGCTTATGACATCTGCGGGGAGGAGGACTGCGGGGCCGGTTTTGTCGATGTGGCACTGGTGAATACCTGCGGATTCATCGGGGATGCCAAGGAAGAGTCGGTCAACACCATACTTGAGGTCGCCGAACGTAAGAAGGCCGGCAGGGTCGGCAAGATTGTCGTTTTCGGCTGCCTCTCTCAGAGATATGCCTCTGAACTTCCGGATTTGATTCCGGAAGTTGACATTTGGCTCGGGGCGAGGGATAATGATGAGGTTGTAAGGGCACTTGGCGTGGCTCCCATGCCGGAGCGCGGGCAGAGCCGTTTCGTGACGGAAGGCAGCGGAAGCTATGCCTACCTCAAGATCAGCGAGGGCTGCGATCGCCGCTGTTCCTATTGCGCGATTCCTTACATTCGTGGGGCTCATCGTTCTGTTCCGATGGAAAGGCTTGTGGAGGAAGCCGGGAATCTTGCGGCAACTGGGGTGCGTGAGCTTGTGATAATTGCGCAGGATACTACCTATTACGGGTTGGACCTCTATCACAAACGTACTCTCGGCGAGCTTCTTGAACGGCTCTCTATGGTGCCGGGGATAGAGCGACTACGCATCCATTATTCCTATCCGGCCGATTTCCCTGAGGATGTCCTTGACATTATGGCAACCAATCCGAAAGTCTGCCGCTACATGGACATTCCGCTCCAGCATATTTCCGACAAGGTTCTCGACAATATGCACCGTCACGTGGACGGGAAGTGGACGAGGGAACTCATAGAGAAGATGAGGACGAAAGTTCCTGGAGTAGTGCTCCGGACAACGATGATTGTCGGACATCCGGGGGAGGGTACGCGAGAGTTCCGTGAACTTCTGGATTTTGTGAAGGATGCGAAGTTTGAGAGGCTCGGCGCTTTTACGTATTCTGAGGAAGAAGGAACATACGGGGCACGGCATTTTAAGGACAGTGTGCGCCCCTCTACCAAACAGAAACGCCTTGACGAGCTGATGGAAGTGCAGAGGGAGATTTCCCTGGCATACAATCGGTCTCGTGTCGGAGCGGAGGTGAGCGTGCTCGTCGATTCCTGGTTTCCGGAGCAGTCTATGCTTGTGTGTCGTAGCGAGTTCGAGTCGCCGGAAGTGGATGGCGAGATTCTTGTAAAGTACGATCCTGAGATCTTCGGTGATGTCTGTCCGCAGACACTTGTGGGACATTTCATCGAGGTCCGGATTACCGCTGCGGACGATTACGATCTGACGGCGGACTTTGTCAGGAACTTGGAATAAGCAGATTCCGGGGTCTGAACGTTCCGGAATTTTTATATACGAATTGTTATGAGACGTCTTTTTTCTTTTGCCGTGCCATTTTTCGCGCTTGGCCTTATAGCTTGCTCTCCGCAGGTGTATGAAATGTCCATGGAAATGAGATACCCTTCATCTTCCGGTTTGGACTTGACTGGAAAGTCAGTGGCAATGATCTATCCTTATGGTTTGACTCAGGAGGAGATGCAACTGACAAGCTCGGTTGCCGGTGCTCTTGCCGACCAGCTTGATGCAGCCTATCCTGAGAGCGATTCGACGAGTCTGTACACGATTCAGTACACGGACGATTTCGCGAAGATGGCCACTCCGGACTCTCTCGTAAATCTTGTACTTAAGACGGATGCCGACGTAGTCTTTCTTTTCGGTCATCCATCAGAATTCTCAGACGGCTACCGGCAGGGCGGCTTTAGGCTTCCTCTTTACTGCTACGACTCCCTCGGCGGGGAGAAGTCAGGCGTGAAGACATTCACCATCACTGCTGATGCCGGTTCCGATGCCGCGGCTTCCGGCAAGAACATCGGCAACCGGATTTCTTCTTCATTTGTTCCGACTTGGCGGGAAGAAGAATTCGGCATCTGGTACACTGATAACAGCGCCTGGAACAATGCTCTCCTGCAGGCTTTGGACTTCAAATGGGATGCAGCGGTGAAGGCTTGGATCTCAATTCTTGATAGCACTGACGATATAAATATAAGGGCTCTCCTTGAGTACAATATCGGACTCGGCTGCTTCATGATGGGCAACCGCGACCTTGCGCTCCAATGGCTGCAGCAGTCGTCTTCCGAGCAGAGTTCCGATATGACGACCGCCTTGATAAATCGAATCAAGAGACGGGATTGACTTTTTATTCAATCCCTCTATTATGAAACCTTCAAAAAATAACCTGCATCATCTTTTTCTTTCTTTTCGGTCTATCGTTCGATTTCATCGCCCTTTTCTGCGTTCGGCATAGCCCAAGCAAGCTTGGCTCTGCTCTCACTTATCGAAAAGATTCTTTTCTCATCGGTCATGTACCTCCAGTACACTCCCTCTTCCAAAAGAAACCTATCCTCGAAAATAATTGACAAATCTGACGCAGTTTATTTTTTTCATGTTTCTATAGACTTTCAGTCCCGCCCTTTGGTTTGGACCTCCAACTGAAAATCTTCCAGAAGCGTTCATTTCTTCGTGCCGTGATTTTCTGAGCGATTTCTCCTTCGAAATTTTCGATTGTCTGAGGCCATCTTATCTTGATTTTTGCAATCTGCTCTTTTATGAAAGAGTCGATGTGCCGTGAGAGTTTGTCTTCATAAATGTCGTTGAAGTCGACCAATATCCCCGTTTCCTCGACATCTCCGAACTCATCGTTGACAGCTGTTCCAAAAACCTTCAATGATGGGGAAATGCCCATGTAGGTGTTGACCAGCGGGGGAATGTTCTCGCCAAGTGCGCGGATTTCCTTGTTCAGAATGCGGTAGTCGGCCTTGAAGTCATCTTCCGTAAGCACCGCATCCATAGCTTCTGCCGGCGTCTCTATCACGACAGGACTCTTTGTCGTCACAAGTCCTTCTTTGTCAGGAAAATGTTTGTTGAGAAAATGGAGGATGAGGTCGCGCCCGTAGCGGTTGAACGAGGGATACATTGTCATCTTCCCGAAATAGTATTTCATCCCCGGGCGCATCATCATGAGCGCACCAAGCCCGTCCCACAGATTGTCAAGAGCAAATAGTGCCTTAGTGCCTGCCTGTACCCGCTGATATTCGGGCGACACGAATGAACGGCCCAGTTCGATTGTGAACGGAAGATATTCCTTTATGAATTTCTCTGAAAAGTTGAATAGGTGCGATGTCGCGAGTATTGGCTGTCCGTTTTCGTCGAGCTTGATATCGGTTCCGAATATGAAGCGATAGCCGCCAATGATGGCCTCATTGTCAGGATCCCAAACAATGAGCTGGCTGCAAGGAGGCTCCATGGTGTCGAATGAGTCAATGTCCATCATGAGACCGGTTCCGCCGCCAGCTGCCCTGAAACTCACCTCCCTGAGCCGTCCGATTTCTTTCATCACGTTGGGCGAGTCTTTGTCAGTGACAATATACAGTTCGTTGCCGGCCTTGTTCGTGTTGCGCAGCTTCTTCTTTGGCGTGAGTTCCGACTTGAGAACGTTCACGTCTATCGGTGCGATAATATCCTGCATAATGCTCTTTTCCATAATTCTTCCAGCTATTTGTCTTTCTTTCCGAGACCGTAGACTGCTGACCTCACTTCCTGGGCCCATTCCTTTGGACTTCGGCTTTTGTCAAAGGACTGCCATGGAATCGGCTTCCCGAAGACTATTCGGAAGGTCTTGCCCTGTGCCCGGTAGAGTTCGTCGGGGAGAAACGCCATTGCGATGTTGAACTTCAGGCGAAGGATTGACGAGAGATTTGCCACCCGATAGAAACGGCCGGAGTTTTCTCCGATGAAATGAACGGGGACTATATCCCTGTGATGCTCGACGCTCTTTGCCACAAAGACTTTAGACCAGACAAGGTCCTGAATTCTGCCCTCTATTTTCCTTGAACAAAGCCCTGCCGGGAACATCAGCACTTGATTATCCGAGCCGAAAATTTCATTAGTCAGACGGGGCAGATCCCTGTTCTGAGTGCCTATTTCCTGGCCTTTCTTTCTGATTTTTGCGTTCACTGGGATGCAGAGCGGTGCGAGTCCTCCGAGGTGCATCAGGAAGTCGTTGACCATCAACTTTATTTTCCCGTCATATTTCCTTCCGATTATGCCGGCGAGCGCGATGCCGTCCACTCCTCCGAGCGGATGGTTGGACACGAACGTCAACCGCGTCCCCGGGGCATCGGGAAGGTTTTCAAGTCCCTCGACTTCAATCTTTACGTTCAAGTACTTTATCGCGTTTTCGCAGAATTCCACTCCTTCATATCCTTGCTTGAGGTATTCGTTGATGAAATCCTGATGGATGAGCCGTTTGAGAACCTTTGTGAGAAGCCTGGGCGCCTTGCCGTTGAACTTCTTGCGGAGTATATCTTCTATGTCAATGGTCTTATCTTCCATTTTTTAGCGCATTTTGCAAAACATCTGCAAACTTACATAAAATATATCAGAATACCGCGTCTCCGAACCCTTGCGCATCAGTCGCAGATAGCTTCCGCAAGGACGGAGACCGGATGTTTCACAGAGACTCCGGTCGACATTTCTATCTGCCACTTGCATGTCTCGCAGTCGCAGGCGACAAAATCGGGCCCGACTGCGGCAATCTGCTCGAAGAGCGGCCTTCCGATGGCCTGGGATACCTCATAATTCTCCTTCTTGAACCCGTATGTTCCAGCAATTCCGCAACAGTTGCTCTCCAGAACTGTCAGTTCAACGCCGGGTATCATCTTCAGGAGTTCGATTGAGAAATATTCCCAGCCAAGTCTTTCGAGATGGCATGGGGTGTGATAGGCAATCCTCGCATGGAAGTCCTTCCGGAAGTTCAGCTTCTTTCCTTCGGAAATCTTCTTGAATATGAATTTGGTAGCGAGGTCGAGGCTGTCGCGTACCCTTGAATTGTCAATGCCGAGAAGGTGCGGATATTCATCGCGCATCGTCATAATGCAGGTGGACGAGGCCCCGACGATAGGCGCTCCCGTCTTTTCCACCGTCTTTTCCATAATATTCACATTGTGCCTCGCGTTCTTTGTCGCGGCCTTTATGAGTCCGTTGGATACCATTGCAATGGAGCAACATCTCTCGTCATCTAGCAGTCCCACTCCGATCCCGAGGGCATTCATAACCTTAACGAAGTCCTTTCCAAGTTGGGGATAGTTGTAGTTGACGTAGCAGCCGTGAAAGTAGCTTATCTTTTCTGGGAAAGTTCCTTGGGACGCCGCTGCATTCTTCTTGAACCATTTCTCGAATGTCTCGCCCGCGTAGTTTGGAAATGTCCTGCGCCTATCAACGCCAACGACGCTGTGCAGAATCTCCTTCACCGGGGTTGTGCGCAGAAGGGGATTCACGATTCCGGACATGACTGTTGCCAGCCTCCCGACGAGGTCGGTGCTTGCGAGGGCAATCTCACGCGGCCCCGGAATCTGTTTTCCATACCTTATCCTCGCGTTCTGGATGATGTCCGCGACCCTTACTCCTGACGGACAGGCAACCTCGCAACGCTTGCAGTTGAGGCAGTATTTCAGTGTCTTGTCATAGTAGGAACTATTTTTCAGCCTCAGCCTTTCGCCGTCCGGTCCGGCCTGCTTAGGCCCGGGATAGGCCGGATTTGCAGGCACTACAGGGCAGTAGACCGTGCAGATCGTACATTTGAGGCACTGCTCAAAGTTGTTGTCGTTCATCTCGTTGATTATCATCTGTTTCCGTACTTTTTGAGTTGTATGTACCTCCGGTGTCATAACTTTCCGAGTATAGTGTCCGCCGAATGTAGTGCTGAGCATATTGCTACGCCTCCTCCGCATCCCTCATAAAGAGGGTCGCAGCCTCCGAGTATGGCTCCCGCGACAAAGAGGTTTTCTACTACCTTTCCTTCGTGGCTCGCCCTGAGACCGGCTCCGGATGTTAGTCTTGCCCCGAAGCCCATATAGTTTTGCTTGCCGAAGAAGTTGTCCGCGTCAAACCATTTGCTTCTTTCTGGAAGCGACTCTATGTCAATACCGAGTGCAGGCTCGTATGCCCTTTTCCTGTCTGCCTTCATTCCGTTGCTGAAAAAGCTTCCGCTTGCGAGAATGAAGTTTTTTGCCGCGAAGTCTATGTCGCCGATGTGTGCCGTGCGCACGCTGAGGATGCGGTTTCCGTCGAACTTTCCGGAAATGACCGTGTCTCCCTTGAACAGTTTGCCTCCGGACTTTATGAAAAGGTCAGTCAGACCGCGCTGGATTTCGATTCCCGGGACTGATGGTGGCATTGTCGCGACGAACCTCACCCGTGTGTTCATCACTTTTCCGAGTTGGATGGCATCTCCTGAGTCTGCGAGACTGAATATGGACGGCAGCACGATGAGGTCTTCACCGTCATATTTTTCCCTGATTTGGGACACGTATTCCTTGAATGTCGGCCGGTCGAGAATTCTTGAAATGTTTGTCGAACGCATTTCGGTGGGGCTTCTGCGTAGCTTTTTCAAGGCTTCGAGGCGTATCGTCACGGTCCTGCACGGGCTTCCGCTGTCTTCGAGTCCCTTTGCTATGAACTCCGTGTTGAAGTCGAGGAATCCGTCGAGGTTGGCGACGAGTGCTCTCCGGCAAAGCGGCTCTTCCGGTGAACTTGTCGTCAGAAGGTCGTCCATTGTCAGAAAACAACGTTTCAGTGAGCCCATTGTGCTGAGCCTGAATATGTTGCAGAGTTCTTCGGGAATATGTGTCCGGCATCCGAAACTTCCGAATGTTTCGACGGCGCTGCGTAGATAGGCGAGCACTTTTTCCGCCCCAATGACGGAATAAGGGTGTGTCATCGGAAGTTTTTGCATCCCTTCCAGCGGATAGTCCACTTCCGTTCCGTCAGGAAGCCTATTCAGCAGGTCGAATGCTCCCGACCAGAAGTGCATTGCCGACTGCCCTGTTGATATGAGGGCGCAGTCTTGTCCTGCTCTCTGAAGCCTTATTCCGGCAAGTAGTCCGGCCAACCCTCCGCCTATTATTATTGTATCAAATTTCATGGGTGTAGATCCATTGGGTATATTCATTCTCTCGTAGCGAATCGCCCCAGCAAATCGGGCAGATGCCTTTCCATCTCTCGTTCATGAAAGTTTTCAGATCCTCTTTCGCGCGCGTTGGGTTTTCTTTCTTTCGGGCAATCAACCCGGCACCGCGGCAGGCACAAAGCTCTCCTTGGCAGGTCCCCATTCCGAGCCTCGTGCGCCGTCGCAGGTCAATCATGTTCGTTACCTGAAGGTTGTCAATCGCGTTTTCGGCCTTGTGTAGGGAAACTTTCTCGCATTCGCAGATGAGGCTCCCGCATTTGTCCTCATTCGCGGATGCCGCCCGTTCCTCCGGTGCGGAACCCGGAAGTGGACGTCTGGCCGTTACGCAACCGCGGCGGATGTCCAACTTTTTGCAGACAAGGTCGGTTGCCCACTCTGCCATAAGTCTGTAAGTCATCAGCTTCCCGCCTGTGATTGTTATGAATCCGGCAATCCCGTCACGCTTTTCGTGGTCGAGCAGCACGATGCCGCGGCTGATGTTGCGTCCTGACGGATCGTTGTCCGCTGCGACAAGAGGGCGCACGCCGCAGTAGGCACGGATGATGCGGGTCTGAGCAAGCACAGGAGAGAGCTTCTGGCCTTCTTCGAGCAGAACTTTCACCTCTTCAGGCGTGACGCGGAGTTTGTCCACCTCTTCTAATTCAACTCTGTCGGACGTTGTTCCTATTAGTGAGATGGTCTCTCCTGGCACAAGTATGTCGGCGTTTGCCGGCTTGCGGCAGCGGTTTATGACGACATTGTTCACGCGGTGCCCGAAAATCAGCAGTGAACCCTTTGCCGGGAACATCGTGATGATGGCTCCGGCCATCTGTGCGATGCCCTGACCCCAAATGCCTCCGGCATTGACCGTGACAGGGGCATAGAACGTGTCCACCTCGCCTGTGCGCTTGTTTTTGATTTTCACGCCCTTGACTATGTTCCCTTCCTTGACAATCCCAAGCACCTCGCTGTAGGTGAGCACTTTCGCTCCGTGGAGTTTTGCATCGGTCATGTTCGCGGCCGTGAGCCTGAACGGGTCAATGGCTCCGTCTGGGACAACGACGGCTCCGATAAGGGATGGATTTACGGACGGCTCCATCGCAATGGCTTCCTTCGGGTCAATCACTCTTGCCTTGATTCCGGCCTTGTGGCAGGCCTCTACAAACTTCGCCTGATAGCCGAGGTCGTCTTCCGGAAGGGTGATGAAAAGCCCTTCTGTCTTTTCGACGCAGCCTCGTGCAATCTTCTTGAGAATCATATTCTCCTTGATACATTCGGATGCGGATTCTGCATCGTTCACGGCATATCTGGCACCACTGTGCAGCAGTCCGTGATTTCTTCCTGTCGCGCCTGTCGCGATGTCATTCCTTTCAAGAAGCAGAACTTTCAGCCCGCGGAGCGCACAATCTCTTGCTGTGCCTGCGCCCGTAGCTCCACCACCGATAATGATGACATCAAACTCATTATTTCTAAGTTTGTTCATACTGACTTCAGTTTCCTACAAAAAACCAATCTGAGCCCGGTTGATGCCCGTGTTTTTCTATGTGTTCGCAGTTTTCCGGCATTTCGGAGAAAAAGCAATGCAAAAATAATAAATTTTTTGCCTGTTAGCAGTTTTCAGCTTTAGTCTCGCAAGCGCAAATCCCGATTTCCAACTCTGTCTCCACCGCGGAGCCGCCGTTCCAGTTTCCGTTCCCGCCGCCATCTCCGTCAACATTCTCTTTTTTGCAGTCCGCCACCGCCAAAGCGGCAGCGAGCAGCATCAAACGAGCTCTTTTCATATTCGTATATGTTCTATTTCGCATAGTGTCGGGACACTATTTACAAAAATACAAAATACGGGTGATTTAACCCGCATTGTGGTTCTATTTTTACTATGATTTTGACTACGGTGTGCAAATTTGAGAAAAAAACTCAAATTTGCACATTTTATTATTTTCTTTTTCGTACATATTCTTATGACTTTTCCAAATAACTCTTAGAGAAGTTGATGTGTAACATCATC
>ERZ1034719.51-NODE-51-length-90396-cov-38.961933_pt1 | contig 90396 bp, 88 predicted proteins | sample MGYA00520703_ERZ1034719 | MGnify/ENA primary metagenome ERZ1034719 (study PRJEB33766, sample SAMN09781716) | gut metagenome | biome: gut microbiome | host: Homo sapiens | place: Madagascar | study: EMG produced TPA metagenomics assembly of the PRJNA485056 data set...
CGCGCGACGGGCGGAAAAGGATATGACGCGGGCGAGTGGGCGACCACAACGTACGAATGCCGTAAAACTATTGAAAGCCCGCAGCTTTTGGTTGAAAACAAAACGGTGTCCTGGGCAAAGTCGGAAGGCGCAAACGAATACTCGGTCGTCGTAACTTTTATTGAAACCGAAATTAAAAAGGTCGATAGGTTTACGGGAACGAGCTTTGACCTTTCGGAACTTGTATTAAAGCACGGCGCGGGCGAATACGCGGTGAAAGTGCAGGCACTTTCGAACGGGAATTACGATTATTCCGACGTAACTACGATATATTACCGCAATTACCTGACGCTCGAAACGCCGACGGTTGCCGTAAACGGGACAATCGTTAGTTGGTCAAAGGTTGAAAACGCGGTCGATTACACGATAAAAATCGACGGCAGGATTATTTCCAAAAACGTAACCGCAGAAAGTTTTGACGTTTCGCCGTACGTTGCGGAAGTGAAGACCTACACGATTGCGGTTGTCGCAAACGCAAACGGCTGGTATCATGAGTCGGCGGAAGGAACGGCGACTTTTGTTAAGACGGGCGCGCTCTCGTCACCCGTACCCACTGCAAGCGGAAGCGTTGTAAGTTGGACGAAAGTACTCGGCGCAACGGCGTACGACGTTTACGTCGGCGGCAAAAAGGTGCTGACGGTTACCGAAACAACGGCGGATATTTCCGCGCATCTTCAACAGGGCGAAAACAAAGTGAAAATCGTCGCGACAGCCGAAGGGTTTTCAGACGGAGTGTCGGAAGAAATCGTCGTAATCGGCGACGCAATCGAACGTGTAGGACTCAAAACGTACAGAATGACAATTGAAAACGAAAGCGACTACATCGTGTTCGTTGACGGAAAAAGGACGGACAAGAAAATCGAAAACGGCAAAATCACGCTTCCCGATACGGCGGAAAAGATGATTATCGTCCCCGATATAGCCGATTTGCCGGCGGACGGGGAAAAAGTAACGTTGTTTTCGGAAATCGACCTTACGACAGCCGCACAAGACGGCGAGGAGTACGCAGTCCAAGGGTGGATAATGGACAACTTTGACAATACCCGCCTTACGATTATCGGTGAAGGCGAAGTGACAAACGAACTCGGCGAATATGCCGTGGGCGGCGGGAAGAATGTCTATTATCTCAACGAAAAAGGCAAATACCGTCCGAAACAGCCGGGCGAAGTATAAAAGATATTCGTTAAGCCTTGTATTTTAAGAAAAAGACTGATATAATATATCGCGAGGTGAAATTATGAGCGTCGACAAAACGTTAAAAACCCAACTGAAAGATTACGACGTGCAGGAAGTCGCGCCGAAAATCTATAAAATCAACGAATACAACCTTTCGACAATGTTCGTGATCGTGGGCAGCGAGCGCGCGCTTTGCATAGATTGCGGCACGGGCGTAGGCGACTATAAGGCGGTCATCGAAAGGCTTGTCGAAGGGAAACCTTACGATATGGTGTTGTCGCACGGACACGTCGACCATGCCGGCGGCCGCGAGCAGTTCGACAAAATATACGTCGGCAGACGCGACAAAGACATTGTAAAGGAAGCAACCCTTTCGTACCGCAAGTTTTACATAATCATTATGCGCTATCTTATGTTTTTCAAGTGCATAAAGTTTAAGGACGCGGTCATGAAAAAGGTCGAAAAGGAGCCGGAACTTATCCCGATTTGCGAAGGGTTCACGTTTGACCTGGGCGACAAAAAGATTGAAGTTTTTGAGACGCCGGGACACACGGAAGGCAGCTTGTGTTTCTTGTCGAGGAGCGACCGCATAATGTTTTCGGGCGACACTTTCAACCCGCTTATGCTGATGTTTCTGGCGCATGCGACGTCAATCGAGGAATACCGCGAAACGCAGGAAAAACTTTTGAAAATCGACGGATACGACGTGTTCTGGCCGTCGCATCTTTCCGCGCCGCTCACCCGTGAAGACGGGGCGGGCATTATGAAAACCGCCGACAAAATTTTGAAGCAAAAGCACAATTTCTTCCTGCCGTCGATATTCATAAAAACGGTTGATAAAAGGAGCATTATTTATCGTCCCGACCACGTTCGTCGCAAGAAGAAAGAAAAACAAAAACAAGGTTAAACAACCAAAATTATGCGGTAAACTGCATTTTTTGCAGTGTGCCGCATTTTTGATATAAGGAGAAAGAAATGATTATTTTTGCAAAATACGGTGAGTACGACAGGCGTGAACTTCTGGAAGAATGCCTGACGAAATATCTTGAAACCATGAAAAAAACCAAGCTCGAAGGCGAACTTACCGAGCTTAAAAACCACAACGACAAACCTTATTTCAAGGATTATCCCGACGTAAGGTTTTCGATTTCGCACAGCGGCGCGCTTGTCGTCGTCGCAATGGCGCAGACGGAAGTCGGAATCGACATCGAGGAGTTCCGTCCCCGCGCTTATCAGAAAGTCGTCGAAAACGTTTTCACGAAAGGCGAGGCGAAAGAAGTTAAAGACCTTGAAACTTTTCTTGCGGTATGGACGAGAAAGGAAGCCTATCTCAAACTCACGAGCGAGGGGCTTTCGGGCGTCAGGTCAAACGACGTGTCGGGCGATTTGTTTTACGAGGGCAAGCGCGTCGTCGCAACGCCGCTCAACATTTTCGCGGGATACGTCGGCACGGTCGTTGCGGAAGAACAGCCCGTTATTCTCGTCGATCTCGATTGACTTATCGAAAAAGATTTAGTAAAATAAAACATATTCCGAAACGGAGGACTTTGAAATGGTACTTGATAAAATTAAAGATATGCTTGAAAAACAACTCGGCATCGACAAAAGCAAAATCACCGAAGATTCCGATATTATCAAAGACATCGGCGCGGACAGTCTGGACATCGTGGAATTTCTGATGGACGCCGAAAACGAATGGGGCATCACCATCGAAGAAGAAGACGTGAAAAACCTTCATACCATCGGCGACGTCGTAAAATATATCGAATCCCGCATTTAATAAAACCCGCGAAAACACGAAAAGCACAAAAGAAAACCACCGAAAAAAATCGGTGGTTTGTTTTTTGCCGCAAAGCGGAATTTCGTTATTTATCCTGATATACGCGCCACAGGAAGTCCTTTTCCTTTTTAAGGACGATGCGCGCCGCGGGCATCCACGTTTTCAGGTTGTAGTCGTGGAAAGAGTTGAGCGGTTCCCACGAGCAGAAGTATTCATAAGGAATATCTTTTGCTTCCAGTGCTTTTCTCAGTTTCTTGCTGCCGCCGTTCGTGAAGACGTCCTGAATGCCGTTGTTAAGGAACAGACGGGGGAAGGGTTTCTCGACGCCCAAAAAAACCTGCAATTCATTGTAATATTCGTATTCCGATTTAAGTTTTTTGTAGTGTTTGATGCCTGTGCAGTGATAAGTCATCGTGCGGATAACGGGCAGGTTGATGATTTTGCCTTCGAAGTCGATTGCGGGGCAGTTGAGAATCGCGCCCTTGATTTTGATATCGACGTCGGGAAGTCCCAGATGTTCGCGATATTCGGGGTGATTCTGGCAGTTTATCGTCACCATGGAAAGGTGTCCGCCCGCGCTGTCGCCGGAGATGACGAAGTTGTCAAGGTCAAGACCGTATTTGTCGGCGTTGGCGACAACCCATTGCAGAGCCTTGTAGACCTGTTTCATGTAGTCGGGGAAGCGGTACTTCGGACCGAGACCGTAACTGATATTGACGGTGAAAGCGCCCGTGCGCGCCATATGCTGGCAATAGCCGCGGCGCATTTTTTTGTCGCCTTCGATCCAGCCGCCGCCGTGAATCATAAAGAACACGGGGAACTTTCCTTCCGTAAGTTTTCCGCGTTGTTTTTCGTCGTAAATAATATCGAGTTTTCCCGTGTCGGGATGTTCCTCGTCATAGACGATATCTTTCACTTCCGTAAGCCCTTTGCCGGGGAAGCGGTTGCACAATAAATATTTGATATAGTCATCGACAAAGAAAGCAGCGCTTAATAATGACATAAAATTCCTCCAAGATTTATTACAATAAGTATAATAAAAATCGCCGCACTTTGCAACAGTTTTCCGCCGCCCGGCAAAAGAAAAAGGCAAAAGAGGGAAAAACTCGCATACGATTTTATTAAAAAAGAAAATACAAACGCGCCGTTTTGTCAAAAATCGCCTTAAAAACACACGTTCTTTTCCATACAAAACAAGACAAGTGTAAAAAATAATATTTTTATCCGATTAAGGATTGAAAAATGGCGCGGTTTTATGGTAAGATTAAGTTACTAAATTCTATAAAAAGGGGGATATCCTATGGACAACATCACCAAGGCAAAAATAAATCTGTTTGCTGTCTTAAGGAACCTTGAAGATTTGTGTGCAATGGACAAAGAGTCCGCCGACATCATCAAGGATACCAAACTTTCCGTACAGTTCAACGTGCCCGACGTAGGAAGCGCAACCATAGATTTCGATCACGGCAAGTGCACTTTCAATCGCGGCAAAAAACACGCCGGACTGCAACTCTTCTTCACTTCGGCGGAGCATTTCAACAACCTTATCGATCCGCCCAAGGACGCTAACGGTAAACCCAAAACGGTCATACCTATTTTCTACAACGTATTCAAAGCAGGATTCCTTCTCAATCAATTCACGAAACTCGCCGACAGACTCTCGTATTATCTGCAACCGGCGGCGGACAAGAAGGCGGAACTTCTGAAAGATCCCGAATATTTCAAAATCAACACGACGCTCACGCTGTACACCGCGTTGTTCGCACTCTGCGAAGTCGCAAACAGCGATAAGGTCGGTAAACTTTGTGCAAAGCGTATGTGCGACGGCAAGATTGCTGCGGGTATCCCCGGCGGTCCGCAACTCAACATCACCGTCAAAGACCACAAACTTTACGGAGCAAAGGGCGCAATCGACGACTGGTCGGCACAAATGTTCTTTGCGAATATGGAATTCGCGCACGACTTGCTGAACGGCGACGCGTCGAGTTTCGGCGGTATGGGCAGCGGCGACTTCCAGGTACGAGGCCGTCTCGATATGCTGGAACAAATGGCAAAAATGCTCAACCTCGTCAGCGCATATCTCGGATAGGAGGAAATTATGAATCTCGTTTACGAACCCAAAAAGATAATTGACGTTACCAAAAGCCAGGCCACTTTCAAAAGGGCTCTGAATTGTATCCCCGCGGGTATTTACGGACATCTCGGACCTTCCGAGGGCTGTATGGTTCCCGTATCGTCGTATCCTTTATATATGGATCACGCGCAAGGCGCGTACATATACGATATCGACGGCAACAGAATCATCGACTATATGTGCGGTTACGGCCCCAACTATCTGGGCTATAACGATCCCGACGTCGACGCTGCCGCCGCCGCTCAGAGAAAGAAGGGCGACTGCACTACGCTTATCAGCGATATCACCGTCGAATTTGCGGAAGAAGTTTGCAAGACCATCAATATGGCCGACTGGGCATTCTTCGCAAAGAACGGTAACGACGTCACGCAGTTTGCGATGATGATCGCGCGTGCTTATACCGGGCGCAAGAAAATGGTTTTGACGAAAGGCTGGTACCACGGCGTATCTCCCTGGACGCAAAAACTCGGCTATTCGGGCATCATCGAAGAAGACGTTTGCAACAACCTTTATATCGAGTGGAATCATCCCGAACAATTCGAGGCTCTCTGCCAACAGTACGAAGGACAAATCGCAGGCTTCATTTCGCAACCTTATCAACACGGTAACTTTGCGGATAACGAACTGCCCGCCCCCGGATACTGGCAGAAGATCCGCGAAATCTGCGACAAATACGGCGTAGTTCTTATTATCGACGACGTACGCGCGGGCTTCCGTATCGACATCAACGGTTCCGATTACCATTACGGCATTAAATCCGACTTGTCCTGCTTCTGCAAGGCAATCGCAAACGGATACAACGTATCGTGCCTCTGCGGCAACAAGAAACTTCTCAACGCGACGTCCGACATCGCGTACACCGGCAGCTACTGGCTTTCGGCAGTACCGTTTGCGGCGGGTATCGCAACCCTTCGCAAGGCAAAAGCGTTGAACGCTACCGAAGAAAACGCAAAGAAAGGCAAGAAACTTACCGACGGCCTTAAAGAAATCGCAAAAGACAACGGATTCGACCTCCGCGTCACAGGCGAACCGGGTATGTTCTATCTGCGCCTTGCGAACGACCTTCCTTCGCGCGTTATCCATCAGGACTGGGTATGCGAGTGCGTAAAACGCGGCGTATTCTTCACCAGCCACCACAACCACTTCATCAACTATGCACTCAGCAATGAGGACATCCAATACACTTGGGAAGTTGCGGACGAAGCGTACAAAGTAGTGCGTGAACGCTATCCCCAGGCACAACTCATTAAATAATTTTAGGAGGAATCAATTATGGCTTTAACTAAACAAGAGTGGATAAGGCTTGAAGAAAAGGCTGACGAACTGCGCAAACTTTGTCTTTACACCACGCATTGTTCCAGCGGGCATATCGGCGGCAGCATGAGCGCAGCCGACGTCCTCACTGCTCTTTATTACAAGTATATGAATTTCGATCCGAAGAACCCCGACGATCCCAACCGCGACAGATGCATCGTGTCCAAAGGACACATCGGCATTTTCCTTGCGGGTATGTTCGCCGACCTTGGTCTTGTCGACAAAGAAGAACTTAAAACCTTCAACCTTACCGGCAGCCGTCTCGGAATGCACCTTGACAGCAATAAGGTCAAAGGTCTTGACGCGTCCACCGGTTCGTTGGGACACGGCCCCTCGCTTGCTCTCGGCATGGCTTATGCGGCACGTCTTAACAAACAAAACTACACCACGTACGTTATGACCGGCGACGGCGAACTTGACGAAGGTTCCTGCTGGGAAGCGTTCATGGCAATCTCGCACTTCAAACTCACGAACTGCGTCGTTATCATCGACCGCAACCATTTCAGTATCGACGGCAACACCGAAGACGTTATGGCGCTTGAACCCCTTGCGGACAAAATGACCGCTTTCGGTTTCGACACCAAAGTCATCAACGGACATCGTTTCGACGAAATTTGCGACGCAATCGAATACGCAAAGAAAGCACCGAACGGCAAACCCGTTTGCATCATCTCCGACTCTATCAAGGGTGTAGGTATGAAACTTACGTCCGGTAACTTCAAATGGCACTACGGCGCCATCAACGACGAAATGTATGAAACCTGCTTGCACGATCTGGACGAATACAAGAAATCCAGAATCGCTGTGGCTGAAAAGGAGGGCATTTAATTATGGCTGGCGGATTAGTATATACTGCGCTTGAAAGCACATCAATGGCAACTGCCGAAATTTACGGCAAAACTCTTGTAAAACTCGGCGAACAAAACCCCAAAATCGTCGCTCTTACCGCCGACCTTAAAGGCTCGACGAAAATCGGCGACTTCGCGGCGAAATTCCCCGAAAGAACCATTAACGTCGGTATTGCGGAACAGAATATGTACGGCATGGCGGCAGGTCTTGCGAAATGCGGATTCATTCCTTTCGCGTCTTCCTTCTCCGTCTTCGCGTCGCTCCGCGCGCTTGACCAGATTCACACCGACATCTGCTATCAGAACGTCAACGTGAAAATCATCGGCACGCACGGCGGTACGTCGTTCGGACAGGCGGGCTCCACCCACCACGCAATCGAAGACTTCGCGGTTATCCGTTCGCTTGTCAACATGACGCTTATCTGCCCCGCCGACGGTATCGAAACGGGCAAGGCGGTCGAAGCGGCTGCAAACACCGAAGGTCCTTTCTACATTCGTATTAACCGTGGTTTCGACACCAACGTTTATGCGGACGACAACTACGACTTCGAAGTCGGCAAAGCCGTTCTCCTTAACGAAGGTAACGACATCACCATCATCGCGTGCGGCAGCTGCGTATATCAGGCTGTTCAGGCTGCGAAGATCCTTAAATACGACCACGACATCAACGCTCGCGTGCTGAACATGCACACCATTAAACCTATCGATAAGGAAGCAATCCTTGCTGCGGTCAACGACACTCGTCGTATCATCACCGCGGAAGACCACACCGTTATCGGCGGTCTCGGCAGCGCGGTTGCGGAAGTCGTCATCGAAGCAGGTAAGGCTTGCGCGTTCAGAAAACTCGGTCTCCAAGACAAGTTCAGCAAAATCGGTCTCCACGAAGACCTTATGGCTATGCACGAAATCGATGCGGAAGGCATCGTGAAAAACGCTCTTGAAGTCATCAATCAGGACTTCGAAAAAGAAGGCGTCAAAGGCTCTGCCGTCAAAGCGGAATCCGCAAAAGCCGGCGCAGCCGTCAAACTTGCTCCGCAGGGCGCAAACTGGGTAGACGAGGTATAGTATTATGGCAATGACTCAAGGCGATAAGTATGCATTGAGAATTTTCTTCTTCGCCGCGATTCCTTTGGCAAAAACCGTTGCGGAAAACGACCCGAAATTCGTAAAGAAATTCAAGGGCAAAAACTTCGTTTTCCAGATCAGCGTTTTGTCGCCGGAATTCAAGAAGACCGGAAAACTTTCAACGCACTTCGTTGTCAAGGACGGCAAGTGGGAAACTCACACCGGTGAAACCCACCCCCATCCTGATATCGAACTGGAATTTTCAACCCCCGAGAAGTTCATTCTGTTCTTCACCGGAAAAGGTATGCCGCTTCCCAAAATCAAGGGCGCGCTCGCACACCTTCCCACTTTCGTGAACATCCTTATGACTCTTCTCAGAATGGCGGGACTTCTGCAAGCCACCGACGTTCCCGAAAAACCCGAAGATCAGGAACTTTTGGTCTTGCTTTACATCAACCTTCTTACCGTCGGCGTCAGCCAACTTAACAGGGTTGAACATCCCGACGTCAAGCACTTTACGGAAGGCAGCCCCGACCGTGTGTACGCATTTGCGGTTACCGGTCACGAAAAACTCCAAGGCTGGCTCCGCGTTAAGGACGGTCAGACCGTTTCGGGACGCGGCGAATGCAAACGTTGCAAACCTTTCGTGTGCATGCGTTTCGACTCTCCCAAACACGCTCTTGAAATTCTCATGAGCAAGGTCGAGATGATTCCTTATATGCAAAAAGGATATCTGTCCATCGAAGGCGCGCCCGAATTCGGCAACGAACTTTCGGCACAGCTCTTCACGGTTGCATATTACGCACAAGGCACGTATCTTGACGACCAGAAGAAACAATAATCTTCAACAATGCAAAGGGCACGCTGTTCAGCGTGCCTTTTTTATGCCTTTTTCAAGGGGTGTATTATTGCCGTGAAAAAACGGACGGTTGCCCGTCCGCAAAAATCAAATGCTGTAATTTTCGGTAGAATGTTTTTCGGCGTATTCTTCGTCAAGTTTTTTCAGGGTTTCGTTCAGGGGCTTACGCAGTGCGACGTATAAGGTGTAAATGGCAAGCCCGCCGATTTTTATCGACGAATGGAAAACGTCGGACGCGATTTGCGCCTTTATAATGTTTCCGCCGATAAGCGTGCCCACGGGGATAAAGTCCATAATCGCGTAAACGAGCGCGAAGATTATGCTTGCAAGCCCTTGCCTTAAATAAATTTCGCCGTACTTTTCGCTCTTTTTCTTGAAGCAGCAGATTGCGATGCCCGACGCAAGCAGGGCGGCGACGGAAATGCTTTCGACAATTTCGTACGCGATGAAAAGTCCTTGCTTTTTATCGGGATAAAAGTTTTGCATACCGCTGATTATCGGAAGGACAATCACGTTGACAAGCATAAAGACGACGGCGATAACCGACGGAATAAACACGCATTTTTTGTATTCGGTTTCTTCGCCTTCGGGGAGCCCGCCTTTTTGCTTTTCGCGCACGGCGTGGAAAATGAAAATGCCGTATTCCACGATAACGCGAAGGGCAAGGACGGTTATCCCCAGGTCAACGACGAAGCCGTCCTGAATCCCCATAAGTTTCAGCGGCGCCCAGAATATCGTAACCGTCGTGTTGTAGTTGAACGCGGTAAGGAACACGCAGCTGACAATCGACGCAATCGCCGTCGCGTAGTAATATTTCGTTTGTTTTTTTCTGCTGTGGAAGTTAAGAAACGTCAAAATCAGGCAAATGAAAGCGATTGCAAGGTACAACGCCGCAAACACCGACACCCATATGATATAAGTGTTTTCGTCGGTGTAGTCCTGCATGAAAGTGTAGTTCCTGACGTTGAAGTGAATGAGCGAGATAAAAAGCGCGATGACCGCCGTCGCGTCGTACGCTATTTCTTTTTTGACGCTCATCGGCGCGAAATTTCTGAAATCGATATATCCCAAGACGAAAGTCAGGGGAATCGCAAAAAGAAGGACGACGTTCACGATTGCGGCGGCTTTCATGCTGTCCGTGGAAATCGCCAGCAGGTTGACAAGACTTACCGCCGCCATCACCATAAGCAAAAACCAATAAATATTCAGAAGTTCTTTTTTCTTTTCGTTTTTTACGTTTTGTTCGTCCATACGCTTATGTTATCATTATTCTTTGAAAAAAGCAATTTTATTTTAATTAGTATATTCTTTTAATTTTCCGACACGCTATCAGGGATATGAAAAAATGCTTATTGTTTATGATGACGGCGGCGGTGTTTTTCATCGCGGGTTTTGAAAACCGCGGCGCGGCAAACGCCGCAACGCTTTACGATATTTTCGGCGAACGCCACCTTGAATTTTACGAAAACGAAGTCGCGAAAGAAAAGGTTTTCAGCAAGTATTCGGAGCGCGAACTTGCAAAAATGGCAGTTGACAACGATATTTCGATTGATAAAGTCAAGAAACTGCTTGTATATTGTCACGCAATGAAAAATATCGGGAAGAATTATACGATAAAAGAAGCGGACAAATTATCAAACGCCACGGTAATCTCCGACGCCAGAAAGTACGTCGATTACCTAAAAGCAACAAGGTCAAAGGAAGAACTTGCCGCGCTTGAAAAAAGATTTAAGGAAATCGGCAGGGGACAATAAGCCGACAAAAACCTACAAAAAGGCAACGAAAAAGCCGCGGAAATTCCGCGGCTTTCTGCTGTGTCAAATTATTTTTTATAAGTCTTTTTGAAAAGTTCCAGCGAAAGTTCGGTCGTGTATTTGTCGGCTTTTGCTTTTTCGACGGTCTTTTGCTCGATATAAGTTTTACATCCTTCTTCCAAAGCGCGGCACGCTTCGAAAGCGTCTTCCAGGGTTTTCCCGCACACGAAAACGCCGTGGTTTGCAAGGAAGCAGGCGTTTCTGCCTTCCATTGCGGCGACGGTATTTTTCGTAAGTTTTTTGGTTCCTGCAAGGCCGTACTTTGCACAACGTACGTCGCCCAGAAGATACTTTTTCATTTTATCGTTGAAAGCGGGCAATGAAAGGTGCGTGCTTGCAAAGGTTGCGCCCCAGGTGGGGTGGCTGTGCAGAACGACGTTGATTTCGGGACGCGCGCGAAGAATAGCGGCGTGGATTTTCCTTTCGCTTGTAGGTTTCCGGGGGCCCGTCCATTCAAGCGTTTCGATATCGACGACGGGAAGGTCGTCGGGCGTCATAACGACGTAATCGAGTCCCGACGGGGTGACAAGCGCGTGCTTTTCGTCAAGGCGGATCGAGATATTGCCCCAGGTGCCTTGCACAAGGTTTTCTTCCAGCATTCTGACGCCTGCGTCTTTGACCATTTGTCTTAATTCTTTTTCGGTAAATGCCATAATAAACCTCCTATTCGCGCTCGGCTTTCAAAAGCGCTTCCTGATTCGTCTTGCTGTATTTTTTGCGATACACGACGTGTTCCAGCACCGCGCCGATTTTGCCGACGGGTTTGCAGCCGCCGACGGCTTGCGCCATGATAAGGGTATGGGCGGCTTTGTCAAGGACAAGACAAGCGGTGAACGCTTCGTTGAGCGTCGTGCCTGTCGAAAGAATACCGATGTCCGAAAGCAGGCATGCTCCGCGGCCTTTAAGCGCCTTGGAAATGCCAAAGATGTCGTTGGTTTTTGCGGTTCTTGCGGTAGGGCCGACGATTTGCGCCATATCGTCCAGAACGGGCGGAATGGTGACTTTTTTATTCGCGACGGTCAGTGCGAACACGGGCGAAGTAATCATAATCGCGCCGACGTCCTGACGCGCGCCGTACAGTTTAACGTGCAAAAGCGCGTCTTTCAGAGTGTCGGAAGGGCATTTGTCGGTTTCGTTGAATTTGACCTCAATGATATCTTCAACGGTCAAATCTTTGAAGTTAACCCCCGATTTGGTGATAAGCATACTTTCCGAGTCCACTCTTGCGCTGATGTTGTTGGTGTGCGCGCCGAAAAGATTTTCGTCGTAAACCTTATGCGCGTACTCAACCATAGTGTTTTTGAGTTTTTCGTTCATAACGACTCCTTATTAAAAACAGCGGGCGGAAAAAACCGCCCGCAAGTTTTAACGATTATTTCTTTTTGGGTTTTTCGAAACTGCGTTGAAGTTCGGGCGTGCCTTGTGCTTTTACGAGAGCGAAAACTTTGTCAAAGCGTTCAAGCGCGGCGTCGATGACTTCGTCGGTGTCCGCCATAGAGGTGTAAAGACGGCTGCCGGCAAGGGTAACGATACCGTTTGCCATATAAGCTGCGCCCATATCTTTCATGGCTTCTGCGCGGGCTTCCATTTCGGGCTTGTTTTTGAGAAGTCCCAAAGCGGATTTAAGGAAGCTGAAACTGCTGTAATCGAAGCTCATTGCGCCGGTGCATTCAAGGTGAACGATGCTGCCCTGGTTGTAAACGACGTAAGGAAGATTGTGTTTTTTGACAAGGGCTTTAAGGCCTGCCGCAAGTCTGTCGCCCGCAATACCCGCTTTTTCGCAAGCGTTGTATTTTTCGATGGCTTTGATGCAGCAATATCCTGCGTATGCGGACAAGGGGTTCGCCGCGAGAGTGCCGCCGACGTACGCTTTTTTGCCAAGGCCCGCGACGCCCGCCGCCATAAGGGAGATGTATTCGCGTTTGCCGCCTACGCCGCCCGCTGCGGGATAACCGCCGGCGATGATTTTGCCGAAGATGGTAAGGTCGGGTTTGACGTTGAAGAAGCCTTGCGCTCCGCCAAGACCCATACGGAAACCGGTAACGACTTCGTCAAAGATGAAGAGCGCGCCGTATTTGTGGGCAAGTTCAAGGGCTTTCTGGTTGTAATCGAAGTCAATGGGGCGAGTGCCGCTTTCGGGGCCCACGGGTTCAACGATGACGCAAGCCGTGCCGCCGCGAAGTTTATTGCGTCTGAGCATACCTTCCAGCATTTTCAGGTCGTTGGGGCGGACTTCGTCGGTGGAGCCGTAGCAGCCTTTGGGAATGCCGTGACTTTCAAGAAGGTTGCGGCTTCCGGGGATTTTCAGACCATAGACCATTTGGTCGGACCAGCCGTGATATGCGCCGCCGACTTTGATGACGCGTTTGTTTTTGGTTGCACAACGGGATACGCGGATTGCCGCCATGACGGATTCTGTGCCCGAGCCGAGCATACGGAACATTTCGCACGCAGGCATATGTTTATTGATCTCTTTTGCAAGCAGAAGTTCCGCTTCGTGGAAAAGACCGGTAACGGGGCCGCAGGATTTGATAAGTTCGATCGCCTGTTCCTGAACTTCGGGGAAGTTGCTGCCGAGGATTGTCGGGCCGCCCGCTTGCAGGAAGTCGAAGTATTTATTGCCGTCCGCGTCGTAAAGGTATGCGCCTTCGGCTTTTACCATGCACATGGGGAAGGGTTTGTTGAAAGCAAGGTTGTGCTGAACGCCGCCGGGGATATATTGTTTTGCCTCGGTGGTGATTGCTTTGGATTTCGCGCATTGTTTGTCGAAGTAGTTTTCGACGATGTCCTTATACGCTGCGTCCGATACGCAATAGATGGGTTTGCTCGTGAGTTCGTGCAACTCGTTGTAGATGTCTTGCGCTTTCGGCCATTTGCCTTGTTCGCAAGCGTAACCGTTTCTGCTCATAGTGAAGTCCTCCTAACGTTTTAAGTAGTTAATAAATTTATCGATTGACTGTTTGATTTCAACGTCGTCAAAGGGTTTGTTTTTGATGAAACGTTGAAAAACAATTCCGAAATATGCGCCGAGGATATATGCCGAAAGTTCCTCGGGGGTGAACGTTTCCAGAAGTTTCGCGTATGCCGCGTGCGTTTTTATGCGCTCCGCCGCAATATCGTAAATTTTCGAGAAACTGCTTTCGCCTTTGCACAGGATACCGCGCATTAAAAGATTGCCCGTAAGGTAAGGGTAAGGTATCGTGTCGTCGACGAGTTTGTCGATGAGCGCCGATATGGAAACTTCCTGCTCGGATTCTTCAAAGACCGAAACAAGGTCGTTGATTTCTTCCGCCGCGATTTGTTCCATAAGGTCGTCCAGCGAATTGAAGTGAGTGAAGAAAGTGCTGCGCGATACGTCCGCCGCCTCCGATATTTCGTCGATGGTAACGTTCCCGAGACCTTTTTCTTCAAACAGTTTTTTCGCCGCGTGCAACAACGCTTTGTGGGTGTTGTTCTTTTTGCGCAGACGGCGTGACGTTTCCAATGGTGCCATAAAATCTCCTTTTAATATATTTTGATTATATCACTAAAATAATACGGTTGTAAAGAGTTTTTTGTATTAAAGTACAATTTTGTACTGACGGTCAGTTTATTGATAACGATGTCCCGAAAATTTTCATTTTTTGCCGTTTTTCGTCTTTTTTCGCGCATTTTGGCGCGATAGCGCGCCCGTAAGGCGGTCAAAACCATTGACAAAACGAAAAGTCGCAAGTATAATAGGGCAATAGACATTGGCATATTTTATATGCCTTTGATTTTTTATGGAGAAGAAAAATGGAAAAAGAAGTTTTTTTAACCAAGGAAGGCTACGACAAATTAAAACGCGAATATGACGAACTCAGTTCGACAGGTCGCAAAGAAATGGCGGAGAAAATCAAAATCGCCCGTGAGTTCGGCGATCTCAGCGAAAATGCGGAATACGACGCCGCCAAAGAAGAGCAGGGTTTCCTTGAAAAGCGCATTCGTGAAATCAACGAAATGCTCAGCAACTGCACGATTATCGACGAAAGCACGATCGATACCAAAACCGTCAGCGTCGGTTGCATCGTAAAACTTCAGGATCTGGAATTCGGGGACAAGCTCGAATATAAAATCGTCGGCGTTTCGGAAGCGAAAATCGAAGAAAATCTTATCAGCAACGAATCTCCTCTCGGCAGCGCGCTCATCGGCAAGAAAAAGGGACAGGAAGTCGTCGTCACCACCCCCGGCGGCGAAGCAAGATTCAAAATTTTAAGCATTAACGCATAAGAGGTCAAAATGGCAGAAAACGACGTCCGAAACAACGAACAACAGGAAGATTTAAGCGAGCTTATCAAGGTTCGCCGCGACAAACTGCGCGATTTGCAGGACGCGGGCAAAGATCCTTTCAGAGAAGTCCGCTTCGAAAAAACGGCGATGTCCAAAGAAATCGTCGATAATTTTGAAAAATACGAGGGCAAAACCGTGTCGCTTGCCGGCAGACTCGTCAGCAAACGCGTTATGGGCAAGGCAAGTTTCGCGCATATCCTTGACGGCGACGGTCAGATTCAGCTTTACTTTAAGCGCGACGTTCTGGGCGACGAGCCGTATGCGGAATTCAAAAAATACGACATCGGCGATATTATCGGCGTTACCGGTGAAGTTTTCGTGACGCACATGGGCGAAACCACCGTCAACGTTACTTCGGTGAAACTTCTTTCAAAGTCGCTTTTGCCGCTCCCCGAAAAATTCCACGGACTTACCAACACCGACCTTCGTTATCGTCAGCGTTACGTTGACCTTATCGTCAATCCGGAAGTCAAGTCGGTTTTCGTGAAACGTAGTATGGTCCTTCGCGAAATCAGAAACTTTTTGGACGAAAAAGGATATCTGGAAGTCGAAACCCCCGTTCTGCACAACATCGCGGGCGGCGCAAACGCAAGGCCGTTCATTACGCACCACAACACGCTCGATATCGATATGTACCTTCGTATCGCTCTGGAACTTTATCTTAAACGCCTTATCGTCGGCGGGTTTGAAAAAGTTTACGAAATCGGCAGAGTTTTCAGAAACGAAGGTATGGATCAACGCCATAATCCCGAGTTCACTTTGCTGGAACTTTACGAAGCCTACACCGACATTCACGGTATGATGGACATCACCGAAGGTATGTTCAGACACGTTGCAAACAAAGTTTGCGGTACGGGCAAAATCACCTTCGACGGAGTTAACCTGGACCTTGACAAACCTTTTGAAAGAATTTCGATGGTCGAGGCGGTCAGAAAGTACGCAGGCGTCGACTTTGACAAAATCGAAACACTGGACGAAGCAAGGGCGGTCGCGAAAGAGCATCATATCGAATACGAACAACGCCACAAAAAAGGCGACATTCTCAATCTGTTTATCGAGGCTTACGTCGAGGATAAGCTCGTTCAGCCCACGTTCCTTACCGGACACCCCGTGGAAATCAGCCCGCTTGCAAAGCGCGATCCCGATCATCCCGGCTACACTCAGCGTTTCGAACTGTTCATAAACGGCAGGGAATACGCCAACGCTTTTTCGGAACTTAACGATCCCATCGACCAGCGCGGCAGATTCGAGGCTCAGGTGGAACTCAAAAAACAGGGCGACGAAGAAGCCAACGACATCGACGAAGATTATCTCACCGCAATGGAATACGGCATGCCCCCGACGGGCGGATTAGGCGTCGGCGTCGACCGTCTTGTAATGCTTGTTACGGGTGCGGAGACGATAAGGGATGTGTTGTTGTTCCCCACAATGAAACCAATTAAAAAGTCATAATTTTGCGACCTTTTGAGTTTTTGGCAAAACCTTACTCGGTTACGTACGCCTGAGTACGCGCCCTCGTAAGAACTTGCCAAGAAACGTCAAAATTTCATCAAAATTCTGACTTTTTAGGAAAGTATGTCATTGCGAGGAGCAAAGCGACGTGGCAATCTCCCGGAAGGGAAACGATATAATTAAAGCACCGATTTTTCGGTGCTTTTGTTTTGGGTTTATATCGTTGTGCGCGCTATTATTGATTGTTGCGGAAGCCGAATCCGCTGACTTCTTTCGCCTTATTGATATAGGTGAACGCGTCGGGATCGACGTCTTTTATGATTTGTTTGAGCAGGGCGGATTGCTTTTTCTTCACGACGCAGACCAGGATTTTTCTGGTGGAATTTGTATAGATGCCTTCCGCGTGGATTATCGTGCCTCCGCGGTGCAGGATTTGCACGATTGCGTCGCCGACTTCTTCCGCCTTATCGGTGATGATATTGAACACGACGCTGGATTGCGTACCCGTCGTGATGACGTCCGCAACCTCGCTTGTCAAAAACAGGGTGATGAACGAGTAAAATATCGGGGAAGCGATTTTGACGAAGGTCGTGTTCGCGTCCATGCCTTTTGCCGACAACAGACCGACGATACCCGACAGCAAAACGACGATGCTGTCAAACAGGAAAATAAACCAGCTTGTATTAAGTTCGGGCTTTTTCTTGTTTGCGATTTTCCCAAGTATATCCGTGCCGCCCGCGCTGCTGTTCGTAAGAAGGGAGCCGCCAAGCGCAACGCCCGAAATGACGCCGCCCGCGATTGCCGAAATAATCGTCAGACTGCTTTCCATGCCCGAGCCTTGAAATACGGGCAGTTTAAGTGCGGAAAAAAGTGCCATAAAGCCCGAATATCCGACGGTTACTATGGTCGTATTGATTGCAAATTGTTTGTTGAGCGTGAAAAACGACGCGATAATAAGCGGCAGATTCAGCACGAAAATCGTGACGGCGGGGTTGAACACGCCTTCCGCAAGTTTATGGTCGTACAGATTGACGACGTTGTACACGATACTCGCGATACCGCCTACGCCGCCCGGGGCAAATGCGTTCGGGACAATAAAGACGTACGACGCCACCGCGCGAAGCAGTGCGAAGAATAGCAAAAGACCGTAAAACCCGACACGACTTAAAAATTTTTTCGATTTCTCTGATTTCATAGCCCGTAATATAAACTTATAAAAGAAAATTGTCAACAAAAATATCTCATGTTCGACACAAAATATTTTGTCGATAAACCTTGTATTCCAAAAAAGATATATTTATATATCAATCTTCAAGTTTTTTGAGCTCCTCGTCGTCCGAAGAATCGTCGGGTTCCACCGATTGATGCACGCGTGCCGACACGTCTTTAAGGTCATAGGTTTTGACGTCGAAACTGCCGTCTTTGTCCATTATTTTGACCTTGACCTGCTGTTTTAAGATGTCGTTGCTTTCCACGACGCCTTCGCCGTCGGGAGTTTTTGCGCGACTGCCGACCTTGGGCATTTTTTTGTACATTTCGGCGTAGTAATCGTTCTCGAATTTCAAGCAGCACATAAGACGTCCGCAAACGCCGCTGATTTTTGTAGGGTTAAGCGACAGTCCTTGCAGTTTCGCCATTTTGATGGAAACTTTCGCAAAGTCGGGAAGACAGGTGTTGCAGCAGCATGGCCGTCCGCAGGGGGCAAGCGCGCCGCGCATTTTCGCGTCGTCGCGTTCATAAATCTGGCGAAGTTCGATGCGGTTTCTGAACACGCCCGCAAGGTCTTTGACAAGGTCGCGGAAATCGACTCGTCCCGCCGCCGTGAAGTAAAAGATAATCTTCTGACGGTCAAAAGTGTATTCCACGTCCACAAGCTTCATATTAAGGTTGTGTTTTTCGATTTTCTCGTTTGCGATGCGAATGGCTTCGGGGCGCATGGCAAGGTTTTTTTCCACCTGTTTTTTGTCGGCGTCGGTGGCTTTCCTTAAAACGGGTTTCAAAGGTTGCACGACGTCTTTGTCGTCGACTTCGCGGTTTGAGAGCACGACTTCGCCGTATTCCGTGCCGCGCGCCGTTTCGACAATCGCCGCGTCGCCTTCCGAAAACGAAATATTCTCGGGGCTGAAATAGTACACCTTGCACGAGTTCTTAAATTTTATGCCGACTATCGTTACTGACATTTATATTTAACCTCCAAAATACCGAGAAGCAGGTTTTCGACAACGCCGGTGCTTCCCACGTAAAAACTCAATTTTTTTCTTTCTTCGTTGACAAGATAAAGTATGTTGGAAAGGGCGTCAAGCGAAAAGCCTTTCGACAGCGTTTCGATTTCCCATTCCTTATGTTTGCTCATGATAAGGTTCTTGTCGGTTTTTGCCGCAATCATATCGCGAAGCACTATTGAGAGCGCGTCCAGAAAAACGGGCAAATTATCCTTATCAAGGGTTTTATCATTCAAAAACGACGCCACATCGCTGCTTTTTTTCAGATTATTGAGTATGAATATGGCGCGGTCGAACGTTTCCGAAAAGGCGGAGTTTGACGAAATTTCCTTTGCGCGCCACAGCATACCGTCGGCGCAGGCGGCGGCAATCGTCGCGTTTCCGACGGCAACGCCCGAACCTATCAATGCGGCTTTTATATCGTCCGCGGAAAACCTGTCAAGGGTTATTTTTTTCGTTCTCGACTTCACCGTGTCCAGAATCGCGCTTTCGCTGCCGACTCCCAAAAATATGCTCACCGCTTTTTGCGGTTCTTCCAGGGTTTTCAGCAACTTGTTTTGCGCGGCGGGGTTCATTTTGTCCGCGGAATTTACAAAGTACAGTTTGTTGTCGCTCTCAAACGGTTTCGTCTCGGTGTCCTCGATAAGGGCGGCGACGTCTTCGACCTTGATTTTTTTGCCGTCTTCGTTGATGAATTTCACGTCGGCGTGATTCCCGTTCAGCACTTTTTTGCAAACGGGGCAGGTCGTGCAGGCGTCCTTGCAATATACCGCGCACGCAATCAGTCTGAAAAGATTCTGCACGGCGAAAACGTCGGGCGAGATCACCATATAAGCGTGCGACAAATTGCCCGTGTCGATATCGTGTTTTATTAAGTTGTAGGCGCGGCTCTTTTTCAGAGCGTCCTGAAACTCAATCATCTGATAAGTCCTTTTTCGCGAAGGGCGTCGATAATATGCCGGCTTGTTTCGGCCTTGCACTCGCAGGGGACGATGCGGATCACCCTTTCCGGATTTTCGTCGGCGATGTCGGAAAAGCCCTTGTAAACGCGGGCGTGGAAATCGCCCGATTCCACCTCGAAACGGTCGCCCATTTCTTCCGCCTTTTTGCGGCTTCTGAACATTTTGTCGTGGGGCAGGTCGATGAAAACCGTCGCGTCGATGGGGCAGCCCTCGATTGCTTTTGCGTTTATGTTTTTCACGACGTCGGTGCCGAGTCCGCGTCCCGCGCCCTGATAGGCGACGGAACTGTCGACGTGCCTGTCGCAAATCACGATTTTTCCTTCGTTAAGGGCGGGAATGACGACTTCCCTTAAAAGTTGCGCGCGCGCCGCTGCGTAAAGATACGCCTCGCACTCGGGCGTCATATCCGCGCTTTCCGGCGAGAGCAGTATTTCGCGAATTTTTTCGCAAATGGGAGTGCCGCCGGGCTGGCGAACGAGAACGGCGGGTTGCGACGTTTTTTCAAGATATTCCATAAGAAGACGAACCTGCGTGGATTTTCCGACGCCTTCGCCGCCTTCAAAAGTGATAAATTTTCCTTTCATAATGATGTCCGTTAATTATTCTACTTATTTATTGTAACATATAATCTGCCGTTTACAAAACCAAAAACGTCGCGGTCTTTCAAAAAATCGGCAATATTTTCGGTAATTACTTCGCCGTACGCGACGACGGGAATGCCCGGGGGATACGTCCCGACTTCCCCGAGCGACACGTGACCTATCGCGTCGTGCAGCGGAAGATACGCGCCGCCGCCCGTTACTTTTTTGAAAACAGGCGCGGGCAAGGGCGGAATTTCACGCGCGCTTTCGCATTTCACGTCTTTTAAGGCGTCGTAAATATCGTCGATTCTTTCTTCGTTTTCGGGAGACAGTATAAAGACCGCCAAATCGTAAAAGGTCATTTCGGGCACGACGTTTTTACTTCTAAGCGCCGAAAACCCGTTGTCCCCGCACCTTACGACAAGCCTTGTGAAGTCGTCGTTTTCGATTATTTCCAGAGGCAGTTTTTCTTTTAATAAGTTTACCTTTTCAAAAAGTTTTTCATACTTTTCTTCGCCCGATATTCTTCTTTCGTCAATGGAATAATCAATGCTTGCAAGGGTAAGATAGCACGGGCTTGTGGTGTGCAAATCGGCACGTAAACGCAACAAATCGTCAGTTAAAGTATCGTTATTGCAAAATAAAGCCGCCCCACCCGAATACACGGGCAAGGTTTTGTGAAAACTTGTAACGGAAATGTCGGAAAATCCCGAAAAGCCTTTTTCAAAGCGTTCTGAAAACGGGAAATGCGCGCCGTGCGCCTCGTCCACGAAAAGAATTTTGCCACGGTTTTTCACAAGCGCGGATATACTTTTTGCGTCCGCGGTCATGCCGAAGTAATTCGGTGACGTTATGACGCACGCGCCCGCAGACGGATATTGTTCAAGCGCGGTTTCGACGTCTTTTTCCGTCACGGGCAAAGGGATTCCGTTTTTGTCGAAAGACGACGGAATATATCTTACCTTAAACCCGAGCGTTCTTGCCGCCGCGTAAACCGACTTATGCGAAGAGCGGGCAACGATAATTTCGTCGGTGCGGTTTCGTATCGCGCTCATTGCGATGAAAACCCCCGTCGTGCTGCCCGAGGTCAGATAAAAGCAGTTTTTCGCGCCGTACGTTTTCGCGCATTCCTTTTCGCTTTCAAGTATTGCGCCCGTCGGATTTTGCAGATTGTCCGAAAAATCGAGTTCGGTCACGTCGTATTTCGCGCTTAAAAAAAGCGGATTATCGCCCGTGCCGAAGTGCGCCGGCATATGGAAGCGCGCGGGATTTTTTGCGACGTATTCGCATATTTTGTCGTACAACGGTTTCATAATCCTTATTATATATTGTTTTCGCGCGTTTGTCTAAATAAAAGTCAAGTAAAATTTGAAAACCCTTGCAAATTCCGCGGCGGTGTGGTAATATAATGAAAAGGGGAAAACCCAAATAAGACAAATTTGAAAAGGAGACGTTACTATGGCACACAAAATCAGTGATGAATGCATCGCTTGCGGAGCGTGCGCGGACACTTGCCCGGTAGGTGCTATTTCCGAAAACGGCGGTAAATACGAAATCAACCCCGACGAATGCATCGATTGTGGCGCTTGCGCAGAAGGCTGCCCCGTCGGAGCAATCCAAGGCTGACAAACACAAAAAGAAAGAACTCCCCCGGATTTTTCCGGGGTTTCTTTTTGGAAAAAACACGGCGGAAACTGAAAAATCCGCCGTTTTTTGACAAAATCCGAAAAAATGTAAAAATCGTCAAATAAAAAAAGGGATTCGATTGTTTATTTGTTGCAAGGGTTATATCGGTTGCAAAATTCTTCCCGACTTTGTATAATATGCCTATTAAATAAAAGAGGTTTTCCGTTTGGATAATAAACGCCTTGACATTTTAATAGCGCGCATCAAGGAATCGGGCGATGAAACCGCTTTTGCGGAGTTTTACGAACTCACGTCAAAAGGTTTGTTTTCGTATTTATTGTCGATAGTAAGGAGAAGGGAAGTTGCCGAAGACCTTATGCAGGATACGTACGTGCGTTTCAGACAAAGCGTGCAAAGTTACAAATCGGGCAATCCGGCGGCGTTTCTTATCGAGATCGGCAAAAACATCGCCTTCAACCACATAAAGCGCGCGAAGTACGAGACCGCGACGGATTTTTCGGAGTGGGAACCCGTGTCCGGCGAAAAGAGCGTCGAAGACCTTGCCGACACCACCGTCACCGACGCGATGAAAAAGGTGCTGACCGCCGACGAAGCGCAAATCGTTATGCTGTACGTCGTGGCGGGATTCAAACATCGCGAGATTGCGGAAATCGTAAAAAAACCCGTGGGCACGGTACTCTGGACGTACAACAACAGCCTTAAAAAACTCAGAAAATACTTAAAGGAGGAGCAAGCGTGAACAACAAAGATTTGAAAAACAAATTAAAAAGCGAAATCGAAAGTATTACGCCGCGCGTTTACGACAACGTCGTGCAGTCCTCCTATATCGAAAAACCCGTGGCGAAAACAAAGAAAGCGGGCGCAAGCAAAGCGTTCAGAATCGCGACGTCCGCCGTGGCGTGCGTGCTGATTATGGCAATCGCGATCACCTGTGGCGTCTTATTCGCGCCGAAAAAAGATAATTCGCCGATAAGCAATTATTATTACGTGCAAGTTTCTGCGGGCGCGGACAAAGCGACTGCGGCGGCGGACGAAAAAACCGACGGCGCAAAAATCACGCTCACGTTAAACAGCGAGGAAACCGTGGAAACGGTGCGCGCCGAAAACGTGGACGGCGACATGATACTGCATCTTTCGGGCGAATTGAAAGGGCTTAAATTTGACGCTGCGACAAGAAAAATCAACGAAGCCGCGCGGACGCTCAAATTTGTCGATGACGCGGACGGGCTTTCCGTTTCCGTCTCCGGCGAGACCGCCGAAAGTTTTGCAAAACGACTTTCGACGGCGTTTGACTTTTCGCTGTCGATAAAGACGATTTCAAAGGAAGACCTTGCAGACCTGGCGAAGAAATATTTGCAAACCGCGACTTCATCAATGAGTTTTGAACAATTAACCGCCGCTTTTGCCAAAAGAAAGAGTCTGCTGGAAGAATCCTGGCTCGGCGACAGAAGCATTTTTTCGGACATATATTGTCAGATTGCCGTAGCACAACTTTCAGACATTAAGAACAGTGGGTTTGATGTATTCAAGGAATTTGTGAGAGGCAGTTATAATGAAATGATTGAAAGCCTTAAAAGAATCGAAAGCATGTGCGAGAATTTAGGGCTGACCGAGGTGCAGACAAAAGTTGCGGCAATCCGTATCTCCCTTGAAAACATCGACTTTGCGAAAATCAAGGCGATGTACGACAATTATATCAGCGGTTTAATCAACAACATTCTGAACCCGAGCGAACAAACGTCGAACGGTATTTTTAATATTTAATAAACAATATAAAAACAAAAACAAGCCTTATCGGAAACGGTAAGGTTTTTTTATTGAAAGACACCTTGTTATAAATCCCACGCAAGATACTTTTGTACTTGCGTGGAGTAAAAAAATAAAAAATTTTCAGAAAATCCCAATAAAACGCGCTCGTCGATTGTTTACTTTGCGAAAACAATTTGAAAAACACGGAGGTTTTACTCAATATGAAAAAGAAAATCCTGGCAATACTTCTTGTAGTATCTATGGTAGCGGCTCTTGCGGTCGGACTTACCGCCTGCAATAAGGACAAGAAAACCGCGCCTGCAAAAGCAGACAACGCCGAAACTCTCGGCACGGCAATCGCAGTCGCGATGAACTCTTCGGCAGCGGGCACTGCTTCGGCGGAAGGCGATGAAAACGTTGATCCTTATTTCACCATCAAAGGCATTCCCGGTATCAGCCTGGCAACCAACGAAATCGCAAAATACCTTAACGAATACGTAAACAATGCAAAGGCGTACATCAAAGATCACAATGTTGACGTCAAAGTGGAAGCATCTAACGAAAAAGACGGCTATAACTACAAAATGCTCGTGACCGTCACTTATAAAGACGCCGAGGGCAAAGACGTATCCGACGTATCGACGATTTACATCAACGCAAAGAAAATCAAAGACGGCGAAGTTTCCAAGGAAGACGCAGACATCAACGGCAAAGACGACTATGCTTTTGAAGCGGTTGTAATGCACGGCGAAAAAGAATTTGTCAAAATCAGTGGAACCTGCACTTATGACAAAGAGAAAGATACAATGGTGTTCGCATTTGGAGCAGGCACCGGTCTTAAAGTTGACGGTGTTGGCGTAAACGTCACCGCATGGGCAAACGAAAAGGGCGGCGTAGTCGTTGAAGTTAACGTCGGTGTTGACAACGCATGCAAGGTCAACGTGAAAGTCGAACTTGGCAAAATCAGCGATACCGAACACGGCGCGAAAGTCTACGTTGACGTAGCGGTCGGGAAAGAAGGTCAAGAAACCGTTAAAGTGAACGTCGTTGCAAACGTTATCTCGAATGCAAACGCAACCAACCTTGACAAAAACGACTTTGCAATCAATGGTACGGCGACGGTTGTCGTTGTGGGCTCTGTAAACGTGAACGTCGACATCAACGGCATTGCAAAATATATCCCCGGTGAGCCGGAAGTCGAAAACGGCAAGTACGTTGTACAAGTCAGCGGCAACGCCAGCGTCCAAGTCGGCTAATAATATGCTTATTATCGGATTACGACAGTAATCTTTCCACCTAAATCAAAGGAACGTCCCGATTTTCGGGGCGTTTCTTTTTGCAAAAATTCACCTTGCGAAAAAAATGAAGAATTTCAAACAATTTTCAATAATATGCAAAGCATTGTCATATTTTGTATGCAATAATGCAATCAAGAGGTGAACAAAATGAAAAAATTATTTGCAATAATCAGAAACACAAAGGTTAAAAACCCCGCCCGCCGTCCGCTCGAAATATATCATATCGACAAAGGATTTTCGGAGCCCCTTTTTGAGTGCGCGGATTACGTCGTGTCCCGCACGAGCGGACTTTTTGAAAACGCGGAGTATCACGAAGTCACAAACTCCTTTGGCGTAAAATTCAACGTGACGAAAAGCGTTTTATAAAGTCTGCACCTTTTCTCCACGCAATTACAAAAGAATCTTGCGTGGGGCTTAATATGGTGTCCCTTCCGGGAGATTGCCACGCTACGCTCGCAATGACAAACAGTGCGTTGCACGGAATATTACAATGCGAGTGCTCTGATTACGTCTTTACAACGCAACACTTTTTATCTCGTACGAAGTACTTAATGTCATTGCGAGGAGCAATGCGACGTGGCAATCTCCCGGAAGGGCACCTTGTAAAAGCGATGATACGATGTTTTTGCCTTTGGCAAAAGCGATGCGCCAATGGCGCGATGTGTGCCTCTGGCACGTTGCGGATTTACCTTAACTTCGGCTGCAAGCCGAAATATAACTTTGGCGACAGTCAAAATATCACTTTGACCAAGTCAAAATATAACTTGCATTGCAAATTAAACTGCGAAGCAATGATCGCGAAGCGCGAAAAAACCGTCGGAAAGCGACGGTTGGTATTGTTTTCGGTTTATCAAAACTTCACAAGTTCCGGCTCACGGTTCACGTATCGGGTGAAACCTTCAAAGCCGATTTCTTTCATTGCCGCCGCGATTTTGTCGTAATTATAAGCGATGCTGTTTGTGCGGTGTGCGTCGCTGCCGAAAGAAATTTTCCTTCCGCCGAGTTCGTAGTATCGTTTCAGGACGTCGACGTCGGGGATTGACAGGTGTCGCAAAGAAAACTCGCTTGTGGTTTTTCCGCCGCGATAAGTTTTGCTGTTGACTTCCAGGCACTTATCTTTTTCGATGATGGCGGTGAGGATATCGTCAAAGACGTCCGAGAACTCCTCGTAAAACATATCGGGCTCCTTATACGGCGCGTTTCTCTGGATATAGCCGATGTGGCCGATGATGTCGTAGGGGTAGGGCGCGTCGACGCTTTCCCGGACGGCTTTCAGGTATTCGAGATAGGCAAAGTGTTTATAGGGACACTTATTGAAATATTCCGCGTAATAGACCTCGCTGCCGAGCACGCAGTGAACGCTGTTGATAATGACGTCGAAGTCGATATCGGCAAGGTCTTTGATATACAGATTGTTTGCCGATTTAAGGTAACCGAGTTCCGCGCCCATGGCAAGGCGGAAGTTTTTCTTATTGAAGCGGCGTTTGAAGTTCTGCATCGCGGCGACGTACGCCGACATATTTATTTGCGGGTTGTCGTATCCGATGACCTGATAATCGCGGTTGACGTGATCGGTGATTGCGACATAGTCGCAACCGCGAGAAAGCGCCGTCGCAACGACGTCTTCAACCGCCTCCATGCCGTCGTCCGAAAAAATGCTGTGAACGTGCGAATCGTGCATAAAATTCCTCCTAACGATTATTATACAAACGTAAGGACAATATGTAAAGGTTTTTCGCAAAATATTACACGCGGGCGCATTTGTAACGTTTAGGTTAAAAATTACCTTAAAACGATTTGCCGATAACCCCGAAACGGCGCAAGTCAAGCGGAAATCCCGACTTAGCCTTGACAAGAAAACTAATAAATATTAAAATATAAAATGTAGAGATATACGCACGTCCGCGTGCGTGTACAATTTAAATCTCGAAAGGAGACGAAAAATGAAAAACAAGAATTTTTTGCGAGTACTCGCAATAGTTTGCGTTCTCGTTTTGTGCGTCGGCGTTCTGGCTGCCTGCAAAAATAAAGGCAACGGTGGCGGAAACCAAGGCGGCGGAACGGGCGGCGGTGGCGGAACCGGCGGTGGCGGAACCGGCGGCAACCAAGCAGGCGCCTCGATGAACGCATTTGTCAACACGATGTTCCAAAGCGCAAACGAAATTGCAAACGGCACTTCGTTTGAACTTGCCGACGGCAAAAACATCGCTTTGAGCCTTGGCGCGACAATCACCCTTAAAAAGGACAGCGGCGTCGCAGAAAAAATGCCGATCGAACTTGCTCTGAAAGGTTTTCTTGACCGTCAGAACGTTATCGACAAATATATCGTCGACGCAAACGGCGCATACGTGCTTTCGGGCAATGACGTGACGATATTCACCGACACGACCGAACTCAAAGAAGGCGAAATCAGAGTAACGAAAGAAGGCAATAACTACGTTGTCGACAAAAACGGCAACTGCGTTGCGAAATTCGTACCGTTCGATTCCGCAAACTCCGCGCAGGCGGGATATACGAGATATTCGAAAGCGGTTTCGCTTACTTCCGACAACGAAACGTATATCGACGTGTCCGCGCGCATTAACGGCGTTGATTCTTTCCGCCTTATTTACGAAAAAGACTTCCTTTACGCAACGATCGCAGGGAACAAAGTCGGCGTTGACCTTACGAAGCTTGAAAAGACCGCAAACGGACAAACCGTCAAAGACGCACTTTTCACAAAGATCGAAGGACTGCTCAAAAACAACGTCGTAAAGAGCGTTGTCGAGGCTTTCAACGGCGGCAACTTTGACCTTAACGAGGTTATCACCGGGCTTATCAACACGTTTGTAAAGAAAGAGTATATGCCGTACAGCGACACGCTTGTCAATGCGGCAAGCAGACAGCGTTACAACAAAGTCAGCGAAACCGAGTATGTCAAAGATTCAAACGGCGAATACGTTGTGAAAACCCTTGCCGACACGATTTTTGAAAAGAACATTTCTTTCAGCGGCATTTCGATCAACAACATGCTTTCGGAGATATTCGGCGGCAAAGAAACCTTTTACAGATACTTTGGCGAAACCCTTGACGTTCAGGGCATTCTTACCGCGGACTTAAAAGGCACACCTTTTGCAAGCAACTTGTTCAGCGAACCTACCTGGTACACCTGGAAAAACGGTCAGTTCCAAGAAGCGAACAAAGGTTACACGTCCGTCAAGAACGACCTGTCGCAAAAACTTTCCGCAACGATCGCGCTCAATCCTTTCAACCTTGGCGAAAGCATTGCCGTGACGAAAAACAGCGCAATCAAGTTGGGCTTTGAAAAGGAAGCGGGCGCAAACGGCAGCATCGGCAAGATGAGCAAATTCTTCCTCGACCTTAACCTGCCCGCAGGCGAAAACAACAGGACTTTCGGTATCGAACTTGCAATCACCGACCTTAAAATCGGAAACAGTAAAGACGCGATTTCCACGACGGCTGTAAACAAAGACGAATACGGCGCAATGAATATCGACGCAGGTCTTGATTTCGACTTCGGCGAAGACCTTCTGAGCCTTGTCGCACACGACTACACAAGTCCCGACGGCTTGACAATCAAAGTCGGCGGCGACGATCTGAAATACGACGAGGCAACGAAAACGCTCACCGTTCCCAAAACGCTGAAACTCAATATCAAAGGCACGCTCGATTTCGTAAATATTCAAAACACCCGCGCGGTCGCAACGATTACCGCAAACGATAAAGTGTTTGCAAAACTTCAACTGTATTCTGCCAACATAGGAACAGATGAAAACCCCGATTACGACCTGCAACTTGACGCGAAAATCATGGAAGAATACAAAGGCGTTCTTCCCGCGATTCTCGATATGTGCGTCGCGCTCGGTAAAAACGGCGCAATCGGCATCAACGGCTTTAAGAAAGTAAACGGCAAATGGGGATTCTATGCCGAGGACGGCACAGCCAAAGTCGGCGGCGTCCTGTACTCGGTCTATGAAGAACATGCAGACGGCAATTACGGCAAAAATGAGGAAACGGGCGAATACTTCCTGTTGACCGCTGACAACTCGGCAACCTACACCGGCGCGAAATATAAGAAATATAACGTTTCTTATAGTTTTGCAAAAGTCAACGAATCCATCGATCATCTGATGACGAGTGGCGAAGCGCACGTCAAAGGGCTCAACTTCGTGAAACTTGTCAGCTACCTTATAAATAAGAACGGCAACGGCTTGTTCGTGAACTATAAGGCGCACAAAGCCGAAGCGGCAGCGGAAAATGACATCACGATTGGCGACGTTATTATGAACCTGTTGCTTAAAGACAACGTGGGCATAATTCCCGCAGTGTACGGACTTATCGGCATCAATCAGGCGGACGGCCTTGACAACTCGCTTGTTATCGGCGGCGAAAAAATCCTTGCAACGACGTTCAAAAACTTGTTTGAATACAACAACAATAATATCGACGCGGTGAGCATGGTCGCTCTTGCAATGAAATACTTCACGAAGTATCAAGTCGTTCCCGCGGGCAAAACCTACGACTCGGTCGCGGTTTATAAGGAATTCGAAACCGAACTTTACAAGCTGACGGCTCGCGGATTTTACGCGCAAGGTCTCAGCAAACAGCTTATGTTGCTCCGTCCCGAGGGATATATGACGGCAGGCGAAGAGTACTTCAAGAATAATCCTAACGCCACCACGGAAGCGATGCAAAAATACGGTTACGCCGTGGTCGAAGACAGCGCGGGCAACAAATATCTGTACCCGTACGTGCTTTATGCAGAGCTTGAAGCAAAGAAAAACAACGCGAAATATCTTTCCGATGAAGGGTTCTCGCTTGAAAACGGCAAACTCGTGCTTATCAACACGCCCGACGTCCTTAAACAGGCAATCGCAGACGAACTCAATAATCCGCCGGCAGGCACGGCATACACGGAAAGCAACTATATCGACGGCAAAGCCGGTTCGTTGCTCCGTCAGGCATACCGCCTCGGAAAGACTTACGTCCCGTATTTCGATACGACGGCAAACAGCTGGAAAGTCGAGGAAATAGCTGCGGCTGGCACAAGCGCAAATGCGGAAATCATTAACGACATCGCGCTTAAAGTCATCATCGGCACGAAGAAAGACGGCGACCGCGTAACGTACGGCACCGCAACTGTTGAAGGAAAAGTCTACGGAAAGACGTTTTCGATCAAAGGTTACGTCAACTTCTGTGAATCCGACCCGACAACAGACAGCGATTACAACGAAAACCTTATTTCCGAAGATACAAAGAAAAAGGCTTTTGAAATCCAGATCATCAATCCGCAAACGTATAACAAATAAGTAATACGTAAAAAACAACACAAAGGGCTGCACTATTACGGTGCAGCCTTTATTTTATTAAAACGGCGATAATTAGCGATATTTTGCTTTTTCGGCAGAACCTGAAAAATCGTGTACGCCAAGTACACTGGATTTTTCAGAACCCGCCGAGAAAAACACAATCTCATCAAATTCTCGCCGTTTTAAGTACTGTGTACCCGTGGGGAAAAGTCGCACACAAGCAAAAGTGCAGTGCGCGCCGCTCGTAAGGGTAACCGCGTCAAGAACGCTTTAACTATTTATGTAAAATTCATAATAAAACAAACCGAATAAACATTTTACGTTATTAAAAGCAAATTTTCTTATCCAAAATACACTCAACCCGGATACCAGACAATTTCTCATTAAAAAGATGGTCACCTATACAGCAAGAGTGTCCTATTGACAGTATGATGTTTTTTATTTGTTTCGTTTCATAAGAAAACCACATTTTTTTGAAAAGCCTTTACTTAACAAATATCGTGTGTTAAAATATTGTAAGATTGTCCAGGGAGAAAGTTATGTTACTCAACAGATTGCTCATAAAAGCGGTCGCACCCGTTCCGAAAATCGAAAAATTCAAGACGTATTTGTTTGTTGCGCCGCACCCCGACGATATCGAAATTGCCGTGGGCAGCACCGTCGCAAGGCTTGCGCGCGAAGGGAAGGACGTATATTATCTCGTTTGCACCGACGGACGGTTCGGCACGGAAGACGAAAACATGTCGCCCGAAACGCTTGTTAAAATCCGCCGCGACGAACAATTGGCATCTGCGAAAATTCTGGGCGTTAAGGACGTCAGATTTCTGCTTTTTGAGGACGGCGGCATGTACGACGAAGTCGCGCTCCGCATCGAAATCGCAAAAGTCATCGCAGAAATTAAGCCCGACGTCGTGATCGGTCCCGACCACAAACTGTACCCCGAAAGCCACCCCGACCATCTTCGCGTGGGAGAGGCGGTGTCGAAGGCGTATTTTATGTGCAGCAACGTCAATATGATGAAAAGCGTCGGGGCAACCCAAATTGCAAAACCAACGGTTCTGGCGTACTATTTCACCGGTAAACCCAACAAATTCGTCAAAATCACCAAAAAAGACTTTGAAAAAACAAAAGCGGCGTACGCTTGCTTCGTGTCACAATGTCCCCCGCCCGACAACGGCAAAAGTCTTATGCTGTATATGCGCCTGAAAGTCCGTCTTAACGGCTTGCGAAGCTTCCATATTCGCGCCGACGCATTCAGAGTAATGAACAATATGCACATTCACTGCTGCGGCGAAGCGGAAGACACTGCAATCAGACGCCCGTTATAATAAGGAGAAAGTATGGCAAAACAAAAACTCACGCCCGAAGAAAAGGCACAAAGAAAAGCAGAACGCAAAGAAAAATTCAAAGAAATGAACGCAAAAAACGGTACGCGTTGGCAAGCATTCAAGTATCTTCTTTGCACGGCAAGCGCAGGAATTATCCAGTTCGTATCGTTCACGATAATGACTTTCGCTTTCAAAAAACTCGACTGGGGCACAATCAACTTCATCACCGTGATGCCCAAGACGCTGTTTGTGGCGACCACGGTTGCGTTGGCGCTGTCCGTTTTGTGGAACTTTACCTTGAACCGCAAATTCACGTTCAAGTCGGCAAAGAACGTGCCCGTCGCAATGGCGCTCGCGTTCCTGTTTTACGTCCCGTTTTATCCCTTCCAGACCTGGTACGTTCACGCCGTATCGTCGTCGCTTGGCGGAGGTGAGGGAGCAAAACTTTTGGCAGAAGCAACCGTAATGCTCATCAACGGCGTTCTGGAATTCTGCTGGCAGAAATTCGTCATTTACAGGAAGTCCGCCAACACGGCAGGGCATAAGGAAACCGCGCCCGACGCCGCTCCCGAAATCGAGCATATCAAAGACAGCGGAGTTTCGGTGGAAGATGTGACTATCGACGACGCCGATACCATCACCAAAGGGTAAAAAGTCATAATTTTGCGATATTTTGCTTTTTCGGCGGAACTTGAAAATTCGTGTACGCCAAAGTACACTGGAATTTTCAAAACCCGCCGAGAAAACCACAATCTCATCAAAATTCTGACTTTTTAGAGTTAGGGGTCCCCGCGGGATACTGAGTACCCGTGGGGAAAAGGCGCAAACAAGCAAAAGAGTGAGCGTTATCGTTTCCGATAACGTGATTTCAAAAGCGAGATTTGCGACGTAATTTGCGCCTTTTCGGCGTTTTGGCAAAACCTTACTCGGTTACGTACGACTAAGTACGCGCCCTCGTAAGAACTTGCCAAGAAACGTCAAAAATCCATCAAATTCTCGCCGTTTTAGAGAATTCTTATTAAAGCGAGGATGCCATGTTTTTGCCTGTCGGCAAAAGCGATGCACCTTTGGCGCGATGTGTGCCCTTGGCACGTTGCGGATTCACCTTAACTTTGGCGATAGCCAAAATATCACTTCGGCTGAAAGCCGAAATATAACTTGCGTAGCAAATATAACAGCGCAGCAATCTGAACCCCCACAAGATACTTTTGTACTTGTGGGGCTTAATTATTAATCCCGCCTACAAAAGGCGGGAATTGTCTTTTTTGAGGCGAATAGAGTTTTCCGTTTTGCACAGAATAAAGGGCGGAGGGTTTATGAAATCATTGAAAAGTAAAAATGAAATCAACCAGGCGGCGTTTGCGCCGAATATGTATGATCCGCTTGGAATGTACGGCTGTTTCCCCGCGCTTATGACTTTTGAAACGTACGAGCCGCTTGAAACGCCCACGCAAGATGCGGACGACCTATGAACCTATTTCGGGCAACTCACAATGTCATTCTGAGGAGCGAAGCGACGTGAGAATCTCCTGGAAGGGAATCCTTGTAAAACTAGTGCGGACGGACGTCGGTTAAGGACGAAAGAAAAGCACAAAAAAAATCACCGATTGCTCGGTGATTCTTTTTTTGTTGTTTGTTAATTACATTGCGTCCTTAACAGCTTGTTCAGTGCCAGAGAAGACGATTTTGCCTTGTCTCTTGGTAACTTTTTTGAGGCTGCCGACAGAAACGTTGATGCCGTTAGATTCAGCTTTCTTTGCATCGTCGGAGTTGTTGTATTTGGTGATAACAACGATGTCGCCGGTGTTTTTGTTGATAGCGGTTACAGTCCAAGCAGCGGTCGATTCTTTATCATTGCTGGTAGCGGTAGTAACGGCATAACCTTTCTTTTCAAGCTTCTTCTGATAGCTTTCAGCGTTGCAAGCGCAAAGTACGGTTGCAAGAAGTGCAACTACAAGAATAACGGCAAGAATTTTGCCAATGTTCTTTTTCATAAACAATAAATCCTCCAAATATATTTAGATATGCTTATTATACGCGCGTAAGAAAAATATGTCAACGAATTTTCATTGACCGCGCCCGTTTGTTTTTGTTGTATTTCGCTTTGAAAAAGCGCGCGCTCGGGGTATACTTATAATAAATATCGGTAATCCGATCACAAACAAAAAAGGGCAAAGAAGAATGATTATTCACGGGCTTAACAAACTGACGCTCCTGGACTATCCGGGGCTTACCGCATGCACGCTTTTTACGGGCGGGTGCAATTTCCGTTGTCCGTTTTGTCACAACGCGAGCCTTGTCGAAAATCCGATGGGACAACCCGTTATCCCCGAAGACGAAATATTCGCGTATCTTAAAAAGCGACAGGGCATTCTGGAAGGCGTTTGTATCACCGGCGGCGAGCCTACGCTCAACCCCGACCTTATCGACTTTATGAAAAAGGTAAAGTCGCTTTCGTACAAAGTGAAGCTCGACACCAACGGCACGAACCCCGATATGCTGATCCGCGCGGTCGAAGAAGGGGCGGTGGACTACGTCGCGATGGACATTAAAAACAGCCCTGAAAATTACGGTATGTCCGTCGGCATAAAAAATTACGACACCGCAAAAATAAAACGCAGCGTAAAATACCTTCTTGAAGACCACGTCGATTACGAATTCCGCACGACCGTCGTCCGCGAATTTAACGACAAAAACTCGTTTTACGGCGTCGCCGACCTTATCTCGGGCGCGAAAAAATATTATCTTCAAGCATTTAAGGACAGCGGCGATCTGATTGACGAGACACTTCACGGGCTGACAAGAGAGGAAATGGAAGAAATATTGCCGATTTTCGACGGAAAAGTCGATAAAATTGAAATTCGCGGCATAGACTGATACCACAATATCTTGTGGTGAGGTTAAAAAAACAAATCAATATATTGATATAAAACAATTGACACGTGCATTTATGCGTGTTATTATGAATGTACTCGCAATAGAGCGATATGTAAGGGTGTTATCCGCTTGGATTTTTCAAAGAATCTTCACGGGAAACTCCCCTTTTTGTGCCCAAAAACGATAAAAAGGCAAAATCTTGCGCCTTTTTAAGACGCAACGGATTGAAAAGAGTTTCACTAAATAAAAACAAAACGACGACGTCGTTAAGTATAAAGAAATCAACAAAAGAAAATATAAAGGAAATGAGGAAAATGTATCAGGTAATTAAAAGAGACGGTAAAATAACCGATTTTGATCTTAACAAAGTCTCTGTCGCCATTACCAAAGCGTTTGAGGCGCAGAACAAGCAGTACGTTCCCGCAATCATCGACATGTTGACGCTCCGCGTTACCGCCGATTTCGAAAACAAGATTGAAAACAATCTCGTCCACGTCGAGGACATCCAGGACAGCGTCGAGCACGTCCTTGAACAATCGGGCTACACCGACGTTGCGAAGGCGTACATTCTTTACAGAAAACAACGTGAAAAGATCCGTAATATGAAGTCGACGATACTTGACTATAAGGAAGTCGTCAACAATTACGTCCATCTTGAAGACTGGCGCGTGAAAGAAAACTCCACGGTCACTTATTCCGTCGGCGGACTTATTCTCAGCAACAGCGGCGCAATCACCGCAAACTACTGGCTTTCGGAAGTTTACGACGAAGAAATCGCACGCGCTCACAAAAACGCCGATATTCACATCCACGATTTGTCGATGCTCACCGGTTACTGCGCCGGTTGGTCGCTGAAACAACTTATTCAGGAAGGTCTTGGCGGAATCCGCGGCAAAATCACGTCAAGCCCCGCGGCGCATCTTTCCACGCTTTGCAACCAGATGGTAAACTTTTTGGGCATCATGCAAAACGAATGGGCGGGCGCACAGGCTTTTTCCTCATTCGACACGTATCTTGCGCCGTTTGTCAAAGTCGATAACCTTTCTTATAAAGAAGTAAAGCAGTGCATACAATCCTTCATTTACGGCGTCAACACGCCCAGCCGTTGGGGTACGCAGGCTCCGTTCACCAACATCACGCTTGACTGGACGGTTCCTAACGATCTGGCGGAACTCAACGCAATCGTCGGCGGCAAAGAGTGCGACTTCAAATACAAGGATTGCAAAAAAGAAATGGATATGGTCAATAAGGCCTTTATCGAAATCATGATCGAGGGCGACGCCAACGGCCGTGGTTTCCAATATCCTATCCCCACGTATTCCATCACCCGCGACTTCGACTGGTCGGAAACCGAAAACAACAAACTCCTGTTTGAAATGACCTCGAAATACGGCACCCCGTACTTCTCGAATTACATCAACAGCGATATGGAGCCTTCGGACGTCAGAAGTATGTGTTGCAGACTTCGCCTGGACCTTCGCGAACTTCGCAAGAAATCGGGCGGATTCTTCGGCAGCGGCGAAAGCACGGGCTCTATCGGCGTCGTGACCATCAACCTTCCCAGAATCGCGTATCTCGCAACCGATAAGGCGGACTTCTATCGCCGCCTTGACAAGATGATGGACATCTCCGCGCGCAGTCTGAAAGTCAAACGCGACGTCATCACCAAACTCCTGGAAGAAGGGCTTTATCCTTACACCAAACGTTATCTCGGCACGTTCAGCAACCACTTCTCGACAATCGGTCTTGTCGGTATGAACGAGGCAGGGCTCAACGCAAAATGGCTCAGAAAAGACCTGACGAACGTCGAAACGCAGGAATTCGCAAAAGAAGTCCTCAACCATATGCGCGAAAGACTTTCCGATTATCAGGAACAGTACGGCGATTTGTACAACCTCGAAGCAACCCCGGCGGAATCCACTTCCTATCGTCTTGCAAAACACGATAAGGCGCAATTCCCCGACATCATCACCGCTTCCGAAAACGACAATATTCCGTACTACACCAACAGCTCGCATCTTCCCGTCGGATACACCGCGGATATCTTCTCGGCACTCGACGTGCAGGACGAACTCCAGACGCTGTATACTTCGGGCACGGTATTCCACGCGTTCCTCGGCGAAAAACTTCCCGACTGGAAATCCACGGCAAAACTTGTCAGAACCATCGCGGAAAACTATAAACTGCCGTATTACACCATCTCGCCGACGTACAGCATCTGCAAAGAGCACGGCTATATCTCCGGCGAACACTTCAAGTGCCCCAAATGCGGACAACCCGCCGAAGTTTACAGCCGTATCACCGGCTACTATCGTCCCGTACAGAACTGGAACGACGGCAAACTGCAAGAGTTCTCGCAAAGGAAGACTTATGACATCGCAAACTCTTCGTATCACGGCGTAAACCAGCATATCGTCAGCGATACCTGCTGCGGCGAACAGGACGTGAGAGTGCAGGCCGATCCCAACTTCAAACAGAACGACGGCGAAATCCTGCTGTTCACAACGAAAACCTGCCCCAACTGCAAAATGGCAAAAATGATGCTCGATAAAGCAGGTATCAAATACACCGTCATCGACGCGGAAGATCAGAAAGACCTTACCCAAAAATACGGCGTCAAAAAAGCCCCCACTATGCTCGTCGCAAACGGACAGGGCTACGACCGCTACGAAAACGCGAGCTTCATTAAAAAATTCGTTGAAAACGCAAAATAATTTATGATTTACGATGTAATTATCATAGGCGCGGGGACGGCAGGCATGACTGCCGCCCTCAACGCTTTAAGAAACGGCAAAACAGTCCTTGTGCTGGAAAAAGAAACCGTCGGCGGTCAGATTTCGCTTTCGCCGCGCGTCGAAAACTTCCCCACGATTACCGCAATCTCGGGGGCGGAACTCTCCGACAGACTGTTTGAACAGATTATGCACCACGGCGCGGATTTCGAGCTGGAAAAAGTCACCGGGCTTAAAAAGGACGGCGACGTCTTCACCGTTCTCACCGACTACGGCGCGCACGAAGGAAAATCCGTCATCATCGCAACCGGCGCAAGCGCAAGACATATCGGTGTCCCCGGCGAAGACGAACTTATCGGTCACGGCGTGTCTTATTGCGCGCTGTGCGACGGAGCGTTTTACAAGGACGAAGAGGTCGCGCTCATCGGCGACGCGAACACCGCTTTGCAATACGCGCTGTTTTTGACGAATTATTGCAAAAAAGTCCACGTTTGCACGCTTTTCGACAGATTCTTTGCGGACAAAGCCCACGTCGACAACCTTATGACAAAAGATAACGTCGCGATTTATCACAACCTTTCGCTGAAAAAGTTTTTAAGTGACGGCGGCGAACTTTCGGGGCTTGTTTTTGAAAATACCGTCGACAAATCGGAATTCCGCCTGCCCGTAAAAGCCGTGTTTATCGCGATAGGGCAAATCCCCGACAACTCCGCTTTCAAAGACTTCGTCGACATCGACAAAAACGGATATATCGTCGCGGGCGAAGACGGCAAGACCAGAACCGACGGATTGTTCGTCGCGGGTGACTGCCGCACCAAACATATCCGCCAACTCGCAACGGCGGCGGCGGACGGCGCGATTGCCGCAACCAACGCGTCCATTTATCTGAAATAAGAAAACGCAAGGGCTTTTCGCCCGTCGATTCCTTGACAAACAAGTTGCAAAACGATAAAATCTTTTTTGCAACTTATAAAACGCTTCCGTAGTTAAATGGATATAATAAACCCCTCCTAAGGGTTAGTTATGGGTTCGATTCCCGTCGGGAGTACCAAAACGACTGTGAAGACAGTCGTTTTTTTAACCCCGACTTGGAATCGAAGGACGCCTATCGTCGTCCCGATTCCCGAACGCTCGGCAAGCTCGCTGATGCACGGGAGTACCAAAACGACTGTGAAGACAGTCGTTTTTATATGATGAGGAGGAAGGACTGACGATTCAGAACGCACAAAAAGGTTTCGGGAATAAGTTTTGATAAATGAAAAACAACAGGTTTACGGGCGAAAAACAAGGGTAAAAAGAGCGGAATAAAGAAAAAGAAACGAGACGCCGTTGGTTCGACTCCAATCAGGCAGGCCATTTTTTCAGTCACTTCTTGCGTGGAGTGACTGTTTTTTTATGCCTATACGAGCCATAAACTCTTCCCACAATTTACTTGCGCAACAATTTATTTTTCACCTCAATGAAAACTTAATCAATAAAAAAACGACTACATTCTTGAGAATGCAGTCGTTCGTTTGCTTATAGTATTTCTGACACCTCGATTAGACTTGTTTGTTATCAGTCATATATTGGTGAGATAGGCATTTTGCTCATTGATGTTTTACGATGCCAAATCTCTCTTGCTGCCTTTATATTAGATATCAGATGCTCTTTACTTAAATCTTCAAAGTCTGTTTGTCCCTCAACGTTTCGTTCTCTAAGACAGTAGAGTTCATTATAATGTTTTGCAGATTCGTTTTCGTTGTTCAACAGACATATATTGGCGATGTCGAACCCGAATCTCGCCGCTTTTTCATCATCGAATCTTTTTATATAACTGAGCATCCATTTTTTTGCAAACTTTACATTCCTTAATTTTCTATAAAATAATACTTCATCCTTTGCCGTGTTGACCAATTTAGTTATTTCTTTTCTAAACTGTGTTTCGTTTATATATTCCACAAACTGTCCATATCGTGCTGCGGGTTGCCGAGAAAAAGAAAAAACAACGTATCGGATGGTTTATTATCCCACAAGAATGTAAGACCTATATTCAAGTAAGTTCCATTACTCCAACTTGATGGTTGAAATTCTATTACTGTGAAAAAATAATCGTTATCGTCCAAATACAACCGAGATGTCCCTTTTTGAAAAACTCCTAATGGGATTAAAATCTCTTTACAAACTTGTTTAATTATATTTGAATGGATTTTTTTATCTTCCATAGATTATCCTGCCGCCTCAATAGAATTGCTTTTTGCCGTTGCTCTATTTTTAATAGTTTTATTATATCATATTTTTTAACTTTTTTCAATAGTTCTCCACTAACCATAGCAACGTTCCTTCTTCGTTAAGAAATCCGAGACCGGAAATCTTGTCGTCAGAGTTGCCTCTGACTTTCTTGATTGAGTAAACAACTTTTTTCATTTTTTGGAATACCTCCATATTTTATTTTGCCTTTCGGCAGGGGCAAAGTAGCACAGGTCGAAACTCATTTGATTTGTAAATAAGGTTGCAATGGGCAATAGCAACTACAAACTCGTTTTGAGAGAAAAATAGTGCCATAAAAAGAAAAGAGCCAAATTCTTTCGAGTCTGACTCAATCAGTAAACATAAAAGTTTTAAGTGTTATTTTTCACGGTGGTTGCTATCGCCGCTGACTTGTGCTACAGACACCAGACGAAAGGCAATGAATATGGATTCGCACCATCTAATGATGTGTTTTTGCAAAATTTTTGCAAATGTGTAGAATAAGGACTTGACAAAGGCGTATAATAATAGTAAAATAAGGTCATTCAAGGAGACGCGATATGTTAGTAAATTTTAAATTTAAGAATTTTAGATCTTTCTATGAAGATACGTCTATAAGCCTAGAAGCGACAAAAGACGATGCAATGCGTGAAATAAACACGTTTTTTGTTGACGATAAAACAATGTCAAAAGATGGCGGTGAGTTGTTAAAATCTGCCGTCATTTTCGGCGGAAACGCTTCTGGTAAGTCAAATGTGATAAAAGCTTTGGCTTATATGAAAAACGCAATACTTTTATCCGCCTCTCAACTTCCTATCGTTCAGCAAAACGAAACGTTTGCATTTTATAGCAATGCCGCCAAAGAAGATAGTCTTTTTGAAGTTGAATTTATTTTCAATAAGATATTTTATAAATACGGATTTATCATCAACAGCGGTTCGGTAAAGGAAGAATGGCTTGAAAAACGTGTGGAAAGATTATCTCCCGTTTTCAAGAGAACACAAAAAGGATTGGAAATTGTCGGAGCAGACAAAGCAGCGGCCAAACTTATAAATCTTGCCCCTAACGCCCTATTCCTTTCTGTAGGAAGAAATTTTCATCTTGAAATAATGTCTGCGTTGAACGATGTTATGGCATGGTTTCAAAATTTATTGATAGTATTCGAAAACAACGCCAACAGCCTCGACATTTACACAATGGAAGGTGGAAAATACAGAGAAAAAGCACTGAAAATATTAAAGCTCGCAGATATTGGTATACAAAATATTAAGGTAAAAAAAGATAAACTCGTAAATATGGCGGATATTAACGATGTGTTGAGATTTAATACCCAGTTGCAAATTCAGCCCACCGCCATGGGACAGCTGAAACAAGAAGAAAACAGCATATTTAATATCGATATCCTTACTGAATTTGACGTCTTTGATGGGAAAACAAAAAAATGCGTTTCAAAAAAGGATATAATGCTGTTTAAGGATAGAGGATTTAATTCGGAGGGAACGGAAAGACTACTGTGCTACCTCGGTTGGATGCTTGCCGCATTAGACCAAGGTAGAGTTATTCTTATCGATGAAATAGATGCTAAACTTCATTTCCTCGTTGCGGATTATCTAATCAAGTTGTTTAATTCGATAGACAACAATCCTAAAAACGCTCAACTTATCTGCACTGCTCACAACGTAATGCTGATGGACGAAGATTTGCGTCGCGACCAAATATATTTTACTAGCAAAAACGAATACGGCGAAAGCTCATTGGTAGCTTTATCCGACTACAAAAACGTAAGGAAAGAAAATTTGTTCAGCAAAAGATATTTGGCGGGATTCTATTCTAAATTGCCCGATATGAACCGTGAGTGGTGAGGTGTCGATATGTCAAGAAGACAAAACCTAATAAACCAACGAAATAAATTTTATATCATAACAAACGGTAGAGAAACAGAGTATAATTATTTTAATGCTCTAAAATCAAAGAAAAGCACATACGATGTTACGATTAAGTTTACAAATAAAGATCCATTAGGACTTGTTCAATATGCGCAAGATTTTTTGAAGGATTCTAATCAGGTGTGGATAGTTTTTGATATAGACTATACGCACGAAGAAAATCGTTTGTTCCCGGCAATTATACTTGCCGAGCGCACAGGTATAAAATATGCCTTTTCAAACCTTGCATTCGAGGTATGGTTGATATCTCATTTCAAAAAATGCGATCAGGTGCTTGATATGAATGGTCATGAGCGTCTTTTGGACGAATATCTTAACTCCAAAAAGCAAGGGCTTACATACGAAAAAAACGATGTCGATTCACTAAAGAAGTATTTTATCCCGTATTATAAGACGGCGATAAACAATGCAAAAATTGTTTATCAAAAGAAAAAAGTCGAACACGAAAAGCAATATGGACAAAACTCTCAACCGAGAATATGGGAATGGAATTCTTGCACAACCGTGTACAAACTCGTAGAAGCATTACTGCTTTCGGAATAATAGATAATAATATTTCGACGGAGACGGGATAACGCCGCCTCCGTTTTTTGTATACACGATGGTGTATTACTTTAAAGAAACCGAGATAAATACGTAGAGGCTAACTCCAACCCTTAGTTTTCAAACGGCATAGTTTTTTGCATAGAACTTGCGTGAAAAGCTAAAACCGGATTGATTAGACATAAAATAACCGTGAAATTGTTAGAAAAATGCACAATATATTGCACATTTTGTAAAATAATTATGGTTTTTCATCCTATTTTGTGGATTAAAAAGACCTCCTAAGGGTTAGTTATGGGTTCGATTCCCGAACGCTCGGCGTGCTCGCTGATGCACGGGAGTACCAAAACGAAAGTGAGACAGTCGTTTTTATATGATGAAGAGAAAGGGCTGACGATTCAGAACGCACAAAGGGTTTTCGGGAATAAGTATTGATAAATGAAAAACAATAAGTTTACGGATGGAAAAACAGTAGATAAAGGTGGGGAAATGAAAAAACAGGCAAAAGGAAACGAGACGCCGCAAAGGGCGTCCCGTCAGGTTTTGGGGGATTTAGGATTGTTATTTTGCGGGGACGAAGCCTGCGACAACCGCGAAGATCATAAGCGAGCAGCAGATGAGCATGCAGACAATCTGCACGGGTTTGCTGTTCTTGACGCGATTGACAAACTTGTCAAATTTTTCAAAGTAGAAGTTTTGTTCAAACCAGTTTTTGCCGCCGATCTGCAAAATACCGCCGAATGTTAAGGTGCTTGCTCTGAACAGGAGCCAAAGACCTGGGTCGGGAGCCATGCCGAATCTGCCCATTCCGACAAGAGGTCCGACGAAAACGGCAAGGATAGGCGCAAGCAGGAATCCGACGTGCATAAGCGCAACTGACGAAGAAAACTCGCCGGTAACGAAAAGCCAGTTCCAGATTGTGTAAGCGATCATCGTGGCGATGGTGATGCCAAGGCCGACGCTTGTCGTGCCGGAGACCGCGCCGTTGAAAAGGTTGGACTGACCGGTGAAATACGAGGAAGTAAAGGCAACTTCGGTGCCGAGTTTCGAGAAACCGTCGATGAAGTAAATGGGGGAGTTGGCGGTTGTGGTAGTGCCCCAGGTCGAGCCCAGGAAGAGTGCCGACGCGCCGATTGCCATAAAGAGTCCCGAAACGCCGTTGAAGTATTGCTTGTTTTTGAAGAAGTCGGTCATCGTTGCTTCCAGAACGTTAATGATATAAAGTCCCAGCACGACGACAACGAAGATATCGCCGGGAAGGAGACCGAAGCAAGCAAACAAGACGATTGTTCTTCCGACGAGCAACGTGGTAAGTTTCAGCGTTTCGAAGAACACGGGCTTCATCGCGATCAGTACAAGGATACCGAGCACAAGGTTGAAGGGGATATTGCCGTACGCCTGGAATTTCGACGTGATGACGGAAACACCGAGAATCGTCGCCGTAAACATAAACCATTTGAGAATGGTGTCGAGTCCCGGCGTGACCTTGTAGTCAATCGCTTCGGGGCCGGGTGCAAACATTTTTTTGAGTCTTTCGACTCGCGCTGCTTTTTTTTCGCTGTCCATAATTTTGCTCCTGAATGTTTTTTGATTTCTAATCAAAGCATACCCGCCAAAAGTATATTTGTAAACGAAGATTTTGGGACTAAAAGCCAAAATCGTCCCAAAATAGAACCAAAATAAAGAAAAGACCCGAAAATATTGATAAATAATTAACAATATGATATTATGATTAAAGAAGGAAGACAAAAAACGACAAAACGAGAAGTCTTTTTTCGGGTGGGAAAATGTCCAAGGATACGACCAAACAACACATCACGGATTGTTTCAACGGATTGTCGAGAAAGTACACGCTTGACCAGATAACCGTCAATATGATTGCCGAGGCGGCGGGCGTTTCGAAGTCGACGTTTTATCGGCATTTTCTGGACAAGTACGACGTCATGAATTACAACTACAAAAGGGTGCTGGACGAGATTTTTTCGTTCAACGCCTGCAAGAGCTGGAACGAGTTGTTTTTAAGCATACTTTCGTTTATCGAGAAGGACATCAACAGGATAAGGCACGCCTTTTTATATCTCGGGACGAACTCTTACGAGCAGTACGTTTTCGAGTATTCGTTCAAACGTATGAACGAGAAGTGCGTCGAAAAACGCGGAAGCGAGCTGAGAGAAGACGAGATATTCACGGCAAAACTCATAATATACGGTTGCGTATACGCCGTAAAAGACTGGGTTTTCGGCGATAAGCGGGTGCCGCGGCAGGAACTTGCGCGCCAGATCGACAACGCAATCCCCGAAGAATACAAGGCGTTATTATAAGGTCGCGCACATAAAAACGCGCATAAAAAGAAATCAATAAAAGAATATAAACAAATCAGAAGAGGTACATTATGGCTATGAGAAAAAGCATTCTTCATCTGGTCAAAGTTATGGGCGGTCTCGCCGGAATGATGACCAAAATCACAGAAGACTCCCCCGAGTATTATGCGCTTAATTGTTTGACCGACGAAGAAGCGGACGTTGCCGCAAGTCTCGGTCTGAGAAAGCCCAGAACGCTCGAATACGTCGCCGACAAGTGCGGAAAATCGACGGAAGAAACCAAGAAGATTCTGGACAGACTCGGACATCTTGGAGTAATCAAAATTTACACCGAAGACGGGCAAACCCTGTATTTCATGCAGATTTTTGCGCCGGGCACGCTTGAAATGATGGTGGGTTGCACCGAAAACGTCAAAGAGCACCCGGAAATCGCAAAGGCGTTCGAAGCGTACACCCGCGGACTTATGGAGTCCATGGGCACGATGTTGCCGTACGGCGCAAGTATGATGAGGGTTATCCCCATCGAATCCGCGATTGCGGGCGACAGCCAGGCGATCCCTTACGAAAAGATTTCTTATTATCTTGACAAATACGACACTTTCTCGGTGTCTCCCTGCTCGTGCAGACGTTCAAGGCGTTTGCTGGACGAAGGCTGCGGACACCTTGAAGACGATATGTGCGTCCAGATGGGTTCGGGCGCGGAATACTTCATCAAAACCGGCAAGGCAAGACAAATTACAAGGGAAGAAGCCGAGGCGATTTTCAAAAAAGCCGAAGAAAACGGACTTATGCACCAGATGCCCAACCTCGAAGGACCGGGCGAATCGGCGGCAATCTGCAACTGCTGCGCGTGCTCGTGCTTTGCAATCCGTATTTCCACGATGTTCAATTGTCCCGACGCGGAACGCAGCAACTACCATGCCGAAATAGATCAGGAAAACTGCGTCGCGTGCGGTCAGTGCGTTGAAAACTGCCCCACGAACGCGGTAAAACTCGGACAAAAACTGTGCACGGTAACGCCCATCGAAACCCCCAAATACGACAAGGTTCGCAACACTGTCTGGGGCAAAGACAAATGGAACGTCGATTATCGCGAAAACAGACAAGATACCCTTGAAAGCGGCACAGCTCCCTGTAAGACCGCTTGCCCCGCGCACATCGCGGTTCAGGGCTATATAAGGCTTGCGTCTTTGGGCAAATATACCGAAGCGTTGGAACTTATCAAGAAAGAAAACCCGTTCCCCGCAATCTGCGGACGTATCTGCCCGCATAAGTGCGAAGACGCTTGCACACGCGGACAAATCGACAAGGGCGTCGCAATCGACGAAATCAAAAAGTTTATCGCAGACAAGGATAAAAACAGCAACCACAGATTTATTCCCAACAAAAAACACGATTATTCGATGAAGAAGATGGCAGTCATCGGCTCGGGCCCCGCGGGACTTTCCTGCGCATACTACCTTGCCGTCGACGGATACAACGTGACCGTGTTTGAAAAGGAAAACAAACTCGGCGGTATGATGACGCTCGGTATCCCCGCGTTCAGGCTTGAAAAAGACGTCGTCGAGGCGGAAATCGACATTCTGCGCGAGCTGGGCGTAAAATTCGTAACCGGCGTGGAAGTCGGCAAGGACAAAACGCTGGACGAACTGAAAAAAGAAGGCTTTGACGGATTCTATCTTGCAATCGGCGCAAGCGCGGGCAGAAAACTCGGCGTAGAAGGCGAAGACGCGAAAGGCGTAATCCTTGGCGTTGATTTCCTGAAAGACGTCGCGCTTGAAAGAAGCGAACCTTTGCACGGAAACGTCATCGTTATCGGCGGCGGAAACGTTGCAATCGACGTCGCAAGGACGGCTGTCAGATGCGGCGCGCAAACCGTCAATATGTATTCGTTGGAACAAAGAGCGGAAATGCCCGCCCTCGAAGAAGAAATCGAAGAAGCGGAAAGCGAAAACGTCGTCATTAACAACGGATACGGGCCGAAACGCATCGTCGTTGAAAACGGCAAAGTCGTCGGCGTAGAGTTCAAGAAATGCGTGTCCGTATTCAACGCGGAAGGCAAATTCGCGCCCAAGTACGACGAAAACGACACCGTTATCGTTCCCGCGGACTTTGTGCTTGTCTCAATCGGTCAGAAAATCGAGTGGGGCAACCTGCTGGACGGCACCAACGTCAAACTCAACAAAAACAACACCGTTGCGGTTGACGAATTCTACGTCACGGGCGACAAGAATATCATCGCCGGCGGCGACTGCGTGACGGGACCGAAATTCGCAATCGACGCAATCGCAAGCGGCAAAGAAGGCGCAATCTCCCTGCACAGGGCGGTATGGCCGGGACAAACCCAGAAATACGGCAGAGACAGAAGAGTTTTCATCGAGCTCGACAAGGACAATCTGGAACTCAAAGGCTACGACAACGTCAAACGTCAACGCCCGCTGCACATAAAAGAAAACGACGGCACGTTCAAAGACAACCGCGCGACCTTCACCGAAGAACAAATGAAAGCCGAAACGGCAAGATGCCTCGGATGCGGCGCGGCGAAAGTCGACACCTATATGTGCGTAGGTTGCGGACAGTGCACGACGAAATGTAAGTTCGATGCAATCAAACTTGTCAGAAACGACAAGACCGTCGTGGCAAAAGTATACGAAAAACTGCCCCTCGAAATGGCAAAACACGCCATCAAACGCGTCGGCAAAATCATCACCAAACCCATTTCGCCGAAGGAATAAAGTATGCACGAATTAGGAATCGTTTTTGAAGTCGTAAAACTTGTGGAACAGGTGGCGGTCGAGCAGCAGCTCCCCGCCGTCGACACCATAGTCTTGCAGGTGGGCGAACTGTGCGGGGTAATTCCCGTATATCTTGACGAATGTTGGCCCGCCGCAATCGACAAAAAGCCGTTTTTCAAAAACACGAAACTGAAACTCGACGTCGTGCCGGGAATGGCAAAGTGTCGCGCATGCGGGGAAGTATTCAACGTTATCGCAAACGAAGGATATTGTCCGAAGTGCAATTCTTTTGACAAAGATTTGTTGTCGGGAAGAGAATTTATGATCAAAGAAATTCTCGTGCCCGATGACGGTTTCGACGAGACGGAAACCGTCAATAATGACAAAAACGACAATTAAAGGAACGGAATTTTAACATGATCGACCCGATTAGTACGATTGAACTGAAAAAGAGCATTCTTGAAGATAACGACGCCGACGCCGAAAAACTTCGCGCGGAACTTAACGCGCGGGGCGTTTATTATATCAATCTGATGTCTGCGCCGGGCAGTGGAAAAACCTCGCTTCTCGTTAAGCTTATCGGTGCGCTTAAAGACAGGTGCGCCGTCGGCGTAATGGAAGCGGATATCGACGGCGACGTGGACGCATATACCGTAAGAGAAGCCGGCGCCGAGGCAATCCAGTTGCACACGGGAGGCATGTGCCATCTTGACGCGGATATGTCCAGACAAGGCTTCAAGGAGTTTTGTACAAGCGCGGACGTCGTGTTTCTGGAAAATATCGGAAACCTTGTGTGTCCGGCGGAATTCGACACGGGCGCGCATCTCAAAATGGCGCTTCTTGCGGTTCCCGAGGGCGATGATAAACCGCTGAAATACACCCTTATGTTTTCGACGTGCGACGTTGTCGTCGTCACGAAAACCGACACGGCAAAGTACTTCGACTTCGACCTTGAAAAATGCAAAAAATATATCGCGAAAATCAATCCGAATGCAAAAGTTTTCGCCGTATCGTCTAAGACGGGCGAGGGCGTCGATACGCTTGCGGACTGGATTTTCGACAGTTATAAAAATTGGCGCGAGGGATTGAAATGAAAGTTATTGCGGTCAAAGAAAGTATTTTTTCCAACAACGACAAGGTCGCGGACGAACTGCGCGCGTCGCTCCGAAAAAAAGGCGCGTTCATGATTAACGTTATGTCTTCGCCGGGCAGCGGAAAAACGACGCTTCTCACAAGGCTTATCAACGATATGAAAAGCAAAATCAGGATCGTCGCGATGGACGTCGATATCGAGACCGACGTCGACGCAAGGCGCATTGCGGAAAACACCGGCGTCGAAAGCGTGCAAATCCACAACGGCGGACTGTGCCATATCGACGCGCAGATGGTCACGGACGCGCTGGAACAGGCGGACTTTCCGGAAACAAATCTTATCGTGCTGGAAAACATCGGAAACCTTGTGTGTCCGGCGGAATTCGACACGGGCGCACACCTTAATATGATGCTTTTGTCCGTGCCCGAAGGCGACGATAAGCCGCTGAAATATCCGCTTATGTTTGAAAAGTGCGACGTGGTTGTCGTCACGAAAATCGATACACTCGAAGCGTTCGACTTCGATATGAAAAAGTTTGAGGAACGCGTCGGAAAACTCAATAAAAACGCGCGGATTTTTAAGGTCAGCGCAAAAACCGGCGAGGGAATCGAGGCGTTGGAAAACGAATTGTACGAAAGGATAAAACTTCTGAAAAAATAAATATCCATAAAAAGGGACGGCAACTTCAAACGAAATGCCGTCCTTATTTTTTATCATTTTTGGGTATTGATTAAATGTGGGTTTTCTTTTTGATTTCGTTGTATATCGTGCGCCCCGTGAACGCGACAAGGAAAATAAGCGTTATCATGGATATTCCGAACGCCACCATCGGAAGAATTATTTCGGTGCACGCGCCCGCCATGACTGCCGCCGCCGGAACGATTCCCAGAAGACACGTCATCCACATATATCTGAAAAACGAATTGCCTTTTCTTTTGCGGAAAGCGCCGACAAAAACAAGGTGCAGGGCAAGCGACGATATGACGGTTACGGGCATCGCATAGGCAAAGCACCACTCTTTCGTTTTGAAAATATACTGCGCCGTAATGAATATGACGGACAGCATCAGCGTTTGCGAAAACACCTTTGCGCCGTTCGGTCCTTTGTAAAAAACGGTGGTTTTGAGTGTAAAATAGCCGTATAAAGTAAGGATTAGTGCAAAAACGCACCAAAGATACTTTCTTGCAACGGTAAGGTTGACGGCAATGCAGATTACGTTTATCGAAAGCGCGACGATAAGGTATACGCTTGAAAACGTCACAGGGTGTCCGATTTTTCTTATATGCTTTTCGGGATACAACGGGCGCTCCGCAGGCTCGCCTTCGAGCGGGGATTTGCACAGGGGGCAGACGTCGTAAATACCGTCGACGTGAACGCCGCAATTTTTACAATACATCGTTATTCCTCCCAATAGTTACTTCGCACGGTAACGTCCATACCTTCGCCCGCAAGGAAACGGAAAAATTCCTTTTCGACAGACGTGTCGACGAGTTTTCTTGCAAAAGTAAAGGTGGTTTTGTCGAGTGCGGATATGCTTGTCAGCGCGCGCGGCGACGTTTTTGCCGTCGACGCCATGATGGATATTTGATCGACCTTGGATTTCATTCCGTCGGGAATCTGCACGACGCCTATGTTTGAAAACGTCATCGTTTTTTTGCTGTTTCCGAAGAAAAGCCCCGACGCCTTGAAAATAAATTGTTTTACGGGCAGGGGAAGTATGCGGAACAAAAACAGACGTTCCGTTTTTGCGGTCACGTTGATTTTGTTTTGCAAAACTTCTTTTTCGGTGTCCTTTTTCAGGCGGGTTTCGACGCGCTTTATTATTTCCTCAAACGACGGCGCGTCGTTGACGTCGACGCCCACGCGTGAGAACAACGAGAAGTTCAGCAAAGTGCGGCTCGGGAAAGGCTTTCTGAGATTTATCGGCACGAAAAGCACAATGGGCGGATTTCCGTCGGGCTTTGTGATTTTTGCCTTGTAAATCGCGTTTATGAGAACAGCCGCCGAATACACCGTTACGGTTGTGTGATATGCGTGCGCGCGTTCAAGGAGTTTCGCCGTGTCAACGGTCCCCTCGATAACGCCGCTTCCCTTGAAGTCGAATCTGGCGTCGGGGAAAGTGTACGCTTTGCTGCCTTGCAGGTCTTTCACGCCTTTAAGGTGGAAAATGCTCACTTTTTGCGCGTATTTCAAAAATCCGTCTTCCGCTTCGTCGGGCAAAGGCTCGCTTTCGGGCAGTCTGATTTTGCCCTCGGGATCCACGTCGTCGCCTGAAAGACGGACGTATTCGAAAAGTATCGTTTTGAAAAATTCCATGCAGCCGTTTCCGTCGCAAAGGGCGTGGAAACAGTCGATTGAGATTTTGTTGTTGAAATAGGACACGCGGAAATTATATCCGTACGTTTCGATGCTGTCGATGTCTTTGATTAAGTAGTCGGAATCGGGCACGACCTCGGGCTTTCCGTCAAGTTCTTCCAAATAATGCCAGAAAATCCCGCGACGCAAACATACGTTGAAATACGGATATCGCTTTATCGAGTTTTGCAGGGCGGTTTGAAGCACGGCGGGATCGACGTCGTCGCGCATAATCGCCGATATTCTGAACAGGTTTTGTATGTTGCTTTTCAGGTTGAACGGATATATCTTTCCGGAGTTGTCCAGCCTGTGCCATGACTTGATCTTTTCCATTATGTTATAAAGTATAGACTTAACTATGCAAAAAGTCAATAAACGAACGCCCGTAAAGAATTGTTCCGAGATTTGATTAAAAAACGAAAGGCGTTATTATTTTTGAAATAAAGCAAAAAGATTTGACAAATCAAAAATAACCGCTTATAATTACCATTGCTTAAAAAGTAAGTACCATTAGCTCAGCTGGATAGAGCGTTTGGCTACGGACCAAAAGGCCAGGGGTTCGAATCCCTTATGGTACACCAAGGACTTGTGAAAACACAGGTCCTTTTTTTATACCACTGCGGGATTCTGCGTGCTAACGCACGCGTTGCTTTGCAACCGAACCCCTGCGGGCTGGCATAAAAAAAGTTATAAAAAAGACTCGCTATTGCGAGTCATTTTTGTGTTTTCGGAAATTTATATCTTGCAAACGTCAATCCACTCGACAAAGTTTGAGTACTTTTCAAGTTCGGGAATCGAGAGTTCGATTGCGCTGTTACTGCTGCCGCAGGCGGGGAAAACCGTCCCGAATCTTTTCAGCGATTCGTCAAGGTATACCGTGACGCCGTCGTTGATACCGAAAGGGCAAACGCCGCCGATACCGTGTCCGATAAGGTCGTTCACTTCCTCGGGTTTCAGCATTTTGGCTTTCGCGCCGAAGAAGGATTTATATTTGTGGTTGTCGATTTTTGCGTCGCCCGCCGTAACGATTAAAATCGCTTTGTCGCCCAGCATAAAGGACAACGTTTTCGCAATGCGGCACGGCTCTGTACAAAGGGCGTGCGCGGCAAGTTCGACGGTTGCGCTCGACTCGTGAAATTCCTTGATTCTATCGGCGATTCCGAATTGTTCAAAATATGCTCTTACTTTCTCAATTGCCATTTTACACACCTGTTTTGTCTTGTAAAGTATTGATAATTATAACAAAACAATCAGTTAATTACAACTGAATTCATAGGGATTTTATATTTTTATTGTTGGAAGGATAAAAAACAGTTCTTTATAAATTTTGGATGATTTGATTTTCCAGAGTTTGCATTTCCGCTTTGTATTTTGCAGGGCTGTTGCTATATGCAGAGTAGTGGCTGATTTTATAATGGTATATATCGTAATCGGCAAGAGCAAGCAAACACTTGTCAAGCAGAAACTCGTTTTGCTGTTTTAAGCGAGCAGCTTTATCGGCGGCATTGCCGATGCTTATTAGAAATAGTTTTCCGCCATCAGGGTAAACCTTATTTATCTCATATGCTAAATTTTCTATGTGTAAAGACTTGTCTTTTTTCGACACGGCAACCATTTTGCTGTTGGGGTTATATACACCTTTGTAAATATCGGTCAAATAAGCACCCAAAAACAAGTTGTTTTCAGTTTGAAGAATTGCATTGATAAAACGAGACACGTTATTCAAAGTTTTGCTTACGCCTCTGCTTTTAATGATTGACGAATCCAAGTCGTTTTTATTAAAATGAAAATTAGCAAAATCTTCATTATCTATTCTGGACATGTTATATCCGATAAAAACGGCATTACATTTAGAATATTGCTGTGACAAGTCCTTTTCGTTAAAGCAGGCGGTTCCGTTATTGCAATCCCATAGTGCAAAAGAAGAAACGTTACTGTATTTTTTCCGGTACAGACTTTCATTAGTAGTGTTTTCTTCGAAACAAGTTGTATGAAGAATATTGGTGTTTTTAATTATCCTTATTTTATTATATAAATCCATTATTCAGTTAAAAAAATGCAATGAAAACAAAAAGGCGTGTCGTTATTATTTTATGACTTTTTTATTCAGGTGCAGTAAGTTACAGGAAATATATTGTCATAGGAGAGAAAAGTAGGGGTGGGGCAAATCATATTGTTTTTTTGGCTGTATTAATTGCCGTAATTAAAAGTTTTCGAATCACACCGCAATCGTGCAAAAGAGAGGTTGCTTCTTTTTCCGACACAATGTTTGCCATTCTTGAAATATCAAGCCAATATTCGGTCTCGAAACATTCTTTCAAAGAGATTTGCAGTTTAGCGACGAAATCGGCTTTGCCGTGGGCGTAATTGGCTTCCCTGATATTCGCTCCGATACTGGTGCCGCTTCGTTCAAGTTGATTAGACAAAGAAGAATGGCCGTTAATCGTGCTTGTAAAATTAAGAATTTTTACCGCAAACTCGGTTGACAAATCGACTAATTTGTTTTCGCTCATAATAATTCCTCATATTTTGCTATATCATATTTTCCCACGAGTCAGTGATAAAGTCAAGACATAAGAAGAAAATGAAGAAGTACAAATGAAATCGCGCGTTTCACTTGCGATGAAATCGTTCGCGTTGCTCACGATGAAAGGAAATTCGCTTTTCAAAGAATCATAATCTCGCAAAGCGAGATATCAACTCACGAAGTGAGATTTCATCACTCAGAGAGTGATTTCACTCGCGCAAGCGAATTTCATTGAAAAAGCCAAGTCGCTTTGACTTGGCTTTTTCCTGGCTCCCCCTGTCTGGTTCGAACAGACGACCCTTCGGTTAACAGCCGAATGCTCTACCGCTGAGCTAAGGAGGAATATTGTTGCTACCTTGATAGCACGACTATTCTATAATACAAAACCCGACTTGTCAACGATTTTCGCGGTTTATTTTGAAAAAATTCCGTTATTTCCTTTTCGGCGTCGGGATTTTTTCTGCCGCGGCGTAACCTTGACTTAATCGGTCGATATGTTATAATAGATATATTGTTAAAAACACAAAAGAGAGACAATATGGATAAAATCAAATCGTTTTTCAGGGAAGAAAATGCTGCAAAGATTTTTGAATCTAAGGAATTCGTCTGGGTATGGCTTGCAATCGTATTCATATGCTGGATTACCGGCGGCTGGGTTGCGGGCTTTATAATCGCGGCGGTGCTTGCGGGGATAATCTTATGTTTATGTCGCGACACGTTGCCGGTAACGACGATACTTTGGACGTTCCTGTTCATACTGGGCGCAAACCGACACAAGCTTCAAGGCATGGCGGGGCTTATCGCGGCGGTGCTTTTCATAGTTGTCGGGATTATCGTAAACGTTGTGAGATTCCGCCCGAATTTCCGCTTTATGAGTTATAAAACGGTAACGGCGACGACGGTTGCCATACTTGCGTTCTGCGCGACGGCGATGCTGTCGGGGATTGCAAGGGGCGAAAGGTATTTGAACTTTTCCGAGCACGGCTTATATGCGACGGTTGTCGGCGCGTTGTGCGTGATGCTGGCGCTGTGTTACGTCTTTTTCTCGGCGACGATATCGGGCGGCGAAGACGGCAAAAGGGTATTGAATCACCTTTTATTTCTGATGTTTGCGTCAAGCGTCGTTATCGTGCTGCAACTTATCGTATATTATGCGATGCGTGGCGGCGGATTCAAGGCGGTTATCGACGGATTTATGAGAAAAGACGTCGAACTCGGCTGGGGCGGCCCGAACAATTACAGCATAATCCTGGCGATGATGACGCCCGCGACGTTGTATTTCGCCGTGAAAAACGGAAAATATTCGCCGTTGTATCTGATTTATGCCGTCGTGCAATACTTTTTCATATTTGCGTCGGCAAGCCGTGGCGCGATACTTTTCGGCGCGTTCGGGCTTATCGCGTCGTTCGGCCTTGCGATTTACAAAAGCGAATTCCGCGGCAGAATGATAATCACGACGTGCGTGCTGATGGCGGTAACGACCATCGTCCTGATGGCGAAAGCCGACGTCATTTACGACTCGCTGGGCGTATTTATGGGAAAAGCCCTGGACGAAAACGGACGTATTCCGCTGTGGAAAGACGCCTGGAAGAATTTCAAGGCAAATCCGATTTTCGGCACCGGGTTCGATTACTATCTCGGCGGACACAACGGCGGAAAATCCGACGGATATACGCCGTACTGGTATCATTCCACGTTTTTCCAGGCACTTGCCGCAACGGGCATTGTCGGTTTTTTGGCGTGGATAAATCTGGAAGTATCGAGACTTCGCGCGTTCCTTACGAACGCCAGCCTTGAAAAGTGGTGTATGCTTTTCGGATACGCAGTGTTCTGGCTGTATGGAATGGTTGACGTGTTTTATTACACGCCCAACGGGCTGCTTTTCCTGTTCGTCATCACGCTTGCAATCGAAAAGAGCGTCGAAAGCGCAAAACTTCGTCCGTACTCGCTTGTATATATCGAAAGGAAACGCCAGCAAAAATTGCTGACGAAAAATGCGGAAAATGAAAAATAGAAAGCCGTCGTTTTGCGACAAGACGTCGTTTTCGCTTGCGATGGCAGGGGTAAGCCGCGCCGTCGTCCTGAAAAAAACCGAAAGCACCAACGACGTCGCGAAAGAGATGCTGAAAAACGGTTGCCGCGACTTTGCAACGGTCGTTGCCGAAAGACAGACGAAGGGCAAAGGGCGCAGCGGAAAATCTTTTTATTCGCCCGACGAAACGGGGGCGTACGTCAGCGTCGCTCTGCACGCATCTGACGACAAAAAACCGTACGTCACGATAATCGCCGCGCTTGCGACCGCCCGCACCGTTGAGGAGTTTTCGGGCAGTCCCGCCTTTATCAAGTGGGTGAACGACGTATATCTTTTCGATAAAAAGGTTGCGGGGATTCTGGCGGAAAGGGTAATATCCGAAAGCGTCACCGGCGAAGTCATCGGCATCGGCACGAACCTGCAAGATCCCGACGACGGTTTCCCCGACGACATAAAAGACGTCGCGGGCTCGTTGAATCTTCCCGTCGACAAACGTGCGGAATATATCGGCGCGCTTGTAAAAAATCTTCGGAACGAATATGAAAACTTTGACAAAAAGTCCGCCCTGAAAACCTTCCGCGAGAAATCGTATCTCACGGGGAAAGACGTAAATGTCCGGGATTTGTTCGGCACGTATAAGGCGCGCGTTCTCGATATCGACGACGACTTCGGGCTTGTCGTGATGAAAGAAGACGGCGTGTCCGTTTTAAGAAGCGGCGTCGTAAGCATATCGGTAATAAAAGAAGAATAAAAACAAAAAACGAAAATTTTCAAGCCGTCGAAAGACGGTTTTTTTATTGCGCGGGTTTTATATTTCGGATTAAGGCAAAAATACGATATTATGATCAGGAGCGCAGACGTAATCGAAAAACTGAAAGCCGACGTATCGTCCGACGACTTTATCGCGCGCGATTTTTCGGCAGACGGCGCGGCGGGCGCGTTGCTTTACGTCGACGGAATGAGCGACAAATTGCTGCTGGAACAAAGCGTTGTAAAGCCCTTGCTTTCAATGAAGTGGGCAGGTGTGACGCTCGATGACGTAAAGAAACTTCCCTATGGCGAAGAAATCAAGGAAATCGAAGAAACCGCGGCGGGACAAACTGTCGCAAACGGCGATCTGGTGCTTGCGCTTGACGGGGCGGACAAACTTTACGAAATCTCGCTTCGGAACTACCCGCACCGCGCCGTTGCGGAGCCGCCCACCGAAACCGTAATCAAAGGCCCGCGCGAAGGATTTACCGAAGAAGTCAAAACAAACGTGTCGCTGGTCAGGCGGCGCATAAAATCGCCGCGGCTGAAAGTGAAAAAATTCACCGTCGGGAAATACGGAAATACAACCGTTATGATGGTTTACATTGACGATATTGTCGATAAAGACGTTGTTTTGCGAATATCCGAAAAAATCAAATCCATAAACATCGACGGCATAATCGGCGCAGAATACGTGTCGCGGTTTGTCAGCGAGCATACGGGCAGCATTTTCAATCAGTCGGGAATGACCGAAAAACCCGACATTGTCAGCGCAAAAATTCTGGAAGGACGGGTTGCGCTTTTCATCGACGGTACGCCCGTCGTCATAACTTATCCTTACGTTTTGCTGGAAAGTTTTCAGGACGGATACGATTATTACGTCCAGAACAAGCGCGCCACGATGCTCAGAATAATCAGGATTATCGGTGCGTTTATGGCGGTGTTACTGCCGGGGCTTTACGTCGCGTTTCAGGAATATCATTATCAACTGATGCCGCTGAAATTTCTCATATCCCTGCTTAACAGCGTGTCGGGGATACCTTTCACGCCGCCGATGGAAATGTTGTTTGTCCTTGCGCTTTTCGAGGTGCTGAATCAAGCAAGCGTCCGTATGCCGCGATACGTCGGCACCGCACTTTCGATCGTCGGGGCAATCGTTCTCGGCGAAACGGCGGTAAACGCCGGGCTTTTAAGCAGTCCGACGGTGCTGGTGATTGCGATTTCGGCAATCGGCATAAACTGCGTGCCCGACCTTGTGGATACTTTCAGCATTTTGCGGCTTGCGGTGCTGATTACGGGAAGTATTCTGGGGCTTTTCGGCATCGTCGTATTTTCGATGGGGCTTATCGCGTATTTGTGCGGGCTGGACAGTTTCGGCTCGCCTTATCTTGCGCCGTTCGCGCCGATGATAACCGCCGATTTCAAGGACGCCGTCGCAAAAGAAAACCTGTTGTCGTTTGAAAAGCGGCCGTATTCCGTGCCGACGAAAAACAGAAGGAGAATGCGCCGTGACAGATAATCGGAATTTAATTTATACAAGGCAATTCGCGCTGCTTGCGTTCGCGACGTGTCTGACTTTTCGGGTGTCGAGGTTGCCGCCACTTATGCGACAGGCGGTGGGGACAAACAATCTTTTCGTGCTTTTACTGTATCTTCTTCTTGACGCCGCGCAATTTTTCGTCGTATATAAATTCGTTGCAACGGGCGGAAAGGAAGCGATACAAGACACCGTGTTTTACAAGGTCGCGGGGGCGATGCTTTTCGTCAACTTTTTTATGAAAACGTTTATGGCGACGGCGGGAACGACGGCGTTTACGACGGAATCCATTTTTGAAGATATCGGCACCGGCAGCGTTGTCGTCGCGCTGCTCGTTACGACGGGGTACGTCGCGGCAAAGGGCATAAGAACGATAGGTCGCACGGCGGAAATATCGTCGTTTCTTATTTTCACGGTATTTACGCTGAATCTCGTTTTTCTGAAAGTGTATCTCGATATTTCCGAAAACCTGCCGTTTATCGACGGGGAAATTTCGGACGTGTTAAAACGTGGCGACAAGTTTTTCATGTGGTTCGGCGACGCGACGCCCTTATTGTTTTTAAGCATTAAGCCGTCCAAACGGAATCCGACGTCGTTGATGTACGGGTTGTCGGCGGGATTCGTGATAATCGGATTCGTGCTGATGAACGCGATTTACGGAAACGCAAGCGAATACGTCGTCAACCTTGTCGTGAAAGTCGCGGGGTTCAACCAGTTTTCGGACGTTTTGGGCAGGCTTGACTGGACGGGTATAATCGTGTGGCTCATGCTTGCGGTCATTTATATTTCGACGTATCTTTGGGCGTCCGGCGAGGCTCTCAAAAACCTTTTCAAAGGGAAAAAGAATATCGTTATCGTCCTTACGGTTATCGGAGTCGGCGCAATGACGATATTGAAAAAGGATATAAGAAACACGCTTGATTTCGTGACGGGAGGCGCAAGGTGGTACGTCGCCGCGACAAACTACGTCTTGCCAGTCGCGCTTATCGTTTATGCGGAAGTCAGAAAAAGAAAGTCGGCAAAAATCGCGCCGGCGAAGGAGGCTGTCGGTGAGTCGGAATCATAAGAAGGCGATAATCGCATTCCTTATCGTTTTTGCCGTCGCGCTTTGTTATCTGCGCGTCGTGCCCGAAACCGCGCTGTCGGAGCGGGCAATCGTTGTGGGACTCGGCATCGACAAGACGGAAAAAGGATACGCCGTATCCTGCGAAATAATCAATCCGAAATCGCAAAGCGGCGGCGGACAGGGCGAGTCGGACGGCTTTGCTCTAATTTCCGGAACAGGGAAAACTCTTGACGCCGCAATCGGCGAGATTTCGCAAAAAACGGGGTTAAAAGTGTCGTTAAGCCAGTGTAATCTTATTGTTTTGGGAAATATGTTTTTGACGGAACAAACTTTTCCGAGCGTGAATTATCTTGTGCAAACCTATGCCGTGCCGGAACTTGCGATAATCGCCGTTGCCGAAAACAGCGCGGCAGAACTTTTGAAAACAAAGCCCGTTATGACGACTCTCAGCGCGCTTCAAATGCAAAAGACTTTGCATTCCGCAACCGACGACGCGTCGATAATTTCAACGAACGTAAAGGACTTTTTCAACGGGTATCTGTCAAGGACGGGGGTGGCGAACGTCGTCAGCATATCCGCAAAAAAGATTGACAAAAACGACGTCGATAAAGGCTCGGGCGAAAGCGGGGACGTTTACGAATACGACTACTCGAAACTTGCGCTGTTCATAAACGGAAAAAGCGCGATGCTTCTTGAAAAGGACGACACCGTCGCTATAAATTATATGAAGTACGACCTTAAAAAGGGCGGCGAAACGGTGAGCGTCGACGGCGAGATTTTCGGGTTGCAGATAACAAGCAAAAAAACGAAATACAAAACGGAAGTAAACGGCGGCGTGCCGAGCGTCTTTGCCGACGTCGAAATAAAAGCCCGTATTTCGGAAAAAGAGGGGCTTGGAAAATATTTTTCGGTTGACGAGATTCCTGAATGTTTGACCGAAAAAATCACCGCCGCGATGAAAGAAGTCGTCGAAAAAAAGATTGTCGCGACGTTTGAGAAGTGCAAAGCGCGCGGCGTCGACGTTTATGAACTTTTCGATAAGCTTTACGAAAAAAGTTTCGGGGATTTCAAAGACGAATCCCCAAATGGCGACTATCTGAACAGAATCCGACTTATCGTCAACGCCAAAATCAGCGTCTTCAAAAAATAGTTGTTCCGACAGCCGCCGTTTTTCGACAACGAAAGCGACGAAACAACGGTTTTTCCGCCCAATACTTTTTCGTATTCTTTCTGCATTTTAAGCAGGTTTTCTTCGTCGGGGAAAGCAAAGTCGTCCATCGTCGCACCTCCGATAAATTTTATGCAAAAGGGGCGCGATTTGTGAAAGACGACGATTTTTTAAGATTGCTTGCAATAAGCGCAAATAAAATGTATAATAGCAGATATGGAATATAAGTTAATGACGCCGATGACGCTTTGGCAAGGCTACAATCCCACGACCGAGCCGCTGGACGTTGTCGTAAACGGCGTGAAAAACAACGAAAAATACGTTTCGAAAGAAGTGTCTTTCACCGCGGAAACGGTTGCCGACGGGAAAATTCGCGCGTATGCGAACATTGTTGTGCAAAAAAACAAGGTCGCGCCGACGTTTTTATATCTCCCGAGCGGGGAGTCGTCGATAAAGCGCACGGCGTTTTTTGATCTGATTGTCGACGCCGGGTTCAATATCATCGCGGTCGATTTCGCCGGAAGATCGCCCAAGAAAAAGGTTTTTACCGAATATCCAGAAAGCCTTTCGTACTGCAATTTTTCCGAGAATAAGGAACTTGCATACAGCCCGTGCCAGGCGGATATGTCGCCCTGGTTTGTGTGGATGAAGGTTGTGCGCCGCGCGATAACGCTCGCGTTTGAAGAAAGCAACGTCGACAAAAACAACTTTTTCCTGATCGGCAATCTCGAAGGCGGGCAACTTGCCTGGAAAGTCGCGGGCATCGACGGGCGCGTTTCGTGCGTTATCCCCGTGGGCGCCGACGGATTTACGGAGTTTTTCAACAAGCCGAAATACGATTCCAATCCCACCACGCAGTTTTCGGACGAGTGGGAATGTTATCTTGCCGGTATGTCGACGCAGGCTTACGCGCGCATGCTGACCTGTCCCGTATATTGCGTGCTCGGCACGAACAGTTCTTATGCGGATATCGACAGGCTGTCCGATTTGTTCAACCTTGTTCCGCACAATAAAAAGTTTTCGTCGTTTTCGGTCGGGACGAACGTGAGCATTTCTTTGCAGAATTTTACGGGCGCGATAGAATTTGCAAAAAGCGTCGTTGCGGGCACGGAAAAAACGTTGCCTCGCCCCGGAATCAAGACGTACGTCAGCGACGGCAGGCTTTACGTAAGCGTGACAGACATTGGCGATATGGCGAAAACCGAAGTTTACTATTCCACCGACGAAATCACCCCCGCGTTCAGACGATGGGAACAGTGCGAAAAGCCCGTGCTGCTTAATAACGAAGAAGTTTTATGCGAACTGCACCCCGCCGAAGAAAACAAAATTTTGTTTGTGTTTGCAAACGTTACGCTCAAAAACGGGATCGTGCTTTCGACTCAGGAATTAATGATGGACCTTACGAAAGTGTCCCTTAACGACTACGACGAGGACGCAAAAACGACGGAAAGAATCCTTTACAACAACGAGATGACGACCGTGCCGTTTTCGGTTGAAAATTTCAGCCCCGTCGTCGACAACGACGTGTTGAAAATCAAAGCGGGGCCGCTCGGGCTCAAAGGGTTCATGACAACCGAAGGCAGACTTTGCACCTACGACGTGGAGCCGCCGGAAACGTCGTCGATACGCAACGAGGACTACATATTGCAGCTGGAAGCGTATTCGGAAGAAAAGCGCAACGTCCGCATCGTTATGTACACGGCGGAGAATACCGTCACGAAATACACCTCGGTGCTGCATCTTGAAAAAAGCAAGAAGTGGCAGCGTTTCAACCTTGAAATTTCCGATTTCAAAACCGCTGACAGGAAAACGCTGAAAGATTGGCGACTTGTAAAAATTATGAAAATCAAGGACGCCGAAAACGTTTTGTTCAACAACATTCTGTGGATTTGATGGAAGACAATATCGCAAAAAAACAACTTAATCGCACAAAATCGACAGCGCAAGTCCTGATTGTGATAATATGCGCCATTATCGCCGCAAGCATTATCAGTGGCGCGGCGTTTGACGTAACACGGATTTCGGGCAGGAGCATGGACGATACTTTGTACGGCGGAAAAAGCGTCGGGCTGTATGACGACGCCGAATACAATTCCTCGCACTTCGATGTCATACGACAGGATACCGCGTTCGACGTTCTGTTTTTCGGACGGCAGGATACGCTTGGCGACAAGGCTCTTCTTCTGAGAACCAAAAAGGCGCGCCGCGGCGACATCGTCGTTTTCATGCACGAAAGCGGCGGGAAAACCGAACAATGGATAAAACGAGTCATCGGCGTTTCCGGCGATACCGTAAGAATTTCGGACGGGAAAGTTTATCTGAACGGAAAGAAACTTGCCGAAAGTTACGCGCTCGGCAACACGTTCCCGCGCGGCGTTACCGACGAGTGGACGGTGGGCGACGGCGAAATGTTTGTGCTGGGCGACAATCGCGCGGTTTCGCAGGACAGCCGCGACATAGGCGTCGTGAAAACGCAGTCGATGGTCGGTCGGGTTATCCTTGTCGCCAAAAAAGACGCGAAAAAACTTGTTCCCGCAAAGAAACTTTAATCCGACAAAATTCGATATTTTTAAGTTAATTCCGACGTATATTTTCGTGCGTCGGAATTTTTTTGCGCGCGGGACGGCGTAGCGTTTTTAATATGAAAAGGATTTCGCTGAGGCGCAACGATATTATAAGATATTTTTGCGACCTTGTAATTTTGTTACTTTTTGAAAATGCGGAAGCCGCGGGCGGGTTGCGACCGCTCGGACTTGCGGTGTTTTCCGCGCTGGTGTTTTCACGGCGGAACGTTATATTGCTTGCGCCGATGTATCTTGCGGCGTGTTTACTGAAAGATTTCTCGTATGTCGGGCTTGTCGTCGCGGTAACGCCCGCGGTGTTGTTTATCGCGGCGTATTTCGTATATCACAAATTAAATCGTCCGATGCACAGGACGACCGCGCTTATCGTTACGCTTTTGTCGTGCGTGCCGCGCGTTGCGTTTTCTATGGTAAACGGCGAAATATACGCGCCGATTTTGTCGTCGGTGATAACGCTTGTCGCGGCTTACGTGCTGATGACCGCGCTGAATGCCGTCGCCGTCAGGGGACTTCGGTATCGTCTGACCGTCGACGAAAGGATATCGCTTATCGTCGCCGTCGGAATGCTTTCGCTGTCGTTATTCACGATAAAAATCAGGAATTTCAACCTGCTATATCCGTTTTTCGCATTTTGTCTGATGCTTTCGGCGTATGCGTTTCAAGGCGTTCAGGGCGCGCTCGTTACGGGGCTTTCGGTTGCGCTCGGTGCAAGTCTTCAAGGGGGCTCGGCGGGCGTTTTCGCCGTGATAATGATTACCGCAGGCGTTGCCGCCGCGTTCAAAAATCTGCCTGAGGCGGCGTGCGCGTTTGCACTGACCGTCGCGTTCACTTTCTCGCTTTTCTTTCTCGACACGTTTTCGGGATATGGTTACGTCAACGCGATTTCGATATTCGTCGGCGCGTTTTCATACGTACTTGTCCCCAGAAAATACAAAACTATGTTGTCGTCGTCGGGGATAAGTTACACGGCGGTCGGAAAATCCGTCGTCAACAAAAACCGTCGGGAAACGTCGATACGGCTGTATTCGCTTGCCGGTGTTTTTGAGGATATGAAAAACCTTTTGTCGGCGGAGTCTGGCGGGAAAACCGAAGTATCCCCGGAAGCGGTCGCATACGACGTCGCGTCGAATTTTTGCGGAAGATGCGAGAACGCGAACAACTGTTTCCGCTCGCTTGGCGGAGATACCGGCGTAATACTTAACGACGTTGTGGAAGCGTCGATGAAAAAGGGCAAAGCCACGATAATCGATATGCCGCCGTTTATTACAAGCAGGTGCAAAAAACTGAACGGACTTATCGGCGCGGTGAACGATCGCCTTATTAAAATCGAGTGCGCGGGCGAACAGGCGGAAGAAGCCGACAAAAACCGCGCTCTCCTTGCCGCGGAAATGGGCGGCGTTGCGGAAGTCCTTGATAACCTTGGGGACGAGTTCAAGCGGCCGCTGTCTTTCGACGGGCGAAGGGAAAGAAGAATTTCCGACGAACTCACAAGGCGCGGCGTCGATTGCAAAGAAGTTCTGGTGTGCGGCGAGCAATCCGACGTCGACGTAACGCTTGTCGTCAAAAAGGAAGACGCCGACAAAAAAGCGATTGTCGAAGAAGTGTCGCGCATTATGAAAGTGCGCCTTAAAAAAACGCACGAAAGCGACGCGACCGACGGATACGCGGGGATTGTACTGTCGCCCGCGCCGCGATACGATTTCGTTTACGGCAATGCGGGAAAAAGCCGCCGGGGCAACGACGTTTCGGGCGACGTGATTCTTGTCAGGCGCATGTCGAAAAACCGCGTTTTGTTTGCCGTCGGCGACGGAATGGGCAGCGGCAAAAATGCAAACGATTTGTCAGAAAGAGCAGTTAAGACAATCGAAAACTTCTTTGAAGCGGGGTTTTCGGAAGATGTCGTGATGGAAGTGTCCAACAAAATACTGACGCGGCACGCCACGGGCGACGGGTTCAGCGCGGTCGATATTATGGTGCTGAACCTTAACACGGGCGCGGTAAACTTCATTAAACTCGGCGCGACTTTCACGGTGATTAAAAGCGGTGACGAGCCGGAAATTATTGAAGGAAACGCGCTCCCTATGGGCGTGGTCGAAAACGTGCAGCCTTTCGTCACCCGTCGCGTATTGTCCGAAAACGACGTTGCGGTGTTGCTGTCCGACGGCGTTACCGACGTTACGACGGGCGGCGAAATCGCGGAAATTCTTGACGAAGAAAGGCGGATAAATCCCGAAGTTTTGTCGTCGAAAATACTCGATGCGGCCGTGAAAAACGGGGCAAGCGACGACGCGACGGTTTTGACGGTCAAAATCTTTTCGCGCATTTAATAATATATATTTAATAAAATTATTGTTTTTTAACGCGGATGATAGTATAATTTTATTCGTGAAAGAAAAGATTATCCAAAACGTTTCGGAGGCAGCGAAAAATCAAAGAATTGCCGTCGGCGTCAGCGGGGGAGTTGACTCGATGGTGCTTTTGCGCGCTCTTATCGAAGCGAAAAAATCGACGGATTTTTCATTTTTCATTGTTAATATCGAACACGGAATAAGGGGACGTTCGTCCGAAAACGACAGCAGATTCGTGGCGGATTTCGCACGTTCGCACGGCATAGAGTGTCGCACGTTCAAGGTCGATTCATTGCGCCGCGCGAAAGAGTTTGGCGAGACGGAAGAAGAAGCCGCAAGGGCTTTAAGGTACGGCGTTTTCCAAAAACTGCTTATCGACGGCGATTGCGACAAGGTATTTCTCGCTCATCACGAGGACGATCAGGCGGAAACGATATTGATGCGTATAATCCGCGGCACGGGCATAAAAGGGCTTTCGGGCATGCAAAAGGAAACGCGCGGATACGTCCGTCCGCTCCTTGACGTGTCGAAGGAAGAAATATTCGACTTCCAAAAAAAATACGACGTGCCGTACGTCGTGGATGAAACCAATTTCGAAAACGACAAAACCCGAAATTTAATACGCAATGAAATTATGCCGCTTTTGAACCGCGCCGGCGACGCGACGGGAAGCCTCAACAGACTTTCGCGCATTGCCGCCGACACGGAAGAGTTTTTAAGTACGCTCGATCTGCCGCTTGAAATCTCGAAGGATAGCGTCGGAATCGACGTGAAAAACCCGCCCGTTTTCCTTTTGAAGCGTGCGATAAGGAACGCGTTTTTGGCGCTCAATGTTGAAAAGGACGTGGAAGAAAAGCACGTCCTCATCATTCTCGATTTGCTGCAAAAAGAAAACGGCGCAAGCGTCGATATGCCTTACGGCGTCGTCGTCACGAAAGAATACGACAAGATCGTTTTTTCAAAATCCAAGCAGAAACAAGCCTTTACAACGCCGTTTGCGACAGGTAAAGTCGCGTTTTTGGACAAAACCGTGATAATCGACAAAGCCGCGAAAAGCAAGGACGGCGTAAAAACGCTTACTTTCGACCTGTCGAAAATACCCGCGGGCGCGGTAATCCGCACGCGCGAAGACGGCGACGTTTTCACAAAGTTTTCAGGCGGCACGAAAAAACTCGGCGATTATTTCACCGACAAAAAAATCCCCAAAAGAGAAAGGGACGAAATACCCCTTGTCGCAATCGGTAAAGACGTACTTATCGTCGTCGGCACGGAAATTTCCGACAAGGTAAAAATCAACGAAAACACAAAACCCGAATATATTTTCGAAATTACATCGGAGGACAATTAAATGTACGGCAAAGAAATTGAAAAAGTTTTAATCACGCACGAAGACGTCAGAAACAGACTGAAAGAAGTCGCGAAAAAAATCGGCGACGACTATAAGGGCAAAGACGTTCTGTTCATTTGCGTTTTACGCGGGGCGTTTATGTTTTTCGCCGACCTTGTCAGGGAAATCAGCGAATACGACGTCAACGCGCAGGTTGACTTCATCGCGGTTTCGAGTTACGGCGAAGGCACGGTCTCGACGGGCGAGGTCAAGTTTATCAAAGACTGCTCGACGCCGATTGCGGGCAAAAACGTAATCATCGTCGAAGATATCGTGGACACGGGCATCACTCTCAATTACCTTAAAAAGGTGTTTCTGAGCCGCGAGCCCGAATCGCTTAAAATCTGCACGCTTCTCGATAAACCCGCGCGCAGAAAGGTCGACCTTGTTCCCGACTATAAACTTTTTGAAATTCCCAACGAATTCGTCATCGGATACGGGCTCGACTACAACGAAGACTACCGCGCGCTGAAAGACGTTTGCGTACTTGCGCCGTGGGTTTACGAAAACAAATAAAAAAATGGATATCAGACTTCCGAGAAAACTGAAAATTCTGTCGTATTATCTGCCGTCGCTTTACATCGTCGGCGGTTACGTCAGGAATTCTTTATTGGAACTTCCCGTGAGCGACGTCGACCTTGCGGCGGAATACACCGTGCAGGAGCTTGCGACCGCGCTTTCCAACACGGAATTTTTCTTAAAAGATTTCAACAAAAAACTGGGCACGGTCAAAATTCTGAGCCGCGAAGACAGGCGTTTTCAGGCGGAATACACGACTTTCCGCATTGACAGTTATCCCGTAAATTCGGGCGCGCATACGCCGTCGGACGTAATTTTCACGCGCGACATCGAAAAGGACACGCTGCGCCGCGATTTTACGGTAAACGCCATATATTACAGCATCGACACGGCGGAATACGTCGATTACACCGGCGGAATTCCCGATTTGTACAAGCACGTTTTAAGGACGACGCAATCGCCCGAAAAGGTTTTTTCCGAGGACGGTCTGCGTATTTTGCGTATGGTAAGAATCGCCGCGGAACTCGGTTTCGACATCGACGAAGAAACCCTTGACGGCGCAAAAAAATCAGTGCATCTTCTGAAAGATATTTCGGGCGAAAGAAAGCGCGAGGAATTTTTGAAGATTTTGCGCGCGGACAGAAAATACCCGTCGGACAGGACGAAGGACAGCGAAGTAAAAGCACTTCGCGTGCTTGACGAAATCGGCGCGCTCGAATATATTCTGCCCGGCATTTCCGCCGCAAAGGGCATGGAACAACGTCCCGACTTTCACGTTTACGACGTGTTCAACCATCTTATCGAAACCGTGCGTTATTGTCCGCCAGATTTACGTCTTGCGGGGCTTTTGCACGACGTCGGCAAACCGCTTTCGGTGCAAAAGTACGGCAATATGCATATGCACGTCAAAACGGGACAGGAAATCGCCAAAAAAATTCTCGGCCGCGACGGGCTGAAAATGTCGAATAGAGACGTGAACAAAATTCTGCGGCTTATCGACACGCACATGTACGACATCGACGGGCTGACAAGCGAGAAAAAAATCAGAATGTTCGTCGTCGATAACCTTGAAATTATCAACGATATAATCGCGCTGAAAAGGGCGGATGCAAAAGCGTCCCAAGGCGACGCGTCGGCAACGTCGGTGTCCGCCGAAAAAATCAATAAGGTTTATCGCGAAATGCTGACCGACGGCACTCCGCTTGCTTATTCCGATTTGAAAGTCGACGGCAACGACCTTGTCGGCACGAAAATTCCCGAGGACAAGCGCGCCTGGGCGATGCGTAAAATTCTGGAACACGCCGTCCTGCACGAAGACTGTCGCACGCGGGAATCGCAACTTCAATATTTAAGGGGATTAAACTATGGGAGCAATTAGTATAGTCGCACTCGTTCTGGGCGTCGTCGCCGTCGTACTTCTTGTTGCGGTGCTTGCGCTTACGGTTCGTGGCGGAAAGAAAAAGAACGACTCGTCCGTCGAAATCGGGCAGGCGACCGTCGACGTTATCAAGGGCGAAATCGCACGCGACGGACAAACCACCAGGGAAAACGTGCTGAGCGCGATGGGGCTTCAAAACACGTCCATTCAAAACGCGCTGAACGCAAACCAAACCGCCATTCTCGACACCGTACGAAAGGAAGAAGAGCGCACCGAAAGGTTGCAGACGAACGTTTACGAAGGTTTTGCGACACTCACGACGGAACTCAAAAACTCCTTAAAAGAACTTAACGAAAGCAACGAAAAGCAGCTTGACAAAATGCGCGCGACCGTCGACGAAAAACTGAACGAAAATCTGGAACAACGCTTCCAGAAATCTTTCCAGATGGTGTCCGAAAGAATCGACGCAATCACGAAAGGCTTTGGCGAAATGCAAACCCTTACAAGCGGAATGTCCGACCTTAAAAGGGTTTTGTCCAACGTGAAAACGCGCGGCACCTGGGGCGAAATGGCGCTCGATAACCTGCTTTCGCAACTTCTGACGCCCGAGCAATACGACAAAAACGTCGCGCTTACCAAGTCGGAAAACGCCGACCGCGTGGACTTTGTCATCAATCTTCCCGGGAAAACCAGCGACAAAGTTATGCTGCCCATCGACGCAAAATTCCCGCTCGAAACCTATCAGCACGTCCTTGACGCGCAAAACGAAGTGCAGATTAAGGAAGCCAAACAGGCGCTTGCCGTCAGACTCCGCGCCGAAGCAATCAGCATAAAGAGCAAATATATCCGCGTGCCGAAAACCACCGATTTCGCGATACTGTATCTGCCCATCGAGGGGCTGTTTGCCGAAGCCATGCAAATCCGCGGGCTTTCCGACGAACTTCTGAACAATCAGCGCATAATTCTTGCGGGGCCTACGACGCTCGCCGCGCTTCTGAACAGTTTGCAAATGGGGTTCAGGACGGTGCAGATCGAAAAGCGTTCAAGCGAGATTTACAAACTTTTGGGCGCGTTCAAAAAGGACTTTGAAACCTTCTGTCAGATCCTTGAAAAAACGCAGAAAAAGCTGGGCGAAGTCACGACGGAAATCGAGCGCGCCGGCAAGCGCACCGAATATATCCAGAAACGACTTGACAAGGTTACCACCGACGACGAAGGCATCGCGGCGGAACTTTCCGAGGGGGAATTATGAAAGTAAATTTGCATACGCACAGCGTTAAAAGCGACGGTGTGTTCACGCCGGAAGAAGTCGTGAGAATTCAGCGCGACGACGGCATCGAAGCCATGTCGCTTACCGATCACGACAACGTTTCGGGCATTGACGAGGCAATCCGCGCCGGCGAAAAATACGGCTTGAAAGTGCTTCCCGGGATCGAACTTTCGTGTTACAGTGTTTGCGAAATCCATATTTTAGGATATAATTTTGACTACAAAAACCCCGATTTTGTGCAGGATCTTGAAAACGTTAAGGATTTAAGACGTCAAAGAATAAATAAGACCGTCGAAAAACTGCACGCCCTTAACGTGCCTTTCGATGACAGCGCGCTCGACTTTGAAAACGCAAATCTCGGCCGCGTCCACGTCGCCAAAGAAATGGTAAGACAAGGGCTTGCAAAATCGGTGTCCGACGCCTTTTATCAATACTTGGGCTCCGGCAAAAAAGCGTATATTCCGGGCTACCGACTCCGCCCGATGGACGGCGTGAAACTCATCAAAAAATACGGCGGCGTTGCGGTTGTCGCGCACCCCGTGTATATCCCGAAAGACAAGTTGGAACTTCTTGTCGCGGGGCTGGTGCCGTACGGACTTGACGGGCTTGAATGTTATTACTCCACCTTCAACGAAACGGACACGAAAAGGTTTTTGAGTCTTGCCGCAAAGTACAATCTCATCACGACCGCAGGCACGGATCTGCACGACGCGAACCTTTACGTATCGCCGACGTACGATTGTACGAAAGTGGATATGCGCTCTCTCAAAAAACTCGGCCTGTAAAACGGCGATAATTTGCGATATTTTGCTTTTTCGGCGGAACCCGAAAAATCGTGTACGCATTAGTACACTGGATTTTTCAGAACCCGCCGAGAAAAACACAATCTCATCAAATTCTCGCCGTTTTAAGGGAAGTTAAATATCAAAATGCTGACTTTTTAGGGGAGAGTGTTTTTTCCGTGTAACACTATGGCACTGTGAGTGAAAAAACCTTATCCGAAAGTAAAAACTTAATATATACACATAATAGCGGTATGGCAAAGGTAAGAATTATTTTGGTCGTACTGCTTTTTTTATGCGCGGTAAGCGTTGCGGCAAAGCCGAAAACGCAGATGCGGGTTATCGTCGTGGACGGGGCGGAGATATGTTTTGACGAGACTTTTTCCGCCGACGGCGACGGTATTCCGCCGTTAAAGCGGCTGTTCGGGTTCAACGTTGAAAAGCGACTGACGGGGCTTTTAAGGCAAGGTTATTCCGAAAAGGACGCGCTTTTGAAAACCTTTCCGTCGCTTCTTCGCTCGCTTGAAAATCTGGCGAACGAAAAATACGTGCCGCCCGAAAACGCCCGCGTAACGTTCAACCCGGACGGTGAAAAAACGTTTGAATACGTCCTCGAAGTGACGGGGCGCAAGGCGGATTTCGATAAACTTATCAAAGACGTTGTGAAAAACGTAATCGGCGCGCAAAGCGTAGTAAGCGTTTCGTACGACGCGCTGTATCCCGAAATCACCGAAAAAGATTTGCGCGAAAACACCCTTCTTCGCGGAAAGTTTTCGACGGCGTTCAAAAGAAGCTCGGACGCAAGAAAGTCGAACGTCGGGCTTGCCGCGAAAAAACTTAACGGTGCGACGGTAAACCCCGGCGAAGTTTTTTCGTTCAACGAAAGAATCGGGGCAAGGACACTTGACAACGGATTTCTGGAAGCTCCGGTCATCGTGGACGGCAAATTTCAGGGCGGCGTCGGCGGGGGCGTATGTCAGGTTTCGACGACTTTATACAACGCCGTGCTGTATGCGGATCTGACGATAATCGGCGTATCGCGCCACTCGCTCCCCGTAAAATACGTGCCGGCAAGTTTCGACGCGATGGTGTCGTCGATGACCGACTTTAAGTTTGCAAACGACGGAAGGTATCCGATATACGTTAAATCGTACGTTAAAGACGACGAATTGTACGTTGAAATATACGGAAGTCCGTTGAACTATGAAGTGCGGCTTGTGTCGGAAATCACGGGAAGCGTGCCGCGGGACGTGAAATATATTGACGACGACACGATGAACGTCGGCGAAGAACTTGTGCTTGCCGAGGGGGCGGACGGCGTGATAAGTCGCGGAATAATGGAAAAGTATATGAACGGGGAATGCGTGTTCCGCAGGGAAATCCGGAAAGACTTTTATAAATCGCAACAAAAAGTCGTGGCGCGCGGCACCAAAAAAGCGGCGGACGATAACAATAAAGAAAATCAACTTGCGGGGATAATTTGACTTTACTTCCATTATCATATATAATACTAATGCAGTAAAATATCAATAGGGGCAAGTTATCCACAAAGTTATCCACATCGGGTGATTTTATTGTTGACAACTTGATTAAAAATCGCAAAAAGGCTATGGATTACAGAGATATCTACAAAAACTGGCTTGCATCGGGCGCATTGACAGCCGACGAAAAGGCGGAATTATCGGCGATTTCCGATGACTTAAACGCACAAAAAGACCGTTTCGGGGCGGAACTCGAATTCGGAACGGCGGGTATGCGCGGCGTTCTCGGCGCAGGCATTAACAGAATGAACGTGTACACGGTTGCCCGTGCGACAAAGGGACTTGCAAGGTATATTATCGGCAGGGGCGAAGACGCGATTCGTCGCGGCGTCGTGGTGTCCTATGACACAAGGCGTTTTTCGACGGAGTTTGCGATTGTTTCGGCGGAAGTCCTGAATTCTTTCGGCATACGCGTATATCTTTTTGAAAACGTACGCCCCGTGCCCGTTTGCAGTTTTGCAATCCGCAATCTGAACGCGGTTGCGGGCATTATGATTACCGCGTCGCACAACCCCAAAATTTACAACGGATACAAGGTTTACGGCGAAGACGGCGCGCAGATGTCGCCCGAAGACACGGCGGTCGTCGTGAAGTTTATCGAAGAAGAGAAGGATTATTTCGCGCCGTATAAAAAAATCGGCATTACCGAAAGCGATATAAGAAACGCCGACGGCAAAACGTACGAAAATATCACCGTCATCGGGAAATCCCTGGACGAGCGTTATTTTGCGGCAATCGAAAAACTTATGTTGTCCGAAGACGCCGTAAGAGCGCAGCGCGACAAAATGAAAATCGTTTACACCCCCATTCACGGCAGTGGCTATATGCCCGTCACGACAATGCTTGAAAGAATGGGTATGCCGGTCGTTACCGTTCCCGAGCAGGTCAATCCCGATCCCGACTTTTCGACGGTGCGCGTGCCGAATCCCGAGGAAGCCGACGCCCTGTCGATGGCTGTCGCGCTTGCGAAAAAGGTCAACGCCGCCGTTGTTATCGGCACTGATCCCGACTGCGACAGAATGGGCGTTGCGGTACGAAACGACAAGGGCGAGTTCGTCCTTCTGAACGGAAACCAGACGGGCGTTCTTATTATGGATTATATATTAAGGCGCAACCGCGACAAAGGAACGCTTCCGAAAAACGCCGCCGTCGTCAAAACCATCGTTACGACAAGGCTTGCAAACGTCGTCGCAAAAGATTACGGCGCGACCGTGTTCGACGTGTTGACGGGGTTCAAGTTCATCGGCGAAAAAATAAAAGAGTGGGAACAGACTCACGAATATACCTTTATGTTCGGCTTTGAGGAAAGTTACGGCTGTTTGTCGGGCACGCACGCCCGCGATAAGGACGCCGTCGTCGCCTCGATGCTCTTTGCGGAGCTTGCCTGCTTTGAAGAAAACGAAGGTTCAAGCGTTTACGACAGGCTGCAAAAGATTTATAAGGAATACGGATATTTCCTTGAAAGGGCATTCTCGTTCGGCTTCACCGGCATTGACGCCATGGACAAAATGAACAAGATTATGAACGATATCCGCACAAGCGATATTTCGTCGGTTCAGGGCAAAAAAGTCCTTGCGCTCAGCGATTACCTTACGGGCGTTACGACGAAATGCGACGGCACAAAGGAAAAAATCACTTTGCCGAAGTCCAACGTCCTGCTTTACACGCTTGAAAACGACTGCTGGATGTGCGTCCGCCCGAGCGGTACGGAGCCGAAACTCAAAATCTATCTTGCCACGAAAGAAGATTCCTTCGATTCTGCGGAAAAAGACCTTGCCGCGATGAAAGACGAAGTGGTAAAAAAATTCAATTTGTAAAACAATTAACACTTATATAAAAAGGGAGTAAACGTTATGAAAAAGTCAATATTTAAGATTACGGCATTTTCGATTATCGCAGTGCTTGTCGTCGCTCTTTCGGTAACGGCGTTTGCATTGACTGCGCCCGGCGGGAACGTCACAACGACAGGCGACAGCGTATCGTATGCGAAAACCAACAACGATAATCCGTACATAGTTTACAACACGACGGGGCTTTTGCGTTCGGCTCACCGCGCAGGCGGCGTACAGGATCCCGAAAACACGATGAAGGCAATCAAAACCTGTCTGAACAGTATGAACGAAGGTTACGACGTCGATATTCTGGAATTCGACCTGCACCTGACGAAAGATAACGAGCTTATCCTTCTTCACGACGAAAATTTCGACCGCACCACAAACAGCGTCGAAGTCTGGGGCAGAGAAGGCGTGTTGCCGCGCGACAAAGACCTTGCAGAAATCAAAGAACTGAACTTCGGATACTGGTTCCCGTACGAAAGAGGCAGCGTCCAGGTTGAAGATAAGCGTATTTACAAAGACCTGAACGCTTTGCCGGTCGAAGAAGCAAACGATTTACGCGTCGTTACGCTGGAAGAAGTTATTGTCGCGGCGGAAAATGCGGGCAAACAATATCGCTATATCATCGAAATCAAGGACAAAGGCTCGGTCGGCAAATACGCGGCGCAACAACTTTGCGCGCTTATGGAAAAGTATAATATGTTCGACAAAGTCGTTGTCGGCACGTTCAACGGCGATATCAGCGATTACTTCGATTATCTCAACGCCAACGTGTACAACGGCAAAATCAACCGCTCCGCAGGTATCCTCGAAGTTCTGAAAATCTTTTTGAGTTACCTTATGAACCGCGACCTCGGCACGGTGAAATACAACGTTTTGCAAATTCCTTATATGAATTGGTTCCCGTTCCTTGGCAGCAAGTCGTTCATCGATTACGCGCACAAGTACGGCATCGCCTGCCAGTTCTGGACAATCAACGAGGCAAGCCAGATGGAAACACTCATTAAAAACGGCGCGGACTGCATTATGTCCGACAACCCGAAACTTCTGTATGAGGTCGCAAACCGCGTGAAATACGGAAATATGGTGCAGCCTGCCGAACCTCAACTGCAACAATAATCTTAAATACCTTATAAAGCCCACGGCAAGCCGTGGGTTTTTCATTGCAAAAAGAATTTCAATTTACAACATCGTTCAAATCCCTTATTTTGGGTAAATAAAAAACACACAACGCAAACAACGCGTGTGTGTTTTTTATGGTCGGAGTGACGGGATTTGCTCCGCAACCCTACGGGCGCAGGCGTTTTATACGCCTTTTTTTGCGCCGCTAACGCGGTTGCTATCACGCCGGGGACTAAAAACAGCGCACTGTGCTGTTTTCTTAACGTCCCGTTCAAATCCCTTATTTCGGGCAAATAAAAAACACACAACGCAAATAATGCGTGTGTGTTTTTTATGGTCGGAGTGACGGGATTTGAACCCATGGCCTCATGGTCCCGAACGACGCAAAACGTTAGAAAAAGCAATAAAAATAGGGAAGCGACACAATTTTGACACAAAATTTTCGGAGTTTTTTCATATTTTCGACGCGGTACAGGTACGCTTTTTTACATAAGGCGTTCGCGCGGCGAAATTTATATGAAGATACGCGCCTTGACATTTCGTCTGCGGCGCGTATTTCTTCAATAAAATAATATCGCTGTACCCGTACGGGCTTTTCTTTCCTTTTTCGGCTTTCGTTGTCGTCCGGGGGACGTTGCCGTGGACGATTCCGGCGCCGGTGCGTGGAATAAAGGCATTTTTCGGAGCGAAGCGACACCTTTTTCGCGCGTCCGCGCGCGTATAAGCACGTGCGCGCTCTTAACATGGGTAACGTAGATACTTCTTTTTTTCTTCTTTATCATAATCTAAATCAAATGGTGGTGGAATTTTGTCTGGTATTTTGGGAAATTTGGCGTGTCGGATAGTGGAATTATGTCATAGTTTTTTCGCGGATTAGACCAAAGCAAAATGGCAAGATGTTAGTCTTGCCTTAAAAAATGTTTGAAATTGTCGTCAGAATGCCCGTTAAAACGCTATATTTACCGGGCGAAAACCGTCCTTATCTTTATTTCTTTCGTTGTATAATTCAACCGCTTCGCGCGGATATAACGCCGTATATTCGCGTTTACGCGGCGTCGGCGCCTTATGTATAAATATCTTGTTATTATCTTTCAGCGCTTCCAGAACACGCGACAGCGTGCGTTCGGACAACCCTGCTTCTTTCGCAAGATAAGACGCCTTGCACGTAAGGCGCGTTGCACAGCCGGGGATTGGTTGCGAATATGAGTATATGACGGCGTAAACGAGCAATTCAGACGTAGAATTCACCCAGCGGAACATCCAACCGTTTACGACGATATGCGACCGCGACACGGGCATTTTCGGAAGCACAACGGCATACCGTGCGCGTTCGACGCCGTTCGTCATTCGTAAGGTTTCCGCCTTGCGGATCAATCCGCGCTTTTCCAGCGTGTCAAGCGCGGAAATTATCGTTTTGCGGTCTTTATTTAATGAATTCTGGATAAACGTCAGACTTCCGAAGAAAGTCGTGTCACTTCCGGGACGTGAAAACTGGTAGATCAGAGCGTAAACAAGCATTTCGCTTTGCGTCAGATCCAGTTTCAACATCCAGTCATAAATTGACATGGTGAATCCGTCTTCGATACGTTTGTTTTTTATGCGGTTGCGCTTGCGGATATCGTCCGCAAGCCTTGTCATATTGTCGTTATATTTCATATTTTTTCCCTTTTGTTATTTTACTTGTTAAGGCGTGCCGCAATTTCCGGCACGCGGGCAAAATCGCCGTTCAGAAGCAGAAAATATGCGCCGCGAATAAAGTCCGGTTGCGTAAGATTCTTTTCTTTCAGAAGGCGCTTTACGGCGTCCGCTTCCGCGTTCGGAAGAATCGCGGATATTTGTTTGTAATCGTTCTTGTATTCGTCTTTCATTTTTTTAATCGTCCAAAAAACTGGGACGTTCTTCGTCCTGTTTCGGTATAATGCCCGGGATTTTCACCGGGGAATTTTGCGGTTTTTCGGACGGCGTCGCGTCTGACGTCGATTCAGACGTCGGCGCGTCCTTGTATTTCGGCTTTTTCGGCGGTTCCGGCGTCGGTGTTCCCGGCGCGGCGTCCTGCTTGTCCGCAAGCATTTGAAGCGTCGCAAGATAAACGTCAATAGGCACGGTATTCCCGGCGCTTTCGGACACGTCAAGCCCGTTCACGAATTCGCTTTTGCCGCCGGCTGATTCGAGTTCCAACGTGCGAATCTGGTTCAGAATCATCTGGCAGCCGTTCGTACACGAAAAACCGCACGCTTCGCAGTCCATAGCGCGTAAAATCTTCCACATTTTGCGGATCGTTGACGCGTTTTTCAGCCGTTGCGAAAACGAAACGTAATTCTTCGCGCCGACATTTATATTAACTTTTGGATTTTTAGCCATTTGTCGCTCCTAAAATTTTATTGCCGTCAAGGAAAAGACGGGAAAAGTAATATGTGTCATATTTCAGCCACGATTTTTTTACAAAAAAACTTCGATATTCTACTTCGCCGTAGCGTGCTTCGAAGTCCCGAAATTCCTTCGAATCGCGATTGCCTTCATATGGGGATAGTCCGGCATCCGCGCTGGGATATTTGTCGTACGAAATAGCGTCAACGATTAAAAACCGTCCGCAGTCGTGAGTTTCAAGACATTTAATGAAAACGTTCGCCTGCTCACGCATTTTGATATATAAGCGTCCCAGCGCCTGCGTATTGACGTGGAGTTGGTGTTGTCCGAGTTGCCGCGAAAGCGCTTCGAAGATCGCAATTTCCGGAAACGTCGAATCGATTTCAGAGTTATTCTGACTGCCGAAATATACCGCGCCGTCTGATATGAATATCGGCAAGCCCGGGATAAACGGATCCGCATACTTCGTGATTGTTCCGTTTACAATATCTTTGTACGTGTTTCCGCCGACGGACAGCGCACGCAAGGATTTTAAGACAAGCGTTTTTGCATTGTACGGCATGTTCGCATAGTGCAATCCGTCCAGCAGGTGAATAACGGTTGCGAATAGTACGTCCTTGCCGCTCCCTTTCTTACCGAAGACGATAACGTTTGAATTTTGAAACGTATCCACAAGCCACGCCGCTTGCTCCGAAAAGTATTGATTATTGAAATTTATTTGTTGACGGTAGTTCATTTTCGTGATATAACGTACTTCCAGAACGCTTTTGCGGCGGCGTTAAAATCTACCTTATAGACGGCGCCGTAAACCGCGCTGGCGCACAGGAACATACAAGCCGCGGACACCGCAAACGCGACGATCAGACACAGCGCGCTCATTCCGATTTTTGCAAAAGCGCTGTTAAACTGTTTGACGATAAGTTCTTTAAGAAGCACAAACAGTAATATCGTAAAGATCACCGTCAAGACGATAGCGACGATTAAAATCAGAAGGTCATAGCCCGGCAGTTTTTTCATTCCAATGCCCGGGCTGTCGTAATCGTTGATAATATCGATAGGGCTTGCAATAACCGGCACGGTGAAGACTTCTTCGCCTTTCTGAAAATCGAATTCTATAACGTCGAAGTCCAAAAATACGGTCTGGCTTGCGGCGTAGCAATCTTCTTTGCCTTCGTTTTCATTTCCAGTACGGCATACGGGATATGCTTCGTAATCGCTTACGGCAAAACGGAATAACACGACCGAATTTTCTTTTTCGTTTTTGTTAAAATAAGTTTTGACTTCGTTTACGGAATTGACGTCAATTAAAAGGCGTTTCGATATTTCATTTATATCGCCGTCGAAGTCGCTTCTTTTAAGATATACAATCGGCGATACGTCGGAATACTCTTCGCCGGTATTTTGGAACAATCCTTTGAATCCGAATGTAAGAAGTTTATTGAATCCGTTGTATTTGCTGTCGAAACTTTTGACGTCAAACGTGCCGTCAACGCTTGTTTTTACTTTGTTATAACCGCGTTGTAGCCCGGCTTCTGCGCGCGAATTGTCAATTCGATTCAGAAATAAGTCGTTCGAGATTTGCCGACCGTTGCAATCGATAAACCCGTTTCCAAGATTATTGCGGTAATTATATATCCATTCCGAAACGACCGAAGCGTCTACTCTCCCTGCCGGTTCCTTATAGAATAAGTCCAGTAAAGTATTTGTTGCGACGGACGGCGAATAGAAAACGTAGGGAATAATATTCGGATAGTTTTTTGTATTATAATAATACGTAGTGCCAAAGAGAGCGTCACCGTATCTTATCGAATAATTCGCGTTATATCCCCAGTCAAACTCATACGATGTGGAAGATGGCAGAGTTTTTTTGTTATAATACAAGTAAAAAGGAATACTTTCATTCCGATAACCGGCAGCGGTTCCCACGTATTGTTTTGCAAGGTCATAAAAATCTTTATTCGACGTCACCAATGCGAATTGCGTCTTATATTCCCACCATTCCGCAGTAATTGCCTTTATAAAAGTTTTGTCGTTGACGTACTTGTTAGGGATAGAGAAATAAGCGGTGTTGATCTGGTTAAAGTGATTTGCGCCTTTATCAGAATGACCTGTTCGGTAATATGTATGGTTGAGTTCCAGCGCGACGGTTTCGGTCATTCCTTTTTCCGTGCATTTCAACGTTTCGGTGCTTTGGTTTTCGCCGAAGCCGGGCATATATCCGGAAAACGTCAGAGTTTTCGCGACGGCGTATTCGGTTGCGTTATAACTGCCACGCGTCGTAAGTTCAATGCCGGAAACGTCGTAACGTCGCGCGTCGCGGTTAGTCAGACGTTTGACGATTTCCGCGCTTTCGGCGATCTTATATTTCAGAAACAAGCCGTCCGCGCTGGCAGATACGAGTTGCAGACGGTATTTTGTGTATTCGGTTGCGTTGCCGCTTGCATCGTACGCGCTGGCAAGTTGAATTTTGTTTTGCCCGGAAGTCGCGACGACGTCCTTTTTCGGATTGTACATATACGCAAAAAGCGCGAATTTATCGCGCGCGGTTTCGTCAAACGAATAGCCGTATTCAATGAACGAAAGCATACGTGTTTCGCCGTTTTCGTCCGCCGGATAATCCGCGACGTCGAATTTCTTTCCGTCTATCGTCATTTGCATAAGATCTGCGTAAACGTCTGAATCAACTGTCACGGCAAACGCCGTGCCGTTCGTTCCGATTAACAGCATAAGGACGGAAAGTAATATTATTAACAGGCTTATGCCCGTGATTTTTCTGATTTTGGCTTGATTATTCATATATTGTTGACTTTTTCGGATATTTTGCATATACTGTAAATACCACAAGAAAATATTTTTCTTCTGCCCGTAAGGTTATATAGTTACTTACGGGCTTCTTTTTGTTTTGCGTTTTTGCTTGTTTTGGTAACGTTGTTTTCTGCGGTTGCCTTTTTCTTTTTCTTTTTTTCTAATTCTAATTTTTCTTTGTAGTCGTATTTTGCGAAATTCTTAATTCTGTCCGCTTGCTTTTTGGATATATAACGCGGTGCGATTTTTTTGATTTCGTGATCTTTTAAGTTGATTTTTTGTCCGTCAACGGTTTCGGAATAGTAATAATCCCAGACGCCGGACGGAACGTCGAATTCCTTGAATTGTTCAACACTCAATATGCCGGTTTTGATTTGCGAAAACCGTTTATAATCTTTACGATATAAATGAGTTAAGGCGACGGCGCGATTGCGCTTTGACTCTTTGTCATAATAAACGGCATAAGTGTGTACCCCTTCCGGTATTTCGCTCTGAAAAAGGTATTTATTTTTGATTTTTACAAGTTTCATTGTTTTAAGGTTGACCGTTGCCGGGGCGGCTCGGCGCCGCCCGGTCGGTCTAAAAGGAAAAAAATTATGAGTCAACCCGAATGGGATTTGACCGTTAGAAAATAATACTTCCCTGAGACAAAGCCACCGAACTTACCAAAGTAGTCAGATTACTTTTGTCAATACTCACGGTATATGCCGTTTCGATTTCGCTATAACTGTCAGAAGCTTTTACATAAAGCGTAAAAGCGTGTCCGGACAGATTATTAAGAGCAGCGGAAATGCTTTCCCAGGACGATGTCAGTGCATAGTACTGACTTCCCTTACCTCCTGTATTGATTTTATAAACATATAAATCAACGTTAAACAACGCTTCGAGAATCGTATATTCGGTAGGCGCCGAGATTTCAACAGAACCGCTTGCAGTTCCGGCATAAGCCGCTTTAAGCTCGTCCGATGCGACTATACGATAACTGACGGTAACCGATGAATCTTCAGGGCTCATCGTTCCGAAACTTCTTGCAAAAGTCTTTGCAGATACGCTCTGCCCGTCCGTAGGTTCAGGAACATAAGCAATAGTGCCGAGTGTAAAATTTTTCGTTTGCTCAAGACCGAAAAGTTTAATAGTTACGGCCGAAGACGATGCGTCGAATATGTAATTCTCGTCGCCACTGACGGTTACGCTTGCGCTCTGAAGTCTTTTAGCGTAATCAACGCTTGCGACCGCATAAGCTTCGGGATTACTGCGAGACGTAACGGTCAGTTCAATCTGTTCGCCGAAAGCCGCTTTGCAAGTTACGGTTGCGGTAAGCGCGCCGTCCGAAGTAGGCGTTACGGTTACGTAATCGTCAATGTTTTTTTCGGTTGCCCATTCGCTGTCCGGATTTTTAAAAGCGATTGCCCAATCTACTTCTTTATTTGTCGCGTTCGAAGGGGTTATCGTAGCGGTAAAAAGCTGAGACATGTTTCCGTCTTCGTCTGCCGCCGCCGTTCCTACCGATAACAGCATTCCGTTTGCGACTATCTGGTCTATGATAAGACCGGAATCGGGTTTAACATCGCCGGGCTTGTCGGGTTGTTCGACTTGCGGTTTATTGTGTTTGAATTTAGACCAGTCCGTAAATCCCTTTGAGGGGATCGCAATACTTATGGTGGCGATCAAGAGTATGATCAGGACAGAACATAACGCCTTTACGCCGCTGTTTTTTTGTTTTTTACTCATTTTTTTGCTCCTTGTTTTGTGGTAGATTTTTTGCCGGGCGCAGAAGTAGTTTGAATAACTGTACGTCTGACGCCGTTAGAGTTCTGATACGTTGTTTTGATAGTTTGCGATACCGGCGTGAATCCGCCGGACGGCTTCGTTGCCGGCTTTGGCTTCGATGTCTGATTCGGCTTCGAAGGCTTTGCCGATTTGGGTTTAGTTGATTTTTTTTGTGCCATGATTGCTCCTTTATAATTTTTTTAGGTGGATTTGAGTTGTTACAGGGTGTTTTTTCCGCGATCACCGCCTTTTTGTTATGAATATCCACATTGCGGACAGGCTCTGTTCGAAAGTCTGCCCGGATATTGCGGAAAAAACACCGCCGATAGCAAGATACGCAAGCGCGATCAGAACGGCAGCGATGATAATAAATGTTAAGGTGTCATACAAGATTTTTTTAATCATAAGTCGTTTGGTGGGGCGTCCGTTCCCCGGCGGCGACTGTCCGCCGGGCAGGACACTTTTTTAAGGAGGTGATTATGCCAGAATGCAAGTCAGACGTACTCATAACGCGGCGCGTCGTCCGGGTTATACGTGTTATATCGTTTAACGGGTTTAAGTCGCTGTACGCAATCGACGTCAACGTCGATTCCTGCGTCGAATGCCATTGCCTGCGCGATCTGGATCGCTTCTTCGTCGTCGTGTGCTTTGATAATCTCGGAACGTCGTCCCGTGAAAGTTACTAAATATCTCATTTCCCTTTTTCCTTTCCTTTTATGTTTGACAAGCGATTGAATTTCAGTTAAACTGAACATATCTTCATTTTATTTCAGTCATACTGAAATGTCAACCGATTTATCTTAAATTCAGTTAAAATGAACAAGAGGTGAATCGTATGGCAGTTTTTAACGACCGTTTCAACGAATATTTGTCCGCCAACAAGGTGAATTTGTCTGCACTTGCGGATTATTGTGGCATAAGCAAATCGAATATATCTAACTGGCGCAAGGGCGACAACGTGCCGTCCGTAGAAGTGCTTACGAAAGTCTGCAAGTATCTGGACGTATCGGCGGACTACCTTTTAGGCTTGTCCGATTATTGATTTAATGTTCATTTTCGCTTGACAAGCGACATGAATTTTGATATTTTGTGTTTGTAGCGTAGTAAATTCATGAGAAAACCGATTATCGGTTACGCCCGTGGGACGCTACATTTTTTTTACTCTTTTGGATATTTCCAACGATAAATCCATTTACTGAAAAACTTTTTTTCATCACGTCGTGGGCGCTTTGATATGTACATAGGCGCCGGATCCTTCTTGTTTGGATTTGGCACGATCTTTTCGTTCAAATGGCGCCCGTCTCTTTCGCTGTGCGATACTTTCCGATACACGAATTCTTCTTTTTGTTTTTCGTTTACCGATTCCCCTATAATCAATGCCGGATGATCCGCTTTAACGTATTTGCGAAAGTGCGGAAACGGAATTATTTCCCCGTCTTCGGGATAATAAATATCCGATTGCTGTTGCGCGTTACCTTTTTTTCGCTGTTTGTTCTCTACTTTCTGCGGCTTGTTATCTGCTTTTCCTTGTTTTTCAGATCCGCTTTTGTTCGCGTTCTTTTTGGTGTTGGTGTTTTTGTTCGATTTCGTCATTTCAATTTTTCCCCGGCGATTCGATAATTGATTGATACAACGGTCGTGCCGATTTTTGCGGCGGTGCGATCGCAATATTTTTTAAGATTCGCCGCGGTTTTGTAGTCGTGCCAGAATTCGACGTAAACGCCGTCCGCGGTTCTGTAAGAAGATTTCGTCATTTTTTCTCCCGTGTACCCGTTCTGGGTAGTTATATTTATAATATAGTACCTGTTTTGGGTATGTGTCAACCTTTTTTGGGTAGAATGTTAAAATATAAATGTGAGGACACGATCATGAGATTAAAAGAGATACGAATCGAAAACGGAAAAACTCAACAAGATATCGTCAATTACTTGCATTGTAGTTATAATAAGTACGCAAGTTGGGAACAAGGTCGGACACAGCCTTCGATAGAAGATTTAATTATTCTTGCCGATTTTTTCGGCTGCACGGTAGATTATCTTATCGGAAGGGAAGCGGAAGACGGTGTCGTTATCGTTTCCGGGAACGAATTATCGAAAGACGAATCGGCGCTGATTGACAAACTTCGTCGCCTGGATCCACTTAACAAGGAACTTGCGTATCAATACGTTGATTTTTTGACCGAACGTCAGAAGTAAGTTTTGAATTCTTTTCATAAAAAGCGACAGTCCCTGTCATATTTTATCCGTTACGATAAGACAGTGTAACGGAGGGGAAAACAATGACAGAGAAGGAACGAAAGTATTTTGAACGGCTTTCGGCGAAACTTGAAAATTTAATATTAAATCAAAATTGTGTCGCTTCGAAAGGAGATGACACAATGAATAAAAAATCGACAGTTTACAAAGGTTACAGGATTACCGAAAGGACAGACGGTCGTCGGTGGGCGCGCATTACAAAAAACGGGCATACGACTTGTATTTATGGTCGTACAGACGAAGAAGTCAAGAAGAAGATCAGCGAATTTTTGAAATACGGCGTAACTAACCGGGAGCCGGAACCGAAATGGACGCTTTATTCGTGGCTTGATTTTTGGCGGCGAACGTTTAAGACGCCGTACAACAAGACCGATATGTATCAATATCACATAAAGAATCACGTCAAGGCACGATTCAAAGATAAGCCGCTAAAAGACGTTACGACGATTGATTTACAGATGATTATTACGGCGTGTCCGTATTCGCGTAGCCGCGTTGACGTCTATCAGATGTTAAACGCAGCGTTCAGAGTCGCGAAACAACAAGACGTCATTTCGAAGAATCCGGCAGAAGGTCTGATATCGCCACGGCACCGAAAAGTGTCGGGAATGCCACTGACGCTTGCGGAGCAAAAAGCATTTTTCAAAAGCATAGAAAACGAAGAATGCAAAAACGATTACTTGTTTTATCTGTTTTCCGGCGTCAGACGTTCCGAACTGCTGACGATAAACGTCGCAAGTCTGGATTACGAAAACAATCTGATATATGTCCACGGCACAAAAACCGAAAACGCGGAAAGGGCGATCCCGTTTACGGATATTCTGAAATCAATTATTTCGGAAATGACGCCGGACGAAAACGGTTATTTTTTCACGCATTCAGCGGATTGGTACACTAAAAATTTCAAAAAATACAGTCAGAATCATTGTCTTCGGGAACTCCGGAAGTCGTTTATCACGCGTTCCGGCGAAAACGGCGTCGATATCAAAGCGATCCAACGCTGGGTAGGGCACGCCGATTATCAGACGACGGCAAATATTTATTTCAAAGCGCAGGACGAATTTTTGAAAAGTAACGCAAAAAAATTAAACGATTATCAGACTGCCTATTGGCGCGACGTTACGGAAGACGATATCTGACACAATTTTTTGACACAATTTTCCGGTTTTTACGATTATCACAAGAAAAAAAGAGCATAAAAAAACCGCAAAATCTGCGAAATTTTGCGGTTTTGGTCGGAGTGACGGGATTTGAACCCATGGCCTCATGGTCCCGAACCATGCGCGCTACCATCTGCGCTACACCCCGGTAATACGGCGGTTTTTGCCGTACTGCTATATTATATAATATTTTTTGAAATTTGCAACTGTTTTTTCACACATACATTATCGACAATGCGATTAAAGCCTGTCCTGCGAAATAGGTCGCGAGTTCCAGAACGGACAAAGTGCGGTTTGCACGCCACTCTTTGAAGTACACGAACGACAGACACGTGTCGCTGAACAGCAGGAAAAGCGCGCCGATCATCGCAAGCAGTCCGCCGACGGTCTTTTGCACCGCGTACAGATAACATGCGGACACCGCCGTAAACGTTACCGTAAAGGAGTAAAGGGTGATAAGTATGCGCATCCACAGCGGAATTTCAAACTTAAAGACGTACGAGCCGCCAAACGTCAGTATTGCCGCGACCGCCGCTACGATTGCCGTCACGAAATAAAAACCGCTTGTCAGGTTGAACGCCGTTGAAAAGGCGACGTGGCCGAGAAGGAACGCGAATAAACCGATGGGGATAAGGCGTTTTCTGTACGTCGGAGTAAGTTCCTTAACGCCAAGGAAAGCGTCGCCGGCATGGCACAAGATAAGCCCGAGAAACAGCGGAACGAAGTAGTTCATGTTGCAGGCGGGGTTTTTTGCGAATGCGGTAATTCCGATTATCAGAAAGGACAGCGACGCGATATATTTTGCGACAAGCCCCCAGAAGTTTTTATTGAGCGACCGAAAGCCGAGGCAGAAAGTCGCCGCGATTATGCAGATTCCGAAAAAGAGATATACCATTTCCTGTTATGCGTTTGCGAAACGCGCTTTCATACGCAACTCGTGGTTTAAGATGCGTTTTCTGATGCGTAAACTCTTGGGAGTGACTTCCAACAACTCATCGTCGGCGATGAATTCAAGACATTCTTCAAGGGAAAGTTTTTTGACGGGGATAAGACGCAACGCGTCGTCGCTGCCGGACGCGCGGGTGTTCGTCAGATGCTTTTTCTTGCAGACGTTGACGGTAATATCGCCGAGCGTCGGGGGATAGCCGATGACCTCGCCTTCGTACACTTGTTCGCCTGCGGAGACGAAAAGGATGCCCCTTTCCTGCGCGTTGAACAAACCGTAAGTAACCGCCTCGCCCGTTTCAAAAGCGACAAGGCTTCCCGTTTTACGGCGGGGGAAATCACCCTTATACGGCTGATATTCAAGGAATATGCTGCTCATTACGCCTTCGCCGCGGGTAAGCGTCAGAAGTTCGCTCTTAAAGCCGAAAAGTCCGCGCGACGGAATATCGAATTCAAGGCGCATTCTGTCGCCGATTGCCTGCATGTGTACGAGATCGCCGCGACGTGCGCCGACCGCGCCCATGACCGAGCCGTTGCAGTCGCCGGGGACGTCGATGACAAGCCTGTCGATAGGTTCAAGCAGGGTGTCGCCTTCCTTTTTGAAAAGGACTTTGGGCGTGGATACCGCAAACTCATAGCCTTCGCGGCGCATTGTTTCGATAAGAATGGAAAGGTGCATTTCGCCACGTCCGGACACTTTGAAGCTGTCAGTGCTGTCGGTGTCTTCGACGCGCAGGGAAACGTCTTTCAGAAGTTCCGAATAAAGCCTTTCTCTCAGGCGTTGGCTGGTGACGAATTTACCTTCCTTGCCGGCAAAGGGACTGTCGTTTACGGAGAAAGTCATTTGCACGGTGGGGTCGGTAATTTTGACGAACTCGCACGGTTCGGAGTTTTCGGGGCTTGACACGGTGTTGCCGATGTTGATGTTTTCGATGCCCGAAACGCACACGATGTCGCCGACCGCAGCCGCGTCGCAGGGAACGCGCTTTAAGCCTTCGATCTGATAAAGGTTGGCGATTTTGCTCTTATAAGGTTGAATGCGGTTGTGCCAGTCGCTGACGACGACGTCGGAGTTTGTCCTTATGACGCCTTGTTCGACGCGGCCGATACCGATACGACCGACGTAGTTGTTGTAGTCGATTGCGGAAATCAGCAGTTTTGCGGGTTTTTGGTCGTCGCCTTCGGGGCAGGGGATATGGCTCAGAATCGTTTCAAAAAGCGGGATAAGGTTTTCGCCTTCCGCGCCTTCGGTAAGGGTGCTTGTGCCTTTTCTGCCGCTGCAATAGACGATGGGGCTGTCCAACTGTTCGTCGGTGGCGTCAAGATCAATCAAAAGTCCCAGAACTTCTTCCACGACCTCGTGAATACGCGCGTCGGGACGGTCGATTTTGTTTATGCAGATGATTATTTTAAGCCCGAGCGATAAAGCCTTTGACAAAACGAATCTTGTCTGGGGCATCGGCCCTTCGACGGCGTCGACAAGCAAAAGCACGCCGCTGACCATTTTCAGGACGCGTTCAACCTCACCGCCGAAGTCCGCGTGTCCCGGGGTGTCGATGATGTTGATTTTCACGCCGTTGTAATGGATTGCGGTGTTTTTCGCAAGGATGGTGATGCCGCGTTCGCGTTCAAGGGCGTTGCTGTCCATAACGCGATCTTCAACCTGCTGATTTTCGCGGAAGGTGCCGCCTTGTTTAAGCATTTCGTCAACCAGCGTGGTTTTGCCGTGGTCGACGTGGGCGATAATTGCAACGTTTCTTAAATCTGTTCTTTTCATATTATTATCTCTCGTTTGATTTTTGTATTATATACATATCTTAAAATAATAGCAAGGATATTAACCGCCCGACGCGAATTTTTTTCAAAAAATTAAGTTTTCGGCAAAAGAAAAGGGACGGAAAAACCCGTCCCCGGAATGGATATTCGTTTGTCAGCCGTCGATTTCGTCGGCATTTGTTTTCATATCGCCCATCCACTTTCTGAAAAAGTTTTTGACCCTGAACGCGACGCACCAGTCGCCCAGCATCGATATGCCGTGTACAAGCAGGAACACGCCCAGAAGTACCGTGAGATATATCGCGCCGCCGACGGGATTGAAGAACGCCAGCATACCGAAAACGATTTCGAATATCGAAGTTATCAGAAGTACCCACCAGTACGGCAGTTTGAGTCTGCCCGCGGCAATCGCCATCGACAATTCCGAAATGCCTTCGTAAATAAACCACATTGCGAAAATGAAGGGCAGGAAACCTGCGACAACGTTTTCGTTTGAAAGCATTATTATGCCGAGAATCGTCGTGATTATGCCGTCCGCAAGAAACGCTCCGCCGCCGAAAAGCCCGACCGTCGTGAAGAACATTGCGATTTCCACAACGCCGATTACGAGCACGATCGCACCGATTACGTATGCGAGCGTCGTAAGCGTGGTGTCAACGGGCAACGCAAAGCACACGATACCCGCGGCAATCATCAGAATACTTGCTAAAAACCATAAAATTGAAGTTGATTTTTTCATATCGTTCACCTCTTTACGCTTGCATTATACAACCGATAATTAGCAGTGTCAATAGCCGAGTGCTAATTTTTTTCGCAATTATTAAAATTGATTTTTTCTGATAATAAATCTATCAATTTGATTTAATTTCCGTCGTTTAATTTCAGCATGAACGCGCCTTGCTTTGCGTGGCACAGCGGACATTCTTTCGGGGCGGATTCGGCGGTTGTTTCATAGCCGCAGCCCGAGCATTTCCATTTTACCGCTTTCGGGCGTTTATAAAGGGCGGAATCTTTCAGCTGCTCGTGCAGGTCGAGAAAGAGTTTTTCGTGGCAGGTTTCAACCTGAATAAGGTTTTCAAAAAGCCCCGCGATATCCTTGAATCCTTCCTTTTTCGCGGTTTCCATAAATTCGGGATAGATTCTTTCCGCCTCGTTTTTTTCGTCTTCCGCGGCAAATGCAAGGTTATCGAGGAGATTCCATTTTTGTTTGAAAGGGAAGCCCGCGGAAATATCGATGTTTTTGATGACGTTTTCGTCGGCGGTTTGCAGGAATGAATAAAGCATGCGTGCATGATTGAATTCTTCGTAAACCACTTTGTCGATGATTTCGGACAACGCGACGTAGCCTTCGTTTCTCGCGCCGTATTCGATGAACATATATCTGACGTGAGCCTGACATTCGCCGGCAAACGCCCGCGCCAGATTTTCGTAAGTTTTGCTGTTTTTCAGATTTTTCATAAATACCTCCGAAAAAAGTATCCGCAAATTTACAAAAAATATACGGTCTTGCTTTCAAAGTATCAAAAGATGTGTTATACTAATCGCCGTTATGAGATATTTGTTTTTCGACATAGAGTGCAGCGAAGGTAAAAGTATGTGCAGTTTCGGTTACGTTCTGACCGACGAAAAATTCCGCATACTTGAAAAGGACGATATTCTGATGAACCCCGAGGCGATTTTCCATACGGGCGCCTGGGGCAAGAAAAACAGGGAAGCCTACCCCGGCATCGAAATGGCGTACCCGAAAGAAGTTTTTCTGAAAAGCCCGACTTTCCCCGCGCTGTACGAAAAAATCAAAGCGCTTATCGAATATAAGGATCAGACCGTCATCGGGTTTTCGCACAAAAACGACACCGTGTTTCTGGACAACGCCTGCAAGCGTTACAACCTGCCGTCAATAGATTACGACTTCGTGGACGTGCAGACAATTCATAAGGATTACAATAATCTCATAAACCCGTTCAGCACCGAAAAACTTGTGGAAGAACTGAACCTCGACGTCAACAAATACGTCCCGCATAAGAGCGACGACGACGCCGAAGTGTCAATGCTCGTCACCAAAAACTTTTGCGAAAAGCTGGGGCTGTCGCTTAATAAACTTATCGCGCAGTATCCGAACTGTATGGGTGTTCATAAGGCGTATAACACGGTTTATCTTTACAAGACGCGCGCAGAAAGCCTTATTTGTGCAATAAACCGCAACAGTACGTCGGGAAGTAATTTAATGCGCGGCAGCAATTTCAACAAATACAAACACTTTCTGGAAGACTTTATCGCGGATTCTTCGGTTGAAAAATCGTTGTTCGGAAAACACGTCGCGGTGTCCAGAAATTATTTTGACAATCATTTCCGCGAGATGTTGCTTATCGTTGAAAAAGTCCGGGACAGGGGCGGCGTTATGGAATCGCACGTCGGCCGCGCCGATATATTTGCGGGCAACCCATCAAAAGAAGAAGAAAGGGCGATTGAGTCCGCAGTCCGCCGCGGGAAAAACGTCCTTACCCTCACCGAGGACGACCTTTTCAAAATGCTTTCGATTGATAAAATATAATTGTTTTTTCAACCTTTATCACATATTGAGCATTTTTTTGCGAAATGCTTTTGACAAATGCAAACTCGTATGCTATTATAATTAAGCATCTTTTGTGACGCGTTTTCGGTTTAAGGAGAAATACCCAAGAGGCCGAAGGGGCTCCCCTGCTAAGGGAGTAGTACGTGAGAAGCGTAGCCAGGGTTCAAATCCCTGTTTCTCCGCCAA
>ERZ1034719.52-NODE-52-length-90162-cov-33.623947_pt1 | contig 90162 bp, 57 predicted proteins | sample MGYA00520703_ERZ1034719 | MGnify/ENA primary metagenome ERZ1034719 (study PRJEB33766, sample SAMN09781716) | gut metagenome | biome: gut microbiome | host: Homo sapiens | place: Madagascar | study: EMG produced TPA metagenomics assembly of the PRJNA485056 data set...
GCCGGATACTGTATTGTCAAGGACTTATTAAATGCTACCCTTTTTCAGTGCCCTCAAAGGGGGACGGGAGGGGGATTTTAAAGAAAGAATGGTTAGATTTGTGTAGGAATATCGTATATATAATATTTATTACATAGACTTGTTTCAAATGAAAATTAGACACATCCTATTTTGCGCGACGGCTCTATTCTCTGCATTTCTCTATTCTGCTAATGGCAATGTGATTTCAATGACGACGGATGGCGACCATCGTCCTTCCGCTAGGATTACGGAGTTCAGGCCCGGAGAGTTGTGGAAAGATACTGATGGCGTGGCAATAAACGCGCATGGAGGCGGAATCATGTTCCATGGTGGAAAGTATTGGTGGTACGGCGAGTACAAGACGGAGGGGGAGGCCGGCAATCTGGCTCAAGTGGGAGTCAGTTGTTATTCTTCGGCTGATCTTTACAATTGGAAGAATGAGGGCATAGCATTGGCCGTAAGCGATGAATCTGGCTCCGACATTGAACGGGGCTGCATTCTTGAACGTCCGAAGGTCATCTATAATGCCCTTACGGGCAAGTTCGTGATGTGGTTCCATCTGGAGTTGAAGGGAAGCGGCTATTCAAGTGCGCGCAGTGGAATTGCAGTAGCGGATAGGCCGGAAGGCCCTTTTTCCTTTGTTCGCAGCACCAGAGCTGTTCCCGGCAAATGGCCGTTCAACAAGGACGAGTTCCCTGATGAAAAGGGCTTTCTTGCCAGAGATTTCGAGTCTGGGCAAATGTCCCGTGACATGACCCTATTTGTCGATGACGACGGCAAGGCTTATCAGCTGTCCGCCTCGGAGGACAACTGGACGCTGCATATAGCTGAACTGACGGATGACTATTTGGACTACACCGGAAAATATGTGCGCGTGTTCCCGGATCGTCTCATGGAGGCTCCTGCTATATTCAAAAAAGACGGAACCTACTATTTTATGGGGTCTGGATGCACAGGTTGGGCTCCCAATGCGGCCCGTAGTGCGTCCGCGCCGTCGATCTGGGGACCATGGACTGAGCTCGGAAACCCGTGCGAAGGAGAAGGCTCACAGCTGACCTTCAATTCCCAGAGCACCTTCATACTGCCGGTTGCCGGCAAGGAGAATACCTTCATCTATATGGGCGATAGATGGAATCCGAAGAATGCCATTGACGGGCGCTACGTTTGGCTACCGATTGAATTTGACGGTGACCGTTTCAAAATCCGCTGGCGTGACAGTTGGGGATTTTAATGTTTCTTAAAACGAACTTCCACCGATGAAGCCGCGGAGGAGGGATGTGGCAGGGACATCCTTGTCGGATACGGGGAAGAAGTAGTAGAGGAATTTCAGGAGGCGATGTGCCTCGCTGTACTCCGGACAGTTCTTTGGGATTGTCCGGAGAATTTGTTCCGCGTGGGGGCGAAGGACAGCGAACTCCACGAGGTAAGCGGAGTTGAACAGCACATCGGCGTTTTCTTGAAACGGATAGATCCACTTCACCTCGGCGCGGCGCACGTTCGGCCAGTTGCTGATGGTCTCCTGCGGGCTGAATGCACCCTTGTTGTAGTCGCGGACGATTCGGCGGAGGAGGCGGTTGTCGCTGGTCGGGATGCAGTTGTGGTCGTCAATGGAGATGCTGGTGATGGTGTTGATGAAAATGCTGAACTTGCTATTTGCCGGCACTTGGTCGGTCAGACCCGGGTTAAGGGCGTGGATTCCTTCAACGAGGAGCACCGTGTCGGATTCGAGCTTCAGGGTCTTGCCGTTGTACTCGCGGATTCCAGTCACGAAGTTGTATTCCGGCACCTGCACCGTCTCGCCGGCGAGAAGCCTGAGGATGTCCTTTTGGAGGGCTACATGATCGACGGTGTCGAAGTTATCGAAGTCGTAGTTGCCATCGGGTAGCTTCGGGGTGTCGAGACGGTTTACGAAATAATCATCAGTGGAGAATGAAATCGGGTGCAGTCCGCATGCCTTGAGCTGGACGCTGAGCCGCTTGCAGAATGTGGTCTTTCCGCTGCTTGTGGGCCCCGTGATGAGCACGAGCCTGACAGGGGAGGCGGCGTGGAAACGTCTGTCGATTTCTTCGGCAATCTGTACTATCTTCTTTTCCTGCAATGCCTCCGCGACCTGAATCAGTTCGCTTGCCTTGCCCTTCTGACAGGCTATGTTCACGTCGCCGACGCTGTCGAGCTTCATGATAGCGTTCCAATGTATGTTCTCTGCGAAAACTTCAAATGTCTTAGGCTGTTCGAAGAATGGGGCAAGCTGCTCCGGGTGATGGCGGTCTGGAACGCGCAGAAGCATTCCGCTGCGGTATCGTTCAAGTTCCCACACATCGAGATAGCCGGACGAGGGAACAAGCGTGTCATAGTAGTAGTCGGCGCTGCCTCCAAGGGTATAGTAGTCCACATAGACTGGTCTCGTGGTGCCGATCAGTTTCGTGACATCGGAGCGTCCGTCCCTCGCGAAAACGGACGTTGCTTCATCCGCCTGCACTTCCTGTCTGTAGAACGGCAGGTCTTCCTTCACGATTTCGTGCATCCTTTTACGGATTCTCGCCACGTCATCCGCGTCTGTTCCGAAGCCGTCGGGCTTTATGAGCGAGCAGAAATATCCCTTTGAAATCGGGCGGCGCATATAAATCCTGCATCCTGGGAACACGTCCCTCGCGGCCTTGCTCAGCAGAAAGCAGAGCGAACGGCAGTAGGCGCTGCGGCCGCTGTAAGTGCGGTAGTCGAGAAATTCGATGTCCTTATTGTTGTAGAGCCTGAACCGAAGCCCTTGGACGACATTGTTGACCTTTGCCGCGACGATGGGGTAGGGCTTGTCGAAATTAAACTCATCGACCGCATCAAGCAGGGTGGTTCCCTCTGGAAATTCCCTGAATGTGCCGGTGTTCCTGCAGAATACCTTGACCATTTATATATTACGTTAAAGACTTTGCCGTGCCGGAGCGGATATTTCCGAAAAAATCGACTCCTCCGCTCATTTCCTTCGCAAAAATAGGAAAAATTATGCTAACTTTGCATCTCAGAACTGAAGAAGCCGATATTTTTATATTTCGAATCAGATCGGCCTCGGATGAATCCAAACTTTAAACATATTATAATGAGTACAGTCCACATTATCGACCACCCGATGATTCAGCACAAGCTGAGCATCATGCGTGACAAGAACACAGGTTCAAAGGATTTCAGACAGCTTCTGACGGAAATTTCACTTTTCATGGGTTATGAGGTCACCCGCGACCTTCCGCTCGACTACAAGGAGATAGAGACACCTATCTGTAAGATGAAGGCACCGAAGGTTTCCGGTCGCAAGCTTGCGATTGTCCCTATTCTTCGTGCCGGAATGGGTATGTTGGAAGGAATGCTTACCTTGATACCTGTTGCAAAGGTCGGACACATCGGATTGTACCGCAATGAGGAGACACACGAGCCTGTGGAGTATTTCTGCAAACTCCCTGAGGATATCCAGCAGAGGCTTGTCATCGTGACAGACCCTATGCTCGCTACGGGCGGAAGCTCCATCGATGCGCTGACGCTCCTGAAGAAGCACGGTTGCACAAATATCCGCCTTATGTGCCTTGTCGCTGCTCCGGAAGGTCTTGCAAAGGTGCAGGAGGCTCATCCTGATGTCGATATCTATGTCGCTGCCGTTGACGACCACCTGAATGAGAATGCTTATATCGTGCCGGGTCTCGGCGATGCAGGCGACCGCATATTCGGAACAAAATAAAAATGGAACTTTCATTCGTTTCATACGCAGATAACGACGAAAGTCTTCTTGAAGGCTTTCGTCGTATTTATATGGACGCGTTTCCGGACATCGATGAACGCGAGCCGTACGACAACATAAAGAGGAGGATTTCTTCTTCCGATTCTCGGCCGGGCACTGTGGCTTGCCTGCTGACAGACGGGGGGAAGGTGGTCGGCGGACTTTTGTCGGACTTCTATGTTTTCAGTGAATCTTCGGCCTTTGATCTTGAGGTCATATACATTGCGGTAGATAAGGATTCCAGAAGAACCGGCTATGGTAGGAAACTGCTTACTGAGGGGCTTGAACTCTCTGTTTCAAGGCTGGAGAAACTCACCGGGATGAAACTGCGCAACATCTATTTTGAAACGGAGAATCCCTTCAAGGTAAAGAAAGAATCCTTTGATCCGATTTCAAGACTTCGCTTTTTTAGCTCACTCGGAGCGATGAGGATTCCGATAGATTACCGCCAACCACCTCTTGATGATGCTTCCGGGTGGGCTGACAACCTGTTCCTTATGGTTTTGCCTCATCCGGGAAAAAAACTGGAACCTGCTGTAGGCGCGGAAGATCTGAAGGCCTTTCTTGCGGCTTTCTATCAGGGACTGGCCGTTTCCGATGAGTCTTGTTATGAGGCTTTTAGAAAAGAAATTGACAAGGTGGCGGAGGTTGACAAGGCGAAGAACGGCATCGTAAAGCTTGACGCTTTGTCGGAAACTCCTTCTTTCCTGATAAGTGATGTTTCTGTCCTGTCACACTATAGGATGAAGGGTTGCCGCTTCAGCGAGGAGGATGAATCCGATTTAAAGACCTGTCCGGTGTTTGAGTCGTATGAGTGCGACCTTATGGATTATGCTCATCAGGCGCGTGAGTGCAGACCATTTCGAACATATCATATAAAGTCATATAGGGATGTAAGGCTCAGCCTTCCTAAGTTTTATAGTTTCACATCTGAGGGCCATACGTTCTATCATCTGTCACATATTGACTCTATTGGAGTTGACATATCTCTGAACTGTTCTTCCCGAGGCAACGCCGTGGATGAGGATGAGCGTTATATTGTCTCACTTGCGGTGAGACCATCTGAGGGCAGCGCCTTTGATGAATTGACGCTGATAAAGCTCGTGACGATGTTCGGAAGCCGTCAGGAGAATTATTTTGCCTACCCATACAACAATTTCACGGACTTATGTGTGAATGTCGGCGATGGCGAAAGGGCGATGAGCGTCTTTGAGTTTATCGGTCATTATATGGCGGACTGCGGCGAACGCCTTATCGGAACTCCGCAATTTGAATGCTGCCGCACTGGAACGACAGAACTTGAACTTTCAAGCGTACGGAGAGTCGGCGTCGGCTACGGACGCCGCGTGTTTACCGAATATTCCGAATTCTATGAGCAGGTTGCGTCCTCTTCCCCGGCAGAATCACTGTGGAACAAAACCTTATGTGGCATCCTCCTTGGTATATTCGATTTCGTAAGGATGAACAGCGCGGAAATTTTTGATACGATAAAGCCGATGGTTGAGAGGAAATCATCATTTATGCTGTCTTGTCGTGGGCATCTTATGAAAGTTTGCTTTGAACAGAACAAGGAAAGGGTTGAAAATATATTCATTTCTCCGTACCTTATGATTCCTAGCGTCGCTCTTGCCTACAATGAGATGATTCTTGATGGATGCGAGGCGTCTCTTGCTGCCATAAAGGCGGATGATTCAGGGGGGTACATCAGATTTTACGCAAAGATTAAAAATGACACATCCGCATTGCAGAATGTCCGGCATTTACTCTCCCTTCAGTATATACCAAACTGCTTCAATTACCCGAGTGAACGTGAAATCTTCCTTTCAAGGGAAAATAGGCTCGGACTGCGGTTGAGGCTCGGCAAACTGAAGAAAGATATGGAGATGGCTCAGAATGAGATAAATCAGAGAAAGTCACGCTATTCCGTTTTCATCGAGACCATTCAGAACTGCATACTCGTCATCCTGGCGATACTTCAAGTCTATACGGCAGTAAATAAACTGCATTGGTTGTTCATCTCGTTTCTTGTTCTCACAATAATTTTTGGGGCAGACATTGCCTACAAGAAGCTTAAGGAATAGTCCTATCTGCCTATAATCGGTTGAAAAATCCCAGAAACTGCTGATAGTCAACTGTTCCTGGGATTTCTTGTGATGGAGGTCTGAAGCGATGCTTATTTCCTGCGTTTCTTGCCGCCTTTTTTCTTGCGGCTGTTTAGAATCACGACAATGATGATTGCGAGGACAGCCACAGCGATGCAGATGTAGGTGAAGTAACCGGCGTTGTCTCCCTTGACACGGGACCACATCTTGAGGAGTTCTTCAGTGCGGTCTCCGTTGTCGTGCATCATGCCGCAGCGTGCCATGATGGATGCGTCAGGGTATTGAATCGGATTGATGCAGACTGCCTTTGCTTTTTCTCCAAAGAAGTAGCTTGCGTCAATAGGAGAATATGCGGCAGTGTCGATAATTGCATCAAGAATCTCGTCGCCTCCAACGGCGCTTACATATCCGATTTCATCCATATTTCTGATTGCGTTCTCAGGCATGCACATATAGTTGATGAAATATCGAGCCGCCTGTATATTTTTCGCATATTTTGGAATTACCCAACCATCGAACCACACGATGCTGCCCTCGTGAGGCACTTCATAATCAAGTTTTACGCCGATTTTCGCGGCCTCTTCGATGGCCCATTGCGCGTCTCCGCTCCAGTCAAGATTAATCCACGCCTTCTCCTTGGTCATTTCCTCTTTGCCGAAATCGGCTTCCCAACCGAGGACATTGCCTTTTACCTGATTGAGGAAATTCTCGACAATCGCGATGTATTCATCTGAAGCATTGAACGTTATATCCTTGATGTTGAGTTCGCCGGCATCAATCTCCTTCTTGTGAAGGGCGATTGTGAGAGCCGTGTAGACATCCCTGAAGGCGTCCTTGATAAAGATTTTATCCTTGAATTTCGGATCTTTGAGGCATTCCCATGTCGAAGCCTCTTCCTTCGTGACATATTTCGGATTGTACAATAGTCCTGTAGTGCCCCACATATATCCTACAGCATAGTCATTGGCATTTTTTCCGGAACCCTCGATTTCATTGAACTTCTCCCTAATGTACGGGGCAATGCCGCTGATGTAGTTCGGCGTCTTGCCGAAGTCGGTGTCTATCTTGAGAAGAAGATTCTGACGAAGCATGCGCTCGATGATATATTCCGAAGGGCACACAACGTCGAAGTCCTCGTGGCCGAGCTCAATTTTGGAGAGCATGATTTCGTTGACGTCGAAGAGCTGGTAGATGATTTCTACATCTTCGCCGGTCTGCTCCTTGTACCATGTTTTGAATTCATCGAGCAGAGCTTCATCGATGTAGTCTGCCCAGTTGTAGATTTTGAGGGTGTGTTCCCTGTCGGCGGCACCGCAAATCATGGCCGCCCCGAAAAGCAAAGCTGCAAAAGCAGAGAAGAATTTTTTCATTTCTTTGAACTTGATTTAGCTGTTCTTATGTTAATGATAATCAGAAGAATAAGCACGAAAATGAAGATAAGCGTCATAATCGGGCGAATCTCCGGTGTGAGACCTCCTTTACGCGCATCGGCGTAGATGTAGGTTGATAGGGTTTCGAGACCTCCGTTGCCCTTGGTGAAGAGTGTGACCGCGAAGTCATCGATTGAGAGGGTGAAGGCGAGAATGAAGCCAGAAATCATTCCCGGCTTGATTTGCGGAACAATCACTTTTCTCATTGCCTGGGACGGTGATGCCCCGAGGTCAAGAGCTGCTTCGTAGATGTTTGAAGGCATCTGGCGTAGCTTCGGCATAATGCTCAGTATCACGTATGGTGTGCAGAACGAAACGTGTGCGAGAACTACCGTTGTGTAGCCCTGGCTGATGCCGAGTGCTACAAAGAGGATAAAAAGTGAGATACCTGTGATGATGTCCGGATTGAGCATCGGGATGTCATTGAGGAAACTCATCACTTTGCGTTTGCGTCCATGCAGGTTGTAAATACCTATTGCAGAGATTGTTCCGAGAATCATTGATAGGAAAGCCGAGATAAGGCCGATGGAGAGCGTATTCTCAATGGCGCGGATGAGTGAGTTGTTCAGCCCGCCGCTGAAGACGTTCTTGTAGAGGTTCAGCGAGAAGCCTGTCCAGTTGCCGAGCACTTTTGCTTCCGTGAACGAGTAGATTGCGATGATGACTATCGGCGCGTATAGGATTATCAGCAGAATCCATATATATGCCTGTGCAAAGAATTTTTTCATCAGAGCAGCCCTCCCGTTTCATTGGCCTGTTTGTCCTCGGAGTCGGAGAACAGGGTCGTTATACCTATGATAAGGAGCATTATCAGCGCGATAGTGGAGCCGTAGTTCCACATTCCGTTGTTGATGTTCTCCTGAATCGTGGTTCCGAGCAGCTTCACCTTGTTGAGGGTGAGAAGTTCAGAAATCGCGAAAGTCGAGATTGTCGGCATGAAGACCATCATCACCCCACTTATCACTCCGTGCATCGATAGTGGAACCGTCACTTTTGCAAAGACCCTAATCGGGCTCGCCCCGAGGTCCTGAGCGGCCTCGATGTAGGAGCGGTCAAGCTTTTCGAGTGTGTTGTAGATCGGGTAGATCATGAACGGCAGGAAGTTATAGACCATACCGAATATGAGCGCCCCCTCTCCGAGCGGAATGCGAAGGAAATCAAAGAGCGCGACGGTTGCGAGGGTGCGGATGAGCATGTTGATCCACATTGGGAGTATGAACAGCATCACCGTGACCTTCGAACGGTTGAGTTTCGCGTTGCTGAGTATCCATGCCGCAGGATAGCCGATAAGAAGACATAGAATAGTCGTAATCATCGCTATCTCAATGGAATATGCGAATGTCTTGATGTCTTCAGAAGTCGTGAAGAATCTCTTGAAATTGCCGAGGGTGAAGGCGCCGTTCGCATCGGTGAACGCATATATGGCAATCATCACCAGCGGCAGAACCACAAACATCAGCATGAAGATGAAATATGGCAGAGACCAGTATGACCTTTTGAATGTTCTCATTGCTTGCCTCCCTCAGCTATCTTCAGACGGATGTTCTCCGGCTTCACGTTGATTCCGACGAGGTCGTTTTTGTCCCACACGTCGTCGGTCTGGACATATATCTTCTCGCCTTCGTCAGTCTTGACGGTAAGGAAATAGTGGTTGCCCTTATATAATATGAAGGACACCTGTCCGCTTGTCTTTCCTTCGTCGCTTTCGTCTAGAAGTTCGACGTCGCGGAACTCGATTTCTGCCAAAACCTTGTCTCCTTCGGCGATGCCTTCTGGAACATTTGCGGTGTCCACATCCCATTCCTCGTCGAGGAACTTCACTTTGCCATTGCCGGCGTATTCCGCGGCGAAGCTGTTGCGCACGCACTCCTTGTGCATGACGTGGATGTCGTTCGGACGAATCAGCATCCCGACCTCGCTGCCGACCTCGAAGGCGTTATAGTCCTGAATCATAATCTCATAGCCTTCCTTTGTGAGGACAGTCATCTCGTAATGCACGCCCTTGAATATGCAGGACTGCACAATGCCGGTGAACTGTGCCCTATCGAGGTTGGTGTTGAAGATGTAGATGTCCTCCGGGCGTATGACCACATCGACATGCTCGTCGGGGGCGAATCCCTTATCAACGCATTCGAAGTCGTGGTAGATGAACTGAACTTTCTCGTCGCACGGGATGATTCCGTTGAGAATGTTGCTCTCTCCAATGAAGTCCGCGACAAAGGAGTTCGCTGGCTCGTTGTAGATGTCCGCAGGAGTGCCAATCTGTTGAATCACGCCTTCGTTCATCACGACGATGGTGTCGGAGAGGGTGAGAGCCTCCTCCTGATCGTGGGTGACGTAGATGAATGTGATTCCGAGCTCGCGGTGCATTTCCTTGAGTTCCATTTGCATATCCTTGCGCATCTTCAGGTCAAGCGCGGCAAGAGGCTCGTCGAGCAACAGAACCTTAGGCTGGTTCACGATTGCCCTGGCGATGGCGACTCTCTGCTGCTGTCCTCCTGAGAGCGAATCCACGTCGCGTTCCTCATAGTCGGTCATAGAAACCATCTTCAGAACCTTGCGGACTCTTTTCTCAATCTCGTTCGACGGCACCTTCTGAAGCTTTAGTCCGAAGGCGATGTTGTCGTAGACGTCCAGGTGCGGAAACAGAGCGTATTTCTGGAATACGGTGTTCAACTGGCGGTGGTGAGGCGGAATTTCTGTAATGTCCAGTCCTTCCATCGTGATGCGTCCCTCGTCTGGTTGCGTGAACCCGGCGAGCATTCGGAGCATCGTTGTCTTTCCACAGCCCGACGGACCGAGAAGCGTCACAAATTCTCCTTTTCTGATTTTCAGGTTGATGTCCTTCAGGACCTGCACTCCGTCAAATGATTTCGAGATGTGCTCGATGTCGATTATGATGTCGTTTGCCATTTCCTATTTGTTCCAGAAGTCGCTGATAGCCCAATTGTATGTTATACCGATATTTAAGGACAATTGTCTGTAGACCGTGTTCGTGGCTACAATGCCGTGAAGCCTCAGGGCCTGAGAATTCTTGAGCGGATACCAGTAGGCTCCGATACCGCCGAATCCCGTGTGGAGAGGCTTGGTTTCCGTTTTCGGGAAGTTCCCGAACATTTCCCATCCTCCTTTCACGAATAGCGATGCCCTGTCGCTGAAGTCGTATTGCAGTTTTGCCGTGACGAGGGCTTCCTGGACCGGGTTGGCCCATGTCGTGCCACGCATCATCGCGTCAAAGTTCCCGCTGAAACCTTCGTATTCAAAGCTTTCTCCGATGGTGTAGAACCTCCACCAGCTCGTCCCGAAAGGATTTCCCTCTTCGTCCCAGTCTTCGTATCCGCCAACAACATTGACGGACGCGCGTCCCGTCCATATTTCCTTTGCCTGCGAGTACAGGAGACCAAATGCCATCTTCGAATCCTGATATGGTCTTACGGAATATGGGGATGAACTCATCTGGAGCCTGAGGTTGATTTCCTCGCTTGGGGATGTCCAATCGACGCTTCCTCCCCACTGATAGACCTGCATCCCGGTTCCGAACCACGTCCCGTCTTCAAGTTCGAGCGGCGCTCCGTTCCAAAAGAACGAGGCGAGGTCAAAGTGCATGTCGACGTCGTTAGGCTCAAGTTCGCAGAGTCCGATTGCCATCATGTCCTTGCCGAGCGAGAACGTCCAGCTGCCTGCACTTTCGGTCTCAAGCGTGTATCCGAGAGTTGCCCAATCGACCCAGTTGGTAGAGTCGGAGTGCCATGTGTTGGAATAGAGCGGAGTCATCTTGTCGTCTGGTGCACTCTTGCACCAGTCAACGCCCAGCCAGTGATTTGAGATGGAATAGGACCATCCACGACCAAATGTTCCGTCTATGAAAGTATAGACAGAAGTGTTGCCGAAACTGAAATCAGTTTCTCCGCCTTTGCTGAATGGAAAATAGGGATTTGCATCGAAACGCGCCACTGCGCTAATCTCGACACCATTCGCTGCTGAGCTAACCTCTTGAGCGGAGGCAGCCAACCCACAAAGTGTAGCGGCAGTAATTAAAACTATGAGTCTTTTCATTTCTCATAAAAAGAGATTTTAATTAAACATACGATGTGGCTGCCTAATTGCCGCAATCGTTGATGCAAGGAGGGCTTTTGGTAGGACTTTCCGACCTCACCCACACTTTTGCGGCTGCAAATGTAGTATAATTTTGAATATATCCGTCAATTTTGGGATAAAATTTCGGTCAGTCCCGTTGTTTGTTCAAAATATCTTGCATATATTTGCCATAGTCATAGGAAGGTGGCACCTTCCGGACGGACATATAAAGCATTGAGCTTTTTCTTTCTACTCTAAAGTTTGGCGACTGTAAGTAGCACTGAAAGATGAAGTTATGATGCTCGCGCATAAGCGTGGGCTTTATTTCTTCTCGTAGTGCAGGGTTACGCCAAACACCCGGAGTAGCGAGATTTAAAGTCCTCGCTTTTTTTTGTTGTATGTGACCGTGTAAACTTACTAATTTTGTATGAAAAAATATTTATTGACATTTGCACTTGTTCTTTGTACTTTGCCAGCCTTTTCGCAGCCGTTTTTCTGGCAGGAGGAAAAAATCTGGTCTGTATCGACAGGGTGGAAACACTATTCGCTCAACAGCGGGGTATATGATGTCGGTCAGCTTGAACTTTCAACCTATGTGAATCCGACGTTGGGATGGGAGTTTGTCGCGAAACTTGAATGGGGGAAAGGCTATTTCAGTTTTTCTCCTGTGGGGCTGATTGGTCTGCCGCTCCTGATTTATTCTTCTACACACGGCGGAGACCGTGCGCTAAACATGATTGGTGCCTTTTCTTCAATTGCCTGTGCCAAGATTCCCATTTATGTTGCGGACTGGTTCGAGATAACCCCGCAATGGGATTTGCTGAAATTTACAAAGACCGATTGCTTTGACAAACTGAAACTTAATGCATCTGTCGGATTATCAATGCGTTTCTACCCTTTCTGTGAACTGTGGCCGATGAATACATTTTTCATAAGTCCTTTTGTGGATTTTGACTTTGCATACAAAAAGCATCTTGCCGATTATTGGGGCGAACGACATTACCGCCTCAAAAATACAAGGTCGCAGCTGTTCGGCTATTCCTTCGGCATCACGGCCGGTATGTGGTTTTGAGTAAATGAAAAAAAGATAATTGGTAAAACGGGAGATGCCGAAAACCTTTTAGAGTAGGCAATTGATTTAATTCTATTATTATGAAAACATTCTTGTTCTTATTTTTCATTATGGTAGGACTTTCTAGAGAAAGCTTACATCAACCTTATGATACTATAGGGAATCGTCAGGAGTGCGTTGGCGTGTCCGTTTCGCGTGATGATAACCTCAAGGATTATGGACATTGGCTGAAGGAATGGAGTGATTTTGAGGAAAAAAATGGGTTATGTATGTGGAATACGTCCTATGATATTCTGTATGTTGAATATTGCGTTGTTGTAAATGGAAAGAAAATTACGGATTCGTTGATTCTTTCACCGGGAACACGCCGCACCATATATTTTGATTCCAAAGATTTCAAAGTCGTGTATGTCAAGGCAAAAGTCTATATCGGATGATTGTAGCGTTATAGACGCGCCACTCAAAAATTGATGCTGATATGAGAAAATTATTTTTAATCCTATTTCTTCCGTTATGTTCCATACTACACGCACAAAACCTTGTTGCAGTGGAAGATGACAATGGCAAATATGGTTTCAAACGCGAGGGGGAGGCTGGCTGGGTCGTAAAACCGAAATATGACCAGGTTGGAAAATTCAGTGAGAGCTTATGCTCTGTTGCGAAGTGTTATGGTATTTGGAGAGACCGTAAGACCGGTGAACATTTGGGACAGAAATGGCAATATGGTTACATTGATGAAACAGGTAAAGAATGTATTCCTCTTAAGTATGAATGGGCTGGGGATTTTCACGATGGCCGCGCCGCGTATATGCAGTATGACAGAGAATTTTGGATACATTTCAGGTATGGATATATTGATGTTTCAGGAGACCCTGTCATTCCTCCAAATTTTTCCAGAGCGGACGACTTCAAGGACGGATATGCTTCTGTCGCATGGTTTGACGAGGATCTAAACTTTTATAGTGCAGTCATAGATATTTATGGGACATATTATGACCGCGAGACCTATTAGCATAGGAATACATTCAAGGGTTGTCCGTCAACAGGCGTGACTGCACATATCAGAAAAGACAGAGGCTACAAATATATTGGGTCTTTGTTAGAACAACGCGAATGGACCTACGTGGACATAGCGACCGTAGAACCGATTTCTGATTTCAAATGATAAAAAACGAAGAGTAGCGGCACATCCTCGCTGCTCTTTTTCAAAATAATCCTCACCTGCAGCCCTAAATCAATGGCCTAATTTTGCGAGTTCCTTGTGAAAGTCCCATGCCTGGACATGAGTTATTCCGTCCTTGCTTGGAAGCCTGAACTCATCCATCGTCACGACATATTTAGGATAGTTATCCTTTATCTGTTCCAATGAATCATACTCCCGTTTCATCGTTTCCGGATTATCCATCTTGTATGACACCTGGACATAGATTCTATTATCCCCCCGGACACCGACAAAATCCACTTCAAGCATTCTGGCTCCAGCAGAGTCTGGAACATTTCCGACATATACGTCATATCCGGCCCTCCTTAAATCAAGATAGACCAGATTCTCCAGCTCATATCCGTACCCATACGCGAACCCCCTGTAGAGATAGTTGTGAAAGGCGAGGTCGTTGATATAATACTTGCAAGTTCCGGATATGGTCTCCTTTCCCTGGATGTTGTATCTCTCTGCTCTATGGACAAGATATGTGTCTGTCAAATATGTCAGGTATGCGGCAACGGTTTCATAATTGACTGTTTTGCCTTTACCCTTATAGTATTTCACGATGGTGCTCGGAGTGAAAAGTTTGGTCGCATTGTTTACAAGGTACACGAACAGATCGTCAAGAGTATTCACATCGCGTATCTTGTGCCTTTCAACGATATCCCTCAAGAGTACGGTATCCTTAAGGCTGGACACATAATGCCTTCTGATTTCCTGGGCGGACAGATGCAGCATCTCCGGGAGTCCGCTTTCATGCAGGTATTCCCCATAAGAGCTCATTCCCGCATCTTTCTTGTTCGCCCCAATCCATTCCTCGTATGATAAAGGCAGAATCTCACATTCCACATACCTGCCGGACAATAGAGTCGCCAACTCTCCGGACAGCATTTTTGAGTTGGAACCGCTGATGAACACTTCGCATGGGACAGTAAAATCCTGCGAGAGAGAATTGACAACTTTCTCCCATCCTTCCACATTCTGGATTTCATCAATGAAAATATAGGTCTTTCCTTCGGGCTTCAGATATTCCCTGTATTCTCTGATGATATCATCCAGATCCGTATACGACCGGATAAAATCAAAACTCGTATACTCCTTGCTGATATAAAGAAGGTTGTTGTCAGCGACTCCGTCGGAAATCAAGTCCATCATTACCTGTCTGAGAATGTAACTCTTTCCGGTACGTCTCTGCCCGGTAAGCACCTTCACCAAGCTGTTGCCGGAGAATGCTTTGATCTTTGACAAATAGAAATCCCTGCGGAATCCACAAGGGACAGCATTCCCGTTCCAAGGGTTATAGCGGGATAAAAGTTCAAGATGTTCGGTCATATCCAAAAATTTTCTCAAAAATATAAATTGTTTCGGTTATAACCAAAAATTTTCATTAAAACTCAAAAAGTTTCGGATATACCCGAAACTTTTGGGGACGTCATATTTGTCAAAATATTTTTGGATAATACGCATGGCGGGGGCTATTGAAGTCCGTAGGATGATGAACAAAATACTTTTTGCTCATCATCATCTTATCCTCGGATTAAGCTACTCCTGCTGTGCGCGATTGGCTACAAGCAGGTCGCAGAGGACGCTGATGTCGGGGACTACGAAGTCGGGGGCATGGAACTCGGGGGCGTGTGGTTTGGGGGCTTCTGCGGAAGCGGGATTGTTTGCGGGGGCGCTTTCTGAGGAAGCGAGATTGTTTGCGGGGGCGCTTTTCGCTGGACAGAGGCAGGCGGCCTCGTCGGCGGCTACCTTGCGAGCGGTTTCGAGCGTGGTTTCTCCTGATAGGACGAGGACACCGACAGCTCCGGCGTTATGGGCCATGGCGGTGTCTGTGTAAATCCTGTCGCCGGTCATCACGATTTCGTCCGGAGCGAGGCCGTGGCGCTGCATTATGCCCGTGAGCATATTCGGGTCCGGCTTTCCGAGCGTGATGTCGGGGCGACGTCCTGTTGCGTGCTCAATGCAGGCACATAGGGAGCCGCAGTCCACGAGCACTGTCGGCTGGTCGGTGGGGCATACGCGGTCCGGGTTGGTCGCGATGTAGGGGAGTCCCTGCGATGCCCACCATGCGGCGCGGCAGAGGCGGGAATATTCCAATGTCGGGTCAAATGCCACAACGAGAACGTCCGGTCTGTCGTCTGCGGAGTCGGCGCAGGCTTCAAAGCCGGCCTTTTCAAACTGTGACACCATGCTTGGCGTTCCGAGGAGGAATAGTCTTCGCGCAGAAGGATAGTGTGCCCTGATGTAGTCGATTGCGGCGAGTGATGTCGTGTACATGTTCTCTTCGGAGGCTTCTATGCCCATCCCAGCCAGCTTCGCGAGGTAGTCCTTCACCGATTTTGTCGGGTTGTTCGTGAGGAAAGAGTAGCCGATGCCGTTTTCCCTCAGCCGTTTAAGTGTTTCTTGAGTGTAGGGAAAAAGAGTCGAACCCATATATATGGTTCCGTCCATGTCAAAGGCTACGTGCTTTATCTTACGAAGCTTTGCCCTGTCCGTTTCGGACAATTCTTTCGGGGTGTTATTCAGGTATTCTGTCATGATGTCGTCAAAAGTTCTTGTCGCGGACAACTCTTTTTCTCGGGAGTGCCTCGCTCTGTTTCATTGGGTGCAAAGATAGCACTTACTCATGATATATGGTTCGGGGTTCGGTATAAAAAGCGAGTAGCTCCTGATTCACACCGGGAGCTACTCAATTCTAACCTAAAACTTAACCTATGAAAAAACTATTCGGGTAAAAGACTTTGCAATGACTGTGCCAAACTTGATAATATTGCCATTGTTTAATGAAAAATTATGAAAATAATACAAATTTTGTAGAAAAGGCCAGTCTTTCTGCTGCGATAGCAAGAAAATCAATGTTTCATTTTCAGAAAAATCTGATAGTTTCCGGGACATCCCTGATGGATTTCACCTCGAAGACCCTGTCGGATTTCGGCATTTCGGCGATTTCGTGCGTCCAGACCATCTCGTGAGGAACGTGTATCGCGCGGCCTCCGATTTCAATCACCGGGACAATGTCCGACTTCACGGAATTGCCGACCATGACCAGTTCTTCCGGCTCGATATTGAACTTTCCGCACAATTCAAGGTAGTTTCTCCTGTCCTTGTTCTCCAGGACTTCAATGTGGTGGAAGAATTTGTCGAGTCCGCACTGGCGGTACTTGCCCATCTGCTCCGTGAGGTCTCCCTTTGTTGCCACAGCCATTTTCCAACCCATTCTGCGGACAGTCTCAAGCGTCTGCTCCACACCTCTTATTATATGAAGCTCGTGAAATGCGAGTTCGGTGATGATTTTCTTTATCCCATAGTATGTGTCCCGGCTCATCGATCCTCCGCATAGTTCGATTGCGGTATCCGTCATGCCAAGCATATAGGTCTTGGAGCCGTAGCCGAAGAGGGGAATGTTCGCCTCCTGCTTTTCCCAGAGAGTCTGCTGTATGGCTTGCGCATCGGCGTCCATGTGCAGGAGCTCGGCAAATTCCTTCTCGGCATTTCTGAAATATCCCTCGTTTTCCCAGAGAGTGTCGTCAGCGTCGAAAAAGATTATTTTTTTTGTCATGTTCTCTCCTCCGCTTCTTACTCCTTGACTTTCTTTTCTTCAGCGAGGCTGTCAACTGTCGTGGTGCTGTCTGCGCTCTGGACATCCGTACTGTCGGAGACTGTCTTTGTCTGAATTTCGACCGGCTTTATCGTGATGATTCTGATGTCTTTCACCGGCCTGTCCCGTCTGTCCGTGGGAGCTGACGCTATCTTGTCGATGACGTCGAGCCCGTCAATGGTTTCTCCGAACACTGTGTACTGCCCGTCGAGATGGATGCAGTTCATCTCGTCCTGGACTATGTAGAACTGCGATCCGCTTGAAGACCTGCGAGGATTTGCGGTGTCGCCGCGTCGTGCTGCTGCGAGGGCGCCTTTCTTATGATAGTATTCATTGACGAATTCGGCCGGAATCGTGTAGTCCGGTCCGCCCTGTCCGTAGAGTTCGGCCTTGGAACTGTCGCGGGTGTACGGGTCGCCCGTCTGAATCATGAATCCGTTGATGACCCTGTGGAAAAGCAGGCTGTCGTAGTAGTGTTCGCTCACGAGCTTGCAGAAATTGTCCCTGTGTCTCGGTGTCTTGCTGTAGAGTTTCACGCGGATTGTCCCCTCCGTCGTGATGATGTCGAATTCCGGTTCGCTGTTCTGTACCATAGTTATACTGTCTTTTTGTTCGTCCGCAACCTTTTTTCCTCCTTTGCGATTGCCGCATGAGGCAGCACATAAACATATAGTTATGGCCGCCGCTAAGATGATTCCCGTTTTTCTCATATATGGCTTTCTGATTTGCGCGGAGGGACTCTCCTCCGGATTTTGACGTGCAAAGTTAGAAAAAACCATTTGCTCCGCAAGCGGTGGTTTGTTAAAATTATATAAAAATTGACTAATTTTGCGCCGATGAAAAGAATGCTTCGGCTATATTAATATCATAATGGCAAAGAATCCTCTGAAACAGCTTGCCGGCGAGACTGCCGTCTATGGGCTGAGTACAATCCTCGCCCGCATAATCAACTTCCTCTTTGTCCCGTTCTACACGAGATTGCTCACCACAGCTAACTATGGCGTGGTGACGGAGTTCATGGCCTATATCGCTGTGCTTCAGGTCGTCCTTACGATGGGGCTGGAGACCGGATGCTTCCGTTTTGCGAACAAGGAAGGGGCGCAGCCTAACCGGGTCTATTCAAGTGCGCTGGCTATGGTGAGCGGTGTGAGTCTCGGGTTCTTCGCACTGATGGTCGTTTTCGCAGAGCCGCTGGCGCATCTTCTGGGCTATGACGGCTACGGGAGCTGCATGGTGTATATGGGTGGAATACTTGCCCTCGACAGCATCACGGCAATACTTTTTGCCAAACTTCGCCAGGAGCACCGGGCCGTGAAGTTCGCCGTATTCAAGACCTTGAAGATTCTTGTCGAGACTGGCGCGAACATCCTCCTGTTCTTCCCGTTCGTCTCGCTGTGTTCGCGCAGGGCCGCCGCTCTTGGAGTCGATGTGTCCGCTCTCACGCCTTCCGATGTGTGGCTGCTGCATTTCGTCAGCCCGACTCCGGATTTCAGTTATGTGATTTTCGCGATTCTTCTCAGTTGCATCGTCTGCGCCCTGCTCTTCATTCCGGACCTCGTCCGGCTGAACTTCGAGTTTGACGGCAAGCTGCTGCACCGGATGCTGGTCTATTCGCTTCCGCTTATGGTTGCTGCACTTCCCGGCATAGTCAACGACTTCCTCGACCGTATCCTCTTCCGCTTCCTCGACACGAATGCGGAGCAGTGGCAGTCCAGTCTCGGCATATTCCAGGCCGCGGTGAAACTAGCCGTCATAATGAACCTCTTCATCCAGATGTTCCGCTTCGCAGCCGAACCGTTCTTCTTCCAGCGGGCCAAGGACAAAGGCAGCAAGGAACTTTACGCGAGGGTGATGGAACTTTTTACGGCCTTCTGCGCTCTTGTGTTCCTTGGGGTCATATTCTACATCGACATCATCTCCCTTCTCCTCGGGCGCGATTTTCGAAGTGGCGTGGGCGTTGTCCCTATAATGCTTTTCTCCTACATGGTTTTGGGCATGCTGTTCAACGTTTCGATGTGGTACAAACTTTCAGGCAAGACTAACATGGCAATCTGGATTACCTCCGCCGGACTGGTTGTCACTTTGGTCGTGAACCTTGTGTTTATGCCGAAATACTCCTACTGGGCCGCAGCCTTCGGACACCTTGCAAGCTATGTGGTCATGTTCATCCTCAGTGCCGTTCTCGGTCAGAAGTACTGGCCTGTACCTTACCGCTGGGGACGCATTTTCGGCACTCTTGCCCTGATGTTCCTCTTCTATGGCCTTGCGTCCCTTGCCGACACGCATCTTTTCCATTTCGCCGGATGGGACACCGACCGCGATCTTCTCTGGTGGAAGCTCGGGGTCCACACCGTTCTTCTTCTCGGCTACCTCCTCTCCGCGTGGGCGCTGCTCCGCAAGGGCATTGCACCGGGGGCAGGTGACGGCTCAGATGCTGGAGCTGTTCGACAATAGGAACTCTCAAACTACGGCATCGATTATTCTTTCACCGTGAGGCTTACGCTTGTGACGCTGTTCAGGCGGATGGTGTAGGTGTTGCCCTCTTTAGTCATGTATTTTGTGTCTATTGGCATGTAGGACTCGATTCCCTCGCTGTTTTCCAGAATCAGATAGGAGCGCAGCATGGATTCGAGGTCTGGAAAATCGAGGCTGCCTGTGCTGCTTCGTGCGGAGAGTATTGCTCCGGCTCCGGCGAACATCTGACCCCAATAGTTGCGTCCGGCGTTTATGAAACCGATGCCGATGTAGGCAAATCGCGGGTCCAGGATATTCTTTCGGTGCCCAGGGCTGTTCATCCATGCATCCATGACTGCCTCCGGAGTCTGCTGGCAGACAGCGATGTTTTCTCCGAGTTTTCTGTTCTGACGGAACGACTTGTCAAGAGCGGAAAAGCATAATTGTCCGTCAGGTCTGGTGTGACTATAGAACTTCGTGAGTTCCTCCGCTCTGACGTCCATCGTATTCTGAAGCTCTGCTGTCATGGAAAGCGGATATTCATGATTTTGGTAGCGCTCAATGTTGACGATGCGAAGTACATCCCATTCTGCCTGATTGACGGAAAGCCTGTCGGAAGGCAGGGTACGGCTTATTGATGGGATTGCATTGCTGCAGCGTAGTTCCCGTTCCTTGCTTCCGAGACTGAGTTTCAGCCACGCCACCATTTTCCCGTCCTTGCCGAACATTTCCGCGTCTATCTTGCTGAATTTCGTGCAGATAACCTTTGAACCGTTCTTTACACTCCCTCGTGCCACTGCCAGCACGTCCTCTTCAGTTGTGGCGTTTGTCATCGCCATCGCGTCCACGGCGCGGGACACGAGTATGTTGTCCATATCAAGTTTCGCGTCCGTCTTGTCTCCGGCCACGGGAAGTATCTTCATTATACCCTTGATGTTGTCCTTCGCTTCTCCGTTGCTGAGCAGCAGATCTCCCTTGATTTCGCCCTTTTCTTTGGCTGTCGGCGCCTTGTAGAAGACCTGCTCGTTCCATTTTACTTCGGTTCCACCGACTGCAGCCGAACTTACGGCCCGCAGCAGGTCTTCCTTGGTGGTCTTTGCGGTGCAGATGAAGTTCTTGAGTATGTCCTGCATCGCGGACTTGTCCTCGTAAATCTCGCGTCCGCCCGTGACATCCTTCAAGGCAGGAATGCTGGAACGGAAGCAGTAGCCGTCCACCGTGATGCCTTTCACTGTCACACCTACACCCATCCGGACAAAACCAGCCTTTGTGTAGCTCGATCTCATCTTGTTGAACTGGCTTGCTCCGTAGGAGGGCCAGACCGAAGAACCGGAAGGGAGCTTTGCTCTGAGAAAGTCGAGTATGTCGTTGTTTTCCGTCGCATTTGAGGCGGGAAACTCCGCGGAGAGTTCCTCCAACTGTTTCTTGAGCCTATACTCTGGAGTGTCCGGTTCGCCTCCGACCATTTTCCACGTGAATTCCACGATTATCTCCTTGCCGCTGCCTCTGACCACGCGGGCCGGCTCGCCGTTGACTGAGGCTCTGATGTTGTTGATGCCGGCGAATTTCTTTTCAAGGCCATCTCTGATTCCAACGTTCACTACAATGGTGTAGTCGTTTCCCTGAGTGAAGGTGAGCTCATCCGAAAAATATCCCCGCCAAACTGTCTTGACCGCTCTTGTGCTGGCGCCGGAAGGCAGCCCCGGCTTGTAATCCGGTTTTGCTCCGACCTGCGGCGGGGTGACGCTGAGTCTGACGATGCTTACGATATTGCCGGCCAATACAGGCAGTGGCAGAATCAGAAGGGCGGCAATAGTGCCAAGCAATGCACGAAAAAACTTGCTCATACTTTTCAAAATAATCAGTAACCGGCGCACCGATGTTTCCGGCGCGTCACAAACATGCGAAATTACGAATAAAATCTGACAACATCGTTCGTGTCGCCTTAAATAATCTTGTACCCCAAAGGGTTGATTTTACCGATAATTTCATATATTTGTACCCGAAAGGGTTGATTTGACTCTTCGTTAAACAAAACTTTACCCGAACGGGATTATTTTATGGAATTAGGAGGATATGTCCGTAACAAACGGAAGACATTCAGGCTCACGCAGGTCGAGCTGGCGGAACGTTCAGGCGTCGGCATCCGTTTCGTCCGCGAACTCGAAGCCGGCAAGGCAACGGTGCAGCTTGACAAGGTGAATCAAGTGCTAAACCTCTTCGGCGAGGAACTTCAGCCGGGAAAAATTGTTGAAAAATGAAAAAAGCGGGAATATATATCGAAGACAAGTTTTGTGGTGTGCTTACGGAAGATGATGAAGGTTATCATTTTCAGTATGATTCCGTGTATATGTCCGCGGAGGGTGCGAAAGCTTTGAGTCCGACAATGCCTTTTCAGACAGAAGAATATGTCAAGGAAATGATGTTCCCGGTTTTTGACGGTCTCATTCCTGAGGGGTGGCTTTTGGATATTGTGCACAAGAACTGGAAGATTGATCCTCGTGACAGGATGTCGTTGCTGCTGACTTGCTGTCGGGATTGTATAGGAAACATAAGCGTGCGGGAATATGAATGACAAATGTCTTTTCTGTTACAGGGAACTTGGCGAGGGCGAGTTCGGGTATCACAAGGAATGTGCTGCTCGCATGTTTGGAAAAAAAATTGCCCCGCTCCTGCCTTATACGCGGGATAACATTGACTCTCTTGCGTTGGAGGTGCTGAAAACGAGCGCTTCGGTTCCTGGGGTTCAGGTGAAATTGTCTCTGGATATCAACCGAGGAGGACGGAACGAACAGGATAAGCTTACAATTGTCGGGCTTTGGGGCGATTATATCCTTAAGCCACAGAGCTCGACATACACGGAACTTCCGGAACTAGAGGATGTTACGATGAAACTGGCATCCGCGGCAGGGATTGAGACAGCCGTTCACAGTCTCATCCGCATGGCGGACGGGGAACTTGCCTACATCACACGGAGAATGGACAGGGTGAGGAACGGAAAGAAATTGTCCATGCTTGACATGTGTCAGCTGACCAACCGCCTGACGGAGCATAAGTACCTTGGTTCGTATTCGCAGCTTGCGGATGTCGTGCGAAAATATTCCGCGGCTTCGTTTCTTGATGTTCAGCGTTTTTGGGAAATTGTTGTATTCTCTTGGATTACAGGTAATTCCGATATGCATTGCAAGAATTTTTCTCTTATAGAACGTCCCGGCATCGGATATGTCCTGTCGCCGGCCTATGACCTTCTTTCCGTGCAACTCACCGGGATAGCGGATCCTGACGAACTGGCAATGTCGCTTGTGGGCTATGCTCGTGATGAACGCAAGGCTCTGAAAGGATTCGACCGAAAGTCATTCATTGATGCAATGTCCGGTTCCGGAATTTCGGAAAAAATCGGGAATAAGTTGATTGACCGTCTGATGGGGTGCTGTGACAAGTGGTTCGGGATTATAGATATATCTTTTTTGTCGGATTCACTAAAATTCGCCTACCGGAACTTGATTAGAGAGCGTTTGGGGAGAATAGGCTGAGTATGAACGGAGTCGCCTACAGGGGTTAGGAGGTTTTTGCACTAAAAAAGGACAGCGAAAGCTGTCCTTTTTTAGTGCAGGCAAATCCGTAAGCCGGGTTCTGTTTTAATCTGTCATTTATCTTCGCAACCTACCCCTCGGCATCGGGCGGGCAACCCTTAATTACCGATATACTTGGTCTTGCAGGTCCCGGACCCATACCCCGGATGCGTCTCCGCATTCGGTCGTGAGCTCTTACCTCACGTTTTCACCCTTGCTGCGGTCGGGCCGTTCCCGTAGGCGTACCCGTACCTTTGATGCAGCGGTTATTTTCTGTTACGACGGTCATAAAGTTACCTCCATCAGTGCTTTCCACTGCGGGATGCCCTTTCCTGTCCGGACTTTCCTCACCCTTTCGGGCGCGACAGAAGCGAAATGCCTGTCTTTGAATATCTTTCTGGCCCATATTTATTTTCTCATCGGTCACATACTCCCGATATGCTCCCTCTTCAAAGATAAATCTGTCCTCAAAAATCTGATTCAAATTTATTTTATGTACCCTGCCTTGCGCTCGCGGCGGTCGTTGCGGGCCTCAATGCGGTGAACTTCGCGTTCGAGGGCAGGGGTGATGTCCTGGCAGCGCTTGTGGCACTGGGCCGATAGCGTGTACATTCGGCCTATGCAGAAGTTTGAATGCGTGCAGCCGCTGCAGTGGTTCTCGTCCGCCTTGAGTTTGTTCACGAAATCAGGGTCTTCGAGTACGGCGCGTCCCATCTGGAAAAGCGGTAAACCGTTTTCGAGCACCTTGCGGGCGTCCTCACCTGTTGTCACTCCACCGACATAGATGAACGTATAGTCTGGCATTGCCGCCTTGAACTTGAGCGCGTCCTCCAGGAAGAACAGATGCCTGAAAGTTTCGGTCGGGCAGACAGCCCAGGCGCCGAGGTGCAGGCCTATCTTGAGCCACCAAAAGGACTTTGGCATATAGTGCGCGATTGCCTTGGTCGGGAATTCGCCGCGCATCACATACATCGGGGCACGGCTCACGAAGCCTCCTGAGAGCGTGATGGCATCGACACCGAGTTTTCTGAGTTCCTTTGCCACTTCAATCAGTTCCTCAACCTCCTGGCCGCCCTTGAATCCGTCACGGGTGTTGAGTTTTGCCGTCACCGCAATCTTTCCGTCAGCAGCTTTCACCACTTCTCGGATACATTCGCGCATGAAGTTCATGCGGTTGTCGAGGCTTCCGCCGTAGCGGTCGTGGCGATGGTTCGTATATGGAGAGAGGAACTGCGAGATGAGGTAGCCGTGTCCTGCGTGAATCTCCACCGCGTCAAAGCCGGCCTTCATTGCGAGCCTTACGGCGTCGCCATAGGACTTCACCACGAAATCGATGTCCTCCTGTTTCATCTTTCTGTAGAAGGTGGGGGAGTAGAGGTTGAATCCGTTGACTGCTCCAATCGGAGTTTGTCCGCAGGTGCGCCTGTGGGTCATATTCCCGCAGTGACCGAGCTGGATGCTTGCCTTCGCTCCTTCTGCGTGAACCGCGTCCGTGAGCCTCTTGAGCTCCGGAACAATCTCTTCGCGCATCCAAAGCTGCGAGTCGAAACTGATTCCGCTCTGACACACAGCAGCATAAGCGACGGTCGTCATTCCAATGCCACCGCGCGCCACAGCCCTGTGGTAGTTGAAAAGTTCCTCGGTCGGGGCATTGTTCTTGCCCATCCCCTCGAACGCCGCCGAACGTATCGTCCTGTTCCTCAGTTCAATAGGTCCGAGCTTATACGGTGTGAAAATTTCACTCATATTTTGTAATTTTTATCATTCAAATCTACCATATATATGGTATCAAGTTTTTCTTATGCAACGAAGTATATTCCTCTCCGAACTCCTCCTCATACTTTTCCGTCAGCGACTTCGCCCTGGGACCGAGGTTCGCGAACGTCCACACCGCGAAGAGCAGGCCGGCCGGAGACCACGTGAGTATGGCATATCCAATCCATTCGACGAGTTCTCCGAAATAGTTCGCGCTCGTTACATATTTGTACATACCCTTTAGGGGAATATAGTGCTTCGTGTCGCCCGGTTTGCGGAGATGGCGGATGACGTGGTCCGAATAGAGGTTTATCGCCATTCCCGTGAAGAAGATGACCGTTCCGATGATAAGACGCGGGTCGCGGAACCATGTAAGAGTGTAATACCCCTCCGGTGCCTGGGCTTCCATAAGTCCCGGGATTCCGAAAATCCATCCGGCTATGAGAAATGCGTTCACGGTGTTGAACACCATGCCCATAAGCATTATGGCAATCGGCGTTGTGCTCTTTCCCCTCATCAGGAGCGGGAATATGAACGAACGCTGGAAATAGTGCAGCAGGAATAGTCCTGCCATGAAATAGAGCACCCCCGTGCTGTTGCCGTTCACAATGCCGTCTACGCCTAATCCGGCTCCCGGGCCGTCAAACGCGAATTTGAGCGTGTAGAACAGCAGGTAGAAGAAGGACGGAGCCTCCATGATTATCCATGCAGCCTTGTTGGGAATCGTCGGACCCCATTTGCTGTTTGAAAGGTAGCCGTAGCCGGCCTTGAAGTAAAAGAGCATTATGAACACGAAGACAGCAAGCACTGCCATAACGGTCATAACTGTGTAATACAAATTCATCTGTAATCCTATATGTGGTACAGCCCGTTTTTTCAGAGGTCTCTCCTCCTTCGGAACGGAAAATCGCACAAAGATACGAAAAAATAATAATCTCGTCCGACAACGGCGCGTTTGACGAAAAATTACAACTAAATGACTGAAATGTGTGTGGCGGCGTGGCGGCTAATTCGGAAATTTGCAGAGTAAAACCTGGACGGCGGTGACAATAGCAACACATATAATATATAAACCCAATAACACTGATTTTTACTTAATGAGAAAGACAACAATGATTTCGGCAGTTCTGGCGCTCGCCCTCGCAACGTTTTCCGCAGGGGCGCAGAACGGGCCGGTGAAGGCATGGGAAGGGACTATTGACCTCCCTACCTACCGCGTGAACGCCCCGGAGAAGGCGCCTCTTTTCGAGAGGGACTTCGCCTATCAGAGGGCAAAAAGGGGTGTATATCCCTATGCGATGAACGACAACCCGACGAACGAGAAGGTGGATTCCACCCACCGTGCGCTCTTTATCGAGAATGACTATCTGAAGGTCTGCGTGCTTCCGAACATCGGAGGACGGCTCTTCTATGCCACCGACAAGACCAACGGATACGAGATATTCTACCGTCAGAGTGTCATCAAGCCGGCCAATGTCGGGATGCTCGGTGCGTGGATAAGCGGTGGCGTGGAGTGGAACGTGTTTCATCACCACAGGGCGACGTCGCAGTATCCGATAGACTACACCATCGTCGATAACGGCGACGGCAGCAAGACCCTCTGGGTCGGCGAGGTGGAGAACCGCCACAGAATGAGCTGGGCTATGGGAATGACGCTATATCCGGACAAGTCCTACATCGAGGTCACGGGACGCTTCTTCAACAACGCTCAAGACCGCAACTCCATGCTCCATTGGAATAATGTCGCGACCCATGCGAACGAAAATTACCAGATTGTCTTTCCTGAGTGCACCGACTTCGGAACTTTCCACCACAAGAACAGTTTCCTGCGCTGGCCTGTGCCTGACGGGGAATACTGCGGGAATCCGGACTATGCCGGAGTTGATATCAGCTACTGGAAGAATCTCCCGGCCCTTATGGGCGGCTCCGTGTTCATCTATGACCAGAAGGACGACTTCGTGGGAGGATATGACTACGGCAAGGACGCCGGAACCATGCTTGCGGGAAACCATAACATCAACAAGGGCGGCAAGTTCTGGACCTGGGGTCACATGAACTACGGACACTCCTGGGACTGCGAGGTTCTCACCGACACCGACGGAGCCTATGTCGAGCTTATGACAGGAGCCTACTCCGACAATCAGCCGGACTACTGCTGGATTAACCCTCACGAAACCAAGGAGTTCACAGCCTACTGGTATGGCATCCGCAATCTTCAACATGTCAATCGGGGCAACGAGCTCGCGACGCTCAACATGGATATAGACCAGTCCGGAAAGATTCATGTTGCGGCTAATGTCACCCAAATCCGCAACAATGCTAAGGTTGAGGTTCGCAAGGCCGACGGCACGCTGCTCTACAGTAAGGTTGCCTACATTGCCCCGGACAAGCCTTTCGCCGACGACTTCACGACCGATGCTGCCAATGTCGCTGAGCCTTCAGAGGTCATAATGACAGTCTATTCAGCGGAGGGACAGGAACTTCTGAGCTACCATCCTTACAAACTCGACCGCAGCAAGCCGCTTCCGGAGCCGGTCGTGCCGCTCGACCCTGACCCTAAGTCGATTGACAACATCGAGGACCTCTACTACCTCGGAATGCGCAACCTCCAGTTCCATCAGGCACACGTCGATCCGAACATCTACTTCGAAGAGGCCGTGCGTCGTGACCCGCTCGACGTCCGCAGCAACACCCAACTCGGAATCTACTACCGCAAGGCAGGGGACTACGAAAAGGCGAAATCACATCTCCGCAAGTCTCTCGTGCGCCAGACCTCTTCATACACTCGTCCTGCAGACGGTGAATCGATGTATAACCTCGGACTCATTCTCAAGGACGAGGGAAAATATGCCGATGCGGTCGATACTCTCTACCGTGCCGCGTGGGATTATGAATATGCGTCGGCGGCATATTACCAGCTCGCACAGATTTCGGTCGTGCGTGGAAATGCTGCCCAAGCTGTTCGTGAAGCAGAAATGGCAGTGGCATACAACGGGATGAACATAGATGCGAAAAACTTGCTTACAACTCTATCCCGTAAAGCCGGGGAGAGTGAAAGGGCCGCGATACTCAGCGGTGAAGTTCTTGAAATTGACCCGCTAAACTACTACGCCTCCGCAGAACAGCTCGCGCTTGGACTAATCAGCAAATCCGAGTTTGCCAAACTCCTGCGCGGTGTGAGCGAATCCTATCTTGAACTTGCTCTTTACTATCTTAACAATGGTTTCGAATCCGACGCTGAGGCCATTCTTAAAGATGCGGAGAGTGTAAAACCTTATCCTACAGTGGAATACTGGCTGGGCTGGTTCGCGGACAGAAACGGCGACAAGGATGCGGCCGCAAAATGGTTCGCCGCAGCCGAGGCAGGGGATATGGACTATGTATTCCCGTTCCGTCTCGAAACCGTGAAGCCGCTTGAAAAGGCAATAGAGTACAATCCGAACGCAGTCATGGCATGGTACTACCTCGGCAACCTTTGGTATCAGAAGCAGCCGGCAAAGGCAATGTCCTGCTGGGAGAAGGCCGTTGAACTCAAACCCGACTTTGCAATGGCCCTGCGCAACCTCGGCTGGGGCTGTCACTACTTCACCGGTGAGCTCCGCAAGGGCGCTGATTGGTACAAAAAAGCAATCGCGGCAGACAAGGACGGTAACGCCATCTTCCTCACCGAGTGCGACGAGATTCTTGAGCAGCTCAACGCCCCTCTTGACGAACGCTATGAGATCTTCGCCGGCAAGGAGTCGCTCTACGAGAAGCGCTATGACTCCGAGACCCGCGCAATTAAGCTCCGCATTCTCAAAGGCGAGTACGAGCAGGTGTTGGACAAACTCCTGACCCGCTTCTACTCCCGCCGCGAACACATCGAGGACCTTCACGACATCTATGTCGATGCTTGCATGCTCTCGGGATTTCGCGAATGGAAGAACGGCAACAACGCGAAGGCTTTGGAATATATGCTCATGACCGACGAGTATCCTGCTAACCACGGATATGCCCACCTTGAATACTACGCGCGCGACGCACAGGTATATTATAATATAGGTATGGCTTACGAAAAGGTCGGCGATGCAGCGAAGGCGCGGGAATACTACGAAAAGGCGGCTGCTGTTGAGGTGAAACCTGTCGATTGTGCCTACAATTACGAGAAGGCGCTCGCGATGCTAAAACTTGACCCGAAAGCCAACGTGAATCCGATGTTTAGAGAAATGCTTTCATTTGGAGAGAAAAGCGTCACGGACTATGTTGAGCGCTTCTTCGAGAGCTTCGACTACGGTCCGCGTCCGGAAGACGTGAACACCAAAGCATATTATATCCAGGGGCTTGCATGGAAGGCTCTCGGCAAGGAATCCAAGGCACGTGGGTGCTTCGGGAAGGCTCTCGGTCAGCGGAACGACAATGTATGGGCGAATTATTATCTTAATAATATTAAGTAATCAAATATATGAGAATCAGGAATATACTCTTATCTATCGCAGCCGTCGCAGCCCTTTCTGGCTGCTGCGGCAAGGCGGAGAACGGCGGCCGCTGGTCGGAGGAAAAGGCTAACGCATGGTGGGCAGCACAGGAATGGCCTGTCGGCTGCAACTATGTCCCGTCCTACGCCATCAACCAGTTCGAGTTCTGGCAGCCTGAGACCTTCAACCCCGATGTCATCGACCGCGAACTCGGATACGCCGAGAGCATCGGCTTCAACACCCTCCGCATCTATCTCCACGAGATGCTGTGGTACGCCGACAAGTACGGATTCAAGTCCCGCATCAACCAGTTCATGGACATAGCCGAGAAGCACGGGCAGAAGCTCATCATTACCTTCTTCACTAATGGCGGAACATTCAACAATCCCAAGCTCGGCCCTCAGCCTCAGCCGGTGAAGGGAGTGCACGGCTCGGGGTGGATTCAGTCTCCGGGAGCGCAGAACGTGAACAATCCGGAATCATGGCCGAGGCTTAAGGAATATGTTCAGGACATCCTCCGTACCTACAAGGACTGCGACCGCGTTCTCTACTGGTGCCTCTACAATGAGCCGGAGAATCCGAAAGAAGGCGCATATAGCCTGCCTCTTCTCAAGGAAGTCTTCAAATGGGCATGGGAGGTAAGCCCGTCGCAGCCATGCTCCGCACCGATTTGGATTCGTCCGGGTTCAGCGGGCACGAGAACCAAGCTTGAAATGGTCAGCTGGATTTGCGAGAATGTTGACATCATCACCTTCCATTGCTATTATGACAAGGAACTTGAGACTTTCATAAAGATGCTCAAGCCGTTCAACCGCCCGATGGTCTGCCAGGAATACATGGGTCGTCCGCGCTCGACATTCGAGTATAGCCTCCCGATTCTGAAGAAGGAGAAAATAGGTGCGATAAATTGGGGACTCACGACCGGGAAATGTGGCTTCTATATGCCTTGGGGCAGCAAGCCGGGCGACCCGATGCCGGAAGTCTGGTTCCACGACATCTTTACCGAGGATGGCGTCCCATACAGCCAATCCGAAATCGACTTTATCAAGTCGCTGACACTAAATAAATAAAAAGAGCAAGCTGAGAGGCGGGGATGAAGAAAAGGATGGTATGCAGGCCGCCTTTTATTCGCCCCGCTTCTTCATGTACTCGATCGGTGTGATTCCGAAGTAATTCAAGAAACACTTTGCGAAGTAGGACGTGCTGTTGAATCCGCAGGAATAGCAGACATCGCTCACCCTGTCGGCACCCTCATCGAACATCTGGGCGGCCATCAAGAGTCGTTTAGTACGGATGTAGTTGTTCGGGGAGGTGTTGAGCAGACGGTTGAACTTGCGCAGGAGAGAGGATTTGCTCATGTTCAAGGCATCCTTCAGGTTCTCCACATTGAATGCCGCGTCAGAGAAGTTCTGGAGAATAACCTCGTCCACGCTGCGCAGAAATTCCCTATCGGTCTTGCTGAGAGAGGCTGCGCCTTCGTCCTCGGCACTCAGGCTGTTGCGTAGGGTCTTGCGTGTGAGGTTCATCTTGTCGAGGAGATTGGCGGCGCAGACCTTGAGATAGTAGATGTCGAACGGCTTCTCAATGTAGAGGTTCGCCCCATTCTGCATGCACTCGATTTTCTTTGACAGGTCGTTCATTCCGCTGATTATTATGATCATCACATGCGAAATATCCACGTCCGAGCGAACTTTCCGGCACAACTCAATCCCGTTCATCTCCGGCATCGCTATGTCCGAAATAAGCAGGTCTATGTTGTGTTCGTGGAGACACTTGAGTGCGGCAGTACCGTTTTCTATGCTGAAGACGCGATATTCAGAAGAAAGCTGCGAAACGATGTATTCTCTCAGTTCGGAGCTATCTTCCGCGACAGCAACGCTAAACCTCTGCGGATCGGCCTCCACATTTCTGACAGCCGCATCTTCGGCCGCAGAAACGTCACTGCACCCTGGCAGCTTCAGCACAAACTCCGTGAGCTCTCCGCTGTTATCCAGTTCCAATGTCCCTCCCTGCATTTGAGCAAGCGAGCGCGCCAACGAAAGTCCGAGCCCGATGCCATCCACCTTGTTCTTCTTCACCCCGTCAATGCGCGAGAACGGCTTGAAGATGCACTCCTTCCACTCGTCGCTGATGGCTTCGCCGTCGTTGCGCACAGAAAGCCAAACCGTACGTTCGTCTGATTTTTCGTTGCAGGAAGTCTCTGCGACCTGCCGCTCAGAAGAGACAGCCAGTCTCACTTCAATCCTTGAAGAACAGTATTTCAGTGCGTTTGTCAGCAGATTGTTGATGATTTTTGTAAGGCTTGAGTCGTCAGCATAGACCCACACCGGTCCCAGCGGAATCTCTGATGACAGTTCTATCTTTCTGTCCGCCGCTGTCTCGCTGTAGTTGAATAGTAGTCCCCGAACTTTCTCGGCGAGGTCAATTCTCTGTGTCTCAAGGATGTATCCCTTTCTCTCGACCCTGATGTATTCCAGCAGTTCGTTTGAAAGCGAGGTGAGGTAGGATGTTGTGTTGTCGATGATGCGTATGTCCGAAAGCATCTCCCCGTCGTTCGGATGGGAGCGGCGGATGTTGTTAAGAGGCGACTTTATGAGAGTCAACGGTGTCTTGATTTCGTGGACCACATTCGAGAGGAACATCATCTTCTCGTTCAGTATCTCCTTGTCGCGCTCCTGCTTCAGTGTCTCTTGTTTCTTCTGTTCCCGTTCCATAATTCTCTTGCGAGCAAACATAATGATGCCGACGACAAGTCCCGCTGCCGCAAGAAAATAGAGCGTCAGTGCCCACCATGAGGCGTAGGCCGGAACCGCGATGTGCAGCGCGACTCTTTTCTGAATTGGGTTGCCGCAGGACGGAGTGAGCGTGCGCAGTTCGAGCACATAGTCGCCGGAGTGGATGTTTGTGAACTCTATCCGTCCGTTTTCTCCGACACTTGTCCATTTGTCTGAAAATCCGCGCAGACGGTATTCCATATTGCTTCCGCTCTGGTGGGAGTTTAGCTGCGCCACATCGAAGCGGAAGTTGTTCTGAGAAGAGCCGAGGCTGATCTTGTCCGTGAGGTCTATGTTGCATGCCAGTGGGGAGCCTGGCTGCGTTGTGGAAACCCTCTCTCCTCCGATGAGGAAGTCGCTGAGCACTATTCGGGAATCCGTCGTCTCCGCATACACTGCGTTTGCGTTGAAAATCGTGATGCCGTCTGCCGTTCCGATGAAAATGTCATCATTCGGAAATATGTAGCTGCTGAATTGGTTATTTTCATCGTTCAGTAGGCCGTCATTGCGGGTGAAGCTGATGGCCGACATATCCGACGGGTTGAACCTGAGAATCCCTCGGTTCGTTCCCACCCAGAGATTGTCACGGCTGTCCTGTATCACGGAAACGCAGAGGTCGTTTATGAAATCCTTGCCGAGAGTCCGGCTATTATAGGCAGTGAAACTGTAGTCTGAAGTGTCAAAGCGCACGATTCCGCTGCCGAATGTGCAGAACCATAGTGACTTGTCCCTACTTTCAAACGATGCGACAATCCTATTTTCCGGGATGCTCCCTGGAATTTCGTCAGAATGTGAAAACTTCTGTATACTCCCGTTTTCCGGGAAATATCTCATCGCGCCGTTGGAATATGTTGACATCCACACCTCTCCTTCCGAAGTCTCGGTCACATTTTCCACGAATATGTCGCCCACTGTCCTAATTCCAGAAAGTGCCCCGCTATTTTCGTCAAAAGTGTAGACCCCGTTCTGCGTCGCCACGAATATGAGGCCGCATCGCTCCGCATTACAGATATCCCTGACTCCTCCAATCCTGCTGCCGGTCTTGTCTGTCGTAAAATCCCGGACTGCACCTGTTCCCGTGTTCAGAATCTGGAAGCCCTCCTCGCTTAGGACCCATAGCCTGTCGTGGAAATACCGCACTCCCATAATCTTCTTGCGCAGGGCCGGGTTCTCGTAGTGCTTGAACGTGCCGTCCTTTATGGAGTACTTGAACAGCCCGACCTTTTCCGTGGAAATCCATAGGGCGCCCTTGCCGTCGTTTGCGAAACTGTTCACGTAGCTCATCTTCATCCCGATGCCGTCAATGGTAGTGTACTTCCTGAACTTAGAACTGAAGGTGTTGATGAAGTTCAGCCCGGTCTCCGTCGCAATCCATATTTCCCCGTCGTTTCCTGTGAATATGGCGTTCACCCTATTGTCCGAGAGCGAGAACGGGTCATCGGCGTCCTCCTGCAACCGAGTGACGCTGCCGTCAGAAGAGTCGTAAATCCAGATGCCGTGCGACGTCCCGAGCCACATCCTTCCATCCTCGTCGATGTGGATGGTCCGAGGCCTGGTGCTCTTGAGCCGCTGCGCAAAGCCGAGTTCCTTTGTCATGTAGGCGAGTCTTTCCCGGTAGACCCTCTCCTTCGTCTCGAAGATTTCCGTGTCTTTGCGGATGAACCTGTCTGAGATGCGGTCATACACTGCATCCCCGTTGTCCGTGTGTACCCACATTTTTCCCTGACGGTCTATGGCAATGTCGAGAATCGCGGATGATGGCAGTTCGAGTTCACCTCTATAATAAGGTCTCACGTTTTTTCCGTCGTAGCGGTTGAGACCGTTGGTTGTCCCGATCCAAACGAATCCGAGGCTGTCCTTGACGACGGAAGTCGTGAAATTGTGCGAAAGCCGGCTGTTGTCCGTGTTCAAACGCTTGAACTGCATGCTCTTGACGGGAGCGGCGCTGGCTGTGATGCAGAGTGCCGTCGTCAGCAGAACGGCGAAAACAGGGCGTATGAAAAGGGATATATGTTTCATAAAATTATTAAATCCTTATATATTGTGACGATGTCTCAGTGCGCAAAAGCGCTGCATGACGCAAATATAGCCATAAAATCACTCCATTTCCCCGCTTTTTTCGCTCTGGTGCGTTTGTTTTATCCTTTGGTGTGTTTGTTTTCGGCGTTGGGTGAATGTTTTTTCAAATTTGCATTCGTGATTTTCCGTTTTGTCGATTTGAATCACAGCTAAATGCATACAAATTAATAAAAATACTAACACAATGAAAATGACCACATTAAGCACGCAGTACAGCTCTCCTGAGCTGACGCAGCACCTTTTCTGCATTGAGGACGGTTTCGCCTCATCGCCGACTGGCATCGACGGAGTTTCGACCGGGAAAATCGATTTCATTGAGAGTGAAGACCATTACACTATCTAAAACCACGGAAGTCATGAAGACAAATCTTTTGAATATCATGTTGGGGGCAATGCTTGTACCCCTGGCAGCAGTCCTTTCATGCTCAAAGGAACAGCTCGCGGAACCGCAGCCCGAAACAGGGAAATATACGATTACAGTTGCCGCAGGGCAGATCGGCGGGCTGACGAAGACAACAGTTGAAGGTGATGGAACTGCAGAGAAACCCTACAAATCCGTTTGGAATGTTGTTGATGACTGCGCCGGCCTGTTCATCGGGAAAGACGCTAATGTCAGGATGACCATTGACCGCATTGAGGATGGCGTGGCATATTTCAAGGGCGAACTTTCAGAAAAGCCGGCTGTCGGGGAACAGATTTATCTTTATTACCCATATAATGAGGCCCAGGGAGAATCGGTGACGTTCGATGCTGTATCTTGCCATTTTCCTTATGGACAGAATCCTGCCGGACTCGGAACATACGACGACAATGTTGATTATATGTGGGGAAATACTGTCGTTGGTGAGGATGGGACAGTTTCCGGGTTGAAGCTTGCCTATGCCGTCGGATTTATCAGATTCTCCGTGAAGTCAGTAGCTGGAACGGTTGATTTTGCTGATGGCGGCTCTGAAACACTGACAAAGGATGACAAGGTGCTGACAGTTTCAATTGAGGCGAAGCCGGCAGATGCTTCCGCAAAGAAACTTGTCGGAGACTTCACGGTGAACCTTGAAAACGGCGAATGCTTGGTTCCGGAAAAGTCATCAGAGAACAATGTCGGTCCAAAAGTCATAATCAACTGCCCCGATGGCACAAATCTCGGCAATCTTGACGTCTGGACTTGTGTGCATCCGTTTGAACTGACTTCGCCTGATGATGTCTTGAGGTTTTGGATTCAAACTGAGAAACACTACATTATTCGTGAAGTCAAGGTTTCGGATCTAAAGACTACAACTTTCTCTGTTGCAGCCGGTCAGGTCAAGGCTTTCGACGTGAACATTACCAATTCGGCATGGAACATTTCCGTAAATCCTTACCGCGGCGGGGTCATCAAGACTCCGGAGCAGTTTCTGCGCTTTGTTCAGGATGTGAAGAACGGATCATATCTTGACGGAGAAAAGACAATCGGAGGCAATCAGTATGCGACACTGGCTCCGGATGCAAGTGTAGAGAACCGTGGCATTGACAAATGGCTTGATGAAAATGGCGTTGCTAAGCTTGGTAATGATATCACAATTTCAACTTCGGCTATGTCAACTTACGGCAATCTCGCCAGCGTTCCGCTTTGGACGAAGACTTTCGATGGTCAGGGACATACGATAACATTTGAGGACGGGACACTGCTGCGCCCTATTTTTGCGAATGTTTTCAAGATTGACGAGAACAGTCCCGGCATAGTCAGAAATCTCAAGGTCGCAGGAAATATGACCTCTCCGCAAGTACCTTACACTCAGGGAACCTGCCCGTTAGTCGGAATTCTTCATGATGGGGAAGTTATTGGTTGTCAGTCTGATGTTAATATAAATATTACTTCCTATAATGCCTCTCTTGATGGCGGAAATATCGCTATGGCCGGAATCTGCCGGACTATGCAGGGTGGAAAGATTACCGGTTGCGTAAATAATGGTGAGATCTCATTCAACGCGGCATTGACAAAACCGGCAAATGTCTATGCCGGAGGAATTGTTGCCCTTGTCGGAAAGAATTATGGGATAGATGGTTTTGGACGTGCAACCTCTTGCACTTCAGAACCTTTCGCAGGAGCTGTAACAATCAGCGGCTGCACAAATAACAAAGCTGTGTCTTTGCATAACACAGCTACAAATAACAATAATCGTCTGCAGTATTGTGCAATCGGGGGTGTCGCCGGCTGGATTTGGGGCGGTGTGCCTGAAAATGACAGGTATATTACTATCAGTGACTGTGAAAACTTTGGTGCACTTACTGTTGATGAGACATCATTTACCGCAAGAACGACGGGAATAGCCGGGGTCGGTGGTGTCATTGGATGGGCTGGTCCTGTTGCTTTTGATAATTCTGCCCCAGGTAGGATACTCGGCCCTGTTTACGGCAGCGGTGATGAAAGTCAGTGTGTAGAAGGATTTTATCTCAAGATAAATAATTGCCACAATCATAATGGGGCAACTATTTCTGCATCGCGAAAATGCGGAGGCTCGACAGAGGTCGGTTCAACGGTTTACACGCACAAAGTGGGCTGCGGAGGAATTGCCGGGATTCTTTTCGGACAATACAAAGGTTCGATGGCAGAAATATCCGGTTGTGTCAACGATGGAACTATTATAGGTTATGTGGCTGACGCAGACAAAGATAAGTTGGGACAGGGTAGCCGCTATAATGTTTCAGGAGGTATTGTTGGATATGGTGGAAGTGTCAGAATCTCAGATTGCAGTGTGAGCGGTAATGTTGGCGTCGGCGGCTATAATTTTTCTGCTGCGGGAATTATTGGCTGTGCATACCAGAAATTTGCCATATCGGGAGCTAAGGTTAAGGATTTGACCGTATATCGTGGAAATAATCAGATTAATGTCATATATGCCTCATTGATTGCAAATTATGCAAGTTCTATGAAGCGTAATGATTATTCTGTTTATGCCGGAACGAGTGTTGTCTCCTCTAGAATCAGCGGGACGGTAGGCGGTTCGAAACTGGAATCCAAAGTCGTAAAAGACTATCCGTCATTGTTGACAGACAGCGGGATAATGGGTGACGTTGATTACAAGGCCTATTGTGTCCTGTCCAATCAGGATATTGCAAAAGGCAATGCGGATAGTGGACCAATCAAACTCGGTTACATCACAATTTCCGGAACAACACATTACACAGAATAATATTCTCGGCTCTGCCATTTTTATGATATGGCGGAGCCGGATTTGTTCCCTCAAATAAAAAGAGTGAACTTTGTGCTGAAACAAAAACAAGGATATGAGAAGATTGATATTGTTGGCGTTGAGCGTGATGCTTGTGGTGCCGCTATTGGGGCAGAATGTCCGGGTGAGCGGAACCGTGAGGGACGCTGACGGTACGACATTGCCCGGAGTGGGCGTCGTCCAAAGGGGAGACCTCAAGAATGGAACGGTTACCGACATCGATGGGAAGTATTCCATTACGGTTCCCTCGGACGGTTTCCTCGAATTTTCCTCGCTCGGCTTCAAGACTGTGCTTGAAGCCGTGTCCGGGAGGGCTGTCATCGATGTGCGGATGAGTTCCGAGACCACAGCGCTTGAGCAATCAGTCGTCATCGGCTACGGAACTTCCAAGAAGCAGGACCTCACCGGAGCCGTGGCGGTCGTGGATGTTGAGGACGTGAAGGATGCACCGGTGACTTCTGTCGCAGAGGCTCTTCAGGGCAGGATTGCCGGGGTTGACATTGTTTCTGGAAGCGGAGAGGCTGGGGAGAGCACCAGCATACAGATTCGTGGGGCACGCTCAATCTCGGCCGGTAACGAACCACTGATTGTGGTGGACGGCGTTGTCGATGCGGTCTCCGACCTTAACGAAATCAACCCTTCGGACATCACAGGAATATCGGTCCTCAAGGATGTCAGCTCCACGGCAATCTATGGCTCGCGCGGAGCGAATGGCGTCATCATCGTCACGACATCGCAGAAGCCGCCCAAAGGCGCGAAATACACTGCAACGCTCAAGAGCAGCACGGGATTCTCTCATGTCGCAGGCACGCTCGACCTTATGGACGCGACGGAATATGCGACGTGGATGAATATGGTCCGCATCGCCCAATATCCCTCTACCTCCCTTACACCGCAGGCTCCGGGCTCCGCATGGCCCTATTATAATCCCGAAATGATGGGACGCGGCACAGACTGGGTTAAAACGCTCTCGCAGACTGGAATCTACAATAATCAATATGCGGCGGTCAGCGCACATTCCGAAGGCATCAATGTCTGGGCAGCGTTTGGCTATACCTACAATAGGGGAGTCGTCATAGGCTCGTCGTATAATCGTTACACGGGGCGCGCGAATGTTGACACGAAACTCGGAAAGCGGCTTACCATAGGCGCTCGCTTCAATCTCACATTCTACGATGTCAACCGCACCAATGCGGCAATCAGCGGTACGAACACCAACTCGGCGATATTTCTCAGTCCACTGCTCAACACCGAGAGCACATGGAATCAGTACGGTTACGAGGAAAGCGCCGGTACCGTGTTCAACAATCCCTACATAAGCGCAAAGAATATCGACAATCACGCGGACAAATGGAGTTTCAACATAGTCCCTTGGGCCAAGATTGACTTCGGAAAGGGCCTCGTGCTAAACACCACGTTCTCGTTCACGCGCGACAATGACCTCGGCGGCTACTACTCGCCATCGTGGATGCCGGTCGCAGAGGCAAGGCATACGGGTGGCACGGCGCAGCGCACTTACTGGGATCAGCAGAAAATCCTCAGCGAGACCACTCTGAACTGGAAAAAGACGCTTCGCAGACGTCACAGCCTCGAACTTCTGGCGGGATTCACGGCAAGCCGCAGAACGCAGGACAATTCTGTCTATAAAGGTACGGGGTTTCTGAACGATGAGGCCGGCTACAACAATATGGCGGCAATAGCAAATTCGCGCAGTTACACAGCGAGCTCCTACAAATATCTGAAAACCACCATGTCTGTGCTCGGAAGGGTAACATACAACTACCGCCGACGCTACTACCTGACCTTCACCGCGCGGGCGGACGGGGCATCCAACTTCTCCTCCAATCGCAAGTGGGGCTTCTTCCCGGCGGGAGCGTTCCGTTGGTCAATCTCCAACGAGGAATTCCTGCGTGACGCCTATTGGCTGAACGATCTCTCGCTCCGGGTGAGTGCCGGACGCAGCGGGAACGACGCTATTTCGTCCTATTTGTCTATGGCCACGGTGCAGACCGACCGCAGTTCATGGGTGTTCGGGGACAATCAGTTGATGGTCACGATGCCGGCGCGTCTTGCCAATCCGAACCTCACTTGGGAGACGACCGACTCCTACAATGTGGGTCTCAACTTTTCCGCATGGAAATCCCGCGTGACGATTGAGGCGGACGCCTACTATTCCAAAACCTCGGACTTGCTGCTTAGCGTGCGCAACGCCCAGACCACCGGGTACAATACATATTTTGCGAATATGGGAAGCACGCGCAATATTGGTGTGGAGCTTTCTCTCACAACCAAGAATGTGAGTGTCAGGAACTTTGAATGGACATCCGTATTCACGGTCTCGCATAATTCACAGAAGGTTCTGGATTCGGGAGCCGGCGATGAGGTCGTACCGACGGTTATGAACCCGCGCAGTTCCACACAATACATCTACGGCTACCGCAAGGGCTATCCGGTGAACGCCCTTTGGGGCTACCGCTATGCCGGCGTATGGCATAGCCAGGACGAGATAGACCGCAATGCCTACACTCGGACATACGTCTCAAACATCCGCGATGGCGCCAACGGCAGCAATGTAGGACGCGCCCGCTATGTCGATGTGAACGGGGACGGGAACCTCAATCAAGACGACCTCGTCTGTCTCGGGAGTTCCGACCCTGTGGCCTACGGAGGCTTCCAGAACAACTTCAAACTTTGGGGACGCCTGAATGTCAACATCTATTTCGCCTATTCGATAGGCGGAAAGATGTACAATCTCTCCGAACTCTGGCTCGGCTCGACCGGAAGTTCATATAACAAGTACCGTTATGTGCTCGACTGCTGGCACCCTGTACGCAATCCGGACTCGGATATCCCAGCGGCCGGCTACCAGGATAACCTCGCGTCCGACTTTTATGTCCATGACGCCTCGTTCCTGCGTCTGAAGTCGCTAACGATCAGCTACAACATCCTGCTCAGTCGCTGGTCAAAGGTGTTCAAGAGCCTGAACATCGGTGTAAGCGGTGAGAATCTGTTCCTACTAAAGCGCTACAACGGCTTTGATCCGGATGTTTCTACAAGCGGGACCGTCAGACGTCTCGACAATGGCTCGTTCCCGCGTCCGAGGACATACACCCTCAATCTTGAACTCAAATTTTAGGGAGGATACGACGATATGGAAAGGATTAATCTCGATATGAAAAGGATTTTTCTTCTTGTGACTATGACGGCCGTCTTCTCCATGACTGGCTGCTCTTTGAAAGAAAGGCTTATCAGCGACAGCGAAACTAAGGACTACTACACGACAACGGCAGAAGTGCGCACTGGACTGAATGCCTGCTACAATGCCATCCGTGCCCAGCTTGCCGGAAACGGTTTTTGGGAAGCCACCGAATGCGCTACCGATCTCATGATCTTGAACCAGTCCATGCGCTATGACGCGACTCTCGATATCTCGCCGACCAAGCCCGCGATTGCCTCCTCTGTCTGGCAGTACAGCTACCTCGGCGTCATGAGGGCAAACGGCATGCTCGCGGCGATAGACCGTTCAGTGGCCAGAGGCAGTTTCTCCGATGACGAGGCGCTTCCTCTGCGTGGCGAGGCCGTGGTGCTCCGCGCGTTCTTCTACTACCTGCTGACTTGCACGTTCGGCGATGTCCCATACTACACTGAAGAAGTTACCTATGAGAACCGTCCGCGCATCGCCTCCCTTCCGAGAATGTCAGCGGATGACACAAGGGACAGCCTGATTGCCGAACTTGAGCATTACCTTTTTCCGGAGTCCCTCGGCGGACTTGAAGCCCTTGAACTTAGGCGCAGCTATGACGGAACTTCCGTGAGTAGGCTCGGTGCCGCGGCAGGACTTATGATTGCAGCGAAATTCTGCCTCTGGAACAGACGTTGGGACGAGGCCGTGAAGGTAATAGGCGTGCTTGAGGACATATACGGGCACTACTCCGATTCTCCGTCCTCTTTTGGCGTGGACTATCCTCTGTCGGATGTTCCCTTCTCGAAGAAATATGTTCCGGAATCAATCCTTGAACTGCCTAACACGTTTGAAGAATACGGGCTTCAGATCACGGGAAATATTGCTATGATTGCGTCTCCATCTCATAACTACGGCTCTCCGGAAGGTTCGGACGACGAATTTACGCACACAGATGTCTATGACGGAATCGGCATTCCGGAGCTCGGCAGTGACGCTCGCATATCAACTCCGGCACGCCCGACAACCTACTGCTTCATGACCGTTCTTCCATACTCCGGCCCGGACCTCCGCTCCGGTGACTATTCGGACGGCGCGTCATTTTCGAGAAACGGCTCCGGCAATCTCGCGTGGAGGTGGAAAGGATATGCCTCGGACGATAACGAGAGGCTTCCGGAGGGCTCTGAGGTGCGCTGGTTCAAGGCATCCCCTAAGGCCAACAACCGCCCTTGGCTCGGAAATAAATTCTGGTGCTACGGAATGTATTATACTCAGGATTCGAACAATTACAAGTTCTTTCGCTTTGCGGACGCGCTGCTGATGAAGGCCGAGGCTTATCTTATGCTCGGGGACCATGATATGGCAGCCAAGTACCTGAATATCACAAGGACACGCGCAGGTGTGGAACCGCTGACGTTCGCTTCTGTCGGCGGAAACATCGAGGCGTTTATGGAAGAAATCCGCCTTGAAAGGGCGCGTGAGCTGTTCGGAGAATTTCAGAGAAAGTTCGACCTCGTCCGATGGGGAATATGGTATGAGCGCACGTCGGCCTACAATGACGGGATGTACCTGCCTGGCTTCATACGTCCGTACCACCGCTATCTTCCGATTCCTGCGGAGCAGGTTACCTATTCAGGAGGGGCACTCGATAATAGGGAATATGAGCAGTGAATGCTGCTCTAAATGAAATTAAGATGTTGGATATGAGGAAATTATATATTATTGTGATGGCTGCCGCGGCACTCCTGTCCGTCGGCTGCGAAAAGCGTTTCGAGACCTCGATTGACCTCGGAATGAACACAAAAAGGATTAACATCACGACTGAAGCTCAGGAATTCTGGGTCTCTGTGTTTTCCGACGGGGATTGGATCGTCTCTGACGACCTCCAAGACGATGCCTGGATTGTGTCGGACACCCGTTCCGGCTCGGGAAACGGTACTGTTCATTTCGTGTGCTCGGAAAATGCCGGAGATGATGCCCGGTATGTCCGCTATGATGTTACCGGTGGCTCGAAAGGACGTACAGTCTCGCTCTGGCTCGTTCAGGCGGGAACAAAGGAAAAAGCTTCTGAGGTAGAATTAGACATTTGAGTATGAAGAAACTGTATATTATTTTACTTGCGGCCGTCATTGCGCTTGTCTCTTGCGAAAAGCAGTCTGAAGCACCGGTCGAACTTGGAGTGAAGGCAGATTCCGCCACATTGACTTCCAAGGGTGGAAGCTATCTGATTGACGTCCTCTCAAACGGAAATTGGACGGCCTCAACGGATTCGGAATGGCTGAGTTTTCCGGAAGGGGTGTCAGGAACTGGCGACCTTGCGCTTGTCGTCGCCTTTGAAGAGAACGATGGCGCTGACAGGATAGGAAAGGTGACGATTTCATGCGGAGGGAAGTCGCGCATCGTCACTCTTACCCAAAAAGGTTTGCTGTTCACGGGAATAGAGTTCCTTTCCGGCAATTTCCTTGCAGCGGCCGATGGTGGCACTCATTCCGCATCGCTGCGCTGCTCGGAGGCCGAAATTGTGTTTTCGGTGGACTGCGGAAATGCTCCGATGCCTTGGGTGAGCGAAATCCGAATGAATTCCGATGCTGTTGAATTCAACGTCTCACGAAATGACGGCGAGACTGTCCGCACTGCAGAACTGACCGTCGCTTCAAGTTCGAATCCGTCAATGAAGGCGATTCTGCACATTACCCAACCCGGCATCTCGCAGACCCTCAGACCGGTTGATTTCGCGCAGCTTAAGTCCATGCTGACCAAGGCCGGGAGCGTCACGTTTGAGGAAAATATCGTGCTTGAAGGTCGCGTCATAAGCGACAATTCAGAGAACAACGGTGGCGAGAACCTGAACATATCCTCAACATTAAAGGACGACACACGCTCTTCCAGGGTCATATATGTTCAGAATGAGCTGGCAAACTCCGGCCTGCTCGTGGAATTCGTGACTGCAAAAGACAACACCACGGCACGATTTGACCGCCTCCGTCTCCTTCTGAAGGGGATGAAACTCACTCGCAAAGGCGGAGGAACCGATGAACCTGTCCGCTATGAACTGAGCGGAGCCACAGTGTCCAATGTTCTTGAAACGGTGTCCGGCACGGCAGACGACCTTCCGCGCAAGGAACGCCGCATCAAGTTCTTGACAGATGACGACGTCTATACATACGTGACTCTCTCCGACTGTGAAATTCCGATTCGCAAGGGCCCTTTCGTGCCTGTTGACCTGCGCTACACATCCGTGATGAACAAATATCCGATGCCTCTGCGTGACATCCATGGCGATGCTACCTGGCTTCTGTCAAATGTGGGCTGTGCATGGGCTCGCGATGGGAAGGGGCTTCCGGAGGGCTCGGGGACAGTTTCGGGAGTGATTGTCCACGAGAAATGCGACAATTTCGAATGGGACAACTCCGTTGCGGCAGCACGTCTTGCCGAAGGGGTGAACCTCGACTATATAACTGGCACCGGTACGCTTTCGCGCTATCAGATTCGCCCTATAACGCGCTCCGAAATAGCCATCGCCGACAAGTTCGAGGACGGATTTTCGGAGATGCTCGCGGAGTTCCGCTATATGAACAAGGTTCACGCGGCTCTCGTCAAGAACGTCGATTCCAAATACACGATTTATTCGACCTATCCGGCAGTCGCTGACCCTCTCACAGACCCGTCGATAAAGGGGACGATGCTTCGCTGGAACAACGGCAAGCAGGAAATGATGGCGGATTGGCGCGACTGGACGCATCTTGGACCGCTTTCCGGCAATGCGATTGCAAATCCGTCCGGAGGCAACGGGGTGTATGATTTCAACGGAGGCAGCCTCCATTGGAACGTGAACTCCGTGACACGCTCTTCCGGAATGATAATCCAGGGCAACGGCTCCGCATGGTACTGCTCCAAATGGACCACGAAGCAGTGGTGGCTCGTGACCGTGAACACTGAGGGACTGACGCCAGCGAATTTCCCGCTTTCCGTGAATTTCGGCGCAGAGAACGGACTCGGAGAGACTGTCGGCGCTCCGAGACACTGGGCGGTGGAGTGGTCGCTTGACAACAAGACATGGAAAAAGGCAGCCGATTACACCGTGCCGGACTTCACTGTGGTCTATAAAAAGCGCAGCTGGCAATGCCCTGGATTCAAATATATCAGCGTAAACCTTCCTGAGGACAGCGCGATGCTCGGACGTGAGAAACTCTACATCCGCCTTCGCCCTACATCGTCAAGTTCAGGTTCCATGGATGCGTACGACAGCCAGGCTTTTGTCTCGTCTCGTGAGTCGGCATTGAATTATCTTTCGGTACGATATAATAAGTAAAAACATGAATATTCTCAGAAAAACTGGACTTCTTCTTCTGCTGCTTGCGATGACCGCGCTTTCCTGCACGAAAGTCGTTACGGAGCAGGTGATTGTAAAGGAAACAGAAACTATACGCGACACTCTCGTCGTTACTCCACCGGCGTCATCGCTGCCGTCCTGGGCGACAAACTCCGTGAGGGTCGGGATCATCGGCGACTCGATTTCAACCTTTGACGGCTGGATTCCGGACGGTTACCGTAGGTATTATCCTTTCACAGGGTCGGCAGGTTCGCTTACAACAGTCGAGCAGACATGGTGGCACCGCCTCATATACAAGTTGATGCCGGACGCTGTTCTTGACAGGAACATTTCCTATAGCGGAACGCGCGTCACAAAAAACACCGTTCCGAATCCGGAAAAGTCGGATCTGGATGAATATGACTTCGTCACGCGTTGCTGCGGATTTGATGATCCGGACATAATCATAATCGCCGGGGGCACCAACGACCGCCCGTGCGTCGGGCAAGGACTTATGGGGGAATATGACTGGACGGCACCTCTTGCAGAACTGGACCGCTACAAGTTCCGGACGGCATACATCTGCCTCATTCGTACTCTGATGGAGGAATATCCCGACACGAAACTTGTCTGCGTTGTCAACGACTTGCTGCTGACCGATGCGCACAAGGCTATAGGAGAGTCAATTACGGAGATTGCAGAACATTATGAACTTCCATGTGCAAGAATAACCGAGACGCTTGAAACCGTCGGTGACGGCGTCCATCCCAATTCCACAGGGGCGGCACGCTGGGCGGATGTCGTGTGGGAGACGATGGAATCTGCCGGAATTGAGAATTATCGGAAACCACGCGCGGGGGCTCTTGTCGTGGGAAGTGACGTCTTGCGTGAATTGTCTTCAAATGAAATCCGCGGCTCTGTGGAAACCGGTGTTCAGACAAAGACTGCGCTGAACGGCAACATGAAAGTGATATGGAACCGCGATGACAGGATCAGACTTTTTAGTGCTGACGAACCTGAAGGCATTGAACATTGGATTTCAGAGCTTTCGGAAGACGGTGGGACAGCGATATTTGCAGCCGAGGACACTGTGGCCGGTTCACCGCGTTATGCCGTTTATCCCGCATCTGCGGTGAAGTCTTTCGCTGTTTCGGGAGGAGTGGCAACTGCTACAATAGAACTTTCCGAGGCTTATTCCGGCGGACTTTTCAGTGACCTTGAGCGTTACGGAGTGATTTCGTCCGGCATTCAGGTGGCAGGCCTGCCTATGGTGGCACGGTCGGATGGAAGCCTCTTCACTTTCCGCAACCTTTTCGGAGCTGTGGTCGTGCGCCCTTATGATTATCAGCGTAATAAGATAAAAGTCAAATCAATAAGACTCACGTCAAAAGACGCCAAGGCAATAAGCGGTGAAGCTCTCGTGAACCTTGAGACGGCAACGATTGCAAGCTTTTCCGGTTCGGCATCGGCCACGAGGACACTTGACGAGGCCGTGGCAATCGACAGTTACGGTTGGACATCATGGAGTTCCCATTCGATCTCCGCTTTTGACGCTCACTCCCGTGGCTTCGTATTCTGCATTCCTGCCACTGACTATCCGGGAGGCTTCACAGTCTCGCTCATTGACGAGAAGGGGCTGGTTTACAGTTATGACTGCGGTCCCGTGTCCGTTTCCGGTGGAGAAATTGCCTTTCTTGACTACAGGCCGTTGACGGTATATTACGGAAACGCGAATAGCGTCATCGTGAAGCCGGGAGACACTTCGGTGACATTCGATGCAACGCCATACTGCTCTTTCGACAGACGCTTTACTCGTAATAACTCGGTCGTTGGAGGCGCGGCAGCCCTAGTGACATCGGCAGATGTACTCTGGCAGCAGGAGTACGGCTGTGAACTTACGGACCTTTCCGCAACGGCAGGCAGGGGGACAGTCGTTCCGACCGGCGCTGAACTTGCTGTTTCGCGCGACGGCGACAGGCTTTTGCTGACAGTGCCTCTCACGGGAACTGCCGGTAATGCCGTGGCTGCTCTCCGAAATGCCTCCGGCGAGATTCTTTGGTCATTCCATGTTTGGGTGGGGGAGACAGCCGATGTTGAATGCAGCACGTCAATCGGGAATTTCCGTATCATGGACCGTAACCTTGGCGCCACTTCCTCTGAAGACAAGTCTCAGTGCGGGGAGGAGGCCGTCCGCAACTCTTTCGGACTCTTCTACCAATGGGGACGCAAGGATCCGTTCCCGCGTGCGGTGAATGTCAGCAAGCGTGTGCAGACGTCGGATTTCGCAATGCCGCTTTCGGTTGTCCGGGCGGACAATGTGATTGGCTCTATCGGCTGGTCCGTCAGTCATCCTATGGCGCGGCAGTATGTCCTTGGCTCCGGATGCAACTGGTTGCAGAGCTATGTCAACGAACTCTGGGGGTCGAGCTATGCCGGAACTGTCATTGATAACATCGTCTCCGAGAGCCTCCGAATCCCTGGCGTCAAGACTGCATACGACCCTTGCCCGGCGGGCTACCGCGTGCCGGACGCCAGTCACCTGAACGCATTGTCTGAACTCAACAATGGCAAGCTTCCCGGAGGCACCCGCGACCAGTATTACGGCTACCATTTCAACACCGGCGTCACGACAAACTATTTCCCGGCTACAGGATATGTGAACTCGGCCAAAGCTGATGCCGGATCGTTGACCAATGAAGGCTATTGGGGGATGTACTGGAGCAGTTGCGCCTCCGGTCAGAACTCATCGGCAATGTATGCGCAGGCCGGCGGTTCCGTAGCGATGACTACCGGAGGCACTGGAATCCGAGGCAATCTAATGTCCGTCCGCTGCCTTAAGGAATAGCACATCGTGTCCCGTCATCCAGACGAGATGGGGTGAAGTTGATAATATATTACCGTTACAATGAAAGATAGGATAATATCAATAGCAGTTCTGCTTTTTGCCGTAAGCGTATCAGTTCCGGCACAACAGGCTCATGTGACAGTTCATACCCGTGAACAGATGAACAGGAGCGCATCATCACTCTATTCCCACACAGGAGACGAGCGTTGGAGCCGTTTGGAGCCGGTCTTTGCCTTTGATACGATCTATCCGACGTCAATGTGTATTCCCGGCGACCTGCCGATTGAACAGTCAAAGGCATTCGCGCCATGCGTCAGGCGGATGCACGATGGCAAAGTCATAATGTTTTGGCAAGCGGGAAAGCAGTCCAGCCGCATCTACTATGCCTATTCATTCGATGGGAAGCACTGGTGCGAGCGCCGCCGTCTTCTTGGACCAGAAAAGGTCTCGCTTGATGGCGCTACTGTCTGGAGGCGATATATTGGCATTGATGCCGACATCCTTCCGAGTTGCGAAATGCTGGCCGTCTCTGCCTATTGGAATGACAAGTCAAGAGAAAAGGGCTGTGGGATAGCAATGCGGAGAAGCCGCGACGGCATCACATGGGACAAGGCCGTAACCATATATGAGGGCTCTGCCCGAAATCCGCGCATTGTCGTGATTCCGGAAGACGGCAAGGTTCAGTGCTGGTTCAATGACTATTGCAGTAATGGCAGTACGTCCGTGATGATGATAGAGAGCCTTGACAAGGGCATTACATGGTCAAAGACCCCAATACCTGTCTCCCGTAGGTTCAAGTATTACAACGGTGGTGCCCGTACCTACACAGGCTATGCTCCATGCGTGAGGGTTCTGCCCGACAGAAGACAACTCGGTGTACTTGTCGAGGAGTGTGACGAACCGGGAGGTCCGGGGACTCCGGGGGAATGCACTATTCATGGCATCGGCGTAAACGGGTTGTATCCACAGCCTTTGTCAGGAGATGGCGGCGGCCCCGCAGACAAGAAAAAGCTACTTGATGGAAGTTCGCCATGCCTATCAGTCTTTTCTTCTGGAGAAACAGTCATTTCTGCGGTTGCTGACGGGCAGATGATAATGAGGCTCGGGGATACCTCGGTTTGGCCGGGCAACGGACGCGGGGCAGGCTGGTTGCGCCCATTCAGAAAACTCGGAGCCTATGCCTCGACTTCCGTCATTGATTCGCATCACCTTGTCTATACCATGGACTGTGCGGATGGAATACAGTGTGGATTGGCCTATCTGAATCATGTCATTTATGCTGAATCTCACAATGTTGTCCTTGACGGGGATGGCTCGGAATGGAATGCTGACAACGCCTTGTTCATAGGTTCAGATTCTTTGCTGGAGGCAATTTTCCGTTTCGCGCAGGACGAGTCATCCATATACATACTCGCTGAAGTCGCCGGTTGTACGAACGGAGCGGATGTAGAATGTGTCCTGCATAACCCATCGTCGAAGAAGATGAAATCCGGATTTACTGTTCGTGCAGTGGTTAATGCCTGTGGACTTGTGGAATGCGGTGACTATGCCAAAGCTGGAAGCATCGCCGGTCTTGAGGCTGCGTGTCGGCAAGGTAGGACAATTGACGGAGTGCCTGGGTTCGTCGCCGAGATACGTATCCCGAAATCTGCTCTCGGTGCGAGCGGAGAATATGCGTTCCGTGCTTCTGTTTCCGCGGGAGATGTTGAGGACGGTTTTACCAACGTCGTGAAGAACAAACCGGAAACATGGCTTCGAGTGAGGATGACAGATCAGAATAAACTTGCAAATTAAAGAAATATGAAATACACATTTAGTAATATCTTTCGCGGAGTCTCGGCTCTTGCAATATCATTCCTTACGCTTGCGGTCTCATGCAATGCCGCAACGCTGCCTGAAAACGAAGACGCACATGATGCCAAGATTACGACTGCCTCGGAACTTGCCTCGGCTGCAAAGCCGGAACTGAATTCTCATGCCGGAGAGGAGCAGTGGAGCGTGCTGCAGCCGATGACTGGAACATACATTGTGCTGCCTCATAAGTGGTTGCTGAAGGATGATGTGGTGGAAAACAACTTCGCGAACTATCCGAGGGTGAAGAAGATGGCTTCCGGAGAATATATAATGTTCTGGCATGGCGGGCGTTACGGCTCGCGCATCTGGTGCAGTATAAGTCCGGATCTCAAAGAATGGAGCGAACCGGTGATGCTCTTCAAGCCTGAGTTTCCGATTCTGGAAGACGGAAAGAAGGATGTGAGACGGTATGTTAATATGGATGCAGCCCTGCTGCCGAATGGTGAGATACTTGCCGTATGTTCTTACCGTGCTCAAGACCATTATTCGCAGAATATGGGTTCTGGACTTTGTACAATCCGTAGCAAGGACAACGGGCGAACGTGGTCCGAACCACATCATATCTATGAGGGGTGTAATTGGGAACCCTATCTGCTTGTTCTTCCGGACGGACGCATCCAGTGCTATTTCACGGACGGAACGCCGCAGTGTCGCAATTCCGGAACTTCCATTATGGTTTCTACGGACAATGGTTATAGTTGGGGAGAAAAATACCGCGTCAGCCGTCAGTTCAAGTATTTCTACGATGGTCCGAACACAGAATACACCGGAACGCGGATTTATACCGACCAGATGCCAAGTTTTCGTGTGCTGAACGACGGCAAGACCTTGGTGGGCTTTCTTGAAGCTCGCCTGGAGCTCCCGGCAAGTAATCAGGGCCGGAGCTACTGCATGATGTCGGTGGTGTGGAATGATGGACTTGATTGGAAGGATCTCGGGGAGAATAGCGAAGGACCGGCGCGACGTGCCACCAATGCACTCAGAGGAGCCGGCGGGTATGTCTGCAATTTTCCCTCAGGCGAGGTTGTGCTAAGTTGTACGTATGAGCAGCTTCTCAAGTTCAAGATTCTTGATCATAAGGGGCAGTGCCCGGTAGGGTCGACCTGGAGTGAGGACTGGTTTTTCGCTTTTCCTGGTAAGGGCTTTTGGGCCGGGACCGAAGTTGACGGACCTTGCACCATGGCCGCAGCCATGCATTGCGACGAAGGCATTCAGGTCGAACGCTTCTGGTTGAACCACCGCATTGATGCGGCAGCCGCTCCGGCTATCGTTGACGGAGACGGCTCGGAATGGGACGGCACTCAGGCTCTGTTCCTTTCTTCTGGTGAAGGTGATGAGACCCTCTTCCGTGCCCTCCATGACGACAAGAATCTCTACCTTTTGGTAGAAACGGCATTCACCGACAGTCTCCACGCCCATCGTCTGAATCTTCGTCTTGCCGCCTCAGGTTCAAGAAAATACGGCATAGTCAGCATCGATTCGGCCACAGGCAAGGTTGAGGCCAAGCGCTTCTCTCCTGTCTCTGCTTCCGCATTCGGCACGACTTCCGATGGTCGCCACGGCACCGTAACTGAAATCTCAATACCCTTGAGTGAGCTCGGTAATGCCGTTTCTGGAGACTACCTCTGCCTTTTCGCCGAGGCCGTCACCCCGTCAGGCACCTTCGCCTTCTCTCTCTCCGACCCAGCCCTCCGTTCCACTTGGCAGCGCATCCGTTTGAAGTAAATTCACAGTTCTTCGACCGAATAATCAACATTTAGTCAAACATTTTCGACCGAATGGCGGCCTTCTCAAAAAATATGTGTCGGAAAATATTTGGCAGGAACGGAAAAAAGGAGTAATTTTGTACCCCTGTTGGCAGGAGACGACCAGCAGGGGCTTCTTTTATGGGGCAGGACTTCGACGGTCGTCGGATGTTTTTTTTTTCTCTATTTATGAACACAAAGTACGTTTTCGTCACAGGTGGTGTAGCATCATCCCTCGGTAAGGGAATCATTTCCGCATCTCTCGCGAAGCTTCTTCAGGCGCGGGGTCTGAAGGTGACAATCCAAAAATTCGATCCTTACATCAACATCGACCCGGGCACGCTCAATCCTTACGAGCACGGCGAGTGCTATGTCACTGAGGATGGTGCGGAGACTGACCTTGACCTCGGACACTACGAGAGATTCCTCGGCGTTTACACCTCGAAGGCGAACAACGTCACCACCGGCAAGATTTACAACACCGTCATCAGCAAGGAACGTGAAGGTGCCTATCTTGGCAAAACCGTGCAGATTGTCCCTCACATCACTGATGAAATCAAGCGACGGATGATGCTCCTTTCAAAAACCCGCGACTACGATGTCATCATCACCGAAATCGGTGGAACAGTGGGCGATATGGAGTCACATCCTTTCGTTGAGGCCGTGCGTCAGCTCCAGTGGGAACTTCCCGAGGAAGACTGCGTGACGATACACCTCACCCTCGTGCCCTATCTCAAGGCGGCGAAGGAGCTCAAGACCAAGCCCACACAACATAGCGTCCAGATGCTTCAGCAGAGTGGAGTGCAGCCGGACATCATCGTGTGCCGCACCGAGTACGACCTCTCTCCGGAACTCCGCAAGAAGGTTGCCCTGTTTTGCAACGTGAAGCCGGGCCATGTCATTCAGTCGATTGACGCTGACTCTATATATAAGGTACCGCTCAAGATGAAAGAAGAGGGGCTTGACAAACTTGTTCTCAATCATTTCGCGCTGACCGACATACCTGAGCCGAACCTCGAAAAATGGAACAATTTCCTTCATAAACTTGATAATCCGAAGCACGCGGTCAACATTGCCCTCGTCGGAAAATATGACCTGCAGGATGCCTACAAGTCCATCCGCGAGGCCTTTGTCCATGCCGGGGCAGCTAACGAGTGCCGCGTGAACGTTCAGTACATCCATAGCGAAAACCTCAATGAGGCTAACGTGGAGGAACTGCTCGGGAAGATGAATGGAATCCTCGTCGCTCCCGGATTTGGAGAGAGGGGACTGGAAGGAAAGGTTGTCGCAATCCGATATGCCCGCGAAAAGGGAATCCCATTCTTCGGAATATGTCTCGGGATGCAGATGTGTGTGGTTGAGTTTGCCCGTGACGTCCTCGGGATGGATGGTGCCTGCTCGACTGAGGTCAATCCGAACGCGACTTTCCCTGTCATCAACCTTATGGAAGACCAGAAGAGCACCACTTCAAAGGGCGGAACCATGCGTCTGGGCGCATACGACTGCGAAATAAAGCCGGGCTCTCTCGCTGAGAAGATTTATGGTACCACCAAGATTTCCGAGCGTCACCGTCATCGTTACGAGCTCAACAGCGACTTCCTCGGGCTCTTCGAGAAAGCAGGTCTCATTGCCTCCGGACGCAACCCTGACACCCGTCTCGTGGAAATCGTCGAGCTCCGGTCCCATCCGTTCTTTATCGGAGTGCAGTTCCACCCGGAATACAAGAGCACCCCGGAGAACCCTCAGCCGATTTTCGTCGCGTTCATCAAGGCCGCGATGAAAAATGCCGAAGGCTCCGCGAAAAAGTCCGAACCGAAGACTCAGGAGATGAAGCCCGTATGCGCAAAGTCTTTGTGAATATGAAAATGTGTTGTAATTTAATGATTACAAATATGTTGAGGATTGTCGTTCTCATTCTCCCGCTCCTTCTCGGAACTGGTTGCCGTGACAGGCAGAAAAAGTCAGCTCCGGTGGTCGAGGCGATGCGCTGCACCATCGAGGTCGTGAACGAATATCCCCATTCCACGGAATCTTATACCCAGGGACTCTTTTTCCACGATGGCCGTCTCTACGAGAGCACGGGGCAGTACGGATATTCCTATTTCTGCGAGGTTGACATTCCGACAGGGGAGCGCAGCCACAGATTCGACATCGACAGTAAGTATTTCGGCGAAGGTTCGGTGATTTTCGGCGGGAAACTCTACTATCTTACTTGGCGCAACTATGTGACCCTTGTCTATGATGCCGCGACTCTTAAATTTGAGCGGAGCATCGTTAATCCCCGCGAGGGCTGGGGGCTGACGACGGATGGCAAGTCATTGATTATGAGCGATGGAAGTTCGAACATATATTTCCTCGACGCCAATTTTAAGGTTCAGAGGCGAGTTGTCGTTAAGAACGGGAGGAAATCTGTGGGATTGCTGAACGAACTTGAGTGGATTGACGGGAAGATTTGGGCGAACGTATATATGAGCGACAGCATCGTAGTCATAAATCCGGAAAACGGCGTCGTCGAGAAAATCATCGACTGCCGCGGACTGCTTCGCGAAGACCTGCGGACACCGGAGACCGACGTGCTCAACGGCATCGCCTATAATCCCGAAACTGGGAAGATTTATGTTACCGGCAAGCTGTGGCCGCGTATGTACGAAATTAAGGTAAAAGACAAATAAAAGCGGATTGCTGCGTTACGCGGCTTGCCAAAATCCTCACAACCATTAGGTTGCTGCGGTTTTGACTTCACCGCAAGCCTTGCACTCCATCTTTTATTTGCCTTTTACCGACAAGCTGCTTGATAGAAGATTTTTGAAATATATTAGCGGGGGTACTTGGGCTGCGGTTTGCGGCTCAGGTTGAGAGAGTCCCATTGAACCTGATGCGGCCAATACCGCCGAAGGGAATGCACAACTCCAAAGGACAGAGCGCAGTGTCGCGCAGATTCCAGCCCCCTCGTATAGTATTAATTTTTAGTTAATTGCTTTATGCGAGGTTTTCTTCTTTTAGCGGTGCTAAGCACCTTGTATCCCGGGCAGATTGCCGCAGGGAAAAACGCACCGGATTGCGGTGTTATCAACATTCAGCTTTCGGATTCGCCGGAAAAAACATCTGTCGCCGGGGAAGACAGAAACAGAGTCGAGAGGCTCGACAGTGTCGTGGTCGTGGCCTCCCGTGCCGGTGAGAACACTCCTGTCACCTACACCATGGTAGGAAAGGACGAGCTCGTGCGCTCCAACCCGATAAACTCCCTTCCGATGAACCTCAGCCTCCAGCCTTCCGTGATTTCTACGAACGAGGGCGGAACTGGTCTCGGCTACTCGAAGATGACGGTCCGCGGCAGCAAGGGTTCTCAGATCAACGTCACGCTCAACGGCATAACCCTCAATGACTCCGAGTCGCAGGAAGTTTTCTGGGTGAACATACCGTCGCTCTCCACGCTACTCTCTTCCGTCCAGCTCCAGAGGGGACTCGGAACTTCAGCAAACGGTGCGGGAGCATTCGGCGCGAGCGTAAATATGAGCACGGCATCGGTGGGCACCAGCCCTTTCGCGACGGCAGATTTCGGCTACGGCTCCTATAACACCTTCACTTCGGCAGTCGCTGCAGGCACCGGTCTCACGAAGTCCGGCGTCTATTTCAACGCCGCATATTCCCGCAACTTCACGGACGGGTACATCCGTAACGCGAAGGCAAACGTGCAGTCGGCTATGGCAACCCTCGGCTGGATGAACTCGAACAACTCCCTGAAGCTCACGTGGCTCATGGGAAAGCAGCACACCGGCATCACATTGAACGGCATCGACCTCGAAACCTACGGGCATGACCGCCGCTACAACAGCGCCGGCGAATACTACGACTACAAAAGGAACGTGGACGGAAGCTATGTTCTTGACGCCGATGGGAATAAAATAGTAAACTCGACTCACTACTACGACAACGAGACCGACAACTACACCCAACATCATCTTCAGCTGAATTACACCCATCAGTTCGCGAACTCTCTAAGCTGGAGCACGACCCTTAACTACACCAAGGGCGACGGCTGGTACGACCAGTACAAGACCGACAAGAAGTTCAAGAAATATGGTATGGCTGATTACGCTCCATCTGGCTTCAAGACCTCGGACTTCATCATCAACAAGTGCATGGACAACTGGTACTTCGTTGCGAAAACAGACCTCAGCTATAAGGACGATTTCTGCAGCATCTCCGGTGGAATCAGCTGGTCACGCTACTCCGGCGGCCACTTCGGCAAGGTTCTCTACAGCGAAGTCCTCGGCACCGACTGGAAGGCTGCGGACGGTATGACATACGAGAAATTCAATGCCAACAACCTCTGGTACTACAACAGCGCTCTCAAACAGGAGTACAACGCTTATGTTCGTGGCGAGTACAGCCCGCTCGAATGGCTTACGACCTACATCGACCTTCAGCTCCGCAATGTGAATCTGTGCATGTGGGGACGGGGAGACGAGGACAATCTCGACATGGCCTACAGCAACAACTGGCTGTTCTTCAACCCTCGCGCGGGCGTGACCTTTCATAAGGACGGACATCGTGCATATATTTCTGCGGCACAGGGGCATCGTGAGCCAGGTCGTCCTGACATAAAGGAAAACATCGAGGCCGGAAGTAATATGGGCGTGCGTCCTGAGGAGATGGTCGATGTGGAGCTCGGATATGAGTGGACATCGTCGAAGTTTGCCGTGGGCGCGAATTTCTATTTTATGGAATATTGGGACATGCTCCTTGAAACCGGCCGACTGTCCGACACCGGCTATCCGATTAAGGACAATGTCAGCCGCGCCTTCCGTCGAGGAGTGGAGATTTCTGCTGCCTATGACCCTTTCAAGTGGCTCTCCCTTTCAGGAAATGTCACTCTCAGCATGAACAAGGTCATGAACTACAAGGAGTCGTTCCAGCTTTATGACGCGAACGGTGAGGCGGTGTATGACGCTGACTGGAAGCCGGTCCAGAGGGAAGTGGACTTCGGAAAGACAACTATGCTGATGTCCCCGTCCGTTGTCGGTATGCTCCGCATAGGCTTCAAGCCGTTTGCTGCTGTTTGCCACAACTCATTGAAGACCACGACACTCGCGATCGACGGCAAGTATGTCGGCAAACAATATGTCGACAATACGCAGAACGACAGCCGCTCTATTCCCGGCTATTTCGTCTCCAACCTTTCCCTTACTCATGAGTTCTCCCTCAGCGGACGCTACGGCACTGCATTCGCGCATGGCGGAGCCATCCGTCTCGGCCTCTATGTCAACAACCTGCTGAACAACCTCTACTATGTCGACGGTACCTGCTGGTATAAGGGCATCAAGGAGGACGGCACGCAAGTGAGTGGTATCGGCATATTCCCGCAGGCTCCTGTTAACTTTATGGGCAAAATTTCTTTTGCTTTTTGACGGGGCGCCTAAAAAGCGGATTGCTTCGTTGCGTGTGAATTTCAAATCCTCACAACCATAAGGTTGCTCCGGTGTTGAAATCCCCAGCGCGCCTTGCATCCCATCTTTTTATGCATCCCCTTTGACTCAGTGCTTTTTTCTTGGTAATTTTTATTATTTTTGCAGTTCCGTCTTTTGGGAGGCGGAACTGCTTTTTGTAAACATATAAATATACACATAATTATGACGGAGAAATATCTCGAAATTGCATCGAAGTTTGACCTGGAGGGCCAGATTTGTGAAATCAAGCCTCTTGGAGAGGGATTCATCAATGACACGCTCATCGTTAAGACGGCCGGTGACGACCCTGACTACATCCTTCAGCGGAAAAACAAGTCAGTCTTCCCCAACGTGCCTGGAATGATGGAGAACATCTGGAAGGTGACAAGCCACATAAAGAAAAAGGTGGCTGACCCGATGCGTGAGACTCTGACCGTCATTCCTGCAAAGGACGGAAAACTCTATTATGAAGATGCTGACGGAGAATATTGGGCAGTCTGCGTTTTCATCGGCGACACTCTTTCATATACACAGGCAGACACTCCGGAGCTTGCCTACCAGGGCGGCAAGGGAATCGGGCGCTTTCAAGCTTTGCTCGCGGACTTCCATGAGCCTCTCGTCGAGGTCATAAAGGGCTTCCACAACATGCGCTGGCGTTTTCAGCAGTGGGACGAATCCGTTGCCCGCAACGCTGCAGGACGTGTTGACTCCTGCCTTGAAGAAATAGAATGGATTGAGTCCCGACGCAAAGAAATGCTCGATTTCGCGATACTCATCGAGAATGGCGTCATTCCTTGCCGCGTAACCCACAACGATACGAAGATCAGCAACATCCTCTTCGATGCGAAGACAAAGGAGGTCCTCTGTGCCATTGACCTTGACACGGTGATGTCAGCTTCCGTTCTCAACGATGTCGGTGACGCTCTCCGTTGCTACACCAACACCGGTGCCGAAGACGCGCAGGATCTCTCAACCGTCTCCATGTCTCTCGAAATGTTCACGGCCTACATCCGAGGCTACCTTTCGGAGATGGGATCTTCCCTCTGTCCTGCTGAGTTGGACAACCTCGCCTTCTCCGGTCGCTACATCACTTTTGAGCAGGTGCTCCGCTTCCTTATGGACTACCTCGATGGTGACACCTACTATAAAACGAAGTATCCGGAACACAATCTCGTCCGTGCCCGCGCCCAATACAAGCTTCTTCAGTCGATGGAGGCGCAGTTCCCGCAGATGTGCGAAATCGTCGCCGCCCTGCGTTGACGGCAGCCGGTCTTTCTTTTATAGAATTATGTCAGAATGTACTTGCAATCATAGAAACGAGGGCGGGGATGAACTGCCTGAGAGAAAGGAGGTCAGCGGTGTGCGCGGGCTTTTTGCGCTTTCGCCGGTGATGGTGCTGCTTGTCGTCTATCTTGTGTCCTCGCTGCTCGCGGGCGACTTCTACCGGATTCCGATAGGCGTGTCTTTTGTCGTCGCGGCGGTCTATTCCATAATGATATGCACCGAACGTTCTTTTGCGAAGAGGGTCAACATATTTTCGGCGGGAGCGGCGGACTCCAACATAATGTATATGATTTGGATATTCGTCCTTGCTGGAGTATTCGCATCCTCAGCAAAAGCTGTGGGGGCTGTTGACGCCACGGTTGCCATTACGATGAGGCTCATACCCGCAACCTATCTCCCTGCCGGGATATTCCTCGCGGCCTGCTTCATATCAATGTCAATCGGAACATCCGTAGGCACTATTGTCGCCCTCGCACCGGTTGCAATCGGACTTTCCGGAGAGATTGGCGCCGACCTCGCGTTTATGGTTTCGATTGTTGTCGGAGGGGCATTCTTCGGTGACAATCTTTCGTTCATATCCGATACGACAATCGCTTCGACGCAAAGCCAGGGCTGCAGGATGAAGGACAAGTTCCGCACGAACCTCATTATCGTCTTGCCTGCGGCTCTCGTGACGCTCGGAATTTATGTTTTCAGCGGGGTCACGACCGATTATGTCTACGACATTCCGGATGCGCCGTGGTATCTGGCGATTCCGTATATGGTGGTGATTGTGAGCGCACTATGCGGAATGAACGTTCTCAATGTGCTGGTTTTAGGAATCTTGCTCACAGATACTATCGGCCTTGGCTACGGCATGCCCATGCTCACGATGTTCGAGTCTGCCGGTTCCGGACTACAGTCGATGTGTGAGCTGATTCTCATGACGCTGCTTGCCGGGGGCATAATGAATATGGTGAAGACTGCCGGCGGCTTCGACTGGCTCATCCGTGTGATGACCCGCAGAATCGGCAGCAGAAGGGGAGGCGAGGGCATAATTTCATTGCTTACCGCCCTGACTAACATTTGCACGGCCAATAACACCATTGCCATCATCACCGTCGGCAGCATCGCAAAGGACATCTCGACACGCTTCGGCATCTCCCCGCGCCGCTCCGCCAGCCTGATGGACACGACGTCGTGTTTCATTCAAGGCATACTTCCTTACGGTGCACAGTTGCTGATGGCCGCCGGTCTTTCCGGTCTTTCTCCGCTGGATATTATTCCGAAACTTTACTATCCTATGCTCATCGGTGCGATGGTCGTCCTCGCAATCTTGTTTCAAATTCCGAAAACTCGTGAATTGAACTGAAATTGAACCAAAATTGTTAATTTTTTTCTTGCGATTTTTTTTGAGACCGCTTATATTTGCAGCGTGATATCCGAAAGGATGTCGGCGTTTGTATGTGTTTGTAGTTATGGACTTAAACCTGCTGAAGAAGTTGTTTGTGTCCGCGGCATTGCTGGTGCCGTGCTTCTTTTCGTATGCACAGATGACCGAACGCTCGGTTGAGCTTCGTTTCCGGCAGGGCTCTTCAAAGTATGAACCGAACTATCGCGGGAACGCGGAGCGGCTTCGGCAGTTTTCAGACGAGATAGTATCCCTTCATAGGGATAAATACGAGATTACAAGCGCCGAGTTCCATGCCGGCACTTCTCCTGAGGGTTCTGAGCGGGTCAATACGCGTCTTTCAGCGGAGCGCCTGCGCAACGGAATTGCCGCGTTTCTTGCGGTCATGGGCGATGACATAGTCCTCCATGGTGAGGAACTCACCGTATCTTCGGCATCCGCCGGGACGTGGGAAGATCTTGCTTCTCTCCTTGAGTCGGGTTCTGACTTCGAGGGCCGCGACGCCGTTCTCAAAGTCCTGCGAGACAGCAGTCTTAGCCACAAGGCCAAGACGACAGCCCTCCATCGTCTGGGGGGGGGTATATGGAACTATCTGACTAACATAGTCTTTCCTGAGCTCAGGGTGTCCGGGATCACAATTCGCCTCGCTTTGGCGGAACGTCTTCCTGACACGGTCCCGGCCGTTTCAGTTGTGCGGAGTTTCCGCCTTGAACCACCTGTTGGCTCGATTTGCGCCGTCCCTCTTAAGCCGAACACTCCTCCGGAAGGACTGTTTGACAAGGATGAGTGGGTGCGTCAGCTGCGAGTCGGAACGAACGCCGTGGGACTTGGCCTTTTGCTGGGCAACCTCTCCGCGGAGGTGGACATAACGCGCAATCTTTCCTTCCACCTTCCGGTCTATTACTCTGCGCTCAATTACTTCACATCGACAATCAAGTTCCGCGCTCTTGGCTTCCAGCCGGAGTTGAGATGGAACTTCACCCGCCCCGCAGGCCTTTTTGTGGGGGCGCACTTCGGTCTTGCCTACTTCAATCTCGCCACCAACGGCAACTGGCGTATCCAGACGCACAACGGCAACGAGCCTCTGATTGGCGGCGGCGTGAGCCTTGGCTACCGTCTACCTCTGAGCAAGGACAAGAGATGGAACCTCGACTTTGTCCTCGGTGCCGGCGCCTACCGTTTCAACTACGACAAGTTCTACAACGAACCGAACGGCGCCCTTGCCGGCAGCGTGAGCAAGACCTATTGGGGACTTGACAATGCGGCCTTGAATTTCAGCTACAGTTTCGACCTGAGGAGGGGCCGCAAGAAATGATTTTGCGGAGTGTCATACCATGGTTTGTTGAAGGATTCGGGAAACGGATTCTTCGAGCGGTGCGTTCAGTTTTTGTCTTTCTGTCAGGCGGGAGGTTGTCTTCTTCAGCGGCAGCCTGCGCTCTGCTGTGCATCACTTCCTGCGCAGTCCACGAGTGGCCTGAGCCGACTCCGGCCGATGTGATTGTCAACTTGGACTTTGACACTCAGATGCCTCAGTACAAGGTGCTTAACGAAGAGGGGACAAGGGCCTCACACGACGGCAGGGACTACGACATCCGCTACACCATAGCCGCCTACCGTCTCCTTCAGGACGGAAGCTACGCCGAGGAGCCGTTCCTTCTGGAGGTTTTCTCCAAGGACGAAATCGAGGAACTTAACGCCACTTTCCGCTTCAGCATCGACGAGGGCAGCTACCGTTTCTACGTCTGGACAGACTTCGTTCTTGCAGGCACTCAGAGCGACTATTTCTACAACACGACCAGCTTCCGCCGCATCAGCCTCCAAGGAACTCACGAGGGCAACAACGATTTCCGCGACGCCTTCAGCGGCAGTGCCGACTTGAAAGTCATCCGTCGCGGCAGCAAGGAAACGCCTTCCACGGTGACCGTTCAGATGCGCCGGCCGCTTGCGAAGTTCGAGTTCATCACGACCGACCTCCAGGAGTTTATCACAAAGACCATCGAGGCGATGATCCGCAAGGAGGAAGCCGAGGCGGCCGCGAAAGCGGGGGAGACCAAGCCTGAAGGCGGTGACAATCCGGAAGATATAACCCCTATAGAGTCTGACACAAAGACCGGCGACACAAAAACTCCGGTGGTCGACCTCGAAAAATACACGGTAGTGTTCTTCTATTCCGGCTATATGCCAAACGCCTACAATATGATGGAGGGCAAGCCGTGCGACTCTGCGACAGGAGTGAAGTTCAGCTCGGCCATCAGCACCATCGACAACCACGACGCCCGCCTGGGCTTCGACTATGTTTTCGTCAACGGCAAGGAATCCAGCGTCATGGTGACAGTCGGCCTCTACGATGAAGAAGGCACCCAGCTCTCCATGTCCAACCAGATTGAAGTCCCGATAAAGCGGAGCATGCTCACGACAGTTCGCGGCTCGTTTCTGATGCAGAACACGGGTGGTGGAGTGGCGATAGAGCCGGGCTTTGACGGTGAGTACAACATCGTCCTGTGATGAGTCCCTACAGGATATGGTTTACATTGGAAAGAAATATCTGAAGATTGAAGTCCAACTTTGAAGAATATCATTGAATACAATAATTAACAATTTAATAAACACAAAGTTATGAAAACAAAATTATTCAATTCCTTCGCGGTGGCCGCAATGTCGGTCCTGGCTCTCGCCTGCGCTAAGGAACCTGTTGGGGAGGGCATAGAGGCCGGTGTCTCTTTCTCTATTGAAGTGCCCGGCTCACAGGCAACAAAGGCCATCGGTGATGGCGAAACAGCCAAAAAACTTTACTATCAGGTCTTCGACAAAGATGGCGCAGCCATCGAAGGACTCGGAGTCCAGAATACAGACATCGCAGGCAAGACTGCCACTGTGAAGTTCCAGCTCGTGAAAGACCAGGAGTATAACTTTGTATTCTGGGCGCAGACCGCAAATGACGGTTACTACACAATAGACAACGCTGAAGGTCTCAAAAAGATTACAGCGAACTACACTGGAAAGAACTCCAATGACGAAAATTTTGATGCGTTCTACGCAGTTAAGAAGATGACTGTCACAGGTCCTGTTTCCGAAACAGTCAAGCTTTCCCGTCCGTTCGCGCAGATCAACATCGCAACTGCAGGGCAGATTTCAGCGGGTACGACTACGAAGGACATTGACTTCACAGGCGCTGCTTCTGCGGTGACTGTAAAGGGCGTCCCGAACGTCTTCTCTCCGCTTGCAACGACAGATGTTTTCACGGGAAATGCTGATGTGACTTTCGCCAAGGCTGAAGCCCCTGCAGGAGACATCACTGTCAATGCTAAGACATACAAGTACCTTGCAGTCAACTATGTGTTTGCACCGGTTGACGGTACAGTCTATGATGTAAATGCGACACTCACAGTCGAGGGCAAGGATGTCAGACTCACTGTTCCGACAGTTCCTGCAAAGCAGAACTGGAGGACCAACATAGTTGGTGACCTCCTCACCGCCGGAGCAGACTTCACAGTCGTTGTTGATCCAGACTTTGGTGGTGATCAGAATGTCGCTTATGATGAAACCGCTTTGAGGGCAGCTGTGCTAAAAGGTGGTACTGTAGTTGTTTCAAAAAATGTGACAATAAAAGATAAGTCTTTGAAACCGAATGGTGGTACTGAATTGAATTTTATTGTCTCCGAGAATGCTACATTGACAGGTGAGTTGACTGGTTATGAATCTAAATTGATAAATCTGTTTAATAGAAATGTTCAGTGCACAATTTCGGGAAGTGGGACTATTGTCGGACCGAAATGTGACAGGGATGAGTACTCTTCGGCAGTTGAATTGGAAGATAATGCAAACACTTGTGTTATTGATGGCAATGTCACATTCAAAGGCGCAGACGGGACAAAGTCAGGTAAATGTGATGCCTGCGTCATAATTCGTGCCGGCAAAGTTACTGTAAATGGCGGTCATTTTATCGCAAGCAGCGATGTTGACGGAGGTGACAACCCGGCAATTCTTTTGTATGCATCAGCAAATACTTATTATCCAGAACTCGTAATCAATGGCGGTACTTTTGAATCTGTTAATGGAAACAGCAAATTTTTGATTAATAAAAATGCTGACAACATATCCAATTGTACAATTAAAATCTGCGGAGGTACATTTATCGGATTTGACCCGGCAGATAACGAAGCTGATGGTCCTCACACCAACTATGTCGCACCTGGATACCACTCAACAAAGGTGTCAACAGATGCGAACGGCGTAAGCACATATATGGTTTCAAAGGAAGGTACAATACCGGTCGTAAATCAGGAAGGATTCAAGGATGCCGTGGCTCAGGCAAATGCTACAGTTGTGGTTCCTGCCGGCACTTATACAGCTCCATCGAATGTTGCTGACGGGGTCACAATTGAGGGCGTTGATGGAACAACGATAGATATTCCATCTGCAGTGGCGTATCATGATAAGAATATCGCTTTCAAGTCTCTTATAGTAAAGTCTCCGAATGCGAACTATACTGGAATCCAGCATGCAGCGAGCGTGAAATATGTAGATTGTACTATTGAAGGCCAGCCGTTTTCATATGCTACGACTGCTGTCTATGAGAACTGCAAGTTTGTTCAGACAAGTAATGACGCTTACAATATTTGGACTTATGGAACAACAAATATGACATTCAATGATTGCGTATTTAACTGTGCTGGAAAATCTGTCCTGATATATAATGAAGGCTCTGTGACATCTTCGATAGTTACATTTAACAATTGTTTGTTCAACGCTTCGGAGAAAGTTACCGGAAAAGCAGCTATTGAAGTTGATCAGACATTTACTGCTTATGAGGTTTATATAAATAACTGTAAAACCAACGGTTTTGATAAGGGCTCAAAGAGTAAAAATGTTTTATGGAATAATAAGAAAGGCGTAGGCAATGCCTTGAAATCTCTCAAGGTAGTTGTTGATGGAGTAGAACAGACACTTAAATAAAAACACTTTCATTCTGGCGGAGGTCGTGACATATTTCCTAATTGGTGTATACATGGCCTCCGCCGAGAATTGTTTCGTTGTATGTAAATAATCATAACATGAAAAGAATCAACTACATCTTTGCAGCAGCGCTGGCAATCTTAGCGTGCGGCTGCAACAAGGAACAGGTCACAGAGGCCGTTCCTAACGGAACGGAAGTGAGCGTGACTTTCACGGCAGAACTTCCTGGAATGCAGACCAAGGCCATCGGTGACGGTATCACTGCAAAGAATCTCATAGTGGAGGTCTATGAGGATGAGACAGGCGCAGCCGGAACCCATATCGCTGCACTCCATCAGACCGCGACATTCACAGCTCTCAAGGCAGACGTCAAGTTCAGCCTCGTCAAGGGCAAGACCTACCATTTCATCTTCTGGGCACAGGCCGACAACGCGCCTTACACTCTTGATGCTGCTGCCAAGACCGTAGCCATCAGCTATGCCGGCGAGGCCAACGACGAGTCCCGCGACGCTTTCTACGCAGTCAAGACTCTCAAAGTGCAGGGTCCTGCCACCGAACCGGTGCAGCTCAAGCGTCCGTTCGCGCAGGTGAACTTCGGCACTGCTGACTTCGATGCCGCCAAAGCCGGCGGCGTGGAGGTAACTCAGAGCAGCTTTACTGCCACCGATGCAGCAACATCTCTCGATCTCTTCGCAGGCGAGGGTGTCGGCTCAACTGACATTACCTACACCGAAAAGGAACTTCCTGCAGAGGCACTTACGCTCAAGGACGGCACGACATACACGTATATGGCGATGAACTACTTCGTTCCGACAGGCAAGTTCGCCGAGTCTCACGTCAGCAACGTGAAAGCCCAGTTCGTCTCTGCTTCCCACGCTGTAGAGATTTCCTCTCCGAGCACTCCTGTCCAGTCCAACTGGCGCACGAACATCGTCGGCAACCTCCTCACCGACCAGGTGGTCTTCAATGTCGAGATTGTCCCTGCATTCGAGGATGAGACCACCATCGACATCGAGAACATCACCACCGCAGCTGACCTCCGCACAGCTCTCGCCAACGGTCACTCAGCGAAACTCGCAGCAGACATTGAAATATCCAAAGGATTGGTTGTCCCTTCCGGAAAGAATGTGGTTCTGAATCTTGGAGGAAAGACCATCAAGGCAACGGCTGCTGGTGTTGTCGCGATTACTGTCTATGGCAACCTTGAAATCGCAGGAGCCGGTACTGTCGACGGAGGCGAAGGCGGTGATAATCAGGCTATAAATGTTCAGCCTGGAGCTAAACTCGTTATAAGAGATGGCTCGTTTACTGTTGGAGGCGATGCTAATGGTCTCGGCAATAGTTGCATCGAAAACCGAGGAGGTGAAATAGAGATATATGGCGGAAAATTCGAAAACTATGACCCTGCGCAAGGTGACGATTATCTCGGTGGAAACTTTGTGGCAGAGGGCTACAAGTCAACAAAGGTCGGAGACTATTATGTCGTAACCAAAGAAGATGTAACTCCGGTAGCTTCCAACGAAGGTCTCAATGCAGCCTTCAATGAGGCCGCAGATGACGGTAAGGAAATTACGGTCAATCTTTCTGAAGGTACTTTCAACTGGCCTGACAGCAAAGACGGCAACAATGTGAAATTCCCCAAAACCATCAATGTTGTTGGCTCAAGCAAAGAAAATTGTTTTGTCAGGTTCGGTGCTGGAAGCTATCCGGAAGACAGCGATGTTATTTTTGAGAATGTGACTATTGACAATGCTGTCGGATGTGAATATAATGAAGGCACTCTTGCGCAGATGGTTAGAGTGAAAGATGTTACGGTTAAAAATTGCATCATCAAAAACCAGTTCCGTATTTTGGCTAAAGGCATAGTCAATATCAAGAATTGTCAGTTCATTAACACTAACTCAAGTGGATTTGACGGCTATTGTCTGAATTATTATGGATATGACGGCTCTACGGTAAATGTTGCGAACTGCACATTCGACACAGTTCAGAAAGCCATTGTTATTTATAGCGAGGGATATGTGAGAAACTATACCCTCAATGTAAAGGATTGCAAATTCACTGCAAGCGATTCTTCTACAGACAAGGCTGCTATCCAGATGCATACAGAATATGGCATTCATGGTAATGTCACTATAAATAACTGCACTGCGACTGGTTTTAAGACAAATACACTCAGCCCTGAAGGGCTTTGGTGGGAAGGAAATAATAATTCAAAAGTCCCAACGAAAAAATTCACTATAAAGGTTGATGGGACGACAGTTCAGACGGCTGAATAATTATTAGTGTTATCCATCGGAAACCCTCGGCAATTTTTCATGATCTGAGGGTCCCGGTGGCTGACGCCCGCTTCATTGGGAAGCGCGTCCACAGACGCGTCATCCTATCTGAAGTGAAAGGCTGAGACAAACATAAAAAGTTGTATGTGAATAACCTATAATCTCATGAAACAAGCAAAGTACATTTTTGCGGCAGCGCTGGCAATGCTGGCATTGGGCTGCAACAAGGAACAGGTCACAGAGGCCGTTCCTGACGGAGCGGAAGTGGGCGTGACTTTCACGGCAGAACTTCCTGGAATGCAGACCAAGGCCATCGGTGACGGTATCACTGCAAAGAATCTCATAGTGGAGGTCTATGAGGATGAGACAGGCGCAGCCGGAACCCATATCGCTGCACTCCATCAGACCGCGACATTCACAGCTCTCAAGGCAGACGTCAAGTTCAGCCTCGTCAAGGGCAAGACCTACCATTTCATCTTCTGGGCACAGGCCGACAACGCGCCTTACACTCTTGATGCTGCTGCCAAGACCGTAGCCATCAGCTATGCCGGCGAGGCCAACGACGAGTCCCGCGACGCTTTCTACGCAGTCAAGACTCTCAAAGTGCAGGGTCCTGCCACCGAACCGGTGCAGCTCAAGCGTCCGTTCGCGCAGGTGAACTTCGGCACTGCTGACTTCGATGCCGCCAAAGCCGGCGGCGTGGAGGTAACTCAGAGCAGCTTTACTGCCACCGATGCAGCAACATCTCTCGATCTCTTCGCAGGCGAGGGTGTCGGCTCAACTGACATTACCTACACCGAAAAGGAACTTCCTGCAGAGGCACTTACGCTCAAGGACGGCACGACATACACGTATATGGCGATGAACTACTTCGTTCCGACAGGCAAGTTCGCCGAGTCTCACGTCAGCAACGTGAAAGCCCAGTTCGTCTCTGCTTCCCACGCTGTAGAGATTTCCTCTCCGAGCACTCCTGTCCAGTCCAACTGGCGCACGAACATCGTCGGCAACCTCCTCACCGACCAGGTGGTCTTCAATGTCGAGATTGTCCCTGCATTCGAGGATGAGACCACCATCGACATCGAGAACATCACCACCGCAGCTAGCCTCCGCACAGCTCTCGCCAACAGCCACTCAGCGAAACTCGCAGCCGACATCACCCTCGACGAGACCATCTCAGTCCCTGCCGGCAAAGACGTAGTCCTCGACCTCAATGGTCACGAAATCAACAATACCGAAGATTTGTATAATGAAGCAACCGGTGATTGGTCCCTTATTTCTGTCAGGGGAGGCAAACTCACCATTAAGGGCAACGGTGTCCTCAAGGCAAAAGAAAATGATTGTTTTACTGTTGACATTCAGGGTGGTGGACACGTCATCATCGAGGACGGCGAATACATCAGCAACGTCCACGCGGTCTATGTCTGGGTAGGCACAGCTGAAATACGTGGCGGCAAGTACAGCGTTCAGCAGAAGTTTCAGGATCCGGCTAAAGCAGATGAATTCGTTCTCAATTGTTACGATGCCCACTATAGAGACGGCACGGCAAAGATTATTGTCACGGGAGGAGAATTCGTGAAGTTCAACCCGGCAGACTGCTGGGCCGAAGGTGCCCACACAAACTTCCTCGCCCCGGGCTACAAGACCACCGAGGTTCTCGGAACATGGTATGTGTCAAAGGCTACGGCATCTCCGGTCGTTTCGGCTGCCGGTCAGAGCGAACTTGACAACATCCTCGCGGCGGGAGTGTCTGCCGACGTGAAACTCGCAGACGGAACATACAAACTTCCGGCGACAATCTCCGACGGCGTGTCCATCAGCGGGCAGACCGGCTCTGAGGTTATTGACGGGTCAGTGACGGCGAAAATAACCGCAAAAGACTTTTCTGTGTCTGATGTTATCGTAAAGGGCAGCGGTGAAGGTGTCGATGGCTCCAGCATTGCTCTCGAAGGCGCAAATTCAACAGTGTCGAACTGCACTTTTGAGAACGGACGTCAGGCAAATTACGGCAGCGACCTTTCGGTAAGTCAGGCGGCAGGCTCTGTGACGACAATTACAGGCTGCGATTTCCGCAAATCAGGATTCCGTGGCGTAATGATCTGGGCTACAGGCGACGAGGTGAAGATTGACAACTGCCTTTTCGACAATACCTATCCGTTCAACTGTGACGCAGGAACAGGCAAAATCACCGTGACAGACTGTGAACTCAACGGCTGGACATCTTATACGAATACGGTTGAAGTCGTGACCTTCACCAACTGCAAGTTCGGCAAGTCAACGAGCGGATATGCGTTCCTGCGGCCATATTGCAGGACCATCATAACGGATTGTACATTCTCGTCCGACTTCCAGATAAACCTAAGCGGTTCAAGTACCTACACAGTCGAACTCATAAACTGCAAATATGAGGACGGAACAGCTCTCGGTACAGCATTCATTGATGCAGACGGATTCAATCCGAACGCCACATTGATCATCAACGGCCAGACCTACCGGTTCTGACGCGACTCATACACAAGAACAATCCCCTGCAAGGAACTCAGCCTTGCAGGGGATTGTTCGGATATATCTAAAAAACAGCCACCGCCCGTCCTTCGCGGCCGTCCACCACGACATTGAGTTCCCGCTGCAGATGCACAACGCGCACAAACTCAGACTCATACACCGCAGGCAGTGCATCCAGCACCGAAAGGTCGCACACCTCTCCGCTGCGGGAGAACGGGTTGACGTTCACATATCCTGCGTTTGCCGATGTCATGTTCTGGAAAAAATGCGTTCCCTGGCTCGGATCAATGCGGAAATCATCCAGACTGCACTCCACTATGACCTTCGCCTCCGAGATGTCGCTCCACTTTACCGGCACTCCGAGCGTAGGCTCAGACGAGCCCCAGCGGCCGAACCCGACAAGCATGTAATGTTCTTTCCTGCTGCGCATTCCGCTGTTGAGCCGTGTGATTTCCTCCGCCATCTCAAGCGTTCTCATCCTGTCGAACGCCTCCTTGCGCAGGTACACGATGTCCTGAATTCCCGCAATTTTTCCCGGACCGATAGCGCAGCCCGAGCGCAGCCATGCCCCTTCCTCATCACTCTTCGACCAGTCCACCTCCCCCTGCAGTCCGTCCACGGAAATAGGGCGTATCTGCAGAACATTGAACTCCATCCGTCCGTCCGGGCAGAAATCAGCGGCGAACTCCAGCTCTATGTCGCACTTCACCTCCTCCTTCATCAGGCTCAGCAGCGAGTCGAGGATCTCGGCGAGAGGGTAGGAACGGTATTTCAGTATCTGCGCGAAAGTCACGAACTTAGGACCATCCGGAGCTCCGGAGTCCACCATCCTCATGTTCGCGTAGTCCCAGGTCGACACCACTTTGCGCAGCGAACGGAATCCGCCGCAGTCCGCAATCCTTATCTTCTCGAGATTCACGGCCTCGTCCACGGAAGTCTTGAACTTTTCCGGCCGCAGGTTCAGCGCGTACATCCATTCCTGAGTCTCCTTCATCGTCAGTTCCGGAGTCGAGGTCTGGAGGATGTTCTTCGGAAATCTTGGGCAGAAACGGAGCACATCCTCTCCGTCCACCACCGCCTTGCCGAGTCCGTATGCCATCTTCACGATTCCGTCTTCCGGGCACTCGTTGCCGATGGGGTAGAAATTCACCGAACGTGCCACTCCTGAAATCGCCGGGAACCATCTGCCGTCCTCCTCGCTGCCGCAGACTTCCTGGATGACGATGGCCATCTTTTCCTCCGAAATCACATTGGCAGTGGAGGTTATATATCCTCTCGACGATGAGAAATATATCGATGCGTAGACGGACTTGATGGCCTTCGACAGGAGTCTGAGCTGCTGGTCCTCATTTTCCGTATGGGGAATCATATATGTGGAATATACTCCCGCAAACGGTTGATAGTAAGAGTCTTCAAGTTTGGAGGACGAACGTACGGCGAGCGGTCTGCGGGTGGTGCGTATGAAGGCACGCAGGTCATCGGTGAGCTCGCGGGGCAGGGTGGAGGCCACGAATTCGGAGAGTATTTCCGCATCGGTTATGTCCGAGCCGATCACATACTGCAGACCGTTTTCGAGGATGAACCTGTCGAACCAGTCGGTCGTCACTGCTATAGTCCGCGGAACGCTGATTCGGACGTCCTCCCACTTGTCATAGAGGGCATACCTGTTCAGCACCTGGTTCAGAAACGCCAGCCCCCGTGCCTTGCCTCCGAGTGAGCCGTCGCCGAGCCGCGCGAACCTTATGGTGTCGTTGTAACTCTGCGCATCGAAGCGTGCGATGACCCCCACGCCCTGGCTGAGACGGAAGTCCCTGATGAGTTTCAGATGGAGTTCCCTCACTCTGGATATATCCTCGGCGTCTTTGACGAGAATCGGCCTGAACTTCGCCGCAAGGGCGAAAAGTCCTCTGGCATAGAGCCATCGGGATATGTAGTTGCGGTCCGAGAGGCTCCTGAGAATGGAGTCGGGGAGTGTGCGGATGATGTTCTCGAAGTCCGCGAGGTTGCGTCCCCTTGCGACAATCTCCCCGCTTTCCGGGTCGGCGGCGATGAAGTCACCGAAACCGAACTCCCTTCCGATATATTCTCCGAGCTCATGGGTGAGGGTCTTTGAGGATTTGAGTATAAATCCCGCTCCGAGGCTTTCCGCAGTTTCCCTCATGCTTTCCTGTGAGGACTGCATCAGGAACGGCATCGTAGGGTCTTCGCACCGCACCAAACGGCACAGGTCCACTCCCGCATCGCTTTTCTCCGTCTCGGGCCTGTCGCCTTTGTGCAGGACGAAACCGATGTCGGATATGATTCCGAGCAGGTGGTTTCCGTATTTCCGGTACAGCGCCACGGCATCGTCATAGTTTGTCGCGAGCAGGATTTTCGGCCTCGAACGCTTGCGCTGGATCTGCTGCTCCTCGTTGAGGGTGTCGCGTATGGATTCGTTGTTCTGCTGGAGCACCATCTTATATAGGAGCGGGAGATAGGTGGAGTAGTAACGGACAGAGTCTTCGATGAGCAGGATGGCCCTCACGCCGGTGTCGATGATGTCGTGCTCGGCGTTGAGGCTGTCCTCCAACAGCTTGATTATCGCTATGATGACGTCCGTGTTGTTGTCGGAGCAGAAGACGTAGTCGATGCAGGATGTGTCGCGCTCGGAAATCCTCCGGTAGATCTCTTTCGAGAACGAGCACAGCAGTACCACCGGCGTGTCGGGGGATATCTCCTTGACTTGCCGCGAGAATTCGAAGACGTCGACTTTCCCGAGGTTGTACATCGTTATGACGAGGTCGAAATTGCCTTCGCCTCCGATTTTCTCCAGAGCCTCCGCCGTCGTCCCGGCCTTTTCGATGGAAGGCGGGTTGCTGAGGTTCAGTTCGGAATATTCCCTCGTGATTTTGTACTCTATGTGTCCGTCCTCTTCGAGCGAGAAGCTGTCGTAGCTGTTGCAGACAAGGAGTATGCGCCGTATCCTCCTGCGCATCAGGTCATTGCCCTTCGGGTTCATGATTATACGAGACCTTGATCAATCATCGCGTTAGCCACCTTGATGAATCCGGCTATGTTGGCTCCCTTGACGTAGTTGATGTAGCCGTCAGGTTCGGTGCCGTATTTGAGGCATGCCTTGTGGATGTCCGACATGATTCTGTGGAGTTCGTTGTCCACCTGTTCAGCCGTCCACTGATTGCGGATTGAATTCTGGCTCATTTCCAGGCCCGATGTGGCAACGCCGCCGGCGTTCGATGCCTTTCCTGGGGAATAGAGCAGGCGGGACTTTTGGAATACGGCGATTGCTTCCGGCCTCGTCGGCATGTTCGCTCCCTCCACGACGCAGAAGCAGCCACCCTTCACAAGAGCCTCGGCGTCATCCTCTCCGATCTCATTCTGTGTGGCGCACGGAAGCGCTATGTCGCATGCAATCTTCCATGGACGCTCTCCAGGATAATACACAGCTTCGGGATATTTTTCCGCATACTCCCGAATCCTTCCGCGCCTTACGTTCTTGAGTTCAAATACATATTGCATTTTATCTTCTGTAAGTCCCTCGGCGTCATAGATAAAGCCATCGGAATCCGAAAGTGTGACGACTTTCGCCCCGAGTCTCATCGCCTTCTGTGCCGCATACTGTGCGACATTTCCCGAACCGGAGACGAGCACGGTCTTTCCCTCGAATGTTTCTCCGCGTGTCGCAAGCATCTCCTGAGCAAAGTAGCAGACGCCATAACCCGTGGCTTCCGGACGCAGACGACTTCCACCCCAACCGAGCCCTTTCCCTGTGAGAGTGCCGGTGAACTCGTCGCGAATGCGCTTGTATTGTCCGAAGAGGTAGCCAACCTCACGTCCGCCGACACCGATGTCACCGGCCGGCACGTCAGTGTCCGGGCCGATGTGTCTCTGCAGTTCTGTCATGAAGCTCTGGCAGAAGCGCATCACCTCCGCGTCAGACTTTCCGCGCGGGCTGAAGTCGGAGCCTCCCTTCGCACCTCCCATCGGAAGGGTCGTGAGTGCGTTTTTGAAGGTTTGTTCAAAGGCGAGGAACTTCATTATGCTGAGGTTTACGCTGGCATGGAAACGGATGCCTCCCTTGTAGGGACCTATCGCGCTGTTCATCTGCACGCGGAATCCTCTGTTTATGTGAATCTCACCGCGATCGTCCGTCCACGGAACCCTAAACATGACAACACGCTCAGGCTCGACCATTCTTTCGAGTATTTTCTGATCCATAAGGTGCGGGTATTCAACCACATAATCGGCAACGCTCTCGACAACTTCCCTCACTGCCTGGTGAAACTCTTTCTCGCCAGGATTTTTCGCGACAAGCTCATCCATGAACTTCTCAACATAGTTCTTTGCAAATTTTTCCATATATAGCCTTTGTAATTTTTCGATGAAATCGTTATTGGGCCTTTTGTTTTGTCTTCTTATATGCGCTCGCGGACATACCGTAGCGCTTCTTGAAATCCTTGTGGAAATTGGAACTGTCGTTGTAGCCTACTTTGTCGCTAACCTGCTCGATGCTCATACACGGGTTCTCTGTGAACATTCTGCATGCCTCTTCGAGCTGGAGTCCGTTTCTCCATGTCCGGAAGTCGGTTCCGAGCCTGTCTTTCATATACCTGCGCAGCAGGCTTACTTCAATCCCTATCTCGAAAAGAACATCCGTGTACGACACGTCCCTCTCCATAAACTTCTTTTTGCTGACCCATTGTGACAGCTTCTCTTTGACTTCTTCCGCTGTTTCTTCGGAAATGTCGCTCTGCTGCTTAAGATCGGTTTCCACATCATCCTCTTCTTCTGTCTGCGACGGCGAGTGCAGGGCACTTGTGATGTAAGAGTTGTCTGTGGCGTAGATTGTCATGCGCACGGCGAACAGATTGTAGGTGCAGAGGTATATCGGGACAAGTACGCAGTATCCCCAACCTCCTATAAACAGGCAAATGAAGCACGCCAGTGCGGAAATCAGTACAAACACGAACATCCAAAATACCCAAATGATTCGCGGGGCATAGTCTTCCGCGTAGTATTCGCTTGTGAGCTTGACCGCGCGTTTGTAGCTTTTGAAGAAAATCGTGGTGTATGAGATTATCTGTCCGAAGAACGCTATGCCGAGGGAGACATATACGTATGGGAAAATGTCCGGAAACTTCCAGTGTATGACGTACATTGTGGACACGAGGACGCTTATGATCAGGAATTCTCTCACCACGCACTTCTTTGTGACACGTTCCGGATTTATGAAGACTATCACTGTGCATGTCATCAGCAGAGCTTCGTAGGGCGCTGTCGCAAGAATTGCCATCTTGTCATAAGGTTGGACATATCCTACGAGGAAACACAGAAAATTGAGGGTCGCCAATAGAAAGCCGGCAATGGCGAATATGGTGCGTGCATTGCGGAATTTTTCCAATTCAGGCCGTTTAGGTATTCTCAACGCAACAATAGTTACCGACAGCGCGGCAATTATTCCCGATGCCAGCAGCATCAAGTTTCTATATATTTCATCCATTCTTTCTTTCTGTTCTCGGTTGTGTAATCGTTAAAAAATAACTTGAACAATTTGTATATCTTTATGGTCTATATTTATTTTCTCATCAGTCGTGTACCTCCAGTACACTCCTTCTTCCAAAAGAAATCTATCCTCATAAATCTGATACAAATTTAGTCCAACTTATTTTTTTACGCTTACTATAAGCATGTAAAAATAGGTAAAATTTCCGGTATTTTATCAAATACCGATGGTTTTTCGTTAAAAATAGTTCGAGTTTACCTCCAAAACTCTACTTTCGCATCCGAAAACTGATTCTGACCAATTATTATAAATAACGAACGGAGCGCGCATCGCTATTGATGCAGTTCCGTTCTAAGTTGAGGTTACAGAATAGAAAACTGTTTAAAATTTAGTTCAATTGTGTGGTAAGTTTAAACGGATTTTAAAACAGACAAGCCTTTGTCTGATACGATTCTGACCCAAATGTTAGACACTTAACCTTAAAAACACGCGTTTTGTATGTTTACAGGCAGCGGCCTCCAGTGATGGACGTCGCTGCCGTAGTTTTTGTAGACAATCTATCTCATTTCCCGGACGGTGTAGTCGAGGGACTGAAGAAGTGGAATCTGATGGAACTTGAGGTCGCGCGCAAATCGTGACCAGCACTTGTTTTCCGGGCTGCTCCATTGGACCTCGGCAAGTGCGAGCATGCGGGGGAGGAGCATGTATTCAAGATGCTCGTTGCGGGCGATGAACTCCGTCCAAAGATTGCCCTGCACTCCGAGAATGTGGTGGCGGCACTCGGCAGGGATGCCTTCAAGGGGTTCGTAGGAATAGCATTTCTCAATCGGAAGATAATGTCCGATTCCGGTCGGCTCGCGCATGGGGTCGGGACCCTGGCAGTAGTCGAGGTAGCAGTGTGTCAGGGGAGTCATGATTGCATCGAATCCGCTGCAGGCAGCCTTGAGCCCTCCTTCAGTTCCTCGCCATGACATGACTGTGGCACCCGGTTCGAGCGAGCCTTCGAGAATCTCGTCCCATCCTATGACCTTCTTTCCCTTGTCCGCGAGCATCTTCTGAACCCTTGCGGTTACATAGTTCTGAAGATAGTGTTCCGCGGTCCATTCCTCGGTGTCCTTGAGTCCGAGCTCGGCGATACGTCTCTGACAGTCCGGACATTCCTTCCATCGTGCCTTCGGACATTCATCGCCTCCGATGTGGATGTACTCACCTGGGAATATGTCGCAGAGTTCGCTGAAAACGCCGTTGAGAAAATCGAAGGACGACTCCTTTCCAGCGCAGAGTATGTCCGGAGCTATGTCCCAGAGCGTGAACACCTTGTACGGACCTCCAGTACAGCCAAGCTCCGGATAGGCTGCAAGAGCCGACACGAGGTGCGCCGGAAGGTCAATCTCCGGAACAATCTCTATCCCGCGCTCCGCTGCATAGGCGACAACCTCGCGCAGTTGCTCCTGTGTGTAGAACCCTCCATAGCGGATTCCGTCGTTGTGATTCACCTCCCAATCGACCTGACTTCCATCGCGCCATGCTCCGACACCCGTAAGGAGGGGGTATTTCCTTATCTCGACTCTCCATCCGTGGTCGTCCGTCAAGTGCCAGTGGAAGCGGTTGAGCTTGTACATGGCCATCACATCGAGAATCTTCTTAACTTCGTCAATCCTGAAGAAATGCCTTGAGCAGTCGAGTTCAAGTCCGCGATAGGCAAAGCGCGGGAAGTCCCTTATCGACACGCAGGGAACACTTGCACCGTTTCCGCACGAAAACATCTGTTTCAAAGTCGCTATGGCATAGAGAGTTCCGGAATATGATCCCGAACGTACCGAGATCCCGTCGCGGCGAATGTCGATTTCATATCCCTCGCCTTCAACGGAACTATCGTGGGTGAAAACAATCTTTGCCGATGACCTTTTTTTGCCGAAGGCTTCGGAAACATAGTTCCCGAAGCCTTCAACCATTTTTCTTTCTGCCTTTGACAGTCCAGACGAACTGACCTTCGCACCCCCGGCCTTGAAGCTGCCTCCGTGAGAAGTCACTTCGGCGGGGTAGGGGACTACAGAGATCGTCTTGCCGTTCACTGCCTTGATACATTCAACCTCATCTTCACTATACGGGGTCCCATCCCGGCGCAGGATGTCGTGAAACCAGACCTCCGGCTCGTCGGTCGGACATGGTTCGTGCATGGTCTCCCAGCCGAAGATTGTGTTGGACTTGCCTGCTACGAAGCCCCAATTGATCGCGCCTACGTTCTCCCGTCTGAGCATCGGGAGTATGTCCTGGAAAGTGCTGTTCTGAGTGCGTGCCATGTACTCCGTGCAGACCATTGGTTTACCATAGGCCTTAAGCGTGTCTATCATCGCCTGATGGCTCTCCGGAGACTCGTAGGTGTGATAGGTGACGATGTCCGAGTTTTCAATCTGCCAGACGTTCATCTCTCCGAGCAGCGGACTCCAGACTCCAGCAGTCAATGGCTGTGACGGGTTCACCCTGCGGGCCCAGCGGAAGATGTCCTTCAGGAGCGGGAACGACCTTTCGTAGTAGCGGTGCGGATCCTGACCGCCGCCCGGCTCGTTGTAGAGATCCCAGGCGTAGATGCGGGTGTCGTCCTTAAAATGTGTCAACACGTCGGTCACATAGGCCTCAAGCCGTGAGGCAACCGCAGCCGTGTTGGCCGCATAGTCAAGCCCGCTTCCGGCCTCCCCGTAGAATAGCGCTCCAGGGTCTTTCGCCCATCCGGAGTTGTGCACTCCCTTTTTCGGCTCTGGCTGTTTCCCGAGCGCGTAGTTTTCGCACCAACAGTCGTCGAGGAAGACGAACATCGTAGAGATGCCGTGCGACGACGAGATTTCGAGATACTTTTCTATCCTGCCCTTGAATCCGTCGCTGTCGGCTTCCCACAAGGCGTGGTGGAGGAACACTCTCATGCAGTTGAATCCCAAATCTTCGGCCCAACCGAGCTCTCTGTCAATGGCTTCGGGATTGAAAGTCTCCTCCTGCCACATCTCAAGCTGGTTTATGGCGTAGGCTGGAATGTAGTCACATCCGGACACCCACCCCTTTTCCTCAAACCATGCGTTTGCCTTCTCCTTCGTCCAGACTGTTCCTGTCTTGGACGCGCAACCGCAGAGGAGAAGCGCTGTGATAATAACAATGCCTTTTGTAGCTTTCATTACGTGTCTTATTACTGAATCTGAAACATGATAATGTCGCCCGGAGCTACACTGAAGCATCCTGACTTCGCTGCAGTCTTGTAGCCTTCCTTATCAATCCGCCAGGCCTCTCCTGTGAATGCGATGTCGAGTGTCATGTCTGCCTTGTAGTCCTTGTTCACCACGGCGATATATGTCTTTCCGTCCTTGACCACCTTCGAAACCACGGCACCATTGTCGCTCGTGGAGAGCGCGGAAATGCCTTCAGGAAGGGTTGTGAGACCCTTTGTTCCGTATGGCAGGTTCGCACCGGTGTGCCACACGTCGGTGACGTCAGCCCCGAGGAAAATCTTTGACAGCGACTGGATCTCCTTATTGAGGGTCTTCACGCGGTCATACACCTGCGTCGGACCATTTTGGTATATTCCCCAGTAGGTGAAGTATTGGAATCCCTGTGCCCCATAGGCAAGGTTGCTGAACATTTGTACGCGGAGCTCAGCAAGCGTCGGTATAGGGTAGAGCACCCCTTCGATCTTGTGGGAGAGCGAGAGGGCGAATGCCCAGAACGGGATGCTGCGTGCCCGCGAGACACGCCTTATGTCTTCGAGGTTCTTGTACCATTCCCGGCGGAGGGAACTGACGCCGTCGACTTCCATGACCGGGTAGTGGTCAAATGAAAGGAAGCGAACCGGCACCTGCGAGAGGTAGGACGTGAGCTTTGACATGTAGCCGTCAATATTTCCCCACGCCCAGTTCGGGTAGAGATTGATGTAGCAGAAGTGCTTGTCATCGACCGCATTGATTGCCTTCACCTGAGACGCGAGTGTCGGAATGTCGCTGACCTCGGGCTCATCCTTGATGTGGTAGCCGAAGAGTGCAGGGTGCGACATCATCGTGCGCACGCTGTTCTCTGTGTCTGAGAAAAGTTCATCGCTCTTCGTTATAAGCTTGATTCCTGCCTGCTGCGCGCCGTCGAGCGCGAGCATCACCTCGTCGAGACTCTTGTACCATCCGAGATAGACATTGATTCCGCATTCTTTCATAGAGGTGAACCTTGCCACGAACTGCTCAGGAGTCTGGTTGTCGGTCCACGCGATGATAGGAAATTGCCCGTCAACGGTAAGCCCAGTAAGGTCCATGACCGTGCTTGCGTTGCCGCCATTACCCGAGTTTCCGGGTTTCGGGAATTTTTCGCAGGCCGTCACCAAAGCGATGACGGCCGCGAAAGAAAATATCAGTTTGCTAACTTTCATTGACTGCTGTTGATTGTTCATAGATAAAAACTGCGCAGGAACTGCTTGAGAATCACTTGCTGAGTGTCACCGTATTTGTCGTCTTGTTGTACTCAACGAGATAGACTCCTGGGGTGAACGGCTTTTCCGTGTTCTGTTTCCCGTAGTATCCCCAGTCGCTCATAGGCACGAGGAGGTCAGGCGAGCCGGACTTCCAGTCCTTCACGAGCGCTCCCCAGGCATAGTTCGTATAGACCTGGAAAGTGAATCCCTCGGCGAGATAGATGTAGGAACGGAAGATTCCGTCGGCCGTCTTGTTGAGGTGCAGGGTCTGCCCCGGCGTTCTCGGAATGTCAGTCTCAATTATCGGGTACTCGATGTATGGCTTCTGCGGGAAGCTTGCGTTCTTTCCTATGAGAAGGACATTTTCAGCTGCAATGTTGTTTGTGAATATGAGCCATTTTTGCTCCGTCCTATACCAAACCTCATATTTCTCGCTCACTCCAATGTATCTTGCGGTCTTTGCCGTCTCATCGATGTTGTCGAAAATCGCGAGGTTCACCATCTCCGCAATCGGGGCGTCGAAGTTCTCGAACTTCACTGTGCAGTTCTGCTCAAGTTCAAGCACCCATCGCACGAGGGTTCCGTCCTTTTGGTCAGCCATCCCGCTCTTGTCGAGAACGATGGCCTCGCCTGGCTGCGGTTCAGGGTCCGGGGTCGGATCTATCGGCTTAGGATCAGGGTCTGCGACGCCGGTCTCAAGGCCGCCGAGGACAGTTCCGGTGTACCTCACGAGAGAAGCCTTTCGGGAAGCCTTGTTGTAGTTGAGCATATAGAGACCTTCGCTGAATGATGCGCCGGCGTTGCCGTAGTTGCCGTCAAGTTTCCCATCCTCGGTCTCGGCCATTTCTGAGATGACCAGGGTCTCCGGAGTAGTTGATTCCCACTGAAGTTCGTTGCCCCAGCTCCAACCGTCATAAATCTTTATGGCGAAGTTCTCCTTGAGATAGAGCAGCGTGCTGAACTTCCCTTCGCCCGTGCGGATGCAGGAGGCCGTCGCATAGCTGACATCAACGCCGCTTGCGAACCAGTTGAGAGGGTGTTTTTCGCAGTACGGAGACATCGGGAGCGACGCATTCATTCCGGTTACCCAGAGGACGTCCGTAGCGATATATTGTTCCTTTATGATAAACCATTTAGTATCAGGAATATAGTAAATCTCAAACTGATTACCGGTGTGTCCGGTGTAGCGTGCCGTATTCTTCTCCACATCGGCGAAGCGGTCGGACTGCGGTAGCGTGCCGTCAGGGAAGTTGAGGAAGACGACGCGACAGTCCTGCACGAGCTGGAAGCTCCAGAACACGCTGTTCCCCTGGTCATTCGCCATCTTTGAGAAATCTATAGGGATTGTAAGGTCCAACATCTTGCTCATCTGTTCCGTGAACTGGTCGAACGCGATCCACTTGATGCCGTATTCACCGGTGTCCGGCGTGTCGAACGTCCAGACTTTCCCGGAATTGTCTATGGTATTGTCCTCGTTCAGTTTGGAGACTATGCTGAAACTGCTCCCCAGTCCGGTGAGCTCGCCTTCAGTGCGGTAGCTGCCCTTTGTCGCAGTCGGTGACATCTGCCAGACTTTCCCGTTGCTGTCGACGAGGTAGAGTGCGTCAAAGAGTTCCGGAGTCGTAATCTGCACGTTGTTTTCCTGTGCGAGTTTCTCTTCCGTGAACATCTCGTCGGTGTTCGTGACTTTCATTGTCACGTCAGGCCAGAATGGGGCGTCAAGAGTTGCCGGTGAGAGCGGAAGGTCGAATTCCTTTTCAACCAGGGCCTCGGTTCCTTCAAGTTCAAACTCGGCGGAGGCCAGAACTTCGGCTTCTTTCCTGATTTCGAGACTGAACTTTCCGAGTTTGCTTCCCTTGACTTTGAGTGTCGCGGAGAACTTTACATTGTTGCCAGCGATGACAACGGATTCTCCATTCAGTCCTTTCAGTGAGGCATTTTCTATGACCGGAGCCTCCGGCTTGGTCACAACGGTCGGCTCATCTTTCTTGCATGAAAATGCGAGAACAGAGGCTGCGGCCAGAATTAAGAATGATTTTAAGTAACGCATAATTTAGTGATTATATGGTTTGTAAATCTATGTTTTCAGTTTATACGGAATATGACGACGTCGCCCTCTTCCATTTTCATCGGCTTTCCTTCATAGGCGCGGCATCCCTCCGGTGTCATAATTTTCACTTTTTTCCGAAACCGGATGTCGAGAACGGCCGGGTTCACGCAGTCCCTGTTCTGCACGGCAATGTAGTCATGCTTCCCGTTTCGCAGAAACGATACGACCGCACCATTTCCCGAGACGTCGAGACTCTCGATGACTTTGCCCGTCGTTGTGTCAAATCTTTTTGTGCCTTCGGGAATATTGTCTCCAGTGTGCCGGACATCGAGGACTTCGCATCCGAGAAATATTGGAGAATATGCCCGAATCTCCGAATTTACCTGACTGACAACGTCATACGCTGAAGTGCGGCAATGACTTGCCGAGTCATACAACCCACCTGCGGTGAAGTATTGGATGGCCTGCGCACCATAGAGAAGGTCGCTGAAGACCTGAAGCCGGAGATGTCCGATTGTCGGCACAGGATAGACGGCTTCGGGAGACGGCGGACCGAGACGGTGCGATTTGGTCAGGGCAAATGCCCAGAATGGTTTTCCGTGGCGTCGCGACATTTCGGAGAATTCCTCAAGGTTACGATACCATCCGGGGCGTACCGAGACGCTGCCGTCCTCGTTCTCCGTAATTGGGTATTGGTCAAAAGAGTAGAATGGTACGTCCACCTCCGATGCGAAATATTCGATTCTTTCTGCATAAAGGCTGTCACGCCATGCCCAGTTCGGATAGAGGTTCACGTAGGACGGATGTCCGGGATCGAGCGCAGCAATCTCCCTGACGAGTCCGGCAATCCATGGAATGTCCCATATTTCCGGTTCGTCCTTGATGTGCCATGCGTATAGGGCCGGGTGGCTCTTGAAACGGGCGATGGACTGTGCGGCGGAATCCTTGATCTGCGGGAATCCCGGAATAAGCTTCAAGCCGGCCTCCTGTGCTGCGTCAAGGGCAGCAGCAGCTTCGTCTTCCGTTCTATATAAGCCGAGATGGATGTCAATCCCGCATTCCTTCAAAATGGGGAAGACCTCGGCGCTGCACTGTGGCGGCACTCCTGCCCATGTGATGATGGGAATGGTCCCAGCCTCTCTTGTGCAGGATAGGCAGAGCAGAAGTGACGCCGCTGCAATGGTCATGTTCTTGAGAATCATATTCATACTTTTGTTTAGTGGCTATATTGCAGTGACATATACATCTGCCTTGCTTCCGTCTCCGTTCTTGTCCGGCTCACGGGTGAAATGAAGACGGATCCTGTAGACTCCTGGCTTGAAATCGCTTCCGGGGCGGATGAATATTCCATCGGTTATAGACGCTGTTTCCGGGGTCATTGACGTCATCTCTACTGTCGTGCTCCACTTGACCCAACGGAATGGCTGGATGGTGTAGTCGTCTTTGAGATAGACAAGTAGGCTGAAGTCACCGGAAACATCCTTCACCGCAGCAAGTGTCGCGTAGCGCACCTTTCCGTCCCCATCGAGGTACTTGAGGTCGTGCGTGCTGTCATCGTTGCCGAGCGGGAAGCAGGCCTTGAGGCCGGTGATCCAGACCTGATCAGAGGTGTTGAATACAGCGTAGTTCAGAATCATCCATCCCGTGTCGGTGTCGAACCAGAAGCTCCATTCAGCACTATGTCCGGTGAATTTTGCCGAATTTTCGGAAAGAATCTCGAACCTGTCGCTCTGAAGCATTGACTTGAGTTCCCCGAAGCCCTCGAAAGTGACCTCACAGTCCTTGACGAGCCGGACCTTCTCCTTCGCGAAGTAGTTCACACCGCTCTGACTGACCGATTCCATTGCGGCCTTATCAACGACAACGGTAAGGTTCACGAGTTTGTTGAGGCTGAAACTATAGGTGTCGAAACCGAACTTCTTGAATCCGAAACCTTCTGTGTCCGGAACGTCAATTCCGCTTCCTCCGTCTCCTACAACAGCAATCTTTCCGTTTTCCATTCCCCAAACAACTCCGCTGAAGTCTGGCCTTCCTCCGCTGACTTTCTCGGCGATGAAGATTTTCTTTCCGAGCGAAGTGAGGTCAGTGCCTTCTGTGGTGTTGTAGACAAGGCTTCCTTCCGCTTTCTCCAGAGGGAACATGGCTCCGTTCTCGTCGACAACGAAGAGTTTGGACGGCGATGCCGGGCGATTCACGGAGATGTTCCGATCCCTCGGTATTCTCGTAGAATATTCGCCGCCTGCGACGTTTTTCGATGACACCGTGACTTCCGGATAGAAACCGCCATTGTCGAGGTTTGCGGCAAATGGCATGATGAAGTCAAATTCCACCGCTGCCTTGTTGCCGGAAATCTCCCCAGTGCGGCTAAACACGACATTATCCCCATATTTGACAACGACTCCATAGCTTCTCAACTCGTTGTAGTCATCGTGTATGGCGGCCTTGAAGTTCACGATCTCTCCGGCAGTGATTTCCGTCTTTCCGTCGGAAGTGGATATTGTAGGATTCTCAATGATTGGACGGGAAGCCCATTCCGGCCAAGTCACGTTCTTGTCTACTTTTTCGGCGCAGCCACACAGCACCATAGCCGCAGCTGCGAGTAGTATACCTCTATATTGTAATTTTTGCATCATGTTTTTATTTAGGCAATTATCTGAAATAAACCGTTGAGGATTTGAGGAAGATTTTTGAGGGAACGAATATAGACCCAAAAGATTCTCAAATCGCCTCAGCCTTGGCCTTGTCCTCGTCCCAGCCATCCCTTGAAAACTCCTGCACAAGCGTTTTTCCGATTTCAGAGGCCTCATTGACGGCATAGTCCGGAATCGGCATATACTGATGGGTCGGCACCGTACCCTTTGTGGCGCGTACCTGACGGGCATATCTGTTGAACCGGATCAGGTCCACCTTGCGCATACCCTCGAACCAGAACTCATGTCCGCGCTCTTCCAAAAGGGCATCAAGGAAATGCTCCGCCGAGTCTGTTTTTGATGGAGACAGATTGCCAAGTCCCGCACGTGAGCGAACCTCGTTCACCGCAGCCACGGCCTCAGATGAAGGGGCGGCTCCGCTCTGACGTACCTCGGCTTCTGCGAACATCAGCAGCACGTCAGCCCATCTCGCGAGAGGGAAGTCGTTGCCGAAACATGGCGCCGTGGCTGTTTCTGCAGGGTATTTGTAGGGGATGTAGCCGTCCCATTCGGACTTCTTTCCGATTTCAGCCGGTCCCCACCACTCTCCTGTGGTCGTGTAGTACTGTGTGAGTATGCTTTCCTTGCGGAGATCCGCGCTCTCGAAACTGTCGTAGAACTTAGGTGACACATTGAAAGTAAGTCCCCATCCCGGGCCGCAGACTGAGAATGGGGTGTCGTTGCCGAGGTCGTCCTTCTTTGCTGCGTTGTTAGGGATTGCAAGCATCGCGAAAGGATTCATACTTCCTTCCTTGAGGTTGCCTGTCGATGACGGATCACAGCTGATTGCAGCGATGATTTCGCAGTTGAAGTCATTCTTCTCGCGGAACATTTCCCTGTAGGGGTTGATTCCGGAGGTGAACAGACGGTACTTTCCGGTGTTGAGTTCACGGTACATCTCAAGCGCCTTTCCGTACCATCCGTCCATGTGTCCGCCCTCATTGAGGCAGTGCTTCATCAGCATGAACTTCGCATAGTCACGTGAGAACCGTCCCTTTTCGCTCTGATTTTCGGGAGCATACTGCGCGGCGAACTCGAAGTCGTCATATATCCACTGTGAAATCTCGTCCAGTGATGGCCTGACGGCGTTGTTCAGAGCCTCGGAGTTTTCGACCTTCTCCGGGTCTACGATGAGAGGAACCGGACCGTAGACGTGAAGCAGATTGTACATTTGGAGACCCCGGCATATCCTTGCCTCTGCGAGAATTTCTCTCTTCCTTTCTTCGGAAATCTTGGTCGCAGGGGCATTCTGAATAGTTCCTATGACGCTCGTAAACCGCGTAACTTCGCGTGTCTTCGGATAGTTGTTCGGCCTGGCATCTTCAAGAACGCTGCGGGAATAATAGCGGCACATAGAGAAGTTGGCCTCGGATAGTTGCCTATAATTGATGTTCCACACTCCGCTCACCCATGGGGCCTCCACGTCTGATGTCGTGTCGAACTGCTTTAGCACGCCGCCGGCAGGGATGTACCACGGATGCTGGTTGCCGTTTGAGGCATAGAGCGAGTAGGTCCATGTGTTCGTGAAAGGAATGTAGCAGGACATCATCAGCGACACGAAGTCATTTTCGGAGACAGGAAAGTTCTGCTCTGTCAGAACTCCGTAGATCTTCGGGTCAAAGTCCTTGTTGCAGCCTGTGCCCATGAGAAGGGCCGTTGCGGTGATTGCGATGTATATTGTCTTTTTCATCTGTTTCCTGTATGATAAAACCTACCTGAAATTGATTTTTGCACCGAGAGAGTAGCTGCGTATCATCGGATAGCCTGCCGGTGAGGAGCTGTTTCCCGTGTATATTTCCGGATCCACTCCGGAGAATGTCGTGAATGTCAGAGGATTCTGCGCATCGAAATATACCCTTATGGAGCTAATTCTTTTTGCGAGTACCTTTCCAAGAATGTTTCCGTCAATGTTGTAGCCCAGAGTTATGTTCCTCACTCGGACAAAAGAGGCATTCTGTCTGCCAAGGTCCCAACCGGCGTTGCCCGGAAGGGCGTCGCTTCTGGTTGTCGCTATGCCGGGAAGCGTTCCGCTTGTGTTCGTCTGCGAGTTCCAGATTTTGTAGGCGAACTGGTTGGAGTTCTGCGGCGGGCCGTATGAGAGCGCTCCGGCGTTTGCCCATGCGTAGGCGTAGTTATACTTCGTCGCTCCGAACTGTCCGTACATGAATATGTCGAGGTCGAAGTTCCTCCACGTGAATGTGTTGCCGAATCCTATGCTTATTTTCGGGAGAACGTCGTCCATGTAGATGTCATCTGTGGTGATGATGCCGTCTCCGTTGCGGTCCTCGATTATCGGGTAGCCCGGTCTCTGCGAGTTTTCGCCGAGGCTCAGCTGCGAATCCGGCATATTGGAACGATCCTCGTTGATGATGCCTGTCACGTGATAGAAATACTGCGCGTTCATCGGCTCCTTTTCGCGGAGCTGATAGACTTGATAGTCATAGTTTTCGGTCCTCTTGACCCAGTACATATTATACTTCGTAAGGGTGAGCGTTGATGTCCAGCTGAATCCTCCGAGGTTCTTGATGTTCACCGAGTTGAGCGTGGCGTCCCATCCCGCGCGGTAGTAGTGTCCGTAGTTGACCGGACGCATTCCGACCATGCTCAGGGGCTCTCCGGGAGCTGTTCCGAGAAGATCCGTGACATCATTGCGGAAAAGGTCGAAACTTCCATAGAGCCTGTTGCCAAGGAAGTAGAAGTCGATTCCGACGTTCTTCATTATGGTCTTTTCCCAAGTGACATCGGGGTAGTCGGCACCCGACTTTATGTACGGGATGTAGTTGATGCCGTTGTTCCCGAACTTCACATAGCTCGGAGCCATGGTGTATAGACCGTAGAGCGACGTTCCGAGGTTGTCGCGGCCGGTGACTCCGTAGCTTGCCCTGACTTTGAGCAGATCAATCCACTTCACTTTCTGCATCCATGGTTCAGAAGTTATTTCCCATGCCGCAGAAACAGACGGAAACCAGGCGTATTTCTTTGACGGGAAGAACTTGTCCGTGCCGTCTCGTCTCAGTGTGGCGGATACGACGTACCTGTCAAGTACATCCACGGCGAGCCTTCCGAACTGTGACCTTTTCTCATTCTCCCACTTGGATGACGTCGGTGTGAAAGGTCCTTCTGCAGCAGCGATGTTGTCTGGTCCTATGTTGTCGTTGGCGTTCTTGAAGTCTACCTCCAACCCGGTTCCAGACTGGTTGTACACTCCCATTCCGAGCACGGCGTCGATGCTGACGATGTCGCGGATGTTCTGGCTGTACATAAGCATACCCTCGATGGTCCTGTCGTCGCGGTTCGCATCTCCGATGTGTCCGCGAGAAACACCCGCCACCTCGTACCAGAGCATGGTTGTCGGGATGTAGAGCGAACGCTTCGCCTGTTCGCGGTTCAGTCCGTAGACACCGCGAACCTTCAACAGATCCTTGTAGAGGTTTATGTCGGCCGACACGTTCACATACCATCCGGAAGACTTTGTGTTATCGTTGTACATCGCCATTTCAGCGGGGTTAGCCGTTGAACGGTATCTCATGTAGTTGCCTTCGGAGTCATAGACGGAGTAGTTTGGCGGGAACATAAGAGCGGACTGCAGGGCGTCCTTGCCGACACCGCCTGCACCGCCTCCGTCAGCGTTGGAGTTCGTGAAGTCGTTCGAGAATATGTTGAGTATTGTCGACACTTTCATAAAAGGGAAAATCTGTGCCGTGAGATTACTGCGGAGCGTGTATCTTCTCATTCCGGAGTTTATCACAGTGCCCACTTGATCGTAGTAGTTGCCTCCGACATAGTACTTTATGTACTTGTTTCCGCCATTGAGCGAGAGCGAATGGTTGTTGATGCTTCCTGGCTTCATTATATAGTCGAGCCAGTTCGTGTTCGTGGCGGATGCGATCTGGTCCGGATAGAACACAGGTGACCAGCCTCCATCGTAGTCGTTGATGCCATAAGGCTTCATGTCGTGATTCAGAAGGTAGCTTTCCTTGCTGAAGACGTTGGCGAAGTTCATGTACTCGGTGGAACTGAGCGGTTCGAGATACTTGTAGTTGCGCACGAATGAATAGCTGGATTCGAGTGTCACTCTCGGCGCCCCCTCAGCTCCCTTTTTGGTGGTTATGAGTATGACTCCGTTTGCCGCGTTTATTCCATAAATCGCAGCGGAAGCATCCTTCAGGACTTCGATGGACTCAATGTCGCCAGGATTCAGGCCTGCAAGTCCCGCCCTGTTTATGGAATTGGGCGTTTCAATGGTCCCGTTCCCAACTTCGAGCGAACCGCTCGGCATCATGATGCCGTCCACGATGTAGATCGGAGTTCCGCCGCCTCGGATGGACACGTCAACATTTCCTCCGGGCTGTGGGCTGCTGATGTTGGCTCGGAGTCCTGCCGCCTGGCCCATGAGCATCTGGGACATATTGCTTGTGGCACTTTTTGCAATCTTTTCTGTCTTGATGGTGGCTACTGATGTGGTGAGGTTCTTTCTCGACGTCGTTCCGTAGCCGACTGCAACGGCTTCCTCGAGCAGCACGGAGTCGTCTTCGAGTCGGATCTCGACTATGGCATTGCGCTGAACCTTGTATTCGGCGTTAGTGTAGCCCAGTGACGAGAATTCCAGAACGTCTCCCTTGTGAGCATCGATCGAGAACTGTCCATCAATGTCGGTCACAACGCCTGTCTTTGTCCCCTTGATGATTGCGGAGGCGCTAATGACGGGCTGTCCGTCATGGTCGATGACGCGCCCCTTCACTGTGACGGCATCGGATGCCGCTGGCTTTGGCGTGACGACAATCTTGTCACCCACAGTCGTGTACTGGAGACCGGCCTTGCTGAGTTCCATGTTCAGTACCTTAGCGAGCATGGCGCTGTCCACGTGTATGGTGACTTTGGTCCTATTCTCGATTTCCGAGTCGCGGTAGGAAAATTTCCAATCGGTCTGCCTTTCAATTTCCGTGAAAAGCTGTTTCAGTGGAGCATCATTGAGGTTCAGGCTGATTCTGTCCTGCTGCGCGTGAGCCGACACGGAAAGCAACAGACCGAAAATGACAGCAAGAACGGCATGACGCCATGATGATGGTTTCATAAGCGGAATGTCAATTGTTTTGTGTGTTTGTGATTACTATGTGATTGCCACTGCTTCTGTAACTGAAGCCGTAGTGCATTTTCAGAATGTCGAGTATGTCCTCTACGCGGTGTTCGCTGAATGAACCGGTGTAGCGGTCCGCAAGGTTGATTTCCGGGGAACACTCGATGGTGACCCCGAAATGTCTCTGCAGCATGTCAACGACTTGGTAGAGTGGCTTGTTTATAAAAGTTATACGGTCCTCGAGCCAGCTTGTCTCGATTGCATTGTCTGTCCGTAACATATTGAGTCTTCCGCTCTCGGTCCTGATGCAGGCTTTCTCGTTTGGTGAGAGTTTGATTTCGGCGTCTCCGTATCTCAGGCTTATGCTGCCTTCGACAAGCGACACCTCCTTGAGGTCGTTGTCCGGATAGGCATAGACATTGAATTTGGTGCCGTGGACAATTATGTCCATCCCTTCAGCCGAGACGATGAATTCGTGCCCGGAGTCCTTTGTTACATCGAAATATCCTTGCCCAGAGAGCCTTACTCGGCGGTTTTTCACCCCGAAGTCTGCCGGATACTCGATGGTTGACCTTGTGTTGAGCGTGACTTTTGTCCCGTCAGGCAGGACTATCCTGGATTTTCCGTTTTCTCCGGCATCGATTCGCATCTCTCTGTCTGCCAGTAGGTTCTGCTCATGGCTTAGGTCTGCCAGACGCAATGAAAGCACGCATGCCACGAGCAGCAGAAGCCCGGCGGCCACAGATGTCCAAAGCCGTATCTTCCTAATCTTAGGTTCGGGCATTTTCCTGCGGACTCCGTCATGCACGTCACTCTCGTGCATCCAAGCCTCTTCGAGAATGTTCCCGATTTCATAGTCTGATGCCGTATCGACTTCCTTCCCGAGCGTTTCGAGTTCCTCCGGAGATATGTCTCCGCGTCTGTATTTTTCAAGCAGATTTTTCATGCGCCTCTGTTTTCTGAATGTGAGTACGCATTATATATCCGTTGACATGAACCCCGAAAGTTAGACAAAAAACTTTCGGGGTTTAGTTATGTCGAA